>ERZ761602.369-NODE-369-length-101992-cov-14.448856_pt1 | contig 101992 bp, 88 predicted proteins | sample MGYA00512165_ERZ761602 | MGnify/ENA primary metagenome ERZ761602 (study PRJEB28899, sample SAMN02445085) | bioreactor sludge metagenome | biome: EBPR sludge; isolation source: Thorneside wastewater treatment plant | place: Australia: Brisbane, Thorneside...
CGATTAGCTTCGGTAATTAAAATGATTTCTGATCCTGGGTCTGAAGAATTTATTAAATAATCGTAGTAATAAGAAATGCCGAATCGGTACCGGTTAAATTGTTTTTTACCAAAACTAGCCGCAAAATTTAACGAATACAAATAGCCTGGCCCAAATCCTTCTGCAAAAATTTCCCTTTGCTTAGTATCATTTATTAAAAGTGAATCAATCATTTCTGGGTTACTATTGATTTTGTTCAGTCCAAAGCGATTTAATAAAAAACTGAATCCCAAACGGGAAGTTAAAAAAATCTTCTTACCAACTCTTTTCCTATACCACCCGCCGACGGAATAATAAATAGATGGGCCGCCAATCTCCAAATAAACCCCAAAAGTGTTGTCCTCCGGATTAACCATTTTTATTAAATCTGTTGAATCTCGAATGCAGTTTCCAAATTTATATTCATGTTCACTATTAAAAAGATATGGGTTAAACCCAATGCACTCTTTGTTAATAGAGCCATTAAAAGGAATATAATCAAACCGAAAACCAGTTTGTTTGGATGCCGATGAAACGCAAATACTCAAAACAGAAAACAACATTACTAAAAAAACAAACAGCACATTTTTCATATAGCAAATCATTTATCAATCAAATTGAAAAATTATCACGAAAGATAAATCTTTGTTCATCTTTCATATTAATTCTATTTCCAAAATTAACAAGGAAAAATTACTCCCTCCCCTCCAACTCTCTCACCCTTTTCTCCAACTCCAACAGTAATTGAAGTAAGGTTTCATTTTCCTTCTTTAGCTCAATAATGTAAAGGGTGTTCTCTTCAACGGTTTGTAACAATGCTTTATCCATTTCGGCTACATCGTAATGGCCGGATTGAATGATTTCCATTGCAGAACGGAAATTGGGTAAATGACCGTATTGTTTGATGTAACGCTCCAGTTCACTGATTGGACGAAGTTGATAGTTCTGCTCAAATACAAAATCACACCAGCTGCTGGTCTCCACCAAAACACGGCATGCGCGTATAGTGCCTCCTACATCCAATTTGTAAGAGGGAGTTAAAACTCCAATTCCTACAAATCCAGTATTATTGCCATTGATAACTGTATTGTAGGCATTATTAGCATCCGATTGCACAAACAAGGTATTCGTGGCATAAATGGTATTGTTGGTTCCGGTGTTCTGATCTGCTCCTCCAAGAAAAATAGAGCTGGTTCCTATTTTGAGAGTACCCGTTACAATTGCTGAACCTTCCACATGCAATGCCTGAGCCGGTGAAGTGGTATTGATCCCAACCCGAATGTTGTTCTCACAAGGAATCCCTCCTGCATATAGAATGTTCGGACTGTTTTTCCAGGTGGGAATACTATTGCCATTATTGTCGGTTAAACAAGGCAGCGTATAAAACGCAGGGGCCATCATTTCAAAACTTCTGTTCTCCAAATTCCCTTGAGCATCTACACCAATTAATCCCCCTGATCCCGCCAACTGAGGCAAGCGTACCACACCATCAAAACTGGTATTCCCCACCACATGCAGTTTGTACTGCGGGGCGTTGGTGCCTATCCCTACATTGGTGGCATTTCCGTAATTAAAAATGGTATGCGAGCTTGCTCCGTTGCTCTGTATATACAATGGTGCGCCCATTCCGCAAATGTCGTTTCGGCTGTTAGGGTCGTTGTTGTCGATACCCTTAAACCGTAAACTCTCCGACAAACGGAATTGTTTTCCGCCTTTAACTGTATCGGCATACACCAATTGCACAACCTCAATGGCCGTTGCGGATATTTTACCGCTTGCAAAAAAATTACCGGCCACACTCATCTGGTAATTAGGAATTGTTATTCCACCAACAGACACCGGAAGAAACGTTGTTGTTACCCCATTCTGCACCGACCATCCGCTGTTGTTGAGCAAACCGATATTCCCCCAGGTGCCGTTACCCAGTAATACCTGGTTCGGATTACCCGTAAAATTCAGTCGGGATGCAGTACCCAAATTGCTGATTACCATAATTCCTTTAGTGGTATCGGTTAAAGAATGGAAGGTATATCCACCTGCAGCATTTATACTAAACCGATTGATATTATTTGTCCGAAAAAACAAAGAGGAATTATTAATCGTCCCCAAAAATTCAGTAGAGGAAACGGAATTCCCATTCAGCGACCATTTCTGTCCGGATTGTGCAATAACCTCAAAAGAAAAGAGGAACACCATAGCAACGAATAGTAATTTTTTCATGTCTGATACAGATTTCAGACAGCAAAATCTAAAAAAAAAAATGAATTCGCAAAATATTAGGCGAACATAATATACAAAAATGAGGCAATTATTACATTTCTAACCTACAAATACTCCTTCCTAAACGGAAAGGTGTACTTGAAATGGCTTTGCTTCCAGCCTTCGCGGTCGTAGAAGCGGTGGGCATCGGTTCGTTTTTTGTTGGTGCACAATTCGATCAGATCGCAATCGCGCTCACGGGCGAGTTGGGTCACGTGATCGAGCAGCATTTTCCCGTATCCTTTCCCGCGGCAAACATCGCTGATGCAGATCTCCTGTACCTCAGCCACCGGTGCAAAATGATGCAGCAGGTATTGAATGTGCAGACTCACAAAACCGACGATTATTCCGTTTTCTTCTCCCACGAAATAATAAATATCCTGCATGGCGCAATTGCGCAAATACACCGGCGCGAATTCTTCGAAGGGAATGCTGCATTCTTCGAGCTGTTCAATGAGTTGATGAACGGCGGGGAGATCGGTGTGGGTGGCGGGAAGGATGTGGAACATGATTGGGGATTTGTTTTTTTACCACTAAGGCACTTAGAACACGAAGGTACACTAAGAAAGAAAGATACTCAGTATATTTAAGAATGAAACGAGATGAGCATTTGCTGAATGTACGACCGAGGTTGGATGTGGAGGATGATTTGTCTCTGCCCGAGGAGGTGTTTCAGAACGAGGTGATCCGTCCGGTGATCAAGTTTCAGTCGGAGGCTCTGTTTGCGATGATGAACGAATACATCCGTCGCCTATCGCCCGATTTCAGAACCTACGATCTTGTGCGCAAACGCAAATTCATTTCTTCAGCCATACAAAAAGATCACACCTTGCATCATCAGCTCATCGGAATGGTGGTGGCCTGTTTTACGCTGGAAGAATTGCAGCATTTTCTGCAACAACGCAGTGAACATTCCAAACGCATTTCGCAAATTCTTACGGAACGTTTTTGTTCGCAAGCTGAGAAGTTGGGGTAGTGAACGGTGATCAGTGAACAGAAACCGATATTCTGTCTTAGTGCCTCTTAGTGCCCTTGTGCCTTAGTGGTGAATACAGATTTAAAATATTCGTAAACCACCACCACCGTACCGAGCATGCCCAGGTTGTAAATGGTGTCCTCTACAGGAATGGTACCGATGCGGATGTTGAAAATCTCCTCTGAATTGTACCAAACAATCGGCTCCGCAATCCAGGAACCGGTGAGCATTCCGTTAACAAGTAAAAAGGGAATCAGCGTAACGAGATAAGCCAGAAAAAAACGACTCATGTAAGGCGATTTAACAACGTACAGCATTAGGAGCAGCAACACTCCTGCATAGGGAAAAGCAGTGGCGGGATACCATTTTACGTAATTGACCAGACCTGTTGCAATCAAAACAATAGCAAGAATTGTCAGCAAGGGTTTGTACACTTTTGCCAGGAGATCGGTCTTGACATAAGCATTGAGGCATTCATAAATGAAGATACAGGCGTACGGAATGCAAATGAAAAACAACCATTCCTCGAGCGGCAAATTGATAATGGTAATACCCAGCAGGTAATCCTCATTGAATCCCCAGACCTCTTTTGCAGTTTTTACCACATCCCAGGGAATGAAGACAAGCATCATAATGGCAATGGCAGGAAAAAGGGCTTTCCAGTTTTTGTAGAAGGCTACTTTTTTATCGAAGCTCAGCACCAGCGGACCAAGCAGCGAAAAAAGATCGATGAACAAATACAGCGATTTCACGCCTTTTGTTTTTGGCGCATGCTCTCGCGGGCTTCGCGGAAATACTTCAGCGGAACAATCAGCATTCCGAAACATTCTCCGTCTTCCTTGCCGAGGTGTTTGTGGTGCACCTTGTGCGCTTTGCGAATAGCGCGGAGGTAAACATTGTCGGAATTTTTAAACCAAGACATGCGTCGGTGAATGAACACTTCGTGCACCAGAAAATACGCAAAACCATACACCGCAATTCCGGCGCCTATAGATACAGAAATATAATTCCCATACATCATTCCCAACATGATGCACAACCAGCTTGGCACAGCGAAAATCAGAAAGAAAATATCGTTGCGTTCAAAAAACCCAAACAATTTGGGAATGGGTTGGTGATGATCCTCGTGGAAATACCACATGAATCCGTGCATGATGAATTTGTGCATGAACCAGGCCATGAATTCCATCACACAAAAAGTTGCCAATACCGTTAGGGCGTAAATCATTGTTTAAAAATACGTTGTTTTATCGCGTTCCCAACCACCAGAAGAAAACAGCCTGAAGTACAAACAAACAAATGGCGGCAGGGTTCATTTTTGGACGAAAAACCTTAACCATGAGCACCTGGAAGATGAATCCAAAGATAAACCATGAGAGGTAATTTCTGAAAGGAATGGTATCGTCTTTCCATTGCCAGTAATCCAGCTTCATCGCAACCGGCTCGATCAGAAAATCCATTCCTGTCATGAGCAGCGCACCAAAAAATGCAATCAACAACCAATGCGAAAATAAAACAGATGCGACTTGTTGCGTAGCATAAACGAGCATCAGCCAGTTGAGTCCGATCACAATCGGCACCTCATACATTTTCCAACCGAGGTTAGCGCCATAAGCATATTCTCCGAACAAAGCCCCGGTCATGACCCCAACCATCTCCACCACAAAGCTGAGGACGAAAATCGAAATCATCACCAGTAGTTCACTTCCGCTTAATTTACGCAGCGGAAAAAAAACAAAAACACCACTCATAACGAGATTCACCCAGGTAAGCGATGCAAATTCCAATTGATTCTGTGTTGCAAAACCCCAGAAACCCACAGCGTAAAAAATCACTAACACAGCAATTGCAATCCACAAGCGCAGGGGAGAAAAACTATCGTTCATAAGCTTTGATCTTCAAGAATTAAATCTGCAGCAATTTTCGCAGAACGCAAACACAATGGAATTCCACCACCGGGATGCACACTACCGCCGCAAAAATACAGATTCGGAATGCGACGCGAAAAATTAGGGTGACGTAAAAACGCAGCGTAACGGTTATTGGAAGCAGAACCATAAAGCGAACCCTGGTAGGAAAAAGTATCCCGCTCAATGGTACGCGGTTCCCAACGATCTTCCTGCTCGATGAGAGAAGCAACATCTGTATTAAGCATACGCGAAAGTTTGGCAATGGTATTCGCACGAATTTGCGGAATCAGCGCGTCCCAATCCTGACCATTATTCCCGGGAACATTCACCAGAATGAACCAGTTTTCTTTTCCATCCGGCGCATCCGTTTTACAATATTTAGATGAGATGTGAATGTAAACGGTAGGATCGTCGGTTACACTGTTCTCTTTAAACAGCATGCGGAATTCCTTTTCGTAATCGGCGCTGAAAAAAATATTGTGCAATCCCAACTCCGGAAATTGGCGACTGATTCCCCAATAGAAAATCAGTGCAGAGCTGGAGCGTTCCTGCTGCAATGATTTTTCAGGTGCTTTTTCATTGGGAAGCAAACGACGGTAAGTCGGAACCACATCCATATTGCTGATCACCACATCACCGGTAATTTCTTTTCCATTCACACGAATTCCGCTTGCTTTTTTGTTTTGAGTGATGATCGTTTCGACCGGGGCATTAAAATGAAATTTCACTCCCAGTTCCAATGCAAGTTTGTAAATGACATTCGGAATATCGATCATCCCCCCCTTGGGAAAAAAGGTTCCGAGGTTGTGTTCCAGATGCGGAATCATAGAAAGAATTCCCGGCGCCTGATAAGGATCGCTTCCGTTGTAAGTGGCAAAACGATCGAAGAGCTGTACCAGGTGGGGCGATTTCATGCGCTTTCGGTGCACCTGATGCATGGTACGGAAAAGATGTAATCGCCAGGCATTCATCACTCCGCGCAAAACATCTTTTCGCAAATAATTTTTTGCACGATGCAGAGAACGTTCGAGAAAAACACCTTCGGTAAGATCGTACATGGATTTGCACTCGGCAAAATAGCGGAGTATATCCTCAGCAGGAACAGAAAATGTTTTGGCACAGGCCGCTGCGAAATCTTCCGGCTGCGAACCCGCTGCGAGGCGAAATCCGTCTTCCCAGAAATACCTGCAACTTTCCGGTATGCGGGTGTAGGAAAAATGCTGCGCAGGATCTTTTCCGGCCAGCAAAAACAATTCATCGACCAGCGCAGGAAGCGTAAACAATGAAGGACCCGTATCAAAACGAAATCCGCCCAGGTTTTTCTCCGATAATTTTCCTCCGGGATGATCCGATGCTTCAAACACCTCAACAGCATAACCCTTTACCGCAAGACGAACCGCTGTTGCGAGTCCACCTATACCGGAACCGATGATGAGGGCTTTTTTCATGTGTTCAGGTTAACAAGCAATATCCTTACTTGTTTACTTTTTCCGTTTGAGTGATGGAAGGATGTAGCACAATTGCACGTATTCTTCGAGGAAAAAGAATTTCTGACTGGCTCCGTGAGCTCGATCGGAATAGGTGAGGATATTGGGCAAATTGATCCAACCCGGTTTTACAGTTGCACGAAGGAAAAAATGTTTCCCCATATCCAATCGCAATCCTATGTGTGCGCTCAATCCGTAACCTGCAGTATGAAACAAATTAGCTCCGGGATTTCCAAAAACGGTAATATCACTGCGTGGATAAAGAACACCAATGCCTCCTCCTGCTTCCATGCTTAGTTTCAATTTGTATTTACGTGAGCTCCAAAGCGAATCCATAAAATCAATTTCTGCTCCGAGGAGGTTCAGTCCGTTAGTATGTTCGAAATACAAAAAGTCAGGTGACAACATCATTACACTATCGTTGTACTGTCCGGCAAATTGCGAAGATGCAGCTTCAGTGATATACCCCTCCATCAATACAGGCTGCCAGTTGCGCATGACGTATTTCATGTGGTCGTCAAGAAGTGATATGCTGATCTTATCGGTGAGGTAATACCCGATTTTGAAATTGTACTGAGGCCGGGCCAGGTGTACGGGATTGGCATATACTCTCAGATTAAAAGCCTCCGGACGATCACTGGCCAGGACATTATCCAGGACAAAATCGTATCCGGGTCCCCATAAGTGGATATCACTGGAAGAATACTGGGCCCGATTATAGCCCCAGCCGAAGAAAAATCGTCCCTTTCGCACGATTTCCGTATTCTGGGATTGGCCTGAAAAGGATGAAAAAAGAAGGAAAAGTCCGAGAAAAACCGATAATCTGTTCATGTTCACAAAGGTAGCTATTGACTTTGATTAAAAAATGACTTAACTTTCCCTTTTTAGATTAGGATATACATCATCTATCGCTATGCCTACCGGAACAGTTAAGTTTTACAACCGCAAGAACAAATTTGGTTTCATCAAGGTTGATGACACCGGCGCGGAGATTTATGTTCGCCAGAGCGGGATTGTCGACCCCATTAATGAGGGTGACCGTGTGGAGTTTGAAATGGAAGAACACCCAAAAGGACCCATCGCCGTGAAAGTGAAGAAGCTGGCTGCTGAATAAGCGTCTGTTTTTCCGTCTCCTGCAACGAAGCGATTATTCGGTTTCGTGACTCCCTTCTTTTTTCTGATTTTTGCGGCGTGAAAGCCGACCGCCATATTCTTGTTCTATGCATGCACCACATCGATCGTGCTCCCAATCAGCGCTTTCGCATTGAGCAGTATGTGCCCTATCTCCGGGAAAACGGTGTGGAGCTTACCTTTTCGCCTTTATTAAGCAAAGAAGATGATGCGGTATTCTACCGTCCGGGCAATCTTTTCAAAAAAATACAGATCGTTCTTCGCTCCATACGCCAACGGCGCAGGGATTTGCAGCGTGCGTCGCAATTTGATGCGGTACTGATCATTCGCGAAGCACTCTTTATCGGTCCGCCCCGAATAGAAAGAAAACTTCGAAAAAAAGGGCTGACTGTCATTTACGATTTCGACGATGCCATCTGGAAGCTGGATGTATCGCGGGCCAACCGCTGGTTTGGATTTTTGAAGTTCCCGGGAAAAACGGCAGCTATTATTCGTCTTGCCGATAAGGTCATTGCCGGCAACGAATACCTTGCAGATTATGCAAAAGCTTTTAACCCGAATGTGCACATCATTCCAACAACTGTGGAAACCCGTACATTCCTCCCCGGAAAAAAAGACGCTTCTTCTCCTGTTGTCATTGGCTGGAGCGGGAGTCTTACCACCATCAAGCATTTTCGGATTGCAGTGCCGGTACTCAAAAAATTACGCGAACACTATGGCGATCGGATTCGTTTTAAAGTGATTGGTCACGCAGGATTCTCAGAGGAAGAATTGGGTATCCGGGGAACAGCCTGGTCATCGGAAAGAGAATTGGAAGAATTACAGGAGATCGATATCGGCATCATGCCATTGCCCGATGATGAATGGTCGAAAGGCAAGTGCGGACTCAAAGGATTGGTTTACATGTCGATCGGCATTCCCAGTGTGATGTCGCCTGTTGGAGTAAACACCCAAATCATTCGTCACGGAGAAAACGGATTTCTCGCAGGCACTGAAGCAGAATGGTTTGAGATCTTATCCCTCCTGATCGAAAGCCCCGAACTGCGCAAACAAATCGGCTCCTCAGGCCGCCAAACCGTTGTAGAAAACTACTCCGTACTTGCCAACCGGGAAAATTATCTGAACATACTTGGTAAATCCTCCTAAAATACATCCTTTGTCCTCCGAAGCTTCAGCGTAGGGGGACATCTGTAAACCCCAATTTCTGTTACATTTGCGAAAACCCCCTTCATCATGGAAACAACTACTGCACTTAAAAACACCGCACTCACCGATAAACATATTGCGCTTGGAGCCAAGATGGTTCCTTTTGCGGGATACAATATGCCGGTATCATACAGCGGATTGAATGATGAACATGCAACCGTGCGCGAAGCAGTAGGAATGTTTGATGTGAGTCACATGGGCGAATTTATTCTCCGTGGACCAAATGCTCTCGATCTTATTCAACGTGTAACATCAAACGATGCATCCGTGTTGGTCGACGGAAAAGCGCAATATTCCTGTTTACCCAATGATAAAGGCGGAATTGTGGATGATTTGATCGTTTACAAAATAGCCGATGAGCACTACATGCTGGTGGTGAATGCTTCCAACATGGAAAAAGACTGGAACTGGATCAGCAAACACAACACAAAGGGTGTCGATATGAAAAACATCAGCGACGACACTTCATTACTGGCAGTTCAGGGACCAAAAGCGATGGCGACATTGCAAAAGCTAACCGACGTTAAGCTCTCTGAAATTCCCTATTATGCGTTTCGTATTGGCACTTTCAATGGTGTAAACGAAGTTGTCATTTCCAATACCGGTTACACCGGAGCAGGCGGATTTGAACTGTATTTTCCCAATGCACATGCAGAGAAAATCTGGGATGCTATTCTTGAGGCAGGAAAAGAATTTGGTATTAAACCGATAGGATTAGGTGCACGCGACACACTTCGTTTGGAAATGGGATTCTGTTTGTATGGAAACGACATTGACGATACCACATCACCATTGGAAGCAGGATTGGGATGGATCACCAAATTCACCAAGGAATTTACCAATAGTAAAGCGATAGCCGAGCAAAAAGAAAAAGGGGTAAGCCGCAAGTTGGTCGGATTCGAAATGATCGACAGAGGTATTCCGCGTCACGATTACGAGATTGCAGATGCAGCCGGAAATATCATTGGAAAAGTAACATCAGGAACACAGGCCCCCACTTTGCAAAAAGGAATCGGAATGGGTTATGTGAGCACATCATTTGCGAGTCCCGATTCAGAAATTTTTGTGAAAGTGCGTGATAAAGCACTCAAAGCAAAAGTGGTGAAACTTCCTTTTCTCAAAAAGTAATTTTATTCCGCTTTAGCAATGAGTCAAGCGACAGTAGACGCCTGTTTTTCTCCGTATCTCTATCCGGTATACCGGAACGACGATAACATTGTGGTGATCATCGATATTTTGCGGGCGACATCTGCCATTTGCACCGCATTTGAGCACGGAGTAGAAAAAATCATTCCTGTTGCAACCGTAGATGAAGCGCGCGAATACAAAGCAAAAGGATTTCTTGCAGGTGCAGAACGCGATGCTGTTCCCGTAGAAGGATTTGATTTCGGAAATTCTCCATTCAGTTACATGGGAGAACACATCAAGGGACAAACCATTGTTCTTACCACCACCAATGGCACACAAGCCATCAATGCGGCAAAGGATGCACACAAAGTCATAATTGGTGCATTTACCAATATCACCGCTGTTTGCAATTACCTGAAATCGCAGGACCGCAATGTGATGTTACTTTGTTCGGGTTGGAAAAATAAATTCAATCTCGAAGACGCATTGTTTGCCGGTGCGGTAACCGAAGAACTCAGCAAACATCCGGAGCTGTTCAAGCTACAGGACGCCGCACTTGCATTGAAATACCTCTATCAGCAGGCGATGGAAGATCCGCATAAATTCCTGCACAACGCATCGCACAAAGAGCGTTTGGCCAAACTGGGATTAAAAGAAGATATCAAGTATTGTTTGCAGAACGATCTCACCAAAGAAATTCCGGTGCTGGAAAACGGAGCGCTTGTACGGCTCAGGTATTAAGTTTTTTCTTTCAGAGAGGAGGGATTTGCAAGTGCGGGAATGTACACAGGAAGGCTCCTCTCATTCGCAACTTCAATCAATCCTCCTCCTCAAACTCCAATTCCGCATCTTTCTCCCAGATCTCCATTTCGCAAGGTTTGCAATTGAATTTTAGTTTGTATTCGTTGGTACCGTGCTTCAAGGTGAGCGGTTCTGTCAACTTCTCTCCCATGGTTTCACGCTGAAAACGCGGACATTTTCCGAGTTCGTATTTCACACAATATTTCGTTACCATCACCCGCGATTTTCCGGGATCCCACTGAAGCTCGAATGCTTTTTCAATTTCAGTTACACCGTGACGCTTGTAAAATGCACGCGCTAACTTATTGGAAACATTATAGGTAAAATCAAGTTTTTCTACCGGATAAGGATGATCTGTTTTTACATGTTGGTGCTCTTCGCGTACATATTCTTTCAGCCGCACATCCATCAATTGATCGAGCACATCGCGACGCATTTCATTCACTTTTGAAATCGGTAAAAACCAATTCGAAGAAAATTCAATCGTTATTTCGTCCACCACAAAAGGTGTATTCCCGGCCTTCGCCAGATTCTTTTTGATATTGGGTTCTGCCGATTCCGCACTCTTTGCAAGTTCTTTGTTAAGCACCGCTTCTACAATCGCTTTGTGACCATCTTCATCGCATGCCTCCAGTAAAAATCCCTGCGTTGTATCTTTCAGTGTTAACTGTACTCCTATTTTTCGGATAACACTGTCTTCGCGTTCAACGAGGCGGTTAAATTCTGCATCCGAATTTCTGTAGATGACTGTCCCGGGAGCGAGCGGTTTAAATACATTGGGAACAACAACATCGTTGATGATGATGTTGATCTGTGCACCGTCTGCTTCTCCGTTTTCGTTGATGAAATACAAACCATCACCGTTGTTCAGCAGATCGGAATTTTCGATTACATATCCATTCGCTTTGGTCTCGATCAGTTTGCCGATGAGTTGTCCCTGCGACTTCGGGCTCTCCCAGGAGCCTATACGCTCTGTGCGTTTGTTTACGAAATAATCGGTGTATCCGCGGTTAAAACTGCGATCGAGTTTAGCTTCAAAATTGTAGAATGTTCTTCCCGATGATGCTTTCTCAAAATGAGGATTGTTCTCCAGAAATGCATCCAGTTTTTTACGCAGATAAGAGGTGTTGTTTTTTACATACACCATATCCTTGAGACGACCTTCAATTTTAAAAGAAGAAATTCCCGCTTCAATCAATTGCGGTAACTGATCAGAAAGATCAAGATCCTTAATGGAAAGCAAATGACTATTTGCGATCAGTGTTGTTCCATTACCATCAATCAGCTGATAAGGCAAACGGCAATTCTGCGCACACGAACCTCTGTTGGCGCTGCGTTCTCCTCCTGCGATACTCATGTAGCAATTACCGCTAAAGGAAACACAAAGCGCACCCGAAACAAAAAACTCCAGTTCAACATCCGTAGCTTCATGAATTTCGCGGATCTGATCCAGATTCAATTCACGCGCAAGCACCACACGCTGTATTCCTGCCTCGGCAAGAAATTTGACATGTTTAGGGTCGCGGTTGTTAGCCTGTGTGCTGGCATGAATTACAATTGGAGGAAGATCCATTTCCAGGATAGCCATATCCTGCACAATAAGCGCATCTACACCAATAGCGTAAAGTTTATGAATAAGCTTACGACAGGCTTCCAATTCGTTGTCGTAGAGAATGGTATTGATAACCACAAAAACTTTTGCCTTAAACAAATGCGCATACTCCACCATTTCGGCAATATCATCTACCGAATTCGTTGCATTCGATCGGGCACCAAAAGCTTCGGCACCAATATACACCGCATCTGCACCGGCATTGATAGCTGCCATCCCCTGAATAAGGTTTTTGGCCGGAGCGAGAATTTCTATTTTTCGTTTCATAAAGCCATGCAAAAGTACGAAAATGAAGGGAATCCACTACAATTCCACCTGTGCTTCAGTCCTCCTTCGTTCACTGCTATGGATAGGTAAATGAATCCCAACACTTATCAAAGAGGCTTGAAGAGAGTCTGTGACGCAGAAAAACAGCTTCGAATTGACCCCCTTCAGAAATTGCAGTTTGTTAACATATACTGGGTTGTGCTTTTGTATATTTACATCATGCGTCGCCCTATTCTTCTATTTGTTCTTGTGCTCTTGCTGATGCCGGTTATTGGTTTCAGGATGATGGGCCATTCCTCATGGGGCTTCTATGCGCATAAACGAATCAACCGCATGGCCGTATTTACATTACCTCCGGGTGTGTTCGGATTCTACAAAGACAATATCGAATTTGTTACCGATCATGCTGTGGATCCCGATAAGCGCAGGTACGCCGTAACCGGTGAAGCGCAACGCCATTACATCGATATCGATCATTACAAAATAGAAGAAGAAGATGTGTTTGTTACCGTTCCGAAAAAATGGAAGGACGCTATTAAAAAATACACGGAAGACACTCTGCAGGCCTACGGAATTGTTCCCTGGCATATTGAGGTGATGATGTTTCGTCTGACCAAAGCCTTTCAGGAAGAAAATTACGATCAGATTCTAAAACTCAGCGCAGATCTTGGTCACTATGTAGGCGATGCGCATGTCCCCTTGCATACTACCGAAAACTACAACGGACAACTTACAGGTCAGAAAGGCATTCACGGATTTTGGGAATCGCGTATACCAGAATTGTTTGCGGAGGAATATGATTATTTTGTTGGTAAAGCCTATTACATCGAAGAGCCCCTCGAGTTTGCCTGGCAGGCTGTGAAAGAAAGTCACCACGCTGTTGATTCCGTTTTGAATTTTGAAAAAATACTCAGCAAACAATTTCCGGAGGACCGCAAGTACAGTTATGAAACACGCGGTAACGTAACGGTAAAAGTGTATTCTCAGGAATTCACCAAAGCCTACAGCGATATGATGGCAGGAATGGTAGAACGAAGAATGCGCAAGACAATCATTGCTGTTGGCAGTTTGTGGTACACCGCATGGGTAAATGCCGGTAAACCCGACTTAAACAAACACAAGAACAAACAAATCTCGCCTGAAATGCAGCAGGAATTACAAGCAGAAGATAAATTGCATCAGGAAGGAAAAATCAAAGGAAGAGGTTGCGATCACAATTAAATCCGAAGTGATTACCAGTTACCAATTACCCAGTTACCAATTACCCAGTTACCAATTACTGTTGATCCGGATGTAAAATTTTCGGATGAGGTCAGCGTATTGTTTCGGGATGCGTGACGCTTTTTGAATCAGATCTCCTTTTTAGAGGCAGTCTTTCCCATAAGCATTCGGGTGAGTGTGTAGAAGGTCAGCAACAAAGCCACAAACAAAGCGCTGCGTCCTATAAAATCGCCATGGCGGGTAAACCAGGTTTGTTCCGTATTGGCAAAAACCACTCCGCGCAACACAGCGGGTTCCCACCATTTGGTTTGCTGCACTACATCTCCCCGCTGATTGATGAAACAGGAAATTCCGGTATTGGCACAACGCGCAATGCTTCTTCGGTTTTCGATGGCACGCAATCGCGAATACGACATGTGCTGTTTGTACCCCGGAGTATCTTCCCACCAGCCGTCGTTGGTAATTACAAAAATCAAATCGCCACCCAGTCGCACAAATTCTGCGATGTGTTCACCATAAATCGATTCGTAGCAAATGGCAGGAACAACAACATGACGCGGATCTTTTTGTGCGGTAAAAACTTTTGGTGCCGTTTCAGATCCCATCGAGCCACTGCTTCCCCCCATGTCGAGGGCCAACTTTTCCAGAAAGGGAAACCATCCGGAAAATGGAACTTTTTCGACACCGAGCACAAGTTTCATTTTGTGGTACACATGCACGGCTGCATTGTTCTCTATTTGCAGGGAAGCATTAAAATGATCGTACACATATCCCGGTTCTGAAGTAGGTTTTGCAGTTGGTGATTTGCGACTTCCTTCACGAAATACTGTGTAGCTCGACATTCCCGTTACAATTTTCAACTGCGGATAATCACTGCACAGATTCCTGAACGCTTTTACAGCTGTGTTGCTGTCGATAGCATCTTCATTTACCGAAAAAGGAATTTGTGTCTCCGGTCCGAGCAGGTATTCCACGTTTTCATCCAGACTTTTCCTGGCGAGATCAGCGTAAATATCGAACTGTGCCTTCATTGTCAATCCACCGAATTTTTCGTTGTAGGGATCGATATTCGGCTGAACAATTACAATATCCACAGGCTCCCCTTTATCGGAACAGGAAGAATACATCTTCAGGCTGATGAGTATTGGCGTAAACAGCAGCAGCGCAATAAAAATGAATCGTGATAGCTGTTCTTTCATGCTTTGTTTCTGCAACCAGAACACATCACGAACAATCCGGAAAAAAAGAAAATTCAACACCAAAATCCAAAGCGTGCCACCCGTTACACCGGTAATCTCGTACCATTGCACAACAGAAGGAACCATCGCAAAAACATTACCGAACGACAACCAGGGCCATGACAATTCCCAACTATAGTGCAGGTATTCGAAAGCCAGCCAATTGAGAAAAAAAGCGATAATTCCTTCGCGCGAACCAACACGGCGACGGGTAACATGGAACAGCCAAAAAGGAATGGCCATTAACAAAGCATTGAAAAAAAACGCCATCACCGCACCACCGGCCGAAGCATACCAGATCCACCAGGTAGTTGCACAATTGAATACCAGAAAAAACCAGTAAGCGTGCAGAAAGACTTTACGCGGACGATACCCTTTGCGAAAAACATGTTCCTCCAGCAAAAGCATAGGAACCAAGGCAATAAAAACCACAGGCCAGAGGGAACCAATGAACGGCCAGGCCAGTGCCATCAATAAAGCAGTGAGTGTAGAATATACGATGAGAGGAAGCTTACTCATTGGTTCAAAGATAGAAATTCAATTTGCTCCCGCACAAGACCGCTAAAGAATGTGGAGAACATCCCTTAATCCGCCCGATTTTGGTTTAGGATATGTCCGATATTCCGCTATATTCGCTTTCATGAAATCAGTATTTTTCTCCTTAGTGGCAGCACTACTCCTTCTGCCCATTTCCCTTCAGGCACAAACTGCGAAAAAAAAGATCGACCACACAGTGTTCGACAGCTGGAAACTGGTTCGCGCAGCAAATTACAGTTCCGACGGGAAAGTCATCACTTACGAAATTCAGCCACAGTCAGGCGACGGTTACCTTTACGTTTATCGCATCCAGGAAGGCAAACTCGATTCAATTGCACGCGGTTATGAAGCACGTTTCATTGACGGTAGCAATCTGGTGCTGTGTAAAGTAAAACCCGCATTTGCAGCTACCCGTAAAGCAAAACTCGCCAAGAAAAAAGAAGAGGATCTGCCGAAAGATTCCGTTGCGCTTTATCATGTAGAGCAAGGCAAAGTGATTGCAGGAACGGTAATGGTAAAATCCATTTCCGGAAAAGAAGAAAGCAAATGGTACGCAGTGCACCACAGCAAAATGCCGGAGCCTGCTGCTACTGGTAAAAAGAAGAAAAAGAAAAAACCTGCACCTGAAATTAAATCGGAAGGAACCTGGCTGGAACTGGTCAACACCACACACGTCTGGAAAAAAGCCGATCCCAAAGCGAAAAAACCAAAAAATGCCGCAATTTCTCAATACCGTTTTCAGCATGTAACCGAATACACCCTCTCTAAAAAAGGGGAGCGGTTTGCATTTGTACAACAGCGTAAAGTCGGAAAAACCGATTCGGCCTACATCACTGTTTTCGATACACAAAATGGAATCCCCACGCGCATTTATTCTGTTGCCGGTTTTTGTAAAGCACTCAGCTTCGATGAAAAGGGAGCTCAACTTGCCTTCCTCTCGAGCACGGATACTTCAAAAAACAAAGTGTACGATTTATGGTACTGGAAAAACGGTCACACCGCACCGAGTCTGCTTGTGGATGCTGCTAATACCGCCATGCCCAAAGACTGGTGCGTAAGCGAAAACGGAACACTTCGTTTTTCGGAGAATGGATCACGTCTCTATTTCGGAACAGCAGAAAAACCACAGAAAGAAATAAAGGACACACTTACTGAGGATGAGAAATACAAACTGGATGTATGGAGCTGGACCGACACCCGCATTCAACCCGAGCAACTCAAACAACTCGAGCGCGATAAAAAGAAAAACTACCTGGCTGTTTATCACCTCAGTACTTCAAAAATGGTGCAGCTGGCCGATAAAGAGGTGGAATTCGTGCGCACCAATCAGGAAGGAAACGGAACACTTGCACTGGGGATCACCGAAGCGCCTTATGAACGCAGCAAGACCTGGGAATATCCTATTGCCAGCGATTATTATTCGATCGACATCAACACCGGCGAAAAAAAGCTGATCCTGAAAGACCAGAAATTCTATTGCGATCTTTCCAATGCAGGAAATTATCTTTTGTATTACAAACGCAAAGACGATAATTGGTATGCACTTGAAATTGCAAGCGGAAAAACCATTAACCTGACCGAAAAAATTACGGAAGACTTTTTCGACGATGACAATGGGAATCCTTCCGAAGAAGATGCGCAGGGAATTGCAGGCTGGTCAGAAAACGACGGTGTGGTTTACCTCAATGGAAAATACGACATCTGGAAAGTTGATCCGCGCGATCCATCCAAACCCGTTTGTCTGACAAAAAATTTCGGACGCGAAACCAAAACTGTTTTTCGTTATACCGAACTCAACCCTGAAGCAAAATTCATCAGTGAAAACGACATGCTGTTGCACAGTTTCAATGAGCGCACAAAAAAAGCAGGATACTACAGAGTTAATCTCGACGGCAAAACACCGGCAGTTCTGTTGGAATCGGATCATAAGTATCCCTATATCCTTAAATCCAAAAACAGCGACAAAACCGTATTTGCACGAATGAATTTTCTGGAATGTCCTGATTTATGGATCAGCGATATGAATCTTCAGAACATTCGTCGCATCAGCAATTCCAACCCGCAACAAAGCGAATACAACTGGGGAACAGTTCGATTGACCAATTGGAAAACACCTAAAGGAAGACAACTCGACGGACTCCTCTATTTGCCGGAAGATTTTGACAGCACAAAAAAATATCCGCTGTTGGTTTATTTCTACGAAAAGTATGCCGACGATATTCACAATTATTATTCACCTCGTCCTTCGGCATCCATCATCAATCCGAGCGAATATTGCAGCAATGGTTATGTTGTTTTTATTCCTGATATTCTGTACAACGAAGGCACACCCGGAGAAGACGCCTACGACTGCATCATCAGCGGAACGAATCACATTGTAAGCAAAGGATTCATTAACAAAGAACGCATGGGCTTGCAGGGACAAAGCTGGGGCGGATACCAAACAGCTTATCTCGTTACGCAAACCAATATGTACCGCGCAGCAATGGCAGGAGCGCCTGTGAGCAACATGACGAGTGCATACGGAGGTATTCGATGGGGAACAGGACTGAGCAGAACTTTTCAGTATGAAAAAGGACAAAGCCGATTAGGCGTTACGCTATGGGAAGACCGCGAGCGCTACATCAAAAATTCGCCATTGTTTTTTGCAGACAAAGTGAATACTCCCTTACTCATTATGCACAACGACCGCGACGGTGCAGTGCCCTGGTATCAGGGAATTGAATACTTCAACGCATTACGTCGTCTTGACAAACCCGTTTGGATGCTCAACTACAACGATGATGATCATAACCTTACACGCAGAGCCAACCAGAAAGACCTGAGTATACGTATGCGTCAGTTTTTCGATCATTACCTGCTTGATGCACCCATGCCTGTTTGGATGAAAGACGGATTACCTGCAATTGACAAAGGGAAGAGAACGGGGTATGAGTTGGAGAAGTAATTTTTAAATCCTCATTTAGATTACCGATCCTGTTCATTAGAAATTCAGCCCGTTAATTTTGTTCTATGAAACATGTTTTTACTACATGTTTTTCAGAGGAAATTGAAAAGCCGGAAACCATAATAACATCTTTCTGATCCAGCAGGATATCGTTATCCAAAACGTCTTTTTATCGGTTTAGGCATTTTGTTTGATTCATTCACAAAACAAATTATGCCATTCACAAAGAAATCCTTCAACTGAAGGACAATGGCAGGGGTTTCGCCTATTTTAGCCTATATTCTCTGAAAAGAATAAACAGGTATAAAAAATAAACTATGAAACGTCTTTTTACTAAAGTGGTTTTTGCATTGTTGATGTTGCTTCTTAACAATTCTATGCATGCACAGAATATCAATTTCAGCGGAAATATCAGCACCAACACGATTTGGTCGAGCGCTGCCATTGATACGGTAAAAATTACAGGCAACGTTACCATCGATAGTCTGGTAACACTAACCATCGAACCCGGAATTGTGGTCGATTTTACCGGATATTATTACTTAAATGTAAAAGGAACCTTGCGCGCAGTGGGAACAGTAACCGATTCCATCCGGTTTACCACACGCGATACACTTGGTTTCTCCCTGAACAATCACACAGGTTGGGCAGGAATACGAATTCATGCGAGAAACAACACCAACGACACAAGCCGATTTTCGTATTGCGTTGTTGAATTTGGAAAAGCGAACGGCACATCCGGGCTTCCCAATGCGTCACATGGAGGAGGATTGTATTTTTATCAGAGCTGGAAAATTATTCTGAACAACTCTTCAATAAGAAACAATTATGCACAAACCGCAGGTGGAGGATTATATGAGTATTACTCCTACGTAAATACAAGCAATGCGCAAACCATTAAAAACTGCGTTTTTAAAAACAATAAAAGTGCAAACACCGGAGGCGCGATTTACACCCAGCGTGGTTTAGAATTAGCAATAGAAAACTGCACCTTTATCCGGAACACTGCAGCCAGTTCAGGTGGAGCAATCTTTGTTGAAAACACTTCCACTTCACGTGCTAAAATCGGCAATTGCAGATTCAGCTACAACAATGCTATTGGCGGTGGAGCAGTAAGCGTGTATGGAACCTTGTCCGGTGGTTATATTAATGATTGCACACTCAATAACAATACCGCACAAAACGGCGGCGCCATTCAGGTGAGTCAGGCGCTTTGCGATATCAAGAATTGTGTCATTGTAAACAACACGGCAACGTCCAACGGTGGAGGAATCTATTTCAATAATGTCTTCTCCAATTTCTCAGGCACCAATGCCATTATCAACAACACCATTGCCCACAATACAGCCAATCTTGGTGGTGGTGCGTATATATTCGATAATTCTTCCGGAGCAGATTTGTACATCAACAAAACTATTTTTTACAACAATGTGTCTTCAAACGCCGGCGCATTCAATAACGACGTTTATCTGGAACAGTTTTTAGGAAGCAACCAAACGCGCTTTTACGGTTGTAGTTTCACCGCAACGCTGGCAAACACCACCGGAAATCCGAATAATATTGGTTCGCTCCTCAATACAAACCCGCAATTTGCAAACCCCAGCGCAGGAATTGGTGCGGCCTTCGAAGGATTTACAGGAAGAAACTGGACATTAAATTTTTGTACTTCTCCATGTATCGACGGTACCAACGACAATGTGGCGTGTGCCTGCTTTCCTGCAACGGATAGAAATGGTAATCCGCGTAAAACAAACAATTTTGTTGATATAGGCGCCTATGAAAGTGATGGATTTATTACGCAACCTCTCTCTGTTTCGGCTTGCGTTGGTGACGCAATTAATTTCTCGTACGATTACTTCTTCAATACGGGATCAACACCTAACAGTTATTGGGAGTATTCTACCAATGGCGGAGCTAATTACACTTCAATAGCTTCCGCATCGAACACCTATGCCTATACAACAGCTGCATTGTTAAGCGATCATAATGTTTTAGTTAGAGTGCGTCACGATTATGGATGCCGTGAAGTCTATTCAACGGTGGCTACCATTTCCATTTTTACACCATTAAACATCACAGCAAATACAACCGCAAGCAGTGTTTGTCTGGGCACACCGGTTACGTTGAGTGGATCGGGTGCTGTGTCGTATAGCTGGAATAACGGTGTAACAAACGGAATTGCATTTACACCTGCATCAACAAACACCTATACTGTGGTTGGAACAGATGGCAATGGCTGCGCAACCAATCCTGCTACTGTTACGGTAACCGTCAACAACAATCCAACAGTAAGTATTACCGCATCAGAAACCTCCATTTGCAATGGCGATGACGTAACACTAAGCGGGAACGGAGCGCTGTCGTACCTTTGGAACAATGGCGTTGTAAATGGTATTTCATTTATTCCTGCTTCCACCACTACCTATACCGTAAGTGGAACAGATGCGAATAGTTGTGTGGGTACTGCAACAGTTACAGTAACGGTTAATCAACCTACCATTTCTCCAATAGCAAGTTCAACCGGAGTTTGCGAAGGAAATGCTGTTACACTTTCAGGAAGTGGTGCGGTAAGTTATACCTGGTCGCACGGCGTTTTGGATGGTGTTTCTTTTGTTCCTGCTGCAACTGCAACCTACACTGTTACCGGTGAAGATTCCGACGGATGCACGAACACGGCAAACATCACCGTAACGGTTCATTCCTTGCCGGTAATCAGCATCAATGCAAATCCTGCAACAGTTTGCGCAGGTACAGCTACAACACTTACCGCAAGTGGTGGTGTAAGCTATCAATGGATGCCGGGAAGTTTATCCGGAACAAGTGTTAGTGTTTCGCCTTCGGTGCAGACTACTTATACGGTTATCGGAACCGATGCAAACAATTGTTCAAGTGATGAAACCATTGAAATTATCGTTCTTGATTTACCGAATGCAGATATTGGTCCTGCAAGTTTAACAGTGTGCGATGGCGATCAACTAAATTTTTCATTGAGCAGTACTGCAGGTGTTTCAACCTATTCTATTGTAACTGCATTCCATAATTCGGTTGATGCTCCATTGTCGTTCGTTTACGACGGAAATAATCCTCCCTCACTCGTTCAGTGTAATTCTACCGGAACAAACGGATGTACTGCTTCTCAGGTGGTTCAGCTGATCAATAATTCTATTCTTAATCTTTCGCAGAACATTCCAACCGGAACTGATCCTACTTATACGTTTCATGCTTTGTTTATTCCGGCGAATGTAGATAACTGGATGTGGGATTTTGGCGATGGTACTACACTAAGCGGAAATACTGATCCTGTACATACGTTCACCGCGAATGGAAATTATGATGTTTGTCTGATCGCAACCAACTCCTGCGATTCTGTTGCTGCATGTTTCAACATTACTATCAATTCCGTTGGCATCGAAGAGTTGAGTCGTACAATCAAAGTGTATCCCAATCTCACCGAAGGATGGGTATTCGTTGAATCAACAATGGAAAATGAAGTGATGATGGAAGTGTTGGATGTATCCGGACGTGTTGTGTATGCGGCATCCCTGTTCGACAGCAGAAAAAGCATCGATATGAGTCCCTGGCAGAATGGTGTGTATTTTATCCGACTCACACAGGCAAACCAAGTGCATGTGGTGAAAGTGGTATTGCAGAAATAGTGTAAGTAAAAACTGCGTTGGAAAATTATCAGGATGAGCTCAGGCGATGATGGCTTCCGAAAAAATCGGACATGCTTTTTTCATCATCATGCTTTCATCCGGCGATTGGCTTCGATGAGAAAGGGAATGCTTAAAAACTTTCTGTGAGCTGCGAATTATCAGAAGTAGTATCCTGATTTTTGTTGCCATTGGTAAAAAACCAGGCCCAGCGGGTATTGATGTAATCCCCAATTTTATCCAGCACGTCGAGCACTACGTTCAACATCATTTTAATCTTTATGAATAGAACGCGGCTCATAGGCATTTGTTTTACGAGTTTAGGGAATGGTCGCTATACGGAGGTTTTAGGAATTCCGTGTAGGGAGAAAGGTTGGCTTTGGCCTGCATCTCGATGTAGCGGCGTGAAAATTCTTCCTCGTTTTCAGAAGAATTTAAATAGCTGATGCGGTAATGATCGTAATTGGACAGCGCCTGCTTTTCATCCGTGCTCAAGCGAACTCCCGCGAACTCATTGTCGCGCAGGTCGTTGACGGAGATGACCATTTTACCGGTTGATGTTTGCTGACGGGTATTCTGACTCACGATGTTGGTTTTGCACAAAATTACGCGGAAGGCTCGCTTTGGTTGCAAAATAAGGGGCTTATCTATCCACACGGGTTTGTTAACAATTGTTGATAACCCTTGAGGGTTTTATCACAGAGGGATGAACGGAGGGATGGGCTTGGAACGGAGGGACACTTCGGCAGGCTCAGTGAAAGTGGAAGGAGGGACGTGTGGTTTTGGAACAGAAGGATAGAAGGAGGGATGGGTACTTCGGCAGGCTCAGTACCAAAGTATGGATGGAAGCGCATTCGGCACTGCGCAAAGAGGTACCGTCGGAAATTTGTTTCCGGATGATGAATCTGTTGGCTGAGTGGAGTCGAAGTCAACACTAAAGAAAGCGACGCAAGGAGCTTTCTGCTTCAGGGTTTCCCTGCAGTATGATGCGATTTGTTGTAATCCATCACGACGTATTGAGGACCGGTAAACCAGTGTTTGTAGCGCGGATCTTTTGGGTTGCAGCCAGACCAGGTTCCGATGATGGACCAGAGTTGCCGCACGCGCAAAAAGTAACTTTCTTTTTTGTGAGGCAAATCCCTTAAAACAAAAATGCGATCATTGGTAGAGGGTACGTCGTAGTCTTCAAAAAACCACAACTGAAATGGAGAGCCATTGACTAGTCGGCGAAGAAAAAGCGGTCGCTTGTAGTGACGCTTCTGAAACCAGACATTGTATCCTACCTCAACGGAATCGGAAAAGTACCATTCGGTTTGTTCGTGACCTTTAATTGTAACTTTTTTGATATAGCCTTTGATGCTGCCCGGATTGTAAAAACGAACACTGTCGCCCGCAAATTTTGCTACCACATAATCGTAACCATAAACAACTGTTTTACGCGGCTCTCGAAAGACCTGTTTAGGGTTGTTCGGAATGTAGCAATAGATCGTATCGTTGTTCAGGGTGATAATGCGGTCGTTCATTTCACTCTCGGCGGCGGAGTGTAGAACGAGGAACAAAAAGCAAAGCGACAGAAGTTTGTTAACCGATCGCATGAACATGAGTATCCTGTTTTGGTGGGTAAAGGTAAGAAGGAAAAGAACGAGTAAGAAGACGATTATCAATGGATCAAATTCCAATGTTCCAATGTGCCGATCCTGCCCCGACCGTACCTGTCCCGACCGTAAGCGTCGGGAAGCGTCGGGATCACCATTTACCGTTCACCATTCACTTCCCTTCACAATACGTCTTAAAATTATTCAGAATCGCCTGCCACCCCGATTTTTGTAGTTCGGGAGAATTTTCGCTTTCGGCGTCGAATACGATGGTGATGTTTGAGGTGTTTCCGGAGGGTTGAAAAAAGATATCTGCTTTTCGTCCGTCGACCATTGTGTAGGTGATCTTTTTATGCAGATCCACTTCATCGAAGATGGCTTCAAAATCAAATCCCATGCTGCCATCGCGTGCTTCCATTCGGCTAATGTATTTTCCTCCAACACGAAGATCGGATTGCGCAGAGGGGCAATGCCAGTCGGGACTCGCGAAATTCCATTGGGTGATGTGTTGCGGTTCATTGTAGAATTCCCAGATCTTCTCAACGGGTTGCTCTATTTTTGCTTCTACGGTGACTTTTACGATGGACATATTCAGAAAATTAAATGTTGTTTTTGCTAGTTCAGCAATGCAAGATACTTCTTTCTGTTTTCCCAGATGATCCAGGATAGAATAATCCAGATGACAATTGCAATTGGCATGCCTTCGGGCGCAACAGTGATATGGGTGAGCAGTACACCTACCATTACCGGAAAAACAATAAGTGCTCCTAGTGCGCGTGTTTTGGGAAACAGAATCATCATTCCGCCAACAATTTCTGCAAATCCCACCAATGGCATCAGCCATGAAATTTCCATGATGGCCATGCTGTCTTTAATGAGTTCTTGCGGAAGATCAGCAGGAACCGGCATGTAATTCAGAAATTTATTGAGCCCTCCATTCAGGAGCAGTAATCCGAATAATGCGGATACCACGTTTAATACTTTATTTTTCATTGTGTTTATTATTTAGGTTGATAATTGATCATCCAGTTAATGCCGTATTTATCCATAAAGTTACCGAAATAGGCGCCGAAAAACATATCCTGAATCGGAATTTCAACTGTTCCACCTTCAGAAAGAGCGTGAAACAAACGATCCGCTTCTTCTCTCGACTCAGGTTCGATGTGAATATGCATGTTGTTTCCGGGTGTAACTGTGAATCCCATTTCCTTCGGAGCATCGGTTCCCATGAGAATGTGTCCGCCTGTAATAGGAAGTTGCACATGCAGCACCATCTTTTTCACTTCTTCTGCAAGTGGTGGCTGACCCTCCTGCGGTGGGAAATCACCAAGACGTTGAATGCCTTTTACAAATTCTGTTTTGAAAATCGATTTGTAAAAATGAAAGGCTTCTTCCGTTTTTCCGTCGAAATTAAGGTACGATGAAACGCGAACTGCATTATCTGTCTTTTTGTCTTTTCGCAGATAAAATTGTGCAGCGATGTAATCGTCGAGGTTTGCAAGTCCGGCTGTAAATCCTTCTTTGAATCCCATAGTGATGATCGCTTCAAGGTCTTCGAGCGTTTCGAATTTCAGCAAACATTCTACAACGGTACTATCATCGTTTGCACTGAAGCCGTTCTCCCATTTCACGCGTGGCTTGCTTGCGCTCATTACCGCATGTTCATCACAAAATGCGTCGATGCCGGAATAAAATTGTTGGGGCAGAATTTTTTCGTAATCAAACAAACACCAATGGATATCACCTTCCGGACCTTGCATGTAATAGTGCCAGCGACCTCCTTCTTCAAACTTCATCGATTTGGTAACCGATCGATACGGCTTGGGTGCCCACCACTGATCGAGGATATCGGATTCTGTCCATGCCGCCCACACCAGATCTATCGGCGCATGAAAGGAGCGTTTTACATGAATGGTATTGTTTGTTTTGTCGGCTGTAAAATCGAATAGAATTGCCTTTTTCATTTTCGTTTAGTTTTTAATTGTTCAAGTACATTATCCAATTGATCGAAGCGTTTTTCAAGCAATTGTTTGAATTGCTCCAGCCATTTTTCAATTTCTTTCAGTTTGTTTTTGTTTAGATGGTAATGCATTTCTCTTCCCTGTTGTTCTGCTCGCACCAGTTCGCATTCGGCCAGGACTTTCAAATGCTTGGAGACCGCTTGTCGACTACTGTTAAAATGTTCTGCAATGGCATTGGGCGTTAGCGAACCTACGGCAAGCAACAACACAATAGCCCTGCGGGTTGGGTCGGCAATGGCCTGAAATACATCTCGTCGTGCGTCCATTTGAAGATTTTCTGGCACAAATATATGCAACTATTTGGTTGCGCAAAATTTTTGGGGTGATTTTTTTGTAGGAGGATGGCAGTTCACAGAAGGAGACTTCGAGGGGCTCAGTGCGGGTGGAAGGGATGAACAGCCGGTTATTGTTTGTTGTCCGCCTTTGAGCTGACTTCATTCTTCCCCACATAAACCCTCAGGGCCACTTTTACAAAGGGAGAAAAGATCCATGAAATTCCGCTGGTAGCCGGAAAAGCAGGATTATTGAGTGAGGTGGTGTTGATGCGACTGATTCCGCCACCAAAAGAGAGTGGTAATGATATGCGTTTGGTAAAGAAGGTTTCGTAACCGGCAGCGAGGTGGATGTTGGTGGATGTGCATTTACTGACGTGGCAATGCTCCTCTCCTGTAGAGGGAAAGTTAATAGATCGTGGAGAGGTGCAAATACTTTTTATATAACGATGCCTTTGAATATTTAACTCTGAAAAGAAATGGCTGATCCGATTCAGGGATGCAAAATGATATTTAATGCCGCAATCAAATCCGGTAACATTTATCGATGTTTTGGAAAAATCCGGAAGAAGAGCATTATTCGTATTAAAACCAAAGTAAAGTTCGTGAGAAGAATATTTTACAAAAGCATTCAATCCCGAAAACATGAATTTATCGTCCTTTCCAAAGGAATAGTTGTAATTCATTTGCGGTTCTATTCCTCCGTTCCATTGAGATTGGGCGGATGAATAAAAAGGTATAATGAAAATTAAAAGGATAACCCGAACCGACACAATTATAAAATTACACGATCAAACAAACCAATTACTTTATATGATGACATATCTTCCATTGTTAAGACTATATCTTTATAAGTAGAAAATGTTGATCGTGGTTTTAACACGATTTTTTCATGCGCCCATCCATCTTTGTCTTTGCTCTTAACACTGGAATACTCTTTTACGGTAAAGGAAGCACCTGTGTCCGCATCTTGGATATCAGAACATTCAACAAGTACAATTTTCCCATTTCTGCTTCCACCTTCGTCCTGTTTAAAGAGACAAAGAGAGCCGTTTGGAATTTCCTTGTTCATCGAATCGCCAACAACCTGGCATACAAAGTAGCCCTTTCTGGCTGCGATATTCTCAGGGAGTTCGACCCATTTTAACTCTTTGTAGTTCTGGAAACCACTAAACCCTCCAGCTGCTGCTTTTATATCCAAAAAAGGAACAGAATTAACATAAGGTTTTACTTTATCATAATCCAAAAACCTTATTCCAATACTGGGTACAAATGTTTCAATGTGCCTTTTGAGATATTCTTTCATATTGGGATTGCAGGCATAAATATATGTCCCCCTGACGCCCCTGAACATAATTGTCTTGTAAATATTAATTATATAATTCTTGAGTTCTGTTTCATCAGCTCCTATTCGACCGTATTTATCAAAATACTTTGTTGCATCGATTTCTATTTTATTCGTTTGGGGGTTGTAATCAATTTCCCATCCAAAAATAACTCCCGTAAAATTCAAATCATACCCTTGCGTGGTATGGATACATCCAATCTCGTTAAATGCGTTTGGCGAGTTAACCCAGTCTATGTGTGTTGAATTCCATTTAAATTTTAATCCGTCGAAATCAAAATCGGTAACATTTGCCTTGGGCTTTGGCTTTCTTTTTGGGTCAGATAACCACTCCCAGGCATAGCCGGCAACCATTCTGGAAAGACCAAATTGTTCTTCCTTTTTCTTAAGCTCTTGGTACATCTGTTCAAACGAATCAAAAAACAAAAGATCATATCCTCTGGGAGAAAAAACCTGTTCTTTGGGTTTAACATGCAACAAATCATCCACAAAGCTTATGTAATTGTTGTTGTCTTCACCTTTAACCCTCATTTGTGATTTCAACTCAAGCTTTACGCTTTTATCGCTATCCAATAGTTTTTTAAAATGCTTTTCAGAAATGTCAGAAGGCTTAACACTTTGGGCTGAATCATAAAAGAAAATTTGATTTTTGCTGTTTGCCAAAATCCAATCGAGTTCATTTCCCTCATCCCCAAGTCCCAGTTTTTGGTTGTTCGCTTTAAACGCCCCGCGCCATGAAATGTTCTTATACTGCCTCAACCTGTGCGACTCGTCAACAATTAATAAGTCGTATTTCTCTTTTAACTTAAAGGTGTCTGCCGGACTAATTACCATTGTGGCTTTTAAACCGGGCATGTTTTTAAATACATTCTCCAGTGTTGTCCTCAGTGAAGACATTGCAACAACCAATCCAATTTTTGGATTTGGGTATTTTGATCTAAATTTCCTGACATAATTCAACTCCGTTAGTTCGTTTTCATTAATGTCATCAAGATTGTCATCGAAATTGGTGTTTAGCAACTTGATTAAATAAGTAGCCAAAATTGTTTTTCCTGTTCCAGCAGAACCTCTCACAAATATCTGATTTGACTTTTTTCCAACAAGACCATTCAAAATCTCAAGAACAGAATTGAATTGATCTTCATTTAATGTTTTGTAAGGAGAATATTTGAAAAGCTCTGAGTTTTCGATCTCAGACAATGTCTTCGTAACAATCTTTTTTTCCAGAAGCTTTTTCCAGACTTCATGAAACAAATTTTTATATAAATCCTGCTGATAATAATTATGGTTAATTAAGCCATGATTACCATTTTGCAAACTATAACTCCCCTCAGCGGTTAAATACTGAATCAAATTTGCCTCAAGATCTAGTGTTGCAGACTTGTTGAATTTATCTGATCCTATAATCGAGATCTTATTAAGCTTTAATCGCTGCGGATTTGATAAGTGATTTTTAAATCGACTTGAAGCATTGGTAGACTCACCAACATATGCCAGTTTTTCACTGCGATTCTGAATAAAATAAACCAAAGGCCATTGATTTTTAACCCATGGGTTTTGTTCTATTTTCGACAATCCACCACTGCTAAAATCGTATTCCTCCGAAATCTCTATTGAAAGATCGAAATTCATACTCATAACTCATCATACTTTTTAGCAGATCCCTTTGCTTTGTCAACAGGGTATTTCTCTCCATTCTTTTTTATTTTCTCCAACACAATATCTTTCACATCAAGTTTGTATTTCTCCGCAAGCAAAAAAGCATAAGCGAATACATCAGCAAGTTCCTCTTTGATTTTTTCTGAATTGGCTTCTTCCGGTTTTTTCCAAAGAAAAAGCTCCAGAAGCTCAGCAGATTCAATATTTAAAGCAACTGCCAGATCTTTCGGATTGTGGAATTGTTCCCAATCTCTTTCATTACGAAATTTGACTAACGCTTCTGTAATTTCCTTCATGGGATTAAGATAGCTCAAGCCCGCCAAAAAACAAAATTCTATCAGAAATTTCCCCTGTGTAATGCGGTTAAATACAATAATAGCCTTTGGTTTGTTTCATTCGTCTCCCATCCTTCCTGCCCCCCACTGCCCTATCGAAGTGCCCATCTGCTTCAATCAGAAGTTCTTGGTTAGATGTAAAAGTTAAGCCTTAGCAACCATTACTTAAAGTGAGGAATACGACTTCCGTCTTCAGCATTCGCAAATTATCACATTCGCACATTTATGCCACCGAAGCCTTAGCGTAGGTGGATTATTTAATTCCTTCCTCCCGCAACAACTTATCCATATCTCCCAGCAAGCGATCTACATCTTCTTTGGAGGTGCCATCGTAATATCCGCGGATGCGTTTTTTGGTATCGATGAGTACAAAATTTTCGGTGTGAATAAAATCCCCATCACCGTCGCCACTGCCTTGTTCGGCTTCTTTAACGATGAAATAATTTTTCCGCGCCATTGAATAAATCATCGATTTTTCCCCGGTAAGAAACAACCATTTATCGTTATCCGCACCGTACTGCATGGCGTAGTTCATCATCGTCTCAACACTATCTACCTCTGGTAAAACGGTATGCGAAAGAATCATCACCTGTGCATTGCTTTTGTATTTCTCTTGTACACGCTGCAGTTGCGATGTCATTTTCGGACAAATACTTTTGCAGGTGGTAAAGAAAAAATCGGCGACATAAATTTTTCCTTCCAGGTCTTTTTGCGTGATGGTTCTGCCGCGCTGATCGTACAATGAAAAATCACCCACACGATGTCTCATTCCCACATTGTGCATGGTTGGATCAACCAGCGAATCGTTCACCTGCGAGGGATTATAGACCGGCAATACATCTGCCTCTTCGTAGGCCTTACTGTTCATGTAAGCGGCAATGGCTATTCCCACACCGGTGATGAGCAATAATGCAATGACAGGTAAGAGCCAGTTTTTTTTCATCAGAATTTGTATGAGAATCCTACTCCGAAAATCTGACGAAACTGCAAGCGAGGACCTTCACCGTCCACTACTCCATCGCTGTTGGTATCAACGGCAATATTGGTATCGTCGTCGTAAATCATCAACGCAGAAAAGGTTACCCCAATGTATTTGCTCACTTTAATCACGAGGTTATTGTCCCACATGATATCGAGGTTTTGCGGATTGCGCAGGTAATTGGAAAAGATATCAAGACGTGTACTATATGTGGTGGATTTTCCGATATCAAATTTGTAGGTGAATTTGAGGTAACCACCAAACTCCGAAAAGGTGCGTTTTCCGTTGGTAATTTTTACACCAGCCGTATCGTAGGTTGCTTTCTCCACACCGAATGCGCCGTTATCTGCCAGCAGTTGATCGTTCACTACGGTGATCCTTCCGGTGAGTGGAGCAACGAAGATGGCCATGTTTTTTACGGGCTTGTAATCGAGACCAAGTGCCAGTGTAAAATACCCCGGAGCCAAAAAGCGGGAGATCACCACCGAGTCGTTGGGATAATTGTATCCCGGCGCAAACTGACTACGAAAGTTGAAGAGTGTTGCATAATACAAATTCTGTTTTCCGAATGCCTGTTTACCAAACTTGCTGGAAAAATCGATACGGTCGTCGCTCTTGCGCACATCTGCCAATCCCTGACGCACTAAACCAAATCCAAGATCGAGATTGTTATCCCAGGTGTTGTGTCCTTTTTTGTAATTGACATATACATTGAGTGCTCCATTGAAAGCGATGGAATTTTGTCCGCCTGCAGCCCAATTGGTAAGTGAAACCTGCGAAAACGTAAGCGAGCTTGAGCCTCCTTTTTTCCAACCCTGAATGGTATCCGTTTTACCCGGAGTAAGTTTCTGTGCGTTTTTCTTCAGCTCATCCTCCTGACCAAGAACCAATCCGGAAAACAATACAGCAGCAAGTAGTAAAATGTGTTTGATCATTTCAATAATTTTTTCGCAAACTTCTTATTTATATCCTTAGCATCAAAGAATTAGTTTGGTTAATGTGGAAACAGTGAAAGGTGATCCCGACGCTCCCCGACGCTTACGGTCGGGGCAGGTACGGTCGGGGCAGGTACGGTCGGGGCTGGATCGGTCGGGACTGGTCGGTGAACAGTGCAGAAGCAGAAAACTCCAGGCGGGAGTGTTCTTCCCCTGTTGCTTTCTCCCTCTTTCCATTTGCGGTTACTCTAAAAAACCAAATCAGATTGGTTCCACCAACCAACCTAAACCCTACTTGTTGGAAATTGGCTTACTGAAAATCATCCTCGCATCCATCCCTATTGCCGTTCATTAATTAATAATACTATCTTTGAAAGCATTACTTCCAACCCAAACAGCAAGCCTTCAATGACACCAAAACGTTTTCATCCTCAAGACATTAAAGCCGGTCTTGTTGTATTTCTTGTGGCTATTCCTCTTTGTTTGGGTATTGCCCTTGCATCGGGGGCTCCTGCATTTTCGGGCATCATTGCCGGTATTGTAGGGGGAATTGTTGTGGGGAGTATAAGCGGTTCGCCTTTGAGTGTAAGTGGTCCTGCGGCAGGACTCACCTCCATCATCATTACAGCACTGGGTGTTTTACCCAGCTTTGAAGTGTTTCTTGCAGCGGTTGTTATTGCAGGATTGATACAGTTACTTTTCGGTGCGCTCCGCCTTGGTATTTTTGCAGGATTCATTCCCTCTTCGGTGATCATGGAGATGCTTGCCGCCATCGGATTGATCCTGATCATGAAACAGATTCCGCATGCCGTTGGTTTCGATAAGGATTTTGAAGGCGACGAAAGTTTTTTGCAGGCTGATGGTCACAACACCTTTTCGGAATTGTATTATGCATTTGCCAATCCCAATTTTGGTGCGGTTCTTATTTGTTTGATTGGTATTGGAATTCTTTTGTTGTGGGATACCAGGTTTTTTAAAACCAATCGTATTCTCTCGCTGATTCCGTCTGCATTGCTTGTGGTGTTTGCGGGAGTTGGTCTCAACATGTTTTTCGCAAGCAGTTTTCCCGATTGGGAGATGAAAGGCGATCATTTGGTGACTCTGCCAAAAATCAACAGCATGGACAGTCTCGTTGCCGAAATTCGTATACCGGATTTTCATACCGCAATTAATTTACCGATTGTGTGGGTAACCGCCATTACGCTTGCACTGGTGGCCTCTATCGAAACATTACTGAGTATAGAAGCAGCAGACCGTCTTGATCCCTGGAACCGCACCACTCCACCCAACCAGGAGCTCGTTGCGCAAGGAGTAGGAAATATTTTTTCGGGGATGCTGGGTGGATTGCCGGTTACTGCTGTTGTTGTAAGAAGTTCAGCGAACATCACTGCAGGAGCACGAACAAAAATGGCAGCCATCACCCACGGTTTCTTTTTGCTGGTGAGCATCATGGCCATTCCTTCGCTGCTCAATCTCATTCCCAAAAGTGCACTTGCAGCGATATTGCTGATGGTAGGATACAAACTCACCAGCTTTAAAATTATCAGCAAGCAATTAAAAAAGGGAATGTCGCAATTCCTTCCATTTGCCATTACCATTGTTGCGATTTTATTGAGCGATTTGCTGATTGGTATTCTGATCGGACTGGTAGCAGGTATTTATTTTGTGATCAAAGCCAATTTTAAATCAGCCATTCATCTGTTTCGTTCCGGAAACAATGTGCTGATCAAATTAAACAAAGACGTTTCCTTTTTGAACAAACCGGAGATCAGAAAAAAACTGAATGAGGTAAACGATGGTGAGCTGCTGCTTATCGACGGAACCAATGCTACGTTTATTGATCGCGATGTGCAGGAAGAGATTCTCACCTTCATGGAGAAGGCGCAGAACAAAAACATAAAAGTTGAATTAAAAAATATCATCATCCAATGAAATCCTACGAAAAACTTCTTCTCGAAAACAAAGCCTGGGCTGGTATAAAAACGGCAAGCGATCCCTCTTATTTCCCCAGGATGGCGCGCGACCAGAAACCGGAATTTCTTTGGATAGGATGTTCAGACAGTCGTGTTCCTGCCAATGAAATTACCAATACCGAACCCGGCGAAATGTTTGTACACCGCAACATAGCCAACCTGGTAGTGCATACCGATCTCAATCTGTTAAGTGTATTGCAATATGCCGTTGAAGTGCTTGAAGTAAAACACATCATCGTTTGTGGTCATTACGGCTGCGGAGGTGTTCGTGCGGCAATGACACAAAATCATCTTGGTTTGATCAACAAATGGCTGCGCAACATCAAAGATGTATACCGTGCAAACCGTTCGGAAATGGAAGCGATAAAAGACGAAAACAAAAAAGTTGATCGTTTGTGCGAACTGAATGTAATTGAGCAGGTCAATCACCTTGCAGAAACATCCATCATTCAGCGCGCATGGAAAAATCATAAACGTCCGATGCTGCACGGTTGGATTTACGGATTGAACGATGGGATCATTAAAGAAATTACTGTTGTAGAACCCAATGCTCCCATAGACCCGCTTTACACGTTTAAATTCGATAACGAATAAGCAATGACCATTACCCTGCAGGTAGAGGTTTGCAACAAACTCTTTTTGCGTGATCCGCTCGAAACCGAATTGGGCAAGCGCATCATCAAGGAGAGTATTGTTTTGCTGGAAGAAATTGGTTTCGAAAAATTCACTTTTCGGAAACTGGCCGAACATATTGAATCGGGCGAACCTTCCATTTACCGCTATTTCGAAAACAAACACAAGCTGCTGGTCTACCTCTTCAACTGGTATTGGGCCTGGGTGGAATGCCGCATTCAGTTTTCCATTCACAATATTTCCAATCCGAAAGCACAATTGTCGCTCGCCATTGAGCAACTCACCCAATCGGATCAGGAAGACTTAACCATTGCTCACGTGGATGAAAGTCGTCTGCACCGCATTGTAATCCGCGAATCGGCCAAGGTGTTTCAAACCATGGATGTGGATCAGGAAAACACCGAAGGATTTTTCGGGAATTACAAATCCCTGTGCAAAACACTTACGGAGATCATTCAGCTTAATCGTCCGGACTATCCCTACGCCGCAAGTTTGAGCACTACGCTTATCGAATCGGCTCACCAGCAGCAATTCCTCTCCGAACACCTCAAAAGCCTCACCAGCGTCCGAAAAAGCGCGTCCTCACTGAAAGAATGGCTTGAGCACCTTGCTTTTCAGTGTTTAGAGTGCTGATCTGATCTGCCTTGCTTATCTTTGGCGGAATTCTTGTCTATGGCCGCATCACACCGTAATCATGCCCGCGAGGTTTTTCGCATTGAAGCCAAAGCTGTTGCCGATCTTTCTGCATTGCTGGATGCTTCTTTCGATCTCGCCATCGAAACCATTCTGCGCAACAAAGGCCGGTTGGTGATTTCGGGTGTAGGGAAGTCAGGAATCATCGCACGTAAGATTGCCGCTACCATGGCAAGCACCGGAACGCCTTCGCTGTTTATGCATCCTGTTGAGGCCTTTCACGGCGATTTGGGTATGCTCAAAAAAGAAGATGTGTTTCTGGCGATCTCCTACTCCGGAGAAACAGAAGAATTATTGCGCATCGTTCCCTTTATCCGCGATCGCAAAATTGCATTGCTTTCCATCACCGGTAATCCAAAAAGCACATTGGCACGCAACTCTACCGCTCACCTCAACGTGAAAGTGCACAAGGAAGCTTGTCCGCTCGAACTGGCACCCACCTCTTCCACCACTGCCACGCTTGCAATGGGAGACGCTATGGCTGTTGCGCTGATGAAAGCAAGAAAATTCCGCTCCGAAGATTTTGCACAATTCCACCCCGGCGGGAGTCTGGGCAGAAAACTATTGACCACTGTAGAACAAGTGATGTTTCGTGAGCATTTACCACTGGTTACACCAACAACTACCTTGAGCGATGTTATTGCCATTATGACCAAAGGTCGGCTTGGACTGGCTGTTGTGCAGGTGGATAAAACGGTAAAAGGAATTATTACCGATGGCGATCTGCGCAGAGCGATGGACAAACACAAGGAAAAATTATTCAGCAAAAAAGCGAGCGATATCATGACTGCTAAACCTAGAGCAATTGCCAAAAACATGAAGCTTGCCGAAGCAGAAGAAATGATGAGCAAACTGAAAATCGCATCCCTGTTAGTTGTCGAAAAAAACAAGCTTGCGGGAATCGTACAACTTTACAGCATCAACAATGACTGATCTCTATTCCCGTATTTGCAAAGGACCCTTCCTCATTGCCGGTCCATGCGTAATTGAAAGCGAAGCCATGGTAATGGATCTCGCCGAACAGCTGAGTGCCATTGCAAACGATCTTGGATTTACCTATGTGTTCAAAGCCTCTTTTGATAAAGCCAATCGCACCAGTGTTGATTCTTACCGCGGAGGGGGAATGGAAGAAGGATTGCGCATCCTTGAAAAAGTAAAAAAAGAACTTGGTCTTGCCGTTACCACCGATATCCACGAGAGTAATCAGGCTACTGCCATTGCAGAGGTCGCTGACATTTTGCAGATCCCTGCATTTTTGTGCCGGCAAACAGATCTATTATTGGCTTCTGCAACAACAGGCAGGATTGTGAACATTAAAAAAGCACAATTTCTTTCGGGATCAGAAATGCAATTCCCGGTGAACAAAGTAAAAAGTACGGGTAACGAAAAAATAATGCTAACGGAGCGCGGAACCATGTTTGGCTACAACAATCTGGTAGTGGATTTTCGCAATATTGCCGACATGAAATCCTTTGGTTACCCGGTGTGTATGGATGTCACCCACAGCACACAAAAACCCGGCGGCGCAGGTGGTAAAAGCGGTGGTAATCGGGAGTACGCACCTTTACTTGCATCGGCAGCAGCAGCGGTTGGTGCCAACGGATTCTTTTTTGAAGTACACCGCGATCCGGACAAAGCCCTTTCTGATGGTCCGAACATGATTCCCCTGAGCGAATTCCGCGCTCTGCTGGAAAAACATGTGCTTCCGCATTTAGCGAAATAACCCTCATTGCTTGTCGTGTACTGAACAATTTCCCTTATTGGAAGTTATTCACCTATGCATACACTCAAAACCGTTCAGCGCCTCCCGCTTTCGATGCAGGAAGCATGGGATTTTTTCTCTTCCCCAAAAAATCTCGCTGCAATAACACCCGCCGAAATGGGATTTATCATTCGTTCTGAAATCCCGGAAAAAATGTATTCGGGATTGTTCATTCATTACACTGTAAAACCACTAATGGGCATTCCAACAAAATGGGTTACGGAAATTACGCATGTAAACGAACCGCATTTTTTTGTCGATGAACAACGTCAGGGCCCTTATGCCGTTTGGCACCACCAACATCATTTCCGCGAAGTAGAAGGCGGAGTAGAAATGACCGACATCATCGATTACCGCGTTCCATTAGGAGTGCTCGGTAAGCTTGCCAATGATTTGTTTGTCCGTAAAAAAGTTGAAAGCATTTTTGCCTACCGCAGAAAAAAACTGATTGAGTTATTCGGCGAGTGCTGATGGAATTCGGACTACTCAATCCAATTTCCACTCCACTTCAAAATCCCAATTGGAGCGAATTGTAATTATCGATGGATACACCAATACCGTTTCCGGCGGAATACGTGCAAACATTTCTCCCATCGACCATTTGCCATCGCTGTTGCTATCCACAATGATCCGCAATCGGTAATTGCCCGGACGAAGGTTCGGAAATTCAATTGCAGCTGCAGTGCTTATGCTTTTTTCAGATAACACCATGTTGCGGTCGTTCACCAATTGTAAAATAAGACCGGAAAAACTCCCCGGAGACAATTGCAAAAGGAGTTTTCCGTAAAACTCTTCCTTATGCACTTTAAAGCGAACGGTATCCTGTACATTTTTTCTTCCAAACACATCGCTAATACTTCCCTCCGGAAAAATGAGCATATAATTCTCCTGAGCTGCACGCAAAAAGGAATGCGCACTAATATACCTACGCTCATCGGCACGTGTAAATGCAAGCACTGAGGACAGTGAATCAGTAAAAAAAGGAAGAGAAACTTCTTGTTGTGAAACAATCGGATCGCGTAATGAAAAACTCATTTTGGAGAAGCGGTCGGCATTACCTGCAAAACTCATTTCAGGTTTTAGCGGCAATGCCAATTCCCGTTCGCGTCGTTTTGCATCGCGTGACAGGCGAATGGTATCGCTTAACAAAAGCTCATCATTGGCATCTTTAATTTCCACTCGAAGCTCATTGTGTTCAGGATTGGTGATCCAATACAACAAGGTGTCGTTACTCAACCGAATATTTTCTACTGCAGAAAACTCCCCTTCGTTTTTTCCGGAATACAATTGCGGAATTTTTTCGGGGATACGGCTAAGCACGAGCATTCCTCTGCCCGGTTCGTTAAATTCGCGTTTGCGTAAAAACCATTTTTCTTTTTGTTCTTTGATCAACGGCAAAACCAATTCTTCCTTCAGGTATGCAGGATCAATAGTGCCCGGAAAAAACGCTGCTTCCTCTCCGGGTAAATCGTACATCAGATTTCCATTGAGATCGCGCAAGGCATACAATCGAAAGGTTCCGCCGGCAACATTTTTTATTCTGAACACACCTGCTGCATCGGTAATGGCCAAATACCTTGGTTTCTGATTGTAAAAAGCAGAATCATCGTCGGCATACAATCCAACTAACACTCCCTTTTCCGGACCTGAAGTAAAGGCATTTTGAACTTTACCTGTAACCATCAGCGAATCGAGAATCGGTCCGGTAGAAAATACAAACTGCAATTCTGCTGCGATGTTTCCTTCGGTGATATCAGCAACCGCCTGTCCAAAAAACAGGGTATAAGTGGTATTCGGCAAAAGCTCTCCGGGCAACTCCAGTTCGAGGGTTTTCCCCTTCTGCACATATTTCACAGTTCCGTTGAGCGAAGGTGAAATAAGAACCTGTTGTTGCGGATTATTCAACTTGATGTATTCGTTAAACTCAAGGCGGATTTTTTTTCCGTTAAACATGGTGCTTCCATTCCGCGGAACACATTGTTCTTCCACTAAGGCGGGCGGCGTTCTGTCTTTTTCTCCGCCTGTAGGAACAGCCATTTGTGCGCAGGATTGAAGCACAAACAAAAGCAGGAGGATATAGAAGATACACAATTTCATCAGCACATCTTTCCGATTAATGCAGCAACTTGTTCAAGATAAATTCTATCCGTTTCATCAAAATCATTTAAACGGTCGCTGTCCACATCGAGTATCATTACCAACTCATTTTTTGCATTTTTAACAGGAATCACAATCTCCGAACGCGAAAGCGAGCTGCATGCTATATGCCCGGGAAAGGCATCCACATCGGGAACAATGATGCTGACCTCTTTCTCCCAGCAAGCACCGCAAACACCCTTTCCTTTCGCAATACGTGTGCAGGCAATACTACCTTGGAATGGCCCGAGTACAAGTTCATTGCCGCTTACACGATACACTCCCACCCAGAAAAAACCGAATGCCGAATGCAATGCCGCCATCAGATTGGAAAGATTTGCAATAAGGTCGTCTTCTCCCTCTACCAATGCAGTGAGTTGCGGGAGTAAGGATTGGTAAATAGCTTCTTTACCTGCAGTTGTATCGATATGTAACTCTTCAGCCATAATCAGCACGAAGGTCGCAAAATCAGCGGATCAATTGCAATGGAAGCAACAAACGCGTTAAGGAAAAAAGAAAAACAATTATCGGAATCGGCCAAACTTGATAAAGGCATTAAGTGAGGGTCCGCTGAGCGAATAGGTATCTGCACCATTGAGGCGAATCTTGCCCAGCTGACGATAGCCAATGCCTGCACCGATACGGCAAATGTTTCCAAGTGCAAAGGAGGCATTTACATTGGGCTCAAGCAACAGATATCCCGAATAGGAAGTTGGAGGAGCACCAAAGCCCAGCGCTTCCAGTTGTGCAAATCCGTAGCCTACATGACCCAGCACCTCTATCTGAATAGGTTGATCGGCGCGATAGGTTTTGCTCATAAACAAGGTGGAATAAAAGGTGGTAAACCGTTGCCTGCTGTAAAGCGAAAACTGCTCGTTGATGGTTGTTGATCCTGCATACATGGAAAACCCAAGCAGCAGGGTGTTGTCCTGATTAACGTACCATCCGCCACGCAATCCGTGCAGATAAGCAGGCTCATCATTGAACCAGGTATGTTTCGCTTCGTAACCGCCTTCTTCCCAGGAAAAAATCATTTGAATGAAGAGCTGACCAAAGCCAAAATACTGCGCACGTGCAGTCTGGATGGTGCCACAAACAACCAGCAAAAGGAACAGCCTTCGGAACATGAAAGCAATTTATGAAAAAACTCTCCTTATCTTGCCTCTGAAACTGAAATCATGTCTGAAAACGATAAAAAACTCTTTCTGCTGGATGCCTTTGCGCTCATTTTCCGGGGCTATTTTGCGCTGGCAGCGAATGCTAAATTCAATCCGGTAAACTCAAAGGGGGTTGATACCTCCGCTGTATTGGGATTTACCAACACACTGGTTGAACTGCTCAAAAAAGAAAAACCAACACACATCGCCGTTGTATTCGATACCGCAGCCCCGACTGTGCGTCACGAAGAATTCGCCGCCTACAAAGCCAACCGCGACGAAACCCCCGACGCTATCGTGGTGGGTGTGCCTTACATCAAGGAAATCATAAAAGCATTTCGAATTCCCGTTTTGGAAACCGACGGATATGAAGCGGACGATGTAATTGGTACACTGGCAAAAAAAGCGGAAGAAAAGGGATTCATTACCTACATGATGACCCCCGATAAAGATTTTGGTCAGCTCGTAAACGAAAATATTCTCATTTACAAACCCGGTCGTTTCGGCAATGAAGCAGAGGTGGTTGGAGTCCGTGAGGTATGTGAAAAATTTGGTATTGAACGCACCACACAAGTGATCGATGTACTTGGGCTTATGGGTGATAAGGTCGATAACATTCCTGGTGTGCCCGGTGTTGGACCAAAAACCGCTGCGCAACTCATCAAGGATTATGGCAGTGTAGAGAACGTTCTTGCCAATACCGACAAACTCAAAGGCAAACTGAAAGAAAATCTTGAAACGTATCGCGAACAAGCTTTGCTTTCCAAAAAACTGGCCACCATTTTACTCGATTCTCCTGTTGAGTTTAATGAGAATGATCTTATTCTGGAAGAACCCGACAAAGACAAACTGCTTGAACTGTTCAGCGAGTTGGAATTCCGCACACTCAGCAAACGCATTCTCAACACCGAAATAAAAACACCGGCACGCAATGGCGATCAGATCGACCTCTTCAGCGAAGGAGCAGCAACCAACACTGAAACAGAAATTACCGAAGGCGAAACGCGTCAACACAAAACCATAAAAGATATCACGCATCACTACCATGCAGCCGATACTCCCGAAAAAGTGGATCAACTCATTAAGGAACTTTCAGCACTCAGCGAATTTTGTTTCGATAGTGAAACCACTTCACTTGAACCGCTTGATGCAGAAATTGTGGGCTTGTCTTTTGCATGGAAAAAACAAGAAGCCTGGTATGTTCCTTTTCCCACCGATCCGAATGCAGGTAAATCCTTACTGGAAAAATTCAGAACGGTATTCGAAAACGAAAACATCCGCAAGATTGGACAGAACATCAAATACGATTACATGGTGTTGCTGGTACAGGGACTCGAAGTAAAAGGCGAATTGTTCGATACCATGCTTGCTCATTACCTTTTGGAACCCGAACAAAAACACGGGATGGATGAGTTAGCGGAAAATTACCTGGATTACACTCCGGTTTCCATCACCGAACTCATTGGTAAAAAAGGAAAAGAACAAGGGAGCATGCGCGATGTTCCGCTGGAGTTGATTACCGAATACGCAGCAGAAGATGCAGATATTACACTGCAATTGAAAACTGTGTTTGAACCAAAACTGAAAGAACGCGAAGCAGAAAATCTTTTTCATGGTATTGAATGTCCGCTGCTAAAAGTGCTGGCGCATATGGAGCTTGAAGGAGTGAATCTGGATGGTGCATTCCTCAATACGTATTCCACGCAGCTTGGAAAGGAAATGGAAGATTTGGAAAAGGAAATCAGCAAAGCCGCAGGAACCGCTTTCAATCTGAATTCGCCCAAGCAACTCGGACAAATTCTTTTTGAGGTGCTGAAGATCGATGACAAAGCAAAAAAGACAAAAACCGGTCAGTACGCCACCTCCGAAGACGTTTTGCAAAAGCTTGCCGACAAACACCCCATCATCAACATGATTCTCGATTTTCGGGAATTGGGTAAATTGAAATCAACCTATGTAGATGCGCTGCCGGAAATGGTACATCCGTCGACCGGAAGAATACACACCAGTTTTATGCAGGCAGTAACTGCTACCGGGCGACTCTCTTCCAACCAGCCTAACCTGCAGAACATCCCCATCCGAACAGAGCGCGGAAGAAAGATCCGTAAAGCATTTATTCCCCGCGATAAGAATCATGTGCTGGTATCTGCCGACTATTCGCAGGTTGAACTAAGATTGATGGCTGCATTGAGCGGAGACGAGCACATGACGGAAGCTTTTCGCAACAATCTCGACATCCACACCGCCACAGCAGCACGCGTATTTGGCGTACCGCAGGAAGAAGTCACCAAAGACATGCGAAGCCGCGCCAAGGCAGTGAATTTTGGAATCATCTACGGACAAAGCGCATACGGTTTATCGCAGTCGCTCTCTATTCCCCAGAAAGAAGCAAAAGAGATCATTGATCAGTATTTCACAACCTATCCGGGAGTAAAAAAATACATGGAGGATTGCATCCGCAAAGCACAGGAGATAGGATTTGTTGAAACACTACTCGGACGCAGACGGTATTTACCCAACATCAAAGCGAGCAACAATACCGACAGAGGATTTGCAGAACGAAACGCCATTAACACGCCCTTGCAAGGTTCAGCAGCGGATATCATAAAAATTGCGATGATCAATATTCACAACGAGATGCGTCGCCGCAACATGAAAAGCAAAATGGTGTTGCAGGTGCACGATGAATTGGTTTTCGATGCGCATATAAGTGAAGTTGCAGAACTCATGCCGATGGTGAAGGAAAAAATGGAAAAAGCTGTCGAGTTATCGGTGCCACTCATTGTGGAGATCCAACAAGGTAAAGACTGGCTGGAAGCACATTGATGAAATAAAAAGAGAGTCCATGTGGACTCTCTTTTTATTTTCAAAATGTACCAATTATTGTTTTACAAAGCGAACAACCGCTCCGTTCAGCGTTCTGATGTAATAGATTCCAGCAGTATATAAACTTACATCTAATGTTGCATTAGGGGTTAGTATTCCGTTATAAACCATCGAACCTATAGAATTAAACACAGAAAACGGCACTCTTTCATTGGAGGAAATTTGAAGTTGATCATTTACCGGATTCGGAAAAACAGAAATAGCACCCGAGATCAAATCATCCACTCCTGTTGGACCAACAGTTACAGAAACGCACTCGGAATTCACCATGCAGCTGCCAACATTTAATCCTACAGAATAAACACCGGACTGCGTAGGTGTAAACGATTGGTTGGTCTCATTGGGAATAACAACAAGTCCGCCGCTTGTACATTCCAACCACTGAAAATTAACTCCTGCTCCACTGGCTGTTAATGTACCTCCGTTTACTGTTACAACAGTTGGATAGTAAGTACAGATTTGTGAAGAGAGCACAGCATGGTCATCTACCCAATTGGATGTAGTGTTGCCGGAAGAAAGATTAAAATTGGTAAGCATTCCGTCATATCCATTACCGGAGGCGTCGACCAAAGTAATTTCTGAAGAATTGTCGGTAAATGTTTGACCTTGGTTAAAATTGTAAACCGCCACCAGGTCTGGCACTGCTCCAACAATCTGACAATTCATGTTATTGAAGATTTCCTCACCGCACAACGCTCTGTTCCAAAAGCGAACTCCGTCAATAGATCCTTCAAAATAACTATTTTGTGATTCGTTGTTTCCGATAATTAATGTCCCGCTTTGGCCGGACACATTAATAATTGTACCAGTTGCAGAGAGCGAGCCATCGATATATAATTTAATGCCACTGGGAATGCCAATTTCAAAGGCCATAGCAACATGATGCCAGTTGCCGTCATTCAAATTGGTTGTTGTTGTAATGGCAGTCCCAATCGGCCAATTGAAGGCGCCTAATTTATTGTTCATTAGGAAAATTCCGTATGCGAATTCTTTTACAACGATGCCCTGATAACCGGAATTTGAAGCTGATGTTTTTATCCATGCTTCAATCGTTCCTTCTGTTACATTGAATACACCATCGGTAGGAAGTACAATATGATCGTCGACACCATCAAAACGCAACGCTTCGCAAGCAACTGATGTACCACCGCCTTGGCATTGCAAAGGAGCATTAAATGGACCACCTGTAATAAAATTTGATCCAGCCCCGTTCAAACCAAAATTCGTTAATACTCCGTCTGCAACCGAATTGGCCGAATTGTACAAAGCGGTAATGCTGGTATTGTTTCCGTTTACAGATGCGGATTCATTGAAATTGTAACTTGCAATCAAACCTGTGCTTGACGAATAAAATTCAAGGTTCATGTGATCATTGATTTCCTCACACGTACGCGCATAATCCCAAACACGGGCCTCGTCTATTATCCCGGAAAAAAATCCAGATAATAAAGGATGGGCACCTAATTTTAAATTACCTGAAACCGGAGAAAACACGCCGCCACCAACAGATGTAGTGGTATTCATTAAAACACCGTTTTTATAGGATTTCAATACTGATCCGTCGTAAGTAGCGGCCAAATGGTACCAGGTATTAGAAGATAATGCCCCGAAGGATGCCGAAAGGTATGCCCCAGATGCATCTCTAACAAAAGCAACTCCTCTAAAGGCTGAACTACTGTGATTCCAGGTAATTCCTGCATTTTCACCATACATTGGTCCGCTTGAATTCAAACTTCCGGGTGCAGTTGGGGCAATTACCCAACATTCATAGGTCCAAGACGACAAACTATAGGGAACCTGGGTTTGCACATAGTCATTTGATCCATCAAAATTCAAGGCCAAAGCATTGCCGCCGCCGGCACTTACAGTTCCCCTGGTAAGAAAAAGGCACACTACAATACCAATAATTGTTTTCATGTTTAAGATTTTTGCCAAAACACGACAAAGTTGGCTACTTGATGAAATCTACTTTGTGGAGTGGCAGTATGAGTTTGTGAATGACCTACAAAAAATTAATATCGGAATATCAGCCCAACAAATCGCGTAAACACAAGCAACTCTCAAAATCCTGTTGATAAAATCGCCTATCAACAGCACCGGCCCCTCATCGGGTGTGTTTGAATTCCTTTATATTTGATTACCAAATGAAACGCGACATGAACAAGAACATTCTGCTGGGCGGTATTGCGGTGATTGCTGCTGGAGTATTTTTCGCCTGCGGTGGCGGAGAAGCCGACAGCTCACTCAATAAAGTGGACAGCACCAAAATTGCCGGTGACACCATCGACGACACCAAGAGCAAGATCGAACAGGCTCAGAAGGTTTACTATAGTATTCCCTCTACTTCAGAAATGGCATCGCTGTTAACCACAGCCGGAGCGGAGTACAACATGAAGCTGGTGAACGATATCAATTTTGTAGATAAATACACCACTCCCCGTAAGCAAGCGCTCAACCTGGGTATTTACGGAGCCGACCTCAACTATTGCTCCATTTACGAGCGCACCAACGAAACCATGTTCTACATGGAATGTACGCGCTCACTTGCAGAAAAACTGGGGATTGAAAATGCAATTACCGACGAAACCGTAACCCGCGCCGAAGAGAACATCGACAACCGCGACTCCATGCTCACGATCATTTCTGATATGTTCTATGAACTGGAAGAATACCTGGCGGAAAACGACAAAGACGAACTCTCTGCATTGGTCATTGGTGCAGGATGGGTTGAAGGACTGTACCTGGCTACACAAACGGTAAACGAAAAGAAACCGAACCAGGACATCATGAGCCGTATTGCTGAACAAAAACTTTCATTGGGTAATTTGATGAAATTTATTGAACAGTATATCGCCGATGAAGATGTGAAATCACTGTTCGATGACCTTACCCGTATCTCAAAAATTTATGAGGGAATTGTAGTGGAAAAACAAGAAACCAAAGTGAGCACCGATAGCGACGGAAAAACCGTTATCGGAGGAACCACCAAAGTGGAAATGTCAACAGAACAATTCAAAGAACTTCGTAAAGTCGTTAAGGAAATCCGCGACAGTTATACTAAAATCAAGTGATCATGAAATTCCGCCATATCCTCTTTCTTGCTCTTGTTGCTTTTCTTGGCATGGCCCAAGAAGCAGATGCACAATGCAAAAGTTACGTTAAACGCAACTGTCGTCCGGGATTGACTCCCTATCTCCACAACGGTCAGGTCAATAATGCGATCCTCGTTCCGGGCGACAAAGCAGAATTGCTGCTTACTTTTTTCGCCGGTCAGGAATACCGTTTAATGATCTGCTCCATGCCTGTGCTTGGCGCAGTAAGTTTCCGTGTGTTGGATTCCGATCGCAATCCCATTTACGAATCGAAAAAGAATCCGAGTCAGAACTACTTCGATTTTAAAGTAGCCTCTACCCAACAGCTGATTGTAGAAATCAACGTACCAGAAGCAAAACCCAATAATGATATCGTTCCCGAAGGTTGTGTTTCGGTATTGATAGGATTCATTAAAAAATAATTTTATCCCACTTCATTTAAAGCGCCCTCTAAGGCGCTTTTTTTGTTTCGTCTAATCTGTTGAAGACTGTTCAACAAAGAGTCCTGAAAATCGGTTAAACGAAATTGCATTCGAAGACACGCTACCCCATAAAACAGAAAAGTAGCCCGTAAAGAGCACTGCCCTTCTTTCTTTGCACCTTAACCATAAACACAAAAAAAGACCGTCTCTGATGGAGGCAGTCTCTTTAGGATTATTAAGTACGCTGTTACTCGAGGATCAGTTTCTTCACAACAGATTGTCCTCCTACATTCAAACGAACATAGTAAACTCCCGATGCAAGATCGCCACGTGGAACAGAAAGATTGTGTTCGCCAGAAGAAAGATTCCCCAGGTTACGTCCCATTACCACTTTACCAAGCATATCGAACAATTCGATGCTAACTGTTTCATTGCTGTTAAGAACGAAAACCAGATTAGCCAGATCACTTGAAGGATTGGGGAAAATACTGAACGCAAAATCGTTGTCGGCCTCTTCCACAGCAACTGCTCCTGAAAGATTAATATCGTCGATATAAACGTTGTTTCCACCTCCTGCTTCAAAGGAGATCTTGAACATGAAATTAGGAACCAGGTAAGCCGCAAGGTTGGTAACATCTACCTGCACCCACTGACTCGAATTTGGCGTAAACGCTGCAGTGGTATTAGGCGCAGTAGGAAGCGATGTGCTTGCGATGTTACGGCGCAGCTGCCATGTTTCACCACAATCCGAAGAAGCGTAAACTTTGATTTTATCTGTATTGGTAGATGAATTCTTGTAAGCGAAAGCATACTTGAAACTCAACTGCATTGAACCGTACATACTCATATCGTAAGTAACCGACTGAATCTCGTCAACCGCACCTGCTGATTGGGCGCTGTTGTTTAATCGGATGCATTTTGTTCCTGTAGTAGCAGCAAGACTGCTTACTTGCCATGCCTGTCCGCCATCAAAATTGTTGATGAACCAATTGGCATTCGGTACTGTGGTTGCGCTTTCAAACCCTTCAGAAAATGGAGTGCCCAAACCGTTATAGGGAAGAACTGTGATGTAAGAATTTTTGGTAGCTGTTTGTGTTACACTTCCGTTGCCAACAGTCAATGATACCGCATAGGTTCCCGGTGCGCTGTACACAATTCCAGTCGGATTCTGATCTGTGCTTGTTGCCGGTGATGCTCCGGTAAAGGACCAGCTCCAGTTGCTCGGACCATGGAATGAATTGTCTGTGAAATCGATCGACTGACCCACACAAACTACCTGATTAAAGGTTGAAAAATCCGCTGCACAAAGATTATCCACACCGGTTACACCTGCATCAATAATATTCTGTGCCTGCCAAAGCTGATTGCGCTGGCCGGTTGTAGAATTCAATGCAGCAATCATACGCGCTTTTTGTCCGTTGGTAAACATGCGTGAACAATACGAATACTCCATATAGTTCTGCACGTTGTCGATGGTATTACCACAGGTAGCACCATTAATGTTACACGTGTTCCATCCCATTGTTTGAGGTGTATCCGTTACATTATCATCACCGCAGGAAACACCCGGATTATTGGTACTCCCCCACACATGCGACAAATTAAGCCAGTGACCAACTTCATGCGTGAGGGTTCTGCTGCGCTGCACAGCACCTGTACCAATTGAACCAACATAACTATGATTCACCCAAATACCATCGTATTTCGCGGGTGTAAATCCGTTTGGTGTCATGGTATAACCCGCTGCACCATCAGCGTTTTTACATACCCAGATATTGAGATAGTGATTCCGCGGAAAACGAACATTGTTGGTGTTGGTTGGACTGTTGTTCAGGTTACGGTTCACATCATCCACCATCGGACGATCTCCGTCGTTGGTTTTGGTGGAATAAGTGCGCGTGATACCACTTACACAAGCGCCAAGCTCATCGTATTGCGCCAGGCGGAATTCGATACCAACATTCGCAATTATGTTTGCAAATGCAGACACTACTGCTGAAGTATCTGCGTTTTGTTTATTGAAATCGCGGTTAAGTATGAATACAGCATCCTGCACCTGCGCATCTGAAATGTTTTCTGTACCACCCTCGTGAACGATATGGAACACAATCGGAATAACATAAACTGCAGAACCTCCACGCATTTCCGGCGTTTGGTTAGCGATGATCTGTTGAATTTCTGCTTCATAAGCATCTTCAGCCAGTTGATGTGCGGCGTTATAGCCAACTTCCTGCTTTACTTTTTCGGTAAAACGATGCTGACCACAAGGTTCAACATGTTGTTCCCTGAGTTGAGCGGATAATAGCGTGCTCGCAAATACGGCACCCAATAAAAGCATTGTCTTTTTCATTGTTCAAAGAGAGAGTTATTGAATATAGTCCCTGAGATTCACCACGGGTTCCGTGAGTGCACTGAGGTCTTTAAATATACTCAATATTGCTGCAGTGACCTGCTCCGGTCTATACAGCTTTCCCTCATCCTTGTACTCCTGAAATCTGAGAAGCGATGAAAAATTTCCGGGATCAGAAGAACGAATGTAGGCTTGCATACCAGTATCCACCACTCCGGGATAAACGGAAAACACACGTATATGATCAAGCTTAAGTTCTTGTAATTCTGCATTTAACACCCGGGTGAACATATCTACACCGGCCTTGCTTGCACAATAGGCAGCCCAGGATGGAATAGGGTTAATTGCAGCCCCTGAACTGATGTTTAGCAATAAACAGGGATAATTTTTAGTCCTCGCCTGATTTAGGAAACGGTCGCATATCTGGGTGAGTGACACCAGATTCAACTGAAAAACCTGCTGGTAATGCTCCTGTGATAGGTCGCCGGTTCGATTTATTTCACCGATTGTTCCGGCATTGTTAATGAGTACGACGCGATCTGCATCATCAGGAAGTTCAAGCGGCATATTCGCCACTGCTCCCGGATGAGAAAGATCGATGGAATGGTGCGTGTAATCGGGATGATGAATTTGATTGCTGCGACTGTATCCTGTAATTTTTGCCTTGCCCAGCAATTCTTCCACCAGGGATTTTCCAATACCGGTTCCGGTTCCCGTGATGAAATAATGGTCCATCGTTTACTGATTGATATCAATAAACCGCGCAACATCGTGTGATGTACCGAAGATGATCAGTGTATCGGTATCGTACACCACACTTTCTGATTTGGGAACGCCGAGAATGTGATCTTCTTTTACCACATCCGCTCCGTCTTTTCCATCGAAACTACGCTTAATGGTAATCAATGTGAGACGGTATTTGTCGCGCAATCCGATATCGTTTAAGGTGCGGTTCACAATATTTTTGGGCGCACGGATCTCTGCGATTTCGTAATCATCGGGTAATTGGAGAAAAGATAAAATACTTGGATTCAACAGACGTTCTGCTACCACGAATGCAACCTCTTCTTCGGGTAAGAGAATTTCTTTTACGCCGATTTTCTCAAGAATCATTTTCTGCTGCGGACCATGTGCTCTTGCGATTACGCGCTTAATCCCCAAATCGATCAGGTGAGCGCAAGTAAGAATAGTGGCTTCAAAATTTTCTCCGATGGCAACAACAACGCCATCCACATCCGAAATGTTTTGCGAAACCAAGGCTTTATCGTCGGTCGAGTCGAGCGTTGCTGCGTAGGCAACATCATCCTTTACATTGTCAATTTTTTCTTCGTCCTGATCAAAACAGTACACTTCCGCTCCTTTTTGAGCCAGTCGACGCGCAATGGAGGAACCGTATCGTCCGACTCCAATTACTGCAAATTTATTTCCGTGTAAGGGCATGATCTAAAAAGTTAAATGATAAAAATGAAAAGCGAATTAACCCAATGCTTGTTTAAGATCAGCAAGTAAATCATCGCAATCTTCAACACCCACGCTTAAACGCAACAATGAATCTACCACTCCGGCCTTTTCGCGCTCTTCCTTTGGAATGGAGGCATGCGTCATTGTTGCAGGATGATTGATGAGTGATTCTACTCCACCAAGTGATTCTGCCAATGAGAAGACATTGAAAGAAGAAGCCAGTTTAAATGTTTCTTCGATGTTTCCCTTATAAACGAAAGAGATCATTCCGCCAAATCCGCGCATTTGCTTTTTGGCAATGGCATGATTGGGATGGTCTTCAAATCCGGGCCAGTACACTTTTTCAATTTTCGGATGCGACCGTAAAAAATGGGCGATCTTCTCCCCATTGGAACAATGACGTTCCATACGAAGGTGAAGCGTTTTTATTCCGCGTATTACCAAAAAAGAATCCATTGGTCCGGGAGTTGCACCGCAGGAATTATGAATGAAAGCCAGTCGCTCGAATAATTTATCATCGTTCATCACCAGCGCACCCATCACCACATCGCTGTGTCCGCCCAGGTATTTGGTAACCGAATGCATTACGATATGAGCTCCCAGATCAAGAGGATTTTGCAAATACGGTGAGGCAAACGTATTATCGACAGCCAACAGTAAATTCTTCTCTTTCGCAATTGCTGCACAAGCAGCGATATCAATGATCTGCATGGTTGGATTGGTTGGTGTTTCCAGCCAGATCATTTTTGTGTTTGCATTGATGTAATTACGGATGTTTTCCGCATTATTCATGGCAACAAAATGAAACTTGATTCCGAATGGCGCGAAAACCTTGGTGAACATGCGGTACGAACCACCGTACAAATCATCACCTGTTATCACTTCATCACCAGGCTGCAACAATTTGATTACCGCATCCATTGCTCCCATTCCGCTTGAAAAACACAATCCGTGTTTCGCCTTTTCCAATGCTGCAATATTTTTTTCAAGTGCCGCACGTGTTGGATTTTTTCCACGCGCATATGCATATCCCTGATGTTTTCCCGGAGATTCCTGAACAAAAGTGGAGGTCTGGAAAATAGGCGTCATAATAGCGCCGGTAGAAGGATCAGGTTCCATTCCTGCATGAATGGCGCGTGTTCCAAAGCCGAGTTTACTGGTGTCTTTCATATGGCGAAATTATAGAATTCGTTCGACTATTACCTGATTTCCGTAAGTAAAGTGGCAGAAACTGAAAAGAGCGGTGTGTATTCCTTCAGGGCTTGCGGGGCGGAGCAACGGTATCGCTGGTATGCGACAACCAACCCGGAATAACCATTGCGCCGATAAGCAGATATGGGTAATAACTGATTAAGCGCCATAACACTGCAAGCATTCCGGCCAGACCAAAGGGCACAAACTCGGCAAGAAATCCTGAAAAAGCGAACTCCGCAATACCACTGCCTCCGGGGGTAGGACTCACCATCAACAACACCCACATGCTGAGTTGTCGGGCAAAAACAATAAACTGATCGGCCATAGGAGCGAAGGCCATGATCAAAAAGTTGATGACCAGAAAACGACCTGTCCACGAAATTACCGTCGCCAAAAATGCCTGTAACCAAAAGGATCGGGATTTGCCTCTTAATTCGGTAGAAGCAATTACGATATCGTTTCCGGTACGCTCTGCTTTTTCTTTCAAACGGCGCAAAAAAGGAAGCCTGCAAAAAAACAACAAGAGCGATCGCAATCCCTGCGGTACAATAAAAATTCCGGCAAAGAGTAAAACGGTTATCGCTGCGATAATTCCAAATGCAATCCAGAATACTTCCAACACGCCGAATTCCATTCCCAAAAAATTACCGGTGAATTCTACCGGAAACAAGGATGCACTTCCTGCAATAAGAATTAAAACAGGCACAATGAGAATGTAAAAAAGCTCATCGAGTAAAGCCGTGATCAATACCAGTGCAGTTGACCGTCCCATATTGATCTTTTCCCTGTTCAGGATAAACATCGCAACAGCCGCACCGCCAACCACGCCGGGAGTCATGGCAGAAGCAAACTCCCAAACCATAATCACCCTGAACGATTGCCTCCAGGATAATTCCTTATCGGTAAGGATTCGAATACGCCACATGTAAGCAGCATCGCGCAACACCATCATAAAGCAGGCGAGAAGAATACATAAGGAAGAATACCAGGTCCAGTCTATCGATCGCCAACTTTCGGCGAATGAAATTCTTCGGAAATTTCCTCCCTCAGCAACCGGCGAAAAATCGTTGGCATTACTGAAATCAACGATGCCATTACGATTGGTATCGGTCCAGATGTAATTCCCCCTTTCGCTTTCAACAAATTTCTCTTCTGCTACTGCATTGCGCACCATCCAAAAAGCAACCGCAAGGCCCAGCAGCAAAGGCAGCATAATACGCCAGCGGGAAAATGTTTTTTTGATGCTTGGAGCGGATGCCATGAACCTTTTCGCTATCTTGTTTGTTCAGAAGGAGACTATTCTTTCGAAAGATGAAAAAAATCTACCATTTATCCACCTGCAGTACCTGTAAACGCATCCTTTCTGAACTAAAACCGGGGGCTGACGTGGTATTACAGGATATCAAATCGGACGCTCTTACTGAAACGCAAGTGGATGATATGGCTAAGCTGGCCGGATCGTATGAGGCGATTTTCAGTCGTGTCGCAATGAAATACAGGGCCCTGGGTCTCGATAAGAAAACTCTTTCCGAAAAAGATTACAAAAAATACATTCTGGAAGAATACACTTTTCTTCGTCGGCCCGTAGTGCTTGCTGATAACCGGATTTTTATTGGCAACTCAAGAAAGATCGTTGAATCGGCCGCTGAGGCATTACGCAAATAATCTTTCACACGCCTATATCTTCCACTCAGGAGATCTGCCCTGACAAAAAGAAATCCTACATCGGTATACAAAGTTTATTTGTACGAATTAAAGGGGTTGTTTATTTTGGCAGCTAAACCGCAGGCTGCTCATGATTAAAAGACAACTCAACCGGAGTTACCGCATCAGCAAATATGTTTTTTACAGAGAGACGCTTGTTGACTCCAAAGAATTGTTTTGGTCGTTTATTGGTTCTTTCATTGGAATTGGCTGCATTGCTTTTTTACAAAGTCTGTACCTCACAGAAACTGAAAACGTGTTTTTGATCGGATCGTTTGGAGCAACAGGCGTTCTAATATACGGAGCGATACAGAGTCCGCTCGCCCAGCCAAGAAATCTGATTGGCGGACATCTCATCAGTGCATTTATCGGAGTTACCGTGTATAAAATCATTCCGGATATTATTTGGTTATCGGCACCACTTGCCGTGTCCTTATCCATTGCAGCAATGCAGTTTACCAAAACACTGCACCCTCCCGGAGGAGCAACAGCTTTAATTGCGGTAATCGGGACAGAAAAAATAAAAGCGCTTGGGTATCTGTATATAGTTACTCCTGTTCTTTCGGGAGTTTTAATCATGCTCATTGTTGCGTTGGTCTTTAACAATATCACCCCGATGCGTTCGTATCCGGTTAAAGGAAGATTTGCACGGATGGTAAACGTATTTGGAAAAAACAAAAACAAGGGTAAATAATGCCGGATCGTATCCATTAAGGAAAAAATCAAAATTCCAATTACCCGGCACGCTTTTACCTTAATTTTAGCGCCAGAACAAAAAACATGTCACGCAGCCTACTTGGCCATCTGGCTATCCTTATTGCCAATCTCATTTACGGTATCAATTATACCGTGGCAAAAGAGGTAATGGGGACATACATTCAACCCTTCGGCTTCATTCTTCTGCGTGTTGCCGGAACCATTGCGCTGATTTGGACAACCGCTCTTCTTTTTGTGAATGAAAAAGTGGCAAAAGAAGATCACCGCCGGTTATTGTTATGCGGACTAACAGGTGTTGGCATCAACCAAATGTTGTTTTTCTGGGGATTATCACTGACTTCTCCCATCAACTCCTCCATCATTATGGTGACCACACCCTTGCTGGTGACCATTATCGCAGGAATACTTCTTAAAGAAGGCATAAGCACGAAACGTGGTGCAGGATTATTCATCGGATTAACAGGAGCCGTTATTCTTCTTGTGCTAAAGCCGGTCGACAATTCGGTTAGCGGCGATCTCTTTGGCGATTTCATTACATTTCTTAATGCCTGTTCGTACGCTGTTTATCTGGTGCTGGTAAAACCACTAATGAAAAAATACAAACCCGTCACGGTAATGAAATGGGTCTTTCTATACGGTTTAATTCCTGTTCTACCATTTGGAACAGAGCAGTTTTTTGCCATTGAATGGTCTACCTTCACCACCAATGCAATTTGGGCCGTTGTATTTGTAGTAGCAGGTACAACCTTCTTAGCTTATTTGTTAAACACTTATGGACTTGTGACCCTGAGTCCGGGTGTTGTAAGCGCCTATATTTACCTGCAACCTGCGCTGGCAGCATTGGTAGCCGTTATGCTCGGAAAAGATCAGCTTGACACCGTAAAAATCGGCTCCACAGCATTGATTTTTATTGGAGTGTATCTGGTGAATAAAAACTGAGCGCTTAGCTTCCCGGTAAGTTTTTATAGGTAATAACATGAAGATTTAAATCGAAATATTCCTCTGAATACACCGAAATTGAAACGCGTATTGAATTTCTCAGGTCAATAATAAGTGGTTGGGAAGGGTCATTGCAATAAAAACGGATATTCCCTGATACATCACATTTAAAGTTTTTCAGTTCGATCGTTTCTAAAAATTCCTTTCTGTTTTCACGAATGCCCTCCACTCTTAATACCATGTTCGACGCATTGCCTTGAGCGATACGTGCGCTGTGCAAGACCAGAACTACATCCAGTTGCCTGAATTCCTGTACTTCCTTACCTGAAAAAAAACGCATTAGAATTTCTTCATTGCAGTAGCAATATCGTTCAATCCCTTTTTGGCATCTGCAAACAACATTTTACAGTTTGGCAAGTGAAACAATTCATTCTCTATGCCAGCATATCCTGCATTCATACTACGTTTAATTACAACAACACTTTTTGCCCGGTGCGCTCTGATTATTGGCATACCATAGATCTTACTGGATGAGTTTTGCTCAGCAGCAGGATTAACAACATCGTTTGCGCCAATAACAATAACCACATCAAATGCATCCATCTGATCGTTTACCTCATCCATTTCAATAAGTTTTTCATAGGAAACATCAGCTTCGGCCAGCAAAACATTCATATGACCGGGCATTCTTCCGGCAACAGGATGTATCACATAAATCGTTTCCACTCCGTGTTCTTCCAGCATCTTTTCAAGTTGATGACAAGCGTGTTGGGCCTGGGCAACTGCTAACCCATATCCCGGTATAATGGCTACTTTACCGGCATAAGCAAGATTCAATGCAACTTCCGATGCGTCTGTCTCTTGAATGACGCCCAGGTTACCAACATCGCCTTTAGATTTTTTATTTTCTTTTTTGAATGCTCCTAATAACACATTCATAATTGAGCGGTTCATTGCTTTACACATTAAAAGTGTTAGAAGTAATCCTGCTGCACCAACAAGAATTCCTCCAATAATCATCACCTTATTTTGATAGGCAATTCCTGCCAATCCTGCCGCCATTCCCGTGAAAGAATTCAGGAGAGAAATCACCACCGGCATATCGGCGCCTCCAATAGGAAGTACAAAAATGACCCCGTAAACAAGTGCAATTCCAATTAAAACGGTAATTGCTATTGCCTGCGAAGAAAACCATGAATGACCTATAAGCATTCCACCGGCCAACAACAAGGGAAGAAAGAATCCAAGTGTGCGCACACCATAATTAGCGGCTTCCACTTTTTTCCCTGATAGTTTTAAATAAGCAATACCACTTCCCGAAAAAGAAACGGCTCCAATCATCGCACCTGCACTTAGAATTATCCATGTACCGGCTAACTGTACACCATGTTGCAGTTCCATCCAACCAATCAACATTGCCGAGCCTCCTCCCATGGCATTAAATAAAGAAACCATTTGAGGCATGGCTGTCATTTGCACTTTGTAGGATATCAGATAACCAACAATGGTACCCAGCGCAATTGCAACTGCAACGGTTAGTAAAGAAACATAGGGAATGACCGGTTGAACATAAAGACAATAAATAATAGTTAGCACAACAGCGAGAATCATTCCTGATGCTGCAATAAAATTACCGCGCACTGCTTTTTGTGGTGAACTCATCATTTTTAATCCCAGAATAAACCCTATTCCCGAGATCAAATACCCCATCTGTACAATAGAATGTATCATTATTTACGTTTTTTATCTGGTTTCGGTTTAAACATTTCAAGCATTCGTCCGGTTACAAAAAAACCACCGGCAACATTCAGTGTTCCAAGAAAAACCGCCAATGCTCCTATGATCAATCCAGCATAATCATTGCTATCCAGTTGAAGTGTGACCAAGAGCGCTCCAATGAGAACAACACCATGAATTGCATTTGCTCCCGACATCAGCGGAGTATGTAACATGGCCGGCACTCCTGAAATTACTTCTACGCCCAATAAAACACAGAGCACAACAAAATAGATGGTCTCTGTATGCTCAAAAAAAAACTGATTCAATTGCTCCATTACGATTCTTCAATTAGTTGAATGATTTTGGGGTGGATTATCCGGCCGTTTTTAACAGCAGCTGTTTGAAGGATCAGATCATCCTCCATTCCTTTGGCAAGAAGATGGTGTATAAAATGATAAAAATTGGAAGATAAAAGTCGGGATGCGGTATATGGAATTTCCCGGTGCAAATTTGAATTTCCAATTATCGTAACACCGTTTACTTCAATGGTTTTATCCTTTTCTGTTAGTTCCGTATTTCCACCGGTTTCAGCAGCGAGATCAACAATTACGCTACCGGGTTGCATTCCATAAATTGATTTTTCTGTAATCAAAACCGGAGCTCTTCTACCAGGAATCTGAGCGGTGCAAATAATAAGCACAGAGGAAATAGCCGCCTCATGCAAAAGTTCTTGTTGCTCTATTAGCATTTGAGCGCTTTGCTCAACGGCATATCCTCCAACCGAACTTTTATTGATTTCTCCTTTCACTTCCAAAAATCGCGCACCCAGACTACGTGCTTCTTCTGCAGCTGCAGCGCGTACATCAAAGGCACTAACACGTGCGCCCAAACGTTTAGCGGTAGCTATAGCCTGCAATCCCGCAACGCCTGCGCCAACAACAAGGGTATTTCCGGGCTTTATTGTTCCGGCTGCAGTGGTCATCATCGGCAAGGCAAGTCCAAGCTGATCCGTTCCCTTGATCACCGCTTTGTAGCCGTTTAGCGAAGCCATAGAAGAAAGCGAATCCATCCGCTGCGCAATTGTTGTACGCGGAAGCAGATCCAAACTTAAAATGGTAAACCTGCCCTCTTTGTAAATCGACAAGTGATTGAGCTGATTCAAACAATTAAACCATCCGACAAATACTTTATCCTTCCGCGAAAGACGTAAATCATATACCGGCTGAATACATACTATTACATCAGAATAATCAATGATCTCCGATGAACTTTCCATCCGTATTGCTCCTGCTTCAAGATACCTTGAGTCGGAAATACCAATGTGAACAGCCAGATTTGCTTCGAAAACAATGGAAACACCGGGACTGGTTTCCACTAACTTTCTGACATCTTCCGGTAATAAAGCAACCCTTGTTTCCGTAACCGGCTCTTTAATCAGGCCGATTTTCGAAATCTGATTGCTCATGGAAATACTCCTCTCTCCTTATAGGCTTGGGCAATTCTTTCCAAGGCTACGATATAGGCTGCGTTGCGATGATCGGTTTTGTATTTATCTGCTGTATGCTGAACTTTGCCATATGCGATTACCATCATTTTCTCAAGACCTGCAAGCACGTCTTCAATTGTCCAGATACTACCATTTTTATTCTGCAACCACTCAAAGTAACTTCCTGTTACTCCTCCACCGTTACAGAGTATATCGGGAATAATATGTATTCCCCTTTTCAACAAAATGGTTTCACCATCTACATCCAGCGGACCATTTGCTCCTTCTGCAATCACTTTTGCATTGATACTACCGGCATTAGCAGCAGTAATCTGGTTGCCCAGGGCCGCCGGAATTACAATATCACATTCAGTTTGAAAAAACGCTGATGCATCAATTGTCTCTGCTCCAGTAAATCCAGCAATGTTACCGCCATTGTTGCGCACATACTCAAGTAACAGATCAGGATCGATTCCGTTTTCGTTGTACAATGTTCCTGATGCATCCTGTACTGCAATAAGTATTGCTCCTTCCTTTTTCAAAAAGTGAGCCGTCCACTGACCAACATTTCCAAATCCCTGCACAATGTATTTCATACCGCGCAAATTCATTCCGCTGCTTTTTGCCCATTCTCTAATGGAAATAACCACACCAAATCCTGTTGCCCGGTCGCGACCTTCGAGTCCGCCAGACCCTACCGGTTTGCCGGTTACAACATGCATACTGTTGCTTCGCTGAGTTGCGGGCCGCGTCGAAGTATAGGTATCGGCAATCCATGCCATCATTTGAGCGTTGGTATTTACATCCGGAGCGGGAATATCCATGTCAGGACCGATATTCTCACCCAGCGCAAATGCAAAACGACGGGTAATGCGCTCAAGTTCGCTCAATGAATATTTTGAAGGATCAATTTGTACTCCTCCTTTGCCTCCACCATAAGGAAGTCCGGCTAATGCTGTTTTCCAAGTCATCCACGAAGCAAGCGCGCGTGCTGCATCAATATCCACTGTGGGATGATATCGAAGTCCTCCTTTGTAGGGGCCAAGAATATTATTGTGCTGCACCCGGTAACCGGTAAACATTTCAATTCGACCATTGTCCATTTTAGCAGGGAAATGGACAACAATCTCATTCTGCGTTGTAGAGAGAATTGACCTAATTCCGGGATCAAGGTTCATGGTATCTGCTGCCTTTTCAAATTGTCGCATGACGTTTTCGTACATGCCAGTCTTTTTTTCAATTGTCGTGCTCATGATGTTTTATTGATAGTGTTCACAATGGATTTTTATTTCATTTTCTTTCCGTAATGCACAATTGTGGTTTTTGTCGCATGTTGAGCAAATACCGGAATGCTTTGGTGCTGAAAATATATGCAGACTATGCTCTTTAATTTTTGGTGGAAAAGGTTCAGCTAAAGAGAATTCTTCGCATTGAAGAATTGGTGCGCGAACATCTGCTTTGAGCGAACATCCGCTTTGCCACAAACAACTTATACATAAACTTGTACTCATCCTGATAGATATTGAATTCTATAACTCCCTATAGGAAAAGTATGCCATGTGGAAATCCGACTATCAACATCCTGATAATCAAACAAACTAAAATCCTAAAAAATGAATTGGGGTATTATTCCCCGGATCAAAACACTCCATCGGGGAATATCTCCCCTATTTAAATGCACGAAAAAAGCAGGTATAATGTCCGGGTTATTTAAGTTTCTCCCGAAGTGTTTTACGATCGATCCCTAAAATACGTGCTGCTTCTGTTTTATTATTTCCGGTATGCTCAAGAACCTGACGAATATAGTGTTCTTCCATTTCCTTTAAGGTGAGAAATTTATCCTGTTGAACCGATACGGTAACTGTTTTTCGGCTTTTCACAACCGGTAAATCGTCGTACTCAATAGATCGATCACATTCAATAACCAGACGCTGAATAGTATTTTCAAGTTCTCTGACATTTCCAGGCCAATCATAACGCTTTAGTCCTTCAATGGCGATGGGGGAAATTTCCATGTGATGTTTTGCATATTCACGTTTGAACTTCTCCATAAAATGCGAAACCAATAACGGAATATCAGTAGTCCGATCTCTAAGGGGTGGAACATTTATCCGAACAACATTTAATCGGTAAAATAGATCCATGCGGAACGTTCCTCTTTCAACCATGTCCTCCAATAAACTATTTCCTGCTGCGATTATCCGTATATCGAGTTGTTGGGCTTTTGTTGAGCCGATCATTCTTACTTCACGATCCTGCAATACACGTAACAGTTTTGCCTGAAAGGCAGGAGATGTTGCGTTGATCTCATCTAAAAAAACGGTACCCTTATCTGCAGCTATGAGCAAACCAATGCGGGATTCCTGTGCGCCTGTAAATGCTCCCTTTACAAATCCAAACAACTCACTTTCAAGTAAAGATTCAGGTATGGCTCCACAGTTGATTGCAACAAACGGTTTTCCTGCGCCTTTTCCTTCGTAGTGAATAGCTCTTGCAACCAATTCTTTACCAGTACCGCTTTCCCCCTGAATCAAAACCGTTGCATTATTTCCAGATGCCTTACGGATGTGTTCCCGTAGGGAAACGATTAGCGGATGCGTGCCAATAATTCCGAATGTGTCTTCTTCTTTCGTCTCTGTGTTTTCTTTGTCGCTGCTTTCGACATGCTGTTTTTGTCCCGAAATATTTTCGATCGATTGGTAAAGTTCATTTGCAGTGAAAGGCTTCACCAGATACTCTGTGGCTCCGAACTTCACTGCTTCAACGGCGGATTCTACACTCGGAAATCCTGTAATCACGAGGATGGGCAAATCAGGACGCTTTATTCTTGCATATTTTACCAGCTGCAATCCTCCAATACCCGGCATCCGCATGTCAGTAATCAGCAAATCCAACATCTCGCTTTCTAAAATAGTCACCGCATCCATCACTCCGGGCGCAGTGAAAACTATATGATCTCTTGCCTCAAGTTGCTTGCGTAATAAAACCAGCAAATCAGGAGAATCGTCGACTACAAGAATTGTTTTTCTATGCTGTTTCATTTGTTTAATGCTGTAGGTAATGTAATACAAAATTCTGTCCCTTTTCCTGTATGACTTCTCATCGTGATTTCTCCGCCGTGGTTTCTGATGATGCTTTGTACAACAGCTAATCCCAGACCTGCTGATTGTCCGATTTTTCCTGTGGTAAAAAAGGGTGTGAATATTTTCTCTCTTAATTCAGGCAAAATACCCGGACCATTATCCCTGACAATCAAAACTATGTTATCATGCTCTTTCCGTGTTTCAACATATACATTCCCTCCTTCATGCAGTGCGTTTACCGCATTGGAAATAAGGTTAAGCAATACCTGAATCATTTGAATCCTGTCGAATGAAAACACATCAATCTCCTTATCGAGTGTTACACTGATTTGAACTCCTTTTGCAGCTGCCTGCGGTCCCAACATTTCAACCGACCAGTTAATGCACTCACCGATATTATTAGGCACGATTTGCAAAGGATAATCTCCGGAAAGCATCATCATTCGCTTTACAATCTCACGGGAGTGAAGTGCTGCATGATGAATTCTCTGAAGATCTCTTTTGGCTTCTTCGGGTAAATCCATATTCATGAGCAACTCGGAGAAACCAAGAATACTACCTAACGGTGTGTTTATCTCGTGCGCAAAACCCGCTGCAATTTCACCAACCAACACCAGCTTGTCAGAGCGTGTCATTTGTTCTTCAAGCTGTTGTTGAATCGCCTTTTGTTCCGTTCGTTCCACCAACCATGAAATTTCATCAGCCAGTTTATTTAAAAGCAATTTTTCCTCTTCAAGAAAATTTAAGGAATGATCCGGAGAATTATAATAAACTATGATTTTTCCCCTGTTTCTTCCATCAATCTTGATCAATGCTTCAATAAAGGATTTACTATCCGGTTTAGTGATGTCGCCAAGTGTAATTGCATCAAGAATTATAAAACTTTCAGCGAACTCTGAGTGCTGCATTCCGGCAGGAATAACACGTCTTGCCTCCTCCAAAAGTTGGATAAGATCCGAATCCGTCTTTTGAAAAATTTTCTGGAATTCATACAGACACGACAATTCTTTGACTCTTTCCCTCAAAAAGGAGATGAGTTCCTGTCGGGACTGCCCACTTAAACGGGAAGAAAGATCCATCTTCTAACTATTTGATAATTCATATGAAACACCCAAACACTGAACAACTCAAAGGTAAGGATTTACCATTATGAACCCATAAGCAATAAACCACATCAAATTCTGAAATCATCCACCAAAGTTTTCCCCTTGCATATTAAAAAGAAGGTTATTTTTGATAAAAAATGTGATCCATGATCCTATCCATGACCGGTTTCGGTAAAGCCACCGGAGCTTACGGTTCCAAAAAAATCAATGTAGAAGTACGTTCCTTAAACAGCAAGCAGCTGGATTTGAATCTTCGCATGCCTTCGAAATACAAGGAGAAGGAAATGGAATTGAAATCGCGCATCGCTGCAGTGGTTGAACGCGGAAAAGTGGATGTGGCGGTGTATTACGAGGACATGGGTGAAGAAAAACTGCATTCCATCAATCATCAGCTTGCAGCAGCCTATTACGCCGACCTCAAACAATTGTGCAGCGAACTAGAGATTCCGGAAGGAGAAATTCTTGGTCACATTCTGCGTTTACCCGATGTTGTTACCACGGAAAAGAAAGAGGTCGATGAGAACGAGTGGAAAACCATTCTTTCCATTGCAGACGAAGCATTAAAGAATTTCAAATCTTTTCGCCTTGCAGAAGGATCAAAATTACAGGAAGAACTCAACAAACGCGTCGCCATCATTCTGGAGCAACTCGTTTTGGTGGAGCCTTTCGAAAAAGAGCGCATGGAAACAGTAAAAACAAAACTGCGCAAAACACTGGAAGAAAATGTCAATCCGGAAATCGTTGACAAAAACCGCTTTGAACAAGAACTGATCTATTACCTCGAGCGACTGGATGTGAGCGAAGAAAAAATGCGTCTACATACGCACTGTACCTATTTCACCGAAACCATGAATGCAGATGACCAATCCGGAAGAAAACTCGGATTTATTGCACAGGAAATGGGGAGGGAGATCAATACACTCGGATCGAAAAGCAATCATGCATCGATGCAGAAGATTGTGGTACTGATGAAAGATGAACTGGAAAAAATTAAGGAACAGGTATTAAATGTACTCTGATAAAGCACAAGGCAAAGCGATCATTTTTTCTGCTCCATCAGGCGCGGGTAAAACGACGATTGTACATCATTTGTTAAGCTGTAATCTCGGACTCGAATTTTCTGTATCGGCATGCAGCAGAGCGATGAGAAAGGGAGAAGCGAACGGCGTTGATTATTATTTCCTGAGTGTGGAAGAATTCAGAAAAAAGATTGCCAACAAAGAATTCCTGGAATGGGAAGAAGTGTACACGGATCATTTCTACGGCACGCTGCAATCGGAAATTGAGCGCATTTGGAAAAAAGGTCATCACGTTATTTTTGATGTAGACGTAGTTGGGGGAATCAACCTGAAAAAGATTTTTGGTCCAAACGCATTATCCGTTTTTGTAAAAGCGCCCAGCATTGCCCATTTGGAAGCGCGACTGAAAACGCGTTCGACTGAAACCCCGGAAAGCATTGCACGCAGAATGGCAAAAGCAGAAATTGAAATGGGTTATGCAGAAAAATTTGATCATATCCTGCTAAACGACGATTTGCAACGCGCCTTTGCCGAAGCGGAACAGGTCGTGAAACAATTCCTGAATTCCTGATTATGGAAATTGGTTTGTATTTCGGAACTTTCAATCCTATTCATGTAGGACACCTCATCATTGCCAACTACATGGCCGATTACACCGATCTGGATAAAGTGTGGCTCATCGTATCGCCTCAAAATCCGATGAAGGAAAAAAACACCTTGCTTGCCGATATTCACCGGTTGGCATTAGTAAAAATTGCGATTGAGGATAACGAGAACCTTTCCGTTTCAGATATTGAATTCAATCTGCCCAAACCTTCGTACACGGTTCATACACTTGCTTATTTGCGCGAAAAATATCCGCAGCATCAATTTTCTCTCATTATGGGAGAAGACAATCTGCGAACGCTGCACAAATGGAAAAACCATGAGCAAATACTTCAACACCACAAGTTGTATGTATATCCCCGTGTACTCACTGAGCAGGAACTTGATGAGCTGCGCGACTATCATCTTGAAAGTCCCTATAAAAAACATCCGAACGTTATTATGTGCGATGCACCGGTAATGAAAGTTTCAAGTTCATTTATCCGAAAAGCGATCAAGGACAAAAAAGACATCCGCTACCTTCTCACCGATCCAGTACAACGGTATATTGAGGAAATGCATTTTTATGAGTAAAACCCGCTTTTGAAATTCAGCGTTTTACCGAACAACACCCACCTTTCGTCAGATTTTCCCTATTCTTTTACTTTTCATACAAGAGATTTTGTAAATTACTTCTTCAATCCAAACGAAGATGAAAATATTTCTCCGCATTTTTTCAGTGCTGACAATTGCACTTGGATCTACAAACGCATTTGCCCAAACCTGCACCGTCGATTACTCCTTAACCGCTCCGGGAATTTATCCTGATACACTACCCTCCGGTTATGTGGGACAGCCTTACAGCGAAGACATTCAATTTGTTCTTCCTACGGACACGATGGGATATACTTTTCTTAACTTCCATATCGTTTCCATTTCACTTCCCATTGGATTAAACTGGCAATGCAGTAATCAAGCCAACGGGTGTAATTACGATCCCGCCGTTAGTGTTCACGGTTGTGTAAATGTTTATGGTACACCTCTGCTTGCAGGACAGTATCCGATTACCGTTACTGTAATTGCCGATCTGAATATTGTAAGCGGATATCCGGTATCGTTTGAATCCTACATCGAAATTCTTCCTCCCAATACTTCTTCCAACAACAACGGATTCAGCATGACAAATAGCACCGGTTGTGTTCCCATAACTGTGAATTTTACCAATAATAATCCCGGACTTGCAGCTTACAGTTGGAACTTCGGAAATGGCAACACCAGCACATTGGAAAATCCCGGTCCGCAAATCTATAATCAGCCGGGAAATTATGTCGTTCAGTATGCAGGTTATGCCGATAACACCACCGTACAGGTTTACAATCTTACGCAAGTCACCATCAATTCCATTTCTACCGCTTTCTCCTGGGGCTGGCCAACGGAATTGAATCCTGACCCCTATTTCAAAATCAAGGAGAACGGCGTTGTGATTCATCAGTCGAATTACATTCAGGATGCTTTTCCTCCCCATACCTGGCCGGTGAGTATTCAGATGGATCCTGCCAAAACCTATGTGCTCGAAGTTTTTGACGAGGACGATTACGAAATCATATACGGCGGAGATGATCTGATCGGATCTCATACCATGAGTCTCTCCGGTTGTACGGGATGTGCTGCGGGATCCAATTCAACCGTAAGTTATATAGTAAATAATATATTGATTCCTCCAATTCCAAGTGTACAATCCACCGATACCGTTCGCGTGTATCCGTACCCCGGTGTTCCCAATATTGTTTACGATTCACTTGCACACACCTTGAGCACTGATTCTGTTCAATATGCATTGCAATGGTATTTCGAAGGAACGCTCATTCCTGGTGCGAATGCTGCTACTTACCTTGTACCACAATCCGGAAATTACCAGGTAGCAGCAATCTCTCCTGGAGGATGTCAGACCATGTCGGCTTCCCTCACCGCTGTATATTGCGGAAACACTTTCGTTCCTGCTGTTAATTTAAACGGAGTCGTTTTATCTACACCACAAAACGCAGGCGACAGTTACCAATGGCAATTCAATGGAATCAATATTCCGGGAGCTACATCATCCTCATACACTGCTATTGTAAATGGAAATTACACACTCGTTCTTACCAATTCATTCGGATGCAGTTACACTTCCAGCATCGTAAATGTTCCTGTAAGTGTAAATGAAATTGCTGCACAGGAACGTATTGCTGTTTTTCCTAATCCTGCAATGGCACAAATCAATGTTGTACTTCAATCACCATCTGCAATTGTACTTCTGAACATGATGGGAGAAGTGGTGATGCAAACCGGAGTAGTGATGCAAACACAACTCGACATCAGCGCTCTCGCCTCCGGTATTTATTTCCTGAGAACAGAAAACGGTTCCACAGTGAAAGTGGTGAAAGAATAATTTGAGCGGAAATTATTTACCCTCAACAAAAAACCCCGAAGAGATCCTTCGGGGTTTTCTTTTTGTCGGCAGTTATTTCATCAACTCCCTTACGCCTGCGGCTAACTGTTCGTCGATTCCTTTGGTGACTTTATTCCAATCATTCTCCACCTGAATATCGGGTAAGAGATCCTGATTCTCCACCAGATGATTGTCCTTTACACTACGCATGCCCACCTGTGGTATTCCGAAACGCGTATAACCATCAATCATAAACTCCCACCAAACAGCAGTTCCTGTTCCGGGCACCGGCATACCAATTAATTTACCAATGTTCAGCGCACGATAGGTAACCGGGAATAAGTGGGCGTCTGAATAATTTCCTTCTCCCATTAAAACGCAGGATGGTTTTTGCCATTTCCAAATGGGTTCTCCTCCCATATTCTTCTGACCACGTGGTTCGAAATTCATATAATTTTTTCCGGTAAGTAAGGTCGCAAGATCATCGTGCAACCAACCGCCACCATTAAAGCGCGTATCTACAATCAGTGCCTTTTTAGTATGCATCACCCCAAGCGCTTTGTCGTACACATCTCTGAAACTTGGACTATCCATTCCGCGAACATGAACATATCCAATTGTTCCTCCCGATAATTTCTCCACTTCTTTTTCGCATTGCTTAATGTAGCGATGATAAGCAAGATCATTTTCCTCTCCCTGCGAAATCGCTTTAATGGTTTCTGTCCAGGAATTTTGTCCGGAACGAAACCTAACCACAACGGGTTTGCCAACCTTACGATTTAGCAAGGCATAAATGTTCGTTGCCTGACCAACCGGCTCTCCATCGATTTCAGTGATCAGTGTTCCCGGAACAATCTTTCCGCTGGCAAGTAAAGGACTGCGTGGAAGAATTTCTGCAATTCGATAACCTTCACCCAGGTATTCTTCGTCGTAAAAACATCCTAACGACGATGTCTGATCGCCGTTGGGATCGTAATACCTGTAGGTTGCTCCCGTATGTGATGCGTTAATTTCTCCCAACAATTCTGCAAGTAATTCTGCAAAATCATATCCGTTATTGATGTGGTACAAATGTTTTCCGTATTCCTTTTTGTAAAAATCCCAGTCGACTCCATGCAAATCTGCCAGATAAAATTTCTTTTTGGTTTGTCTCCACGCGTGTTCAAACATATATGCACGCTCATCGGCAGGACGGTGTTCAAATTGGCTTTCTACAGTAATAGGAGTTATTGCCCCATTGCTGATTTCAACTTTCATCAGCTGACCATTCTTCGTGAAGAAAATAAATTTCTCCTCTTTATCAAATGTCATTGCGGAAGGTGAGCCACCAACTTTAGCAAGCAGTTTCGTTTCTCCGTCTTTAAACTTGGTTGTCCAGATATCGAATCCCTTTTCGTAACTCGTCATGTAAAAAAGTTGAGTCGCATCTTTATTCAGCAGATAATCGCCAAGATGAGAAGAGTGAACCGTTAACCGAGTGCGACGATCCTGCAAACCTTCTTCATCGATTACCAGGGGTTTTACTTCTTCCTTTTTATCCTTGCTTTCCGTTGCCTTCTTGTCTTTCGCGGAAGTTTCAGCGGATTTTTCCTCGGGCTTTTGTTTTTCCTTTTCTAATTCCGATTCGTATTCCGATTCTGACTTCGATGCTTTGTATTTTCTCCATGCTTCGCGTGTCAGAAAAATGGCTTCCACATCACCTTCTGCACCCCAACTGCCATGAGAGCGGTAACCAAACTTATCGGTTGTCCAGCACACCATTTCTCCACCCATGGCAAACTTTGGCGAACCGTTTCCATAGCCGCTCTTGCTTAAGTTGATCGGTTTTTTTCCTCCCTGTGCGCTTACCAATCCTACATTGCTCACCCAGCGATCGTATTCAAAAAACTCAACCAATAACCATTTGCTGTCGGGCGACCAGGTGTAATACTGATCGCCATCGGAGTAGGAATAATTATAGCTGCCTTCCATCGCAGTAACAATTTTGCCGGTGGTAAGATCCATTACCCTGAGTGTAGTGCGTTCTTCCAGAAAGGCTACCGATTTTCCGTCGGGAGAATACGCAGGCTGGAATTCTTCTTCCGGACGCGTGCTCAATGCTTTTTCGGTGATCTGTGTGCAATTGTAAAAATATTTTTCACCGGAATTGGTAATACTGCTTTCATAAATATCCCAGCTCTGTGCACGTTCTGCGGCATATACCAATTTTCTTCCGTCGGGAGAAAAAGAAACACTGCGTTCTTGTTGCGGGGTATTGGTGATGCGGCGCGTTGTAGAATGTGCCACAGCGGATACATAAATTTCTCCGCGGTAAACAAATGCAATTTCCTTACCGTTGGGTGAAAGGCTGTATTCAGAAACATTCCCGTTTACCGATATTGGAGAAACATTGTTTTCGGAATGATCGGCCAGAACCGATATATTTACTTTTTTTGAATTTCCATTCTCAAACAAATAAATTTCCCCATCGTATCCATAACAAAGTACGCCATTTTGAGAAGAACTTAAAAAGCGAACAGGATGTTTATCGTGTTGGGTTAATTGTTGCTGATGTGATTCTCCTCCGATGATCCCCTTCCAGATATTGAATGAACCGGATTTTTCGCTGAGGAAATAATATTCCTTTTCGCCTGCCCAAACAGGATTTCGATCCTCGCCTTTCCAGGAGGCCTGACGGGTAAATGTTGAAGTTGAAAGATCGTACAATACGATATCGCGGGTTACACTGCTGGTATGGTGTTTTCTCCAGGGATCTTCATACCCTTTTCGGTCGTGCATTAAAATTCTCTTTCCATCTCCCGAAAATTGCAAGGCTTCAGCCGGAACAGTAAGTTTCATTTTTTCCTTACCGCCGTTTACTGCAACCGCATACAATTCATGCAATACTTTAGAGGGAAACATTGCATTGCGATAATCATCCAAACGCGCAGAACCGAACCAGACTGCGGTTCCTTCGGGATTGAATGTATAGGGAAAATCCCCTGCAGAATGGAAGGTGAGCCGTTTAGGAAATCCGCCTTCGGAAGACATCACATAAACATCAAAATTTCCGAAGCGATTGGATGCAAATGCGATTTGTTTTCCGTCGGGACTCCATACCGGCATAAAATCGTAAGCAGAATGAGAAGTCAGCTGCATTGCTCTTCCGCCCTGAGAAGAAACCTTCCAGAGATCGCCTTTGCAGGAAAAAACAATTTCTTTTCCATCGGGGGATATAACAGGATAACGAAACCAGTTGGCATAAACAGATGGCGCTAATAAAAACAGCATGGCCGTTAGAAAAAACAGTCTTCTCATAGTGGTAGTGGATTTCCTTTAAATGTAACCAAAAGCAAAACGCCCCCTGAAAAGGAGGCGAAAAAATTATGAACGAATCTATGATTCCTTATGCCGGATTAGTGCGGGGAGCCCCGCCATTCGGACGTTTTTTCTTGCCCTTGAACGGACGTTTTTTCTTAGCCGAAGGATCTACCGGTGCGTTTTCGTCGATACCCGGACCCAATTCTTCAGGGATTGGCATCCGTTTTACTTTCATTGCGATCAATTGCTCAATGCGCTGGAAACGGCGAATATCTTTTGCATCGATAAACGTAATGGCAGTTCCGGTACTCGAAGCGCGGGCAGTACGTCCAATCCTGTGCACATAATCTTCCGCATCCGGTGGAGCATCGTAGTTTACAACAAGATCAATGCCTTCAACGTCGATTCCCCTGGAGAGAACATCCGTTCCAATCAGGTAACGCAATTTCCGATTGCGAAAATCGCGCATGATCTCTTCCCGTTCGTTTTGTTCGAGATCAGAGTGAAAAGACTGACAAGCAAATCCCTTCTTACGCAACGAATGAAACAATTGCTTTACAAGTTCCTTGCGCGATGAAAATATTATTCCGCTTTGGTATTTCTCTTCTGAAAGAATACGTTCGAGCATAGGAATTTTCTGATCTTCCTTCAGGAGATAAACCTGCTGATCGATCCCTGCTGCCGGCTTGGCAATGGCCACACTAACTTCTTTCGGGTCTTTAAGAATGGATTGCGCAAGTTGGCGTATGCGAGGCGACATGGTTGCAGAAAACATCAGGTTCTGCCGCTCTTTTGGTAAATAGGAAATGATGCGCATGATGTCTTCGTAAAACCCCATGTCCAACATACGGTCGGCTTCATCAAGAATCAGAAATTTTACCTGATCCAGTTTCAGCATTCCAGAGCTTAAAAACGAAAGTAATCTGCCCGGTGTCGCTACAATTATATCTACTCCGCTGTCGAAAGCCTTGCGCTGACGATCGAATACTTCTCCTACTCCACCCCCATAAACAGCAATGGAACTTTGACTGACAAAGTAGGAAAGCCCCTCGATCTGTTGATCGATCTGCATAGCAAGTTCGCGTGTTGGAGCGAGTATAAGCGCGCGGGTCCCCGAGCTGTTGCTTTCAAACAATTTATTCATCACAGGGAGTACAAACGCAGCGGTTTTACCGGTTCCTGTTTGTGCGCAGGCAATGAGATCGTGACCTCCTAATGCTATAGGAATAGCTTGTTGCTGAATGGGTGTTGGGTTGCGAATGTTCATCGCATCAAGGGCGTCGAGCAATTCGTCGACCAGTCCTAAATCATAAAAATCCAAAGTACATGTATTAGTAAACCCTGTCCGTCCGGAACAGGAAGCTGCAAGTTACTCAAAATCCCCCACAAGCCCAAGGCGACCTTTCCTATTGGAATCCTGCCGTTCAATAAACAAGTACAACACATGGTCATTTTCATGTAAAGCTGAAAAAAAACAACTTACCTTGTGGCTCTATTCTCTCTAATGTTACGAAACTTCCTCCTCGCATTATTGCTTTGTGTTTCCTTACCAGGATGGGCACAACAACTGGTCGTTGACAATGCCGGTAATTACAGCAACCCGAATTATTTAACTCAAAACATTCTTCGCGGTGGCAGTGTGGCAATCAGCAACGTTTCATTCTCCGGAATTAGCAGTCAGCAAATTGGTTATTTCACCAATGGATCTTCCGCAACCGGACTTTCATCCGGTATGATCCTTTCCACAGGAAAAGCCATGAATGCAGCAGGCACCAACGACAGCACCAACACATCCGGTGGATTAGGCTCAAGCGGTTCAACAGATCCTGATGTGATGAGCCTTGCCAACGGACAAGCGATTTTTGATGCGCTCATTTACGAGTTCGATGTGCGTCCCGATGGCAATGAGTTAACGCTCGAATACATTCTTGCATCTGAAGAATACACGGAATACGTTTGCTCCCAGGAAGCAGATATTTTTGCCATTATCATCAGCGGCCCAGGTATTACCGGAACATTCAGCAATAACGGAAAGCTCATCTCGCTTATTCCAACATCGAGCACTATTCCGGTTGGCATCAATTCAATTAACAACGGAACTCCCGGTACATTCGGAGCTCCCGGCGGATGTTCGAATTCCTTTTTCTCTCCATACTACCTCAACAACACACAAAATTTATTTGAATACGATGGATTCACAACTGTTCTTCAAGCGAAAGCAGATGTGGAATGCAATCAGTTGTATCATATTCGAATTGTTCTCGCTGATATTGGCAATAACGGTTTTGATACCGGACTCTTTCTGAAAGAACGCGGGCTGTATTCCAACAGCACCGGTAACTTCGATGAAGGCGCCTTTCTCGACTCAGTAATTGTTGAAGGGTGTAAACCATTTTATATGGTTATATACAATCCAATCGGTTTTACAGGAGGACAAACATTTCAGGTTAACATCGGTGGTACTGCCATCAATGGCACCGACTATGATTTTGTTCCTTCTACTTATACAATGAATTCCGGCGACAGTCTTTTAACAATCGTATTTAATCCGGTTGCTGATGGTGTAGTTGAAGGATTTGAATCGGTGATCGTATCCTACTTCTACCTTAACCCCTGTGGAGATACCGTTTTTGTAAACAAAACCTTTTACATCCGCGATGAAAGTCCGCTTGTTGTTACCGGCCTTCCGCAAAACACCAGCATCTGCAATGGTCAGTCGGTATTATTGAATGTAAATGTTAGTGGCGGTTTTCCTTCGTATTCTATTTCCTGGAACGGAATGCTGCAAAACAATTTTAATGTGACACCGATACAAGACATCACTTATGTCGCAGAGGTTTACGATTTAGCAGGTTGTTATTGGACCGGTAGTTTTACTGTCGATCATAATCCGAGTCCAATCGTAAATGCCGGTCCGGATATTACGATTTGTTCCGGTCAGCCAGAGCAACTCGGATTACAAATAGAAGGTGGTCCGGGCGCAACCTACAACTGGATGCCGGCCAGTCAGCTGAATTCAGGAAACCTTCCTTATCCCACAATGAATCCGCAAACCACACAAACATTTACAGTAGGCGTTGTAACTGCAGCAGGTTGCACAGGAACCGACCAGCTTGTTGTTACTGTACTGCCATCACCTACAGTAAATGCAGGTCCGGATCAAAGCATCACTTATTTGCAAACCACCACCACACTTATTGGTTCAGGTGGAGGAGCGCCCTCTTGGTATCCACCTGATGGATTGAGTTGCACGAATTGTTTCACTCCGGAAGCCTCGCCTTATACCACTACCACTTATACTTTGTATATCACCTCCGGAAACGGTTGCGTATCGAGTCAGGAAGTAGTGGTTGAAGTGGAGATTCCGATGGACGTATTTGTTCCCACTGCATTTTCTCCGAACAACGATGGGGTGAATGATTTGCTTATTGTAAGGAGTTATACCATCGAAAGTATGAATCTGAAAATTTACGACACCTGGGGACAGTTACTTTATGAGAATACGCATCCCGATTGGGGATGGGACGGCACGGTGAATGGTGTACCTGCCAATATTGGCTTATATGTATATACGTTGGAAGTAGTATTTATTCAGGGAAAAGGAACAGCAACATTTTCCGGTGAGTTCAATTTAGTGCGATGAGAAAAGTTTATTTATCTGTAGCTCTCTGGATATTCTGTTTGGGAATTTCCCGTGCACAGGATGCACATTTTACCCAATTCGAAAACTCTCCTTTTTTCACCAATCCTGCCGCAGCGGGAATGATTGAGCAAAGTGATTTTCGCGGATCTCTGATCACCCGAAATCAATGGAGAAAACTGGTGCGTCCAACCAATCAAACACTCGTATCGGCAGATGCACCATTATTACGTTACCAGGGAGGATCGCGGAGTAAAAGCAATCTCGGTATTGGATTAAGCTATGGTTTTGCAACCATGGGTGATTCCCGCACCCGCATGACCAATCTCGCCCTGGCCTTAAGCGGAATGACAACTGTTGGAACACGCAAATACCTTGGCATTGGCGTATCGGCAGGTAAAGGAGGCATGCGCAGCGATTTAACCAATGCAACCTGGGATGCACAATACAACGGATACAAACTGGACGAATCACTTCCGACTGGAGAAGCCTATGAAGGAAGATTGAAAGCGCGTTTTTTTGATCTTTCAGCCGGACTAAATTTTCTTTCGGTGAATGGGCGCACAGGAGCAACCACGAATTTTGGAATAGCTTACCTGCATGCCAACAATCCCAAACTAAAAAACGAACCCCTGCTTAACGGAAAAATCGATCCCCGCATTGTTGCGCATTTCCGTTCGGAGATACAACTGGATCTGAAAAATACCATGCCCGTATTTATCATTCCGCGCGCCCTGGTTGGAATGCAAGGAGTACATATGGAGATTCAGGCAGGAGCAACCGTTTTCTGGTCGGCAGAAGGCACTTCTCAGATAACAGGATACCGTCACAAAACCGGTTTCGAGGCAGGAGGCATGTACCGACATGGTGATGCTGTTGGATTACTTGCAGGATGGAAAACAGAATCGTACCGTATCGGGCTTTCTTACGACATCAGTATTTCCGCTTACGGAAAAGCACTGAATCACCGTGGAGGAACTGAAATCAGTTTCATTTATTACGCAGTAAACAAAGAGATGCGTTCGCGCAAGGCCATTTATGATTGATCGGTATCAGTCATTGGATTGAAAAAGAATCTGAGCAGTATATAAAAAGAAAAAGGGGACCATCGGTCCCCTTTCTCATTGTCTTTAAGACGGAATTACTTCACGTTCTTAGAAACGATCTTAGCAAGGTCGAACATGCTGATCTGAGCCTTACCAGCGAAGAGAGCCTTCAACTTAGCATCAGCATTGATCATACGCTTGTTCTTCTTGTCCTGAAGGCCGTTCTTCTTGATGTAATCCCAGATCTTTTTAACGATCTCAGTACGTGGCACTGGCTTGTTACCGATTACGTCAGCAAGAACTGTGCTTGGAGTAAGCGGGGCCATGAAAGCCGCGTTTGGTTTACGAGCTGTCTTCTTCTTAGGAGCAGCTTTCTTAGCAGCAACCTTCTTCTTAGGAGCAGCTTTCTTAGCAGCAGCTTTCTTAGGAGCAGCTTTTTTAGCAACAGCTTTCTTAGCTGGCTTCTTTGCAGCAGCCTTCTTAGCAGCTGGTTTCTTAGCAGCCTTCTTAGGGGCAGCTTTCTTGGCAGCAGCCTTCTTAGGAGCGGCCTTTTTCTTTGGTGCAGTTTTCTTTGCCATGATTGTTTGGATTTGTATGCGCAAATTGAAGATCTTTATTGACATGGCAATGGGGTAAGTAAAAATATTTTTAACAGGGTAATCAACAATTTCCCCATAGGGAAAAACACTACTTTATTCACCATTTCCCCTCGGAAAAACCCGATTTTTACAGTGATTCCCCAATGAAAACTCACTTTTACCCCTATGTGAAAAACCCTTCTACCAAAATGCCCGCCCTTAGGCGCGCACCCTAGCGGGGACGGTTTATTACCTTAATGGAAGTCACAGGATGTATCTCCCAGGCGGTCGCTCGCCAGTTATTTTCACGAAGCGGGCGCGTGTTTTCGCTCGTGTTAAGATGCTCTTCATCCAAAAACAACCATCCTTCCACCTCCACCCATCGTCCCAAAAACTGATCTCTCAGTCCGCGTGTTGTCCAGTTTTCTCCCCGCAACTTCATAATGGATCGCATTGGAGGGGTGACTTCAGCAATAAAACGTTTGCTCTTGACCTCGTTCATAGGATCCAAAACCAGATCGATATGCGTATCCCGATCATCCACTTCCTTTGCACCGCAGTTACATGTCTCCTTTCCGCCGGGTTTCACATCAATTACATACGCTCTTACCCGTGCAGCCTTTTTTTCATTCCACCGCGCCTCATCATTGCCCGGCAACAACAATGCGTTCATGGTCGCCGACGTGTCAAAATCCTGTGCGTGCGGAAATGAGATTCGGTTCTTCAAACGGTTCAACTCACGAATGCGTTCTGTTTTCGCAGATCCCTCCGGCGGACATTCACGTGTCCAATTGAGGGTGTCGGGTCTTTCCGGTGATTGTACTGTTTCTTTTTTCCTGCTGCTTGCAGGTAGGGCAAAGACCAAAACGATTCCGGTTATTAGCAATCCCAGAAAAAACGACAAAAGCACAAAACGTTTCATAAGGCCAATATACCAATCCTCTGCCGAAATAAGGATTTTGTATATCTTGCCTGTATGCGCCGCAGCAGTATACTTCGTCAATTACTCATCAACACCCTTGTTCCGGTGGTATTGGTTCTGCTTGCCGTTGGAGTAATCAGTTACCGCATCAACCGGCAGCAACTGGAGGAAAGCAATAGGCGCCTGAGAGAACAAATTGTTGCGCAAACAAAATCCATACTGAGCATTCACGACGAAGCGCTCCATATTCTGGAAGAGGATCTTAACGATCGGATCGAAATGCTATCTGATCGTTTACTGACTGAGTATTTTGCAAAGCCGGACTCCCTGCACACGGCAGATTTGTTTCGTATTTCTGCAGAAATCGGAATGGATACAGCCATTGAGCATTTATATGTTATTAATGACTCCTCAGTAATTACCAATACCACTTTTGCAAAAGACCTCGGACTTGATTTCTCCAAAATCGACACTTCGTTTGTTAATTCTTTTGCCAAGATGCGCAAGGAAGGAAATCTCGTTATCGACCGCTTTGGCGAGGAAATGATTACAGGAAAAATAAAGAAGTACTCCTTTTTACCCACCCCCGACGGCAGGAACATTATTGAGATGGGGATTTATTCTGCAATGGCAGATGGGTTGCGGGACAAGGCATTTAAGAATGTGAGCGAAATCAGCGCGAACTTCCCCGAGATACGCAACATCGCTTCCTTTGCAACGGTGGCCAATGTAAAAAACGTTCATCTTCCGGATCATCATTATGAGCATTACCAGCGAGCAATGAAAGAAAAAGTACCGGTGAGGGTCAGCGAAAGTGAAGATGGCATCGATCATTATTACGACTATTTCTTTCTCGACATCCAGTCTTCCTCCATCTACACTGGTTATCTTCTGCTGATCGAATCGGATAACTCCCGAGAAAAAGCATTGATAAGAGCCGAAGTCATTCGCTTCAGTGTGTTGTTTCTTGTAACCATCTCACTGCTTAGTCTGGTAATCTACTACCGGTCAAGGTCCATCGCTCTACCCATACGCGTGCTTACCGACAAGGCCCGGGTAATTGCAGGAGGAAAACTGGATGAGCGTGTTCCTATTAAGGGGAACAATGAGATCACAGATTTGTCGCAGAGTTTCAATACCATGATCGACGATCTGGAAGGCATGTATGTGAATCTGGAGAAAAAGGTTAAGGAACGCACCCACGAACTCAATCACCAAAAAGAATTGGTAGAAGAAAAAAACAAGGAGATCACCGATTCCATCAACTATGCGCGAAGAATTCAGTATGCACTTCTTGCACACGATGATCTGCTAAAGGAAAACCTCCCTGAGCATTTTGTACTGTTTATGCCTAAAGATATTGTAAGCGGAGATTTTTATTGGGCTTGTCTGCACCCCAGGGGAAACTCCAATGATTTCTATCTGGCCGTTTGCGACAGCACAGGACATGGCGTGCCCGGAGCCTTTATGTCCTTGCTCAATATTTCATTCCTTAACGAAGCCATCAACGAAAAAACGATCGAAGAACCCGGTAAAATCCTCGATCATACCCGACGCAGACTCATTGAGAATATTTCGCAACAGGGGCAAAAAGATGGCATGGATGGAATACTGGTTCGTTTCTCCGAAGGAAAAATAAGTTTCGCAGCAGCCAACAATCCTCCGCTAATCATTCGGAACGGAGAAGAAATTGAATTAGCAGCAGACAAAATGCCAATCGGGCAATCCGATCGAATCGATCCATTTACCACAGTTATCCCGGATCTGCAAAAAGGAGATATGTTTTATCTCTTCACCGACGGATATCCGGATCAATTTGGCGGACCAAAAGGAAAAAAATTCAAGTACCGTCAGCTGTATGACCTCCTGAAAGAAATCGCCCACCTCTCCATGACCGAACAACGCACAATTCTAGAAAGCACCATCGAAAACTGGAAAGGAGACTTGGAACAGGTTGATGATATTTGTGTGATTGGAATACGCGTTTAGCGTGTTGCAATCACACTAAATATCAGAATATCCTGACCGACGATAGGAGCGTCAGTATAGATGCAATATTTGTGTGATTGGAATACGCGTTTAGCGTGTTGCAATCACACTAAATATCAGAATATCCTGACACTGCATTTCATTCCGGTCAGGATGTGCCACTCACCGACGATAGGCCTGCCCCGACCGATAGCGTCGGGGAGCGTCAGTATTGATGATATTTGTATTATTACTCTTGTTTGACAAAACATTATGATTGACTATTCCGAAGAAAGTTTAAAAACTCTTGATCGTTTTTATCAGGCCTTGCAACCGGATATTGATCGACTTGAATCTGCACACGCATCAAAAATGCAATGCAAAAAAGGTTGCCATGCCTGTTGTATCGACGATCTGGTTGTATTTGGGGTAGAGGCGGCTAATATTGTTAAGCACCATTCTGCATTAGTTCAAAACGAAAAGCCTCACCCGAAAGGTAAATGCGCATTTCTAAATAATGAAGGTGCATGCCGAATCTATGATGTTCGTCCTTTTGTTTGCCGTACTCAGGGATTGCCCTTAAAAATCATCAATCAAAAAGGAAACGAGTTGCGCGATGTTTGTCCTTTGAACCTTGAAGGAGTTAACCTGAATAAAATCCCTGAGAAACAGTTACTGCATACCAATCCCTATGAAGAGTTTCTTGCCCGATTACAACTTGCGATTGATAAGGGACAGATGGAGCGTATCAAACTCCGATCACTTTTCGGGAAAAAATAACCCGGTATATTCAATACTACCGGGTTTCGTGTGAGGTTCGTTTATTTAAAACTCCAATCGTGTTTGTCGAGATCGGTTAGACAGCCTTTCAGCAAATCAATACTGCCGCGAATATCATCCTTATCGCTCATCTCAATCACCTGATGGACATGTCGGCAGGGAATGGAAATACAACCGGAGATTGCTCCCCCCGCTGTCATTCGCTGTATGCCTGCAGTATCTGTTCCCCCGGCAGGAAGAATTTCTGGTTGCCATTTTATTTTGTGTTTATCGGCTGTTTTCTTCATGAATTCCACCATGCGGTAATCGCTGATTACGCTTGAATCCATAATCTTAATGGCGGTTCCTTTCCCAAGCTCGGTGATCATCTCATGCGCCTTCGCCCCCGGTACATCGTAGGCAATGGTGATATCCAGTCCGAATCCAAAATCAGGTTGAATAGCAAGCGCAGCAACACTGGCTCCACGAATACCTACTTCCTCCTGAACCGTAAATACACCATAAACATCATAGGCAGGATTTTTTAATTCGCGTAAAGTCTCCAGCAAAATAAAAACAGAAAGACGGTTATCGAGTGACTTGCAGTTTACACAATTTCCCATTTCAATAAGCTCACGCTCCCGGGTAACCACATCGCCAACAGAGATGTACTTCTCTACTTCTTTTTTGGTCATTCCCATATCGATAAAATAATCGGTAAGAGGAACCACCTTCTCACGCTCGGATGCGCTCATTACGTGAATAGGCTTGCATCCCATTACCCCAATGAGATCCTTTTTTCCGTGTACGATTACGCGCTGAGCGGTAAGTGTTTTAGGATCAAATCCTCCAAGCGGAACAAAACGCAGAAATCCTTTTTCATCAATATGATTCACCATAAATCCGATCTCATCCATATGCGCAGCGATCATCACTTTACGATCACTTTTCTTTCCCTTCTTAACTACGGTGATATTTCCCATGTTGTCGATATCGATGGAATCAACATGGCCTTTGACTTGTTTCATGACGAGTTCGCGAACCAATTGTTCACGACCGGGAGCGCCCGGTACTTCGCAGATCTGCTTAAGTAATTTTACATTGATACTCATATCGCGTAGGACTTTTCCCAAATATATGCGGAATAAATCCCTGTACAACTCCTGGAGGTAAAATTCCGATGAACGATGTTTGCATCCGCATGAATCACCAGCTTTCATCCTCGTATTATTCTGCCTGTCCCTACCGGAGTCAGGTTGCATGATCCCTTTTCATTCAGAACCAACCAACCCCGTCCAGCGTGTCGGGGTTTTTTGCTTTTAAACCAAACCCATGAAACAGAATTACAGTAATTACAACAAAGAAGACCAGGAAGTATGGTCAATCTTATTTAGCCGACAAATTGCACAACTGGAGGAGCATGCATGTACTGACTTTCGTTTAGGACTACATCGCTTGCGTAGCGAATTAAATGCGGATGCTATTCCCGATTTTGATCGTCTGAATACCTTGTTGTATAAACTTAGCGGATGGAGTATTGAAGTTGTTCCCGGACTAATCAGTGTAAATGATTTTTTCATGCTGCTTTCCCAACGAAAATTCCCCTCTTCCACCTGGCTGAGGAAGAAAGATCAAATCCATTACCTCGAAGAGCCTGATATGTTTCACGATGTTTTCGGACATATTCCCATGCTGGCGCTAAAAGAGTATGCCGATTTTATGGAACAGTTCGGTAAAGCAGGAATGAACAATCCCGAGCAGGTTACTTCATTACAGCGACTGTATTGGTTTACGGTAGAGTTCGGTTTGGTGCAGGAAGACGGAAGGCAAAAAATTTTCGGCGCCGGGCTGGCTTCTTCCTTCGGAGAAAGTTCGGAAGCACTACATTGCGATAAAGGAGATCTTCGTCCGTTTTCGCTTGAAACAATAATGGCGACCGGATTTTTTACCGATCGCCATCAGGATTTTTATTTTGTGCTGAAAGAGGCTCAGCAATTGTTTGATGCATTTGCAGAATACCGGATTACTCTACCCTGCTTAACTTAAGCATGTTCGATTTCCCATTGTCTTCAATTGGCATTGATGCGATGTTAATCACCAATTCGCCTTCGTTTACAAGCTTGAGTTTTTTGAGCATGTATTTTGCATCGGCAATGGTATGATCGGTGCTTACCATTTTGTCGTAATAAATTCCCGTAACACCCCAAACCAGCGAAAGTGTTTCGAGCATTTTCCGGTTTCCGGTAAACACAACAATTTTTGCTTTGGGTCGCTGACTCGAAATTTTGAATGCAGTATACCCGGAATGCGTCATGGTAATAATTGCCGAAGCACCAACCCGTTGTCCGAGACGTGTTGCGTTAAAGCAAATACTGTCGGTAATAAAACGCTCATTTGTTGGATCATTGGGAATAGACTCCTTGTGATAAATTCCCTCAAATGTTTCCGCCTCCATTACAATTTTGCTCATCGTTTCAATCACTTTTGCAGGATGTTTTCCAACAGAAGTTTCACCGCTAAGCATTACTGCATCCGCACCATCAAAAACAGCGTTGGCTACATCATTTACCTCAGCACGTGATGGTGTCATTGCCGTGATCATACTTTCCATCATTTGAGTCGCCACAATAACCGGCTTGCCCTGGGACAGTGATTTACGAATGATCATTTTCTGAATGAGCGGAACATTCTGCAAAGGAATCTCCACTCCCAAATCTCCGCGAGCAACCATTAGTCCATCCGACTCATGAATGATATCATCTATCTCCTCAAGAGCTTCAGGTTTTTCAATTTTTGCGATCACTTTTGCCTTTTTCTGCTTCGAGGCAATGATGTGTTTCAACTCAATGATATCGCGAGCTTCACGAACAAATGAAAGACCGATCCAGTCCACATCCTTCTCAAGGGCAAACTCCAGATCTGCTTTATCTTTTTCAGTAAGAGAAGGCAATGAAACTTTGGTATTGGGCAGGTTCAATCCTTTCTTGGATCCGAGTACGCCACCCTGAATGACTTTCGTATAAACTTCGTCTTTACCGTTAGTGCCTGTTACTTCAAATACCAGTTTACCGTCGTCCATCAACACCCTTTCGCCGGGTTTTACGTCGAACGGAAATTCCTTATAGGTGATGTAAGTTCTCTCCTTGTTCCCAACAACTTTTTGTGTGCTGAGAATATAATCCTGTCCCGTTTCCAGCAACACACCGTTGTTTTCCATTTCACCGCAGCGCAGTTTGGGTCCTTGCAAATCGGCGAGAATGGCAACATGAATACCGGTCTCGGTCATCAACTCACGAATGGTGGCAATAACCGCTTCGTGCTTTTCGTATTCCCCGTGTGAAAAGTTAATCCGGAACACATTTGCTCCGTTGTACATCATCTCCAGCAATACTTCCTTTGAAGAAGATGCAGGTCCGAGTGTAGCAACAATTTTGGTCTTTTTTTCGAGGATAAATGGGTGTAATGTTTTCAATGTTAATCGTATTTAAGTTCTAAAATAGCAGGTTCTCGCGTGATTTCAAAGTTTCGGCTTGTATACTGAAGGCGGCAATTACCATTTCAATTGATTTTAGCTGTGCAATAAGCTCAGATAGCTCCACCGCAAAATTGTTGCGCAGGAGAAAAAAATAGTCGGCTGCTTTCTGTTCGGGAATCAGATAAGCCGTATTGCTTTTATTGGGAAGAAGATAGTACTCGATATGATCTTCCTCACTGAAATACTCGTAGATTGAAAAATGATCTTCGGTTGATTTTTTCCTGTCGCTCAATACATGCAGAGCATCTCGCTTGTGCAATCCGATTCCCAGCTTTTGATTAATTGCCCAGCACAATCTGTAATCCGGAGCGTGACAACTGATTCCGACAAGATCGAAATCATAATCATATTCCATTTCCAGTTTTATCTTGCCCATTACTTTACAAAGTACGCAAGAAATCGGACAGATACAATGTAAAGGATTTATTAAGTGTGCGAACAGCGCTCGCCAACAGAAGGAAGTCTCATCCGCAAATCTCTATATCGCTTATCACACGAGCTTTACAGGAATAGATTTGTTCGTTGTTCAATTCCTTCACTACCAATCCCTGCTCTTTTTCATAGGCAGCTATGGTTCCCTTCACCTTGAGTTTACATGTACCGCAACCAATAGCTCCCTTGCAGGTACCCCATTGCGATCCGGCTTCAGGAACCAGATCAAAACGAACCAGGAGTTCGCGGAGGTTTTCTCCGGTTCTGCATTCCAGTTCATGCTGCTGTATTCGCACCTTGGGCATTAACGTTTCGAAATTGAGTTGGAACTGATCGATCGCTGCCTGCTGCAACGAAATCGCCCTCCGGTAAAGGCGCGCAATTTGGCATGCTTGGTTGTTCGACCTGCAACACGCTTTCTCCACATGCGAAACGACGAGGGCAACAAATGCTTTCGCATAAGAGCGATCACTTCCTTTTCGGATATACCGAACTGAAAAGCAATAGCTTCAAACGGTGTTCGATCCTCCCAGGCCATTTCGATGATACGGTCGGTTTGTGCTTGCATAAAGGCAGTAGGATTTACAACAAGTCAACCGGAATTTTGTTCTCCCTACAAGCATTGCCATTAAGGCATTTGACCTTAAATTTGCTTTATGCAGGACTCTGAAGAGTTTCAAAACCCGATCGATAAGGATAACATCACGGAAACACCAGGATCGCTTCCCTATGCGCATCACAGAGGGAGTGCTGTAATAAAAACCTCCAAGGAAAGTGTGATCAAAAGCCGCTCGCTATCGGCCATGGAAGATCAGACAGAAATGCAACTGCAGCAAATCCGGCGACAGATCGAATTACTGGCTCAACAGGCACAGGAAATCAAGGAGCGCAAAGAACTATCCCTGAAAATTTATCAGGCCAAAATGAACTTTGCTCCACTCATTGGGGATGCATATTACCTGTACGAGACGGAAGAAGGTGGACATATCCTTTCCATGATTGGTCCGAATGAATGGGGCCGCTCACGTAAATTCAAGGTCTTCCTTGCAAAAGTGCGCTTACTTGCCGACCACACCTGGATGAAAGAAGAAGTTTAGTTTTTACGCGTCTTCTGACGGACTTCGTTGGCCCAGTCCTCTTCGATTTGTATTACGGGAAAAGAAAACATGCGGGGTTCGGGTCCGTAAACCTCTGTTACTTCATGCACCAATGTGGCAAACAACAAAGAGCGCATGATGCAGGTAACACGAAAAAAAACCACTTCCTTTTTGCTTTGTGAATCTTCATCCCATTCCAGCTGCACCATTTCCTCCAAGCGAAGATCCGTAGTGTATTTCCCCCTAAGCATCATATCCGCAATTCCTTCGCTCACGTGCTTGTCTTTGGTAATCATGTTAAACTGAATCATGGTGTTTGTTTTATGGATTCATACGATTGGCAAAGCCCGAAGCAAATCGATAAGCAGCGTAACTTTTGAAATACTTAGCCCGGATCTCATTGAATTTCACTTCGGTTTCTATTACCATCACTTCGCGGGCATTGATCATGAAAAGACTGCTTTCTCCCTGTACAAACTTCATTCGCTCTGCATCAAGCAAACGACGATAATTCACCAGGTTGGATTCGGCCATCTGCATTTGCTCACGTAAAAACAACAGCTCATTATAGGCCGATCTCCATTTTACCTGAAGTTCCATGCTCTTTAGATCACGATCGAGTTGCGCTTGTTGAATTTTTACTTTGGTCAAGCCTATTGCACCGCGTTCCTGGCGAAGGAATACAGGGAAGGAAAATTGGAGTCCCCACTTATAATTCTCGGTTGAAAAAACCGGAAAATCATTACCGGATACAGGATAACCTAAAAAGTTGTATTGGGCTGAAAGTTTGGGTTTGAGTTTGTCGGTTTTATACCTGCGTTCAATTTCAAGATCCTGCAACTTATAATTGTATAACAACATGGCAGGATGTGAAGTGCTCAAGGTATCCATGCCTCTTTGATCTTCTGCAGGGGAAACAGATTTTATCAATGAAAGATCAATGCGGTCCGGATGAACATCATCACGCAAATCCATCGGACGCATATCTTCTCCCCAGAGAAAAACGGATAAAACAAGTTTCTGATTTTTAGAAACCAATTCAGCTTCGTTCAGCAACATTTGACGGCTTTGTAATTGGATAAATGCTTCCAGTGTATCAACACCGGGACGCTCCCCAACAGCATGTAGCGACCGCACGAAATTCAACCGCTGTCTCGCCAGGTCAACACCGTTACGATACACCAGCACATTCTGATCATATAGCATCCAATCGTAATAACACCTGGATGCTTCATAGAAAAGCTCATTGAGAATAAGCTGCTGTTGCTGTTCATTTGCACGTTCGAAGATACGAGCCTGCATCACGGCTGCTCTCCGGTGATCGATGAGTAAACCCTGAGCAAGGGGCACTTTTATTCCTGCATAAAGCAAACCACTTGCAGGCATCTGGTCCATCGCATTTACATAAGCTCCCTGCGATTGATCGAATCCCATTTTTATTTCCGGACCAAACCAAATGGGAACTGTAGCAAGTGTATTCAGTAAAGCGTAATACTGAGTGCCGGAATAAAATTTGTTACTGAAATCTGCACCAAGAGTCGGATCAAAATTTCCGCGCGCCATCATGAGGTTGTAGCGCGACTGATCGTTGAGTAATGTGGCCTGACGTGCAACGGGATGAAAGCGTACCACCATCCCCATGTAATCATTAAAGCTAAGTTTCAATGAGTCGTTCGCCTTCAGATCCGTAAAGAAAAGAAGCAGAAGAATGCCAACGAAAAGATTATTTCTTCTTCTCATTGTTCTTTGCATTTGCAGGATTTGCAGGCTGATAAAACTCCGGCGGAAAACCATTCAGCTTCCGCCATAATTCATACCAGATCGGTACATCCTGTAGCAACATCATTCCACGTGCACCTGTTCCCACACGCAAGGCAACCGGCCAGGGTTCATCATTACGATCAGGACTAACCAGCACGCGGTATTTTCCATTATCGCTCATGAGATTATCTACTGCAACAATCTTTCCGCCGAACGTACCAAAGGAAGCTCCCGGCCAACCGCTGAACACAAAGGAAGGCCAACCATCAAAGACCAGTCGAACAGGCTGACCCAATACAAGCAATGGCAAATCCATCGGTTCCACAAAAACTTCTACAGCAAGTTCATACTTGGAGGGCATGATACTAACAATGGGCGTTCCCTCCTTAATGGTTTCACCAATACCGGTAGTAAGTGCTTTGGTGACATATCCATCTTGTGGTGCGGTGATAAAATAATACCCACTGCGAATGGCATAACCCGAAAACTGACTCTGTAATTTTGCAACAGCTGCTTCCGTATCAAAAACCGTAGAGATGGCCGAATACTTATCCGACTCTGCTTTCATCAGTTTGTCGTTGTATTCAGTTTCAATAGTATTCAACTCGATTTTGGAATTCAGCAATTCATTTCGCGAAGCCAGGACCTTGTTTTCGGCAGAAATCTTTTTTGCCATGGCCTCCTGAAATTTCAATTTACGTCCTTCCAGATCGGTTTGAGAAATCACATCTTTCTCTTTCAATTCGATGTAACGATTGTATTGCTGCTCTGCAATTGTGTAATTGGTGATGGAAGCCTCATAGTCGATACTGTCGCTTTTCAGCTTCAACTCGGCCTGCTTAATTTTATTTCGTGTTTGTTCCAGTTTTAGAATCAGCGTTTCATTCAGCGCATCAATTTGCTTGTTCAAGGCATTCACTTTCGATTGATAGGAATCAATGCTCTGTTCTTTTGCCTTCAGTTGATCTTCGGTGTTTTGCAATAGTTTCGGATCGAAATAGTCGTCTTTTATTTCCGAAATAAATGCAATGGTATCACCTCGGTCTACATGCTGACCTTCCTGTACGTACCACTTTTCAATCCGGCCGGGAATAGTGGAATGAATGGTATGCGGACGTTGTTCGGGGCGTAAGGTTGTAATTTGCCCGGTTGCCAGAATGTTTTGTGTCCAAGGCAAAAACAGGAAGAGCAGAAACACACCGAAAATGATAGTAAGCCACAACAAAATACGGCGCGCCAAGGGATATTGTCCGATCGCTGCGAAGGAATTGTATTTCGAAGGATCGATCTTGCCGGATATGGATTTGGGAGAGATATTCAGCATGACTTATCCAAATATAGAATTGTACTTCTTCAACGATGAATAAGGCCCCTGATCAATGATCCTGCCCTTTTCCATTATTACTACCCTGTCGCATAATTCTGCAACACGGTTATCATTGGAAACAACAACAACGGTACGTTTTCTGGTCTTGTCAAAAACAAGCGCAAATAATCTGTCGCGTTCGGAGGGATCAACATGCAGCAGAATATCTTCAAGCAATAATAAGCGGGTTTCATCCACAAGACTTCGACAAAGTATAATCTTTCGCACGACACTCTTTGGAAACTTCTTTCCACCCGGTAAAATTCTGGTTTGAATTCCTTCAGGCAGATCTTTCAAAAAATCACCCAAACCGATTGCATAAGCAACTTCCATTACACGGCGTTCGCTGATGTTTGTTTTGCCCATGCAGATGTTCTCATAAACCGTTCCAATGAATAACTCCTCCTGCGAAAGAGAATCGCTGATGTAACATCGCAAAGATTCCAGATGAATGCTCCGCAATGGCAATCCGTTATACAAAACATTGCCATGAAAATCCTGAAACAAACCGGCCATTAACTGAATGAGGGTTGATTTTCCGGCATGGTGTACTCCGGAGATACAAACAAACTCTCCTGCGTTAATGGTTAGATTGAGGTCGTTTAACACAGCGGCTTCTTCCGCATTGTATCCGTAAGTAAGATTACGCAATTCAATTTGGATTCCTTCAGGATCTTCGGCGGTTTTAAAATCTACTCCTTCGAGCGATTCCATTTCCAAATCAGTGACCATACCAATTTTCTCCACCGCAGTTATTACATCATATACCGACTCCAGTGATACAACCAGTTTTTCTGCGCTTTGCATCACCATTACAATAAGAATTTCAGCCGCAATAAACTGACCAAGATTCAATTGATTGTTCACCACAAGAATACTCCCCAGAATCAAGAGTCCACCTGTAATAACCGTTTTAAAAAGGATAATGGTAAAATACTGCCACACCAGTACTCTGAAGTGTTCCTTGCGCGACTGCACATATTGCTTCACGTGGGTGTCCATTCGTTCATACGGAAGATCGGTACGACCTGCGAGCTTGAAGGTGTCGTTCACTCGGGCGAGTTCCTGCAGCCATTGCACTACTGCGTACTTGTGGGTGGATTCTCTCAATGAGGTGGATAAACCGCGCGGACTTAAAATCTTAAAGATTCCGTAAAGCACAAGGATGAGTACAAAACCTAGCGCGATAAAAAGAGGATGATAAAAGGAGAGCAATAATAATCCGAATACAATCTGCAGTGATGAGGAAGAAAGATCGATGAGGATTTTCGATAATCCCTTTTGGATCTGAATGACATCAAAAAAGCGATTCATGAGTTCGGGCGGGTAATATCCCCGAAGAGACTCCTTCCTGAAACGAATAACCCGATAAGCGAATTCAAATGCTGCCCGTACAAATATCTTTTGTTGGAGGCTTTCAGTAAGACTCAGCTGAAACACCTGAATGATTCCCGAAAGCACAATTCCCAGAATGACCATCACAACCAAAACAGACCAGGAAGTACTCAGTTGGCCGGTCATGATAAAAGACGTGATGGCCTGAATACCCAATGGCAGGGTAAGGTAGATCATACCGGAAAACAAGGCGTAGAGATAGATCTGAAAGATATCGCGTCGCTCAGGCTTAACAAGAAGAAAGAACCGTCGTAGTGGTGTCATGGTTTGGAATTGCTGCAAAACTATTCCTGCAGGCGACACAATAACAAGGTTTTGCCAAATTTTGTTTATTGTTTTTTACACAATTTAACACAAAACGAGTCCAGACACCGGTAAAATGCCAATTCCACTGAGGGAACGGCAAATTCCGGGCCGGTGGTGAAAGAATCACGCAGTAGTGTACAATTGAAACAATTTTGCACCCTAAAAGTTACTCCCAAAACCGGATGTGTGACAAGCAGAAGAAGGGATCTGAGGAAAGGCGGGAAAACAAGGATGAAATTAAACAGCCAGTGGAGTTAATACCTTGCTTTTCACGAGGTATTCAGCAATTTGCACCGCATTGGTAGCTGCCCCTTTGCGGAGATTGTCCGAAACAATCCACATGTTCAAGGTATTTGGCTGGGTTTCATCGCGACGAATACGTCCAACAAAAACCTCATCCTTTTCATGAGCATCCTTTGGCATTGGATAATGCTGTGTGGACAGATCATCCGAAACGATAATGCCGGCTGAAGCAGCTAACATTTTGCGAGCCTCATCGATATCAAAATCTTTGGCAAACTCCACATTCACACTCTCACTGTGTCCGCCCATTACAGGAATACGCACAGCTGTAGCGGTAACACGCACACTCTCGTCACGAAGAATTTTCTTGGTTTCGTTGACCATTTTCATCTCCTCTTTCGTATATCCGTTATCGAGGAAAACATCGATCTGCGGAATGACATTCAGGTCGATGGGGTATTTATATGCCATTTCGCCTTTGATGCCTTTGCGTTCGTTCATCAACTGATCTACAGCAAGTTTTCCGGTTCCTGTAACAGATTGGTAAGTTGATACCACAACGCGTTTGATCCCATACTTTTTATGCAATGGAGCAAGTGCAACCACCATTTGTATGGTTGAACAATTCGGATTGGCAATAATTTTATCATCGGCCGTCAATGCATCTGCATTAATTTCCGGAACGATGAGCTTCTTTGAAGGATCCATTCTCCAGGCGGAAGAATTATCGATTACGGTAGTGCCTGCTTCAGCAAAAAGCGGTGCCCATTCGAGCGAAGTGCTTCCTCCAGCTGAAAAAAGTGCGATGTCGGGACGCAGATTTACCGCCTCCTGCATTCCGATTACCTTATAGGTCTTCCCCTTAAACACCACTTCTTTTCCAACACTGCGCTCCGAAGCAACAGCATAGAATTCCGTTACAGGGAAATTTCTTTCCTGTAACACCTGCATCATTTTTGTGCCAACCAAACCGGTAGCTCCTACTACAGCAACTCGCATAATTTCTTAAGAATTAAATAACCTTTAATGAGAGGGCAAATGTACTATATTTACACATGGACGATTTTCCATACGATGAAGAATCTGTTAAAATTTTATACGCTGCTGCTGTTCCTGTCGCCTGTTCTTGTACAAGCACAGTTAATCGATAATTTCACTGATGGTGATTTTACCAATGGCATAACCTGGAGCGGTAACGATGCCGACTGGACAGTAGTTTCCGGTCAATTGCGTTCCAATGGTCCTGCAGTTACCACCACCACCATTTACCTCAGTACTCCCAGTACAGCAGCAATGGGTGCGCAATGGGAATTTTATGTGAATCCCACCTGCGCCACTTCCAGTGGTAATTATATGATCGTAACACTGATGAGTGATCAGGCCAACATTACCGGTAGTTACAATGGTTATTATGTAATGATCGGAAATACTGCCGACGAAATCAGTCTGTACCGTAAGGATGGGGCAAGTGCAACAATGATCATTGACGGTGCAAACGGAAGTGTAGCCTCTTCGTCCAATAACCCCTTCCGGATAAAAGTAATACGCACACTAGCCGGAGCGTGGACACTCGAACGCGACAATACCGGAACAGGAAGCAATTACTTTCTTGAGGGTACGGTAACCGATAATACTTATACAAGCTCTTCGTTCTTTGGAGTGCAGGCAACATATTCTGCTGCCAACAACCAAAAATATTTTTTTGATGATCTGTATGCAGGACCAATTATTGTTGATGTTAGTCCGCCGGTAATTTCTTCCATTACCATTACAGGAAGCAATAGTATTGATGTCGACTTTAACGAAAACGTAGAGCTGAACTCATCGCAAACCGTTGGCAATTATTTAGTCAATAACGGAATCGGAAATCCTTCAACAGCAATTCGCGACGGCAGTGATCTTTCGCTGGTACATTTAACTTTTGGCAGCGCCTTTACACCTTTGCTTCAGAACACCATTACCATCAACAATGTAGAAGATCTTTTCAGCAATGCGATTAATAATGCGCAATCCAATTTTACCTATGTCGTATTCAGCACTGCAGGATGGAGAGATGTGGTGATCAACGAAATTTTTGCCGATCCTTCGCCTTCGGTGGGCTTGCCTGCATTTGAATTTATTGAAATTCATAACAGAAGTACTGCTGTGTTTAATCTGGCGGGGTGGTCGTTCAGTGATGGAAGTTCATCTGCAACATTGCCTTCGCACACTCTTTTACCGGGCGAATTTGTAATTCTTTGTCCAAGCGGTGCGCTCGCTTCCTTCTCTCCTTTCGGAACAAGTATCGGATTAAGCAATTTTCCCTCACTCAATAATACCGGCGACAACCTCTTTCTTCTCAATGGCAGCGGTGCGTTAATCGATCAGGTAAATTATTCCGACACCTGGTACCAAAACAGTGTAAAGGCACAGGGCGGGTGGACACTTGAGCTGATCAACCCCACTCTCGAATGCAGCGGAAGCAGCAACTGGATCGCATCGAACGACAATAGCGGAGGAACACCGGGAACACAAAATAGTGTATATAGTAATGCGCCGGATATTACAGCGCCCGATGCCATTTCCGTTACAATTGTAAACAACGGAGAACTGATCATTGGTTTCAATGAAAACATGGACAGTCTTTCGCTTGTAAATGCCACCTGGACCATTAGCGGATTAAGCATTGCAGACATTGAACCCATTGCTCCTGAATTTATGAATGTGCGTCTGTTGGTTAGTCCTGCCATCGACTCAACTACCGCCTATACACTTATTGTTTCAGGTGCTCAGGATTGCTCCGGAAACAGTATGGTTAATGACACCTTGCAATTTGCGATTGGACGTCAGGCACAGGTATTTGAAGTGGTGATCCATGAGATCTATGCAAACCCCAACGGAAGTTCACAGTTACCTGAATACGAGTTTGTAGAATTGAGAAATGTCACCAATAGTGTTTTGCGCATTACAGGATACAAATTCTCGGATGCTACATCCACAGTAACATTACCCTCCATTGTGCTTTTCCCGCAGGAAAAAATAATTCTCGTAGCCAATGCCAATGTTGCACAATTCAGTTCTTTGGGCAGAACGATTGGTTTATCATCATTGCCTTCGCTAAACAATTCTTCCGATGTTTTAACACTGAAAAAAGCAGACGGAACCATCATTCATACTGTTGCTTATTTCGATACATGGTACGGCGACGATACCAAAAAGAACGGTGGCTGGACGCTCGAAATGATCGATCCTTTGAATCCCTGCAACGAGAACAATAACTGGAGAGCTTCCAATGATCCAAGTGGAGGAACGCCCGGAAGAGAAAATTCAGTGCATGCTGCCAATCCTGATCTGACTGCTCCTGTGCCTTCACTGGTGGAAGTTCTTTCGCCAACAACAATTGCTGTTACTTTTAGCGAGCGAATGGATTCCCTGAGTATGCTAACCGGGAATTTTACCATTACAAACGGAATTAACGTTATTGCACAAAGTGTAAACGGAGACCGCAATGTGGTATTAACCGTTGCGCCATCGCTTATTCCTCAAACCATTTATTACCTCACTGCAGGATTAAGTACCGATTGCTCAGGAAATACGGTGGCTTCCACTCCGGTAAAATTTGCCATTCCTGATTTTCCGCAGGCAGGGGACCTTATCATTAATGAAGTGCTTTTTAATCCAAGAGGAAGTGGCGTTGATTTTGTAGAAATCTATAACCGTTCCGATCGCTTCATCACACTCAAAGACTGGAAAATTGCGAATGGTCAGAATGATACAGTATCAAACATTAAAACGATCACAACAACAAACACCCTGATCTATCCCGGCGAATATTTTGCGCTTACCACTAATCCGGCCAACATCATAAGCGAATATCCTCTATCCGCAACAGATCGCTTGTTTACCGTTGCCAGCATGCCTTCCTTTAATAACGATGCAGGAAGAGTATTTCTCATTACTCCATTAAACAGCATCAGTGATGATTTCTCCTATACCGATGATATGCATTTCCCCTTGTTGAATTCAGACGATGGTGTTTCGCTGGAGCGGGTAGATTTTTTTCGTCCGACATCGGATAACACCAATTGGCATTCAGCAGCAGAAACCGTGGGCTTTGCAACACCCGGATACAAAAATTCTCAGCTGCAACCCGGAGAAGTTGGCAATACATTAAGCGTAGCTCCAAAAACATTTTCTCCGGATAACGACGGCTACAATGATGTGGTGAACATCAGTTACAAATTCGATCAGGCAGGCTATACCGGAAACATCACCATATTCGATGCGCAGGGTAGAATCGTTCGCTTACTGATGCGCAATGATCTGTTGTCTTCTGAAGGCACCATTAGCTGGGACGGCATCAACGAACGCAGGGAAAAAGCCAATACAGGCGTTTATGTGGTGTATATGGAAGTGTTCGACCTGAGTGGAAACAGCAAACATTACAAAACGGCTGTAGTACTTGCCATGCGATTCTGAGAATGAAAAAACTCCAACAGTACCATGAACAAGCAGGAAGAAAAGAAAATGCATTCGAAATCTGGAATGCTGAACCTTCCGATTTTCAAAAAACACTAAGAGCTTTTTTTCTTTTTTGTCTGTTGTTCTCGTCCATCATCTTCATCGATTATTTTCTACCGCGCAAAACACAACAGGAAGTCGTTACCAACTGGAGAGCACAATCGCAATACGCCGATCTCGCAAAGGGCGATAAACGCATTGAAGCATTACACGAAATTGAACCGCTCGACTACCGCATCAGCACCGCATCGACAACGATCGCACTTCAGAAAAACGATGCCGACCACATTTCTCCGGGAGATACGATTATCATCAGAAAAACAATACTGTTCAGCACAACTACCTCATTAACGATCGCAGGAAACAAAACGATCTATCCCTTTATGAATTTTTATTCATGGCTTTTATTCATTCCCCTTTGCCTGACATTATTTTCTCTGCTGGCATTGTTTCGTCCGCTAAAAACAGAATCGCTCAGCAGCATGGCTGTTTTAAATATTCTTCTCCTGGCGGCGTTTGTAACCTTGCGGTTATTTTATTTGTGAAGGGGTGGTGTTGATGTGATCTCCTTCAAAATCATTTCAGTGTTTCCACAAAATGTACTTTAACATTTAAGGTAAGCAATAGTGTTATTTTATTTACTGTACTATTTTTTGGGGTTACCTTTAACATCCTAACCATTGACTTTTAACCGCGTTAGTATTTCAGACTTCTTTCTGCGAGAAACTTCAAATGATTGATTGTCGGTAAGCGTTATGATAAAAGGATCTCCTTTACTGTATTCTCTGATGTATGCAGCATTGATCATGTAGGTTTTACTTATTCGAATAAACCCGGATTTTACCCCAAAATAGTCTTCAAAATCCTTAAGATTTCTTGTCATAATCAAGGTTTCATTGCTATTCATAATTAGATGACAATAACGCCCGTCGCCCTTTATCACTACAATATCATTCCCATTAATAATTTTTACCTTTTCTCCACTGTGCACGGCAAATTTTTTATCCTGCAAATCAGACTCCAAACTATGTATTAAATTGATTACCTGAGGCTGTTGATTAGTTTTTGATTCAATATTGTTTCTTACTTTCAATATAGCTTGCTGCAGTTCGCTCAATTCAACCGGTTTGAGTAAATAATCCAGCGCATTGAACTTGATTGCGGTAATGGCATATTGATCATAGCTTGTAACAAATATTACTTCGAAGGGAATCTTATCAAATTTCTTCAATAGATTAAAACCATTTGCTTTGGGCATTTGAATATCCAGAAAAACCAATTGGGGTTTTAGATTGCTACATAATTCATATGCCTCTTCAACATCTGCGGCTTCCCCTACAATATGAATCTCAGGATGCCTTTTAGCAAGAAGTTTAATAAGCACTTCTCTACTGTTCTTTTCGTCATCAACAACAATTGCAGAAATTCTCGTATTCATGAAGTTAAAACAGATAAAAACAATTCAACTTTTGTTCCCATTGACTCCTGTTGTTCATCGTACAGATCTGTAATACTTACCTGTACATTTTTCAAATTCCAAATGGTATTTATCATTTCAATTCTCTTTTCAGTTAGTTGCATTCCAACCGAGTGATGTAAAGAATCTCTTTTAAACGCGTTCGACCGTGCCCTGCCAATACCATTATCCTGAATATCTATTCTCAATATATTGTCTTCCTGAGAAATATCAATTTTCAAAACAGCTTGTCGCTCACCATTCAAATTCATAAGGCCATGCCAGATAGCATTCTCAACATAGGGTTGAATCAACATTGTAGGTATTTCAATTTCAAATAAATTAAGATCATCTGAAACTTGTAAGATAAATTCGAAACTTTTGTCAAATCGTAATTGTTCCAGTGAAACATACAATTGCAGCATTTCCAATTCTGCGTGTAACGAAATCTCCTTTTCTCTTGAATTATTAAGAACCAATCTTACAAGCTTGCTAAACTTAACCAAATAGTCATATGCATCGTCCTCTTTCTTTTCCAGGATATAGTTTTGAATGCTGTTAATGGCGTTAAAGATAAAGTGGGGATTCATTTGTGCCTGAAGTGCGCTCAACTGCGATTCCGAAATCAATTTATTCACCCTCGTTTTTTCCTCCTCACTTCTTCTTATAGTATCAATATACATTTTCACTGTCATAAAAATGATTAGCAAAGACACAATAACCAATAAAAAAACAAACCACCAGGTTTGCCAAAAAGGGGGCAAAATTCTGAACTTAAACCGGAGCGGTTCTGACCCAATAACTCCATCGCTGTTCATGCTGTTTACTACCAATTCATAGGTATTGGGTGACAGGTTCTCAAATACAACAACATTGGAGTAATTTTTTTGAAAATCGCTATCCCTGCCTTTAAGCTGATAAAGAAGACACTCTTTATTCCCTTGTTTGAAATTAATCAGATCAAAAGAAAAAGTTATTGAATTCTGCCAATACTCAAACTCCAAATCATAGTCGGCAGAAATTGAAATCGAATCATTTACTCTAATTTCATTTAAATAAACCTTTGATGGGGTATGATTTACCAAATCCGTTTCAAGTGGGAATCTAAAAACTCCATCAGGAGAGGAGATATATAAATAGTTATTATGTATCGCCAGATGCCCGATATTGTTCGAAACAAGCCCAGCGGAAGTGTTATATCTTCTGGAGTTCGTTTTTTCGACGTCTGTTGAAAGTGCTATCAATCCATTGTTGGATGAAATCCATAATAGATTATTCTTAGCTTCAACAATATCATTTAAAACTGTTGCATCACCGTCCAAAGGCACTGCTATAGCTTTTTCGTCTATCAGCTTGAACAAGCCTTCACCCTTGGTTGTAAAATATATTTTTCCGCTGTTGCTAAGTAAAATTTTTGTGACCGGAGTGCTGACCTCGCCAATTTTTTTGACATCAATAGACAGTAAATTGATTTTATACAATCCATCATTGCAACCCACATAAACAATAGTATCATTCATTACTTTCATACATCTTCCTTTTGAAGGAAGAGATGGGCCAACCGGTTTGATTTCTGATCCGTTTATCCTATAGATCAACCCAACGCCTAATGCATACAAACTCGTAACGCTTGTATCGAGTTGATAGGTAGTTAAATTTCCCGGAGGGAAAAATGTTTTCAAAATTACCTGCTTCAGTTTAAAATCCTTATCCAAAACTCCCAGATAGCCTTTGTTTGCAATAAAATATTGATTTTTAAACCTGCAAATATCTGTGATCTCACCATTTCCTGTATTGAGAATTTCTGTGGATTTAAACTGGTTTTTTTCCAGGTACGTCAGTTTATCGATTTCAGTAGAGAGAAATAAATTTCCTGCATCTGATTTCATAAATGTGGTTTTTTTATTCAAGGCTTTTACCTCAGGATAATATGTTACGTTGTAGTTGGCCGAGTAATAAATGCCTTTTTCAGTAGTAGCGCACCAAGCCCCCCCCTCTTTATCAACTAACACAGAACTAATGGTTAACCCGGAAAGACCATGTGTGTACTCATTCAAATTAGTGATATCGTTATAATGGTACACCCCATTTGAGCTGGTACCGACCCACAAACCATGATCCTTATTCGCATAAATACAAGTAATAACGCTTGGGAAACTTGTAATTTTTACATTTAATTGCTCATCTGCCTGTATGAGTTTGTTGTGAATAGTTAAGAAAGTATTCCCGTTAATGTTGCAAATTCTGGTTCTCCAATCCATTCTGGTTTCTTCGTCTAATTCAACCAAAAGTTCTTTGCTATTAGGGCCTTTACTTATAATTAAATGAAACCTGTTATTATTATTGACATCAAATAAGACACCGGTATTGTTTTTTACAAAATAATCAAATGCGTTGTCTTTGAATAGTACAATATATGTTTGCGGGTCAACATTTTTGTTTTTAGTCAAATCAACAATGTTTCCTGTTTCATTTGATATAAGAAATGTTCGTTGCTGAGAATTAATAACCAAATCACCATTGCGTTTTCTGCTAATCAAATAGCCTAAATCAAACGTATTTGCGTTCGAGTTTTTCCTTAAGTAGTCCTGAACCTTTCGTGTGTATGGCAATTCACGTAAACTATCATTTTTAATTGATAGAATTCGGTTGTTGGAAGTAAAAAGTTGGATTTCTCCCTGAGGGTACTCTGAAATAAAATAGACCGCATTTTCATACAAGCCATTTTTCTTGTCAAACAATCTGCTGTAGCCTTTGCTGTATTTAACTAGTCCGTTTTCAGTACAGATCCAAATATATCCTTTCGAATCCTGTATAACATTATAACACTCCTGTGAAGGTAAATTTAATGTATTACTGATGTTGGTGAAATACATTTCCTGCGCAATCGCCGGTTGAACTCTCACGATGAGGCCACAGAGAAAACTGGTCACAAAAAATATTCTCCAATATATACTCAAAATCTAATAGTGTAATTTTGTTTGAGGTGTTCTTGTAAACCGGGATTTATTTTTCCAGTAATTCCATAATTTTTGTCACCCAATCATTTTCATTTATGGTAGAAAGATCCTGCCCCGGTTTAATTCCGATTCCTTCAAGATCTTCATTTGTTGTAAAAACCATTTTTTTTGTAGTCATTGCTACCCAAATATTAAGTTCCGGAAGCGCAATCGGTCGCCAATCACCATAAGAAACTGCACCTGCAGAATTTTCGCCAAATGTATGGACTTTTCCAGAGCTTCTTGCCTGTAAGACAAATCCCTCGGCTGTGCTTGCTGTATACCTGTTAAACACCAAGGCAATCCTCAATGGTAGTCCAACCTCTAATTGAATGGTGTCGTAAAGGGGCTCAGTCGGACTGAAACCACCTTCGTGCTGCTTTAAAAAATCAATATACATTGTTTCATTTGTGCTGTCAAGCTTCGATTCGGCATATTCATATTTTGTAGAATCATAGTATTCAAGATTTGCTTTGCTCACCCAAACTGAGCTATAGTATGGGTAGGCAAATACGTTCTGATCCAAAACATACGGCAAAAGTCCCTGAAATGTCTCAAAGCCACCGCCGCCATTATTTCTCACATCAATTATCAGATTATTTTTTGACGCCAAATCCGTTCGGTGTGTGGTTAATAAACTGTCTATTGTTCTTTTATGGGTTAAATCAAAGGATTGAATCCTTAGGTAATTTGTTTGCGCTGACAATGATTCAAAATAAAAATCACTCTTAATAATTTGATCCGAGTATACATTTTGCTTTTCCCGATAAAACTGTAATCTTCTTCCAATTAATAGTGTAGAATCGGTGTATTTTACTTTATGCTGTCTGGGAACTAAATTTTTCTGCCAATAGATGCAGCTAAGTGCATTGTTTGTGTCGCTGTAGAATTCAATTTTTAGTTGCCCTTTTCTCCATGATCCCGTCTGATCCTCGTGGATGACTGCAACCCACTCCCCAAATGTGCTTGTGGAAGGGAAAACAGAAATACTAAAACTCCCGTCCTGAAAATACCAAATTCCCGTAATAGGATGTTGAAGGTGTTTCCCTTTTTGCTTAGGGGGTATAATTTTTGTTGACTTTGGTGTATACCCACTATCGTATGCAATGAAACAATGTTCATCCTTTATAAAAGATAAATAAAGCGCTACTAAACCTATACAATCTCTTTGGTTTGAAATTTTTCCGGCCTTGTTGATTATTTCATTCTTAAACATCAGGTACTCGTTGTGTCTGCTCATTTCGATAACCTGATGTTGAAAGGAAGCCTGATTTTCTTCGATTGTTTGTTGCAAAACCTTTATGTTTTTTATACAATCACATTTTTGCCCCAATAGTTCCGAGGTAAATAATAGAAAAATCAGTACTACTCTCACGCTTTCAGTCTTTTTCCGGCAACGAATACTTTAACTATAAAAAGCCCCGAAATAGTTCCGGGGCTTTTGCATTATTTACTTATTACAATCCTAAATTGCCGGTTATGTATAGTCCCGATATACACTCCATTACTTAATGAAGTTAGATTTATCTCTTTTTCCGGATAATTAATACTATCCGTATAAATCAATTCTCCAAGAAAATTATAAATGGCAAGTTCTCCGATTACACGATCTGACTGAATGGTGAATAATCCGGTTGAAGGATTGGGATACAAAATTATTGTTCCATTTATTGAACCCATTTCTTCGATATTATTGATTAAAATGTTCACGCAGGAACTTGTTTCAGAGCATCCATTATCTGAAATAACCACTGCGTAATTGCCATCTGTTGTAGGAGTAAACGATTGATTTGTTTCACCGGCAACAGGAGTGTTTCCCAGAGTACAATCAATCCATTGGAATGTCCCCGAAGTCGCATTTGCCGTAATCGTATTACCAGAAATTGAAGTAGTGATATCAATAGCCGGGTGAACAGTTAAATTTGTTGTAACAGTAGAATCACAACCGTTAGTAGCCGTAAATACATCTGTATACGTACCTGATGTAGAATAAGTATTAGAACCAACCGTTACAGATAATCCAAAACAAATAACATAGCTGTTTGAAGAGCTAATAATTGGATTAACAATTAAGTGAGTTGTAACAGTACTATCACATCCATTAACAGCGGTTAATACGTCCGTGTATGTTCCTGACGAAGTATACGTGTTCGCTCCTATTGTTAAAGATTCACCGGCACATAATGTTACTGATTGAGAAGAAACTATTGGTCCGGGTTCAGTTATTGTAAGTGTTTGTGTCTTTATACATCCATTGGCGTCGGTAATGGTGCAAGTATATGTTCCTGCAACCAATCCTGTAGCAGTAGAAGAAGTTCCTCCCGTAGGAGACCAGGAATAAGTATAAGCTCCGGCACCTCCTGATGCTACTACTGTTGCTGCACCATTTGATCCGCCATTACATGCCACATTGGTTTGTGAACTGATGACTGAAGTAATTATGCCGGGTTCAGTAATTGTTACTGTTTGTGTTTTTATACATCCGTTGACGTCGGTAATGGTGCAGGTGTATGTTCCTGCAACCAAACCTGTAGCAGTAGAAGAAGTTCCTCCCGTAGGGGACCAGGAATAAGTATAAGCTCCGGCGCTTCCTGATGCTACTACTGTTGCTGCACCATTCGATCCATCATTACAAGATACGTTGGTCTGGGCGCTTATGCTTGATGCTATATCCGATAAAACAGTAACCATGATTTCCGTTCTTGAATCGCTTACTACACAACCACTAGCTTCCGCAAAATAAGAGTAAGTACCTGCACTTAATATTGGCGTAGTAAAATTATTTCCTGTTCCTAAAATGGTGGGAGAAGAAGCAGTGGCATACCAGTTAATTGTATTTGATCCACTACTTGCAGAAAGCATTGCACTGCTTCCATTGCATATCGTTAGATTAGAAACCGGTGTTGTGTTTGTTGGATCAGGCGGTGCAATGCAATAAGAAAGTTTTAAAAGAAACACGTCTGTGCCTCCAAATGATATTAGATTATTTGTGCCTGCAAATGGATTAAAATCTACAGTTGCGTTATAATTTCCTAAAATATAAACGTCTCCAGAATTGTTCAAAAGAATATCTCTTCCTAAATCATTACCTGTACTTCCTATAGAAATTGCTGAAATAAAATCACCATTATTATCCAGCCTTGATATAAAAACATCATTGCTTCCACTTGAAGTTAAGTTAAACACTCCTCCGCCTGGATTAAAATCACTCGTGCCTGTATAATTACCCGTAATAAAAATCTCATTTGAAGCATTGATTGAAATCCCAAGCCCATTACCTGCGCCAAATTTTTTAGCCCAATTAAAATTACCATTTACATCTAATTTTAATATGAAAATATCTGTAGATGATGCAGTGAGTGAATTGGTTCCTACCCCCGGATCAAAATCAACAGTGCCGGAAAAATTACCTGTAATATAAACATCTCCGTTAGCGTCAGTGGAAATAGCCCAAGCTCTGTCAATGCCAGATCCTCCAATTTGTTTAGCATAAACAAAGACTCCGTTTGTATTTAATTTGGAAATATAAATATCTGTATTATTTGCTGTATAAATTGTAGCTCCGGCACCTGGGTCAAAATCAACAGATCCTTGAAAAGAACCAACAGTATATATGTCTCCAGAAGCATCTACATGCAACGATTTTATTAGGTCGCCACTAGTACCACCAAATTGTTTAGCCCATAAAAAATTACCAGAGGCATCAAGTTTTAAAACATAAATATCTGTACTTCCGTTTGATGTCATAGAAAAAATTCCTGCACCAGGGTTGAAGTCAGCTGAATTTTGAAATTCTCCAGCGATGTAAATATTGCCTGAAGCGTCAAAATCAATTGAATTTCCGTTGTTTGAAAGTATAGGGGCTATCGGGTCTAGTTTTTTTGCCCAAAGGTAATCGCCATTTTGATCAAGCTTAAGGATAAAGGATGTTAAAATTGACGTTGTTAGAGTTGCATCACCTGGTCCCATATCAAAATCTACACTATTGTTAAATTCACCTGTCATATAGATATTTCCTAGAGGGTCTATTTTAATATCATTTATTCTAGCAGTAGTGAGGCCTGAAAGATGCTTTGACCAGATGTAATTGCCTGATGGATCCATCTTGACTAAAAATCCATTTGTTGCACTACCTGCAGAAAAATTAACACCAAAGTTTGCTGTACCAGTAAATGAACCAACGACATATATATTACCGTTAGAATCTCTGTCGATTGCTGCTGAATTATCTGTACCTGTTCCACCCATACCTATAACCCAATTAAATGTGGATTGAGAAAAAGCATTTACAGAGATTATGCACAATAGCGAAGTAATTATAAGACTGACTTTAAAGTTTGATTTGTTTTGATTCATGACTCTAGGTGATATATTAATGTATGTATTGTAATTTAAAAAACTAATTAGTCAAAAGTAAAATGAAGTAAGTGTTTGGTAATTGCCTCTTAGTACATAGAAGTGTTATTTTGAGTCGAATTGAATGCATAATTAATTTAAAAAACGAATCTTTTCTTAACACAAAAACTCTATAAAATTTGGGCCCTTTTGTTATTTACTAATTACAATTCTTATTAGTCTGTTATTTATATTTGCGATATAAACCCCATTG
>ERZ761602.370-NODE-370-length-101939-cov-12.164000_pt1 | contig 101939 bp, 86 predicted proteins | sample MGYA00512165_ERZ761602 | MGnify/ENA primary metagenome ERZ761602 (study PRJEB28899, sample SAMN02445085) | bioreactor sludge metagenome | biome: EBPR sludge; isolation source: Thorneside wastewater treatment plant | place: Australia: Brisbane, Thorneside...
GCGGTGCGTTCTCCTTCGGCAAGAGCAAGGCGCGCATGCTCGACGAGTCGGCCAACTCCATCACCTTTGCCGACGTTGCCGGTTGCGACGAGGCCAAGGAAGAGGTCTTCGAGCTGGTCGAGTTTCTGCGTGACCCCTCCAAGTTCCAGAAGCTCGGCGGACGCATCCCCAAGGGTGTGCTCATGGTGGGCTCGCCTGGTACCGGCAAGACCTTGCTCGCCAAAGCGATCGCGGGCGAAGCCAAGGTGCCGTTCTTCTCCATCTCCGGCTCGGACTTCGTCGAGATGTTCGTCGGTGTGGGTGCGGCACGGGTGCGCGACATGTTCGAGCAGGCCAAGAAGCACGCGCCTTGCATCATCTTCATCGACGAGATCGATGCCGTTGGACGCCAGCGCGGTGCTGGCCTGGGTGGTGGCAACGACGAGCGCGAACAGACCCTCAACCAGCTGCTGGTCGAGATGGACGGCTTCGAAGGCCAGACCGGCGTCATCGTGATCGCGGCCACCAACCGGCCTGATGTGCTCGATCCCGCGCTGCTGCGCCCGGGGCGCTTCGACCGCCAGGTCGTCGTTTCGCTGCCCGATATCCGTGGTCGCGAGCAGATCCTCAAGGTGCACATGCGCAAGGTGCCGATTGCACCCGATGTCGACCCGCAGGTGCTGGCGCGTGGAACGCCAGGTTTTGCCGGCGCCGACCTCGCCAACCTGGTCAATGAGGCAGCACTTTTCGCTGCGCGCGGCAACAAGCGCCTGGTCGACATGGACGACTTCGAACGCGCCAAGGACAAGATCATGATGGGCGCCGAGCGCCGCTCGGTGGTCATGCCCGAGGAAGAGCGCCGCAACACGGCCTACCACGAGTCGGGCCATGCCGTCGTCGCGCGGCTGCTCGACAAGACCGACCCGGTGCACAAGGTCACGATCATTCCGCGCGGTCGTGCATTGGGCGTGACCATGCAGCTGCCCACCGAAGATCGCTACAGTCAGGACCGCGAGCGTCTGCTGCAAACCATTGCGGTGCTGTTCGGCGGTCGAATCGCCGAAGAGATCTTCATGAAGCAGATGACCACCGGCGCGTCGAACGACTTTGCACGTGCCACCGACCTGGCGCGTCGCATGGTCACGCAGTGGGGCATGTCCGACAATCTCGGACCGATGGTGTATGGCGAGGAGGAAGGCGAGATCTTCCTTGGCCGCCAGGTCACCACGCACCGCAACGTGTCCGAGGCAACGATGCAGAAGGTCGACGCCGAGATTCGTCGCATCATCGATCAGCAGTACGGTCTGGCCCGGCGTCTGATCGAAGACAACAGCGACAAGGTCGAGGCCATGACCAAGGCGCTGCTCGAATGGGAGACCATCGACGCCGACCAGGTCAACGACATCATGGACGGTCGCCCGCCGCGTCCGCCCAAGCCGGTTGCGGCACCGACGCCCCGTCCCAAGGACGATGCGCCGGGTGCAGCACCCAACGCGGCTGCGCCTGCTGCCTGAGCGTATACGTCTTATTGCTTGCGGGCCTCCGGGCCCGTCCCCTGAAAGGGCCGGTCGATCCGGCCCTTTTTCATGATGGGCCGATGAAGATGCAGCCCATTCCGATTCCTCCGTTGCCGAGTGAGTGTTCATGAGCATCCTGCAATGCGGTCGCTTCCGCCTCGATCTTGCCCAGCCCAAGGTGATGGCGATCATCAACCTGACCGATGACTCGTTTTCGGGCGATGGCGTGCATGGCGACGTTGCCGCCGCCCTTGGTCGCGCCGAGCGAGCGATCGAGGAGGGGGCCGACATGCTCGACATTGGCGCCGAGTCCTCGCGTCCGGGTGCCGAACCGGTGACCGAGGCGCAGGAACTGGAGCGTGTGGTGCGCTTCGTCGAGCACGCGCGCGGCTGGCAGGTGCCATTGTCGATCGACACCTTGAAGCCCGCAGTGATGCGCGAGGCACTTGCGGCCGGCGCAGACATGATCAACGACATCAACGCCTTTCGTGCCCCTGGCGCGATCGATGCCGTGGCTGCCGGCGACGCAGCCGTGTGCGTGATGCACATGCAGGGCGAGCCGCGCACCATGCAGCTCGACCCGCGCTACGACGATGTCGTGGGCGAGGTGGCGGCCTTTCTCGATGAACGGGTGGCGGCGCTTCAGTCTGCGGGCGTCGATCGCGGGCGCATTGTCCTCGACCCCGGTTTCGGCTTCGGCAAGCGCACGGTGCATAACTACACCTTGCTGCGCGAACTCGCCCGCTTCGGCGCGGGCGGGCTGCCTGTGCTGGCGGGCATGTCGCGCAAGTCGATGCTGGGTGCCGTCACGGGGCGTGAGGTCGGCGAGCGCACGGCAGCGAGTGTGGCCGCGGCCCTGATCGCGGTACAGCGTGGGGCGGGCATCGTGCGTGTGCATGACGTTGCTCCCACGGTGGACGTCCTCAAGGTATGGCAGGCGGTGTCGGCAGTGTCATAATCGCGCTTTCGTCTAGTTCACGGGAGCAGGGATGGGGCGCAAGTATTTCGGTACCGATGGGGTGCGCGGCCGCGTGGGTGAGGAGCCGATCACACCCGAGTTCGTGATGCGCCTGGGTTACGCCGCGGGCGTGACTCTGGTGGCGCGGGAAAAGCTGCCTGCGGGAGAGCACCCCGCAGTGCTGATCGGCAAGGACACGCGCGTCTCGGGCTATATGCTCGAAGCGGCGCTCGAGGCCGGTTTTGCCGCGGCGGGGGTCAACGTGATGCTCGCCGGGCCCATCCCGACGCCTGCCGTGGCCTACCTCACCCGCGCCCTGCGGTTGCAGGCCGGGGTCGTCATCTCCGCTTCGCATAACCCCTTCTACGATAACGGCATCAAGTTCTTCTCCGCCGGTGGTACGAAGCTGCCGGATGCGGTAGAGGCCGAGATCGAAGCCCACCTTGACGAACCGATGGGCTGCGTGGATTCGGCGCAGCTCGGGCGCGCGCGCCGGGTGGAGGATGCGGCAGGGCGCTACATCGAGTTCTGCAAGAGCACCTTTCCCAACGAGCTCGACCTGCGCGGCCTGCGCATCGCGGTCGATTGCGCACACGGCGCTGCCTACCACATTGCGCCCAAGGTGTTGCACGAGCTTGGCGCCGAAGTGTTGCCCGTCGGGGTGGAGCCCAACGGGCTCAACATCAACGACGGCGTGGGTGCGACCCGTCCGGAGAATCTGCGCAGCGCAGTGCTGGCACAGGGAGCGGACCTCGGCATCGCGCTCGATGGCGATGCAGACCGCCTGATGATGGTCGATGCGCGCGGCGAGATCTACGACGGCGACAAGCTGCTCTACGTGATAGCGCGAGCGCGCCATGCCGAAGACCGGCTCGATGGTGTGGTCGGTACGCTGATGAGCAATCTCGGCTTCGAGCACGCAATCGGCCGCCTCGGTGCCCCCTTCGCCCGCGCAAAGGTGGGCGACCGCTATGTGCTCGAGCTCTTGCACGAGCGCGGCTGGAAACTCGGCGGCGAGAACTCGGGCCATATCATCTGTCTCGATCGCCACACCACGGGCGATGGCATGGTCTCCGCCCTGCAGGTGTTGGCCGCGCTCAAGCAGCGCGGAGAGACGCTGGCTGATGCCTGCGCCGACCTGGTGTTCTACCCCCAGCGCCTCATCAACGTGCGCATGGCAGCGGGTTTCGACTGGCAGGTCGACGCCACGATTGCACGTGCGCGCGACGACGCCGAGCGCGAGCTGGGCGAGAGCGGGCGAGTTTTGCTGCGCCCCTCGGGCACCGAACCGCTGCTGCGAGTGATGGTGGAGGGGTGTGACGGGGCGCAGGTGGACCGCCTTGCCACGTCCATCGCCTCGGCGGTGGAGCACGCCATCGGTTGATCGCCGATTATTTTTCTTGCGCCGCAGCATGCGGCGTCGCCAAGCAAGGGCTTGCTGCGGAATCGCGGCAAGCCCTTGTCACATATGAGGTTCAGGTTCTCAAGTCGAGGGGTTTAATGTCATCTGGAAGTATTGCAGATGCTGCCCCTGCGATTGTTTCGTGACGTTTAACAGAACTGTCATCTTGGGTCCTGATAATCCAGTCCGTTCCCCGTGTGACGGGGGCACCGGCCCGCAGTGGCAAGATGAATTCACGAATCTGGAGAGTCTGTACATGTTCAAGAAGAGCCTGATCGCAACCGCCGTCGTGGCCATGACCGCCTCGGTCGCCGCGCCTGCCATGGCACGCGACAACCTGCAGATCGCAGGTTCGTCCACCGTCCTGCCCTTCGCCAGCATCGTGGCGGAAGAGTTCGGTAGCGCTTTCCCGCAGTTCAAGACGCCGGTGGTCGGTTCCGGTGGTTCGGGTGGCGGCTTGCGCCAGTTCTGTCAGGGTGTTGGCGTCAATACCATCGACATCGCCAACTCCTCGCGTCCGATCCGCCCCGCCGAGGTCGAGAGCTGCCAGAAGGCCGGTGTCGCCAAGATCATCGAAGTCCAGTTCGGTTACGACGGCATCGTGTTCGCTTCGCGCGCCGACAAGGGCAGCTTCGCGCTCACGCCGCAGCAGGTCTTCCTGGCTGCCGCAGCCCAGGTGCCGGTTGGTGGCAAGATGGTCGCCAACCCCAACACGCGTTGGTCGCAGATCGACAGCGCACTGCCCGACCAGGAAATCGTGCTGGTGATTCCGGCCTCCAACCACGGTACGCGTGAAGTCTTCGAAGAGAAGGTCACCCACCCGGGCTGCGAATCGCTCGCCGAGGTCAAGGCGCTCGACAAGGATGCACAGAAGACCTTCTGCAACACGCTGCGCCAGGATGGCCGCATCATCGAGATCGCCGGCGACTACACCGAGACGCTGGCCCGCCTGCAGGCTCAGGCCGATGCTGTCGGCGTGTTCGGCCTGTCCTTCTACGACCAGAACCGCGACCGCCTGAAGGTGGCGACGGTCAATGGCGTCACCCCGAGCCTGCAGACGATCGCCAGCGGCGAGTACCCGGTTTCGCGCCCGCTGTTCTTCTATGTCAAGGGCGAGCATCTGGGCGTCGTTCCCGGCCTCAAGGAGTACGCCGAGTTCTTCCTCAGCGAGGACGTGTCGGGCGCAGGCAGCAAGCTCGAAGGCGCTGGCCTGATCCCGCTCAGCGATGAGGAGCGTGCCCGCATCCTCGCCGACGTGCGTGCTGAGAAAGTCGTCAAGTGATGCACCTCGGGGGCGTTGCCAGTGTGCTGACGCCCCCGGCTTGAGTAAATGATGCCCGGCCCCGTGAAACGAAACCTGTTTCCGGGGCTTTAATCCAGGGCATCGGCTGCGGAGAAAACATGGATAACTGGATCATGATCGGTGCGCTGCTGGTGCTGATGGGCTTCGCCTATCAGTTCGGCGTCCTGCGCAGCCGTTCGGTGGCGGCTGGTGGCGCGGTGAGGATGCACTCCCGTCCCGGCTATTACGGCTTGCTGGTCGCGCTGTGGTGCGGACTGCCTGCGCTGGCGGTGTTCCTGCTGTGGTCCATGATCGAGCCGAGCATGATCCGGTCAGTGGTGATCGAGCAGTTGCCGCCCGAGGTGGCTGCACTCGACGGCAACCAGATCAACGTCATCCTGCGCCGGGTGGAGTCGATTGCGAGCGGCTTTGGGGTTTCGGATCAGCCTGCTGCCTACGAGCTTGCGGCGGCTGCGCGTGTGAGCGAACTCCAGGGTACGGGCCGCATGTCCATGATCGCCCTGATGGCGGCGCTCGCAGTCGGAGGGCTGGTCTTTACGCTCCGTCGCATCTCGCCGGCGCTGCGCGCGCGCAACAAGGTCGAGAGTGTCGTGCAGACGCTGCTGATCATCTGCTCGACCATCGCCATCCTGACCACCATCGGCATCGTGCTGTCGATGCTGGGCGAAGCGATGCGCTTCTTCCAGTTCGTCAATCCGGTCGACTTCTTCTTCGGCACGGTGTGGAATCCACGCTTCTCCACGGTTGGCAGTGGGGATCAGGGCCAGTTCGGGCTGCTGCCCTTGCTGTGGGGCACGATCATGGTCAGCATCGTTGCGCTGCTGATTGCGGTGCCGGTCGGCCTCATGACCGCCATCTACATGGCCGAATACGCGCCGGGCTGGCTGCGCTCGGTCGCCAAGCCGGTGATCGAGGTGCTTGCGGGCATTCCGACCATCGTATACGGCTTCTTCGCCCTTGTCACCGTCGGCCCCTTCTTCCACGGCCTCGGCCTCGCGGTCGGCCTCGATATCCGCACCACCAGCGCGCTGACCGCCGGTGTGGTGATGGGCATCATGATCATCCCCTTCGTGTCCTCGCTGTCGGACGACATCATCACCCAGGTCCCGCGCGCGATGCGCGACGGCTCGCTGGGCCTGGGCGCCACCAAGGCCGAGACGATCCGCAACGTGGTGCTGCCGGCCGCCTTGCCAGGCATCGTCGGCGCCTTTCTGCTTGCCGCCAGCCGCGCCATCGGCGAGACCATGATCGTGGTGCTCGCTGCCGGCAACAGCCCGGTGCTGCATGCGAACCCCTTCGAAGCGGTGTCGACGGTCACTGTGACCATCGTCAATCAGCTTACCGGCGACCTCGATTTCGCCAGCCCGCAGTCCCTGGTCGCGTTCGCTCTGGGTCTGACGCTGTTCGTCATCACGCTGGCGTTGAACGTCGTCGCGCTCTATATCGTGCGCAAGTATCGCGAGCAATATGAATGAGTGATCAAGCCGTGACCCACGACACCCCCCACGCTCCTCCCCAGTCCGGCCGACAGTGGACGCCGCAGCACGAGCTGGTTAAAAAATCGCTCGGGCGCCGCCATGCCGCTGAAAAGCGCTTCCGCGCGGCCGGCATGTCGGCGGTGCTGTTCGGCCTGGCCATGGTGGCCCTGCTGTTCGTTACCATCTTCGCCAAGGGCATCCCGGCGTTCTGGCAGGCCACCTTCAATATCCCCGTCTATTTCGACCCGGAGATCGTCAAGGTTGAGCCGCGTCCGCAGGCGCAGCCCGGCGAAACGCCCGCACAGTTGCGCGACCGCGACCTTGCCTGGCAGACCCAGGTGACCATGGTCAACTGGAACCGCGTCATCGAGAATGCGCTGATCGAGCACCTTCCCGAGGCCGCCTCCAAGCGTCCTCTGGTGCGCCGGCTGGTGACGAGCGGAGAGCGTTTCGGCTTGCGCGACATGTTTGTCGCCAATCCTGAGCTGCTCGGTCAGCGGGTCACCCTGCGCTTGCTCGCCGATGCCAACGTGGATGTCTGGCTCAAGGGCAACATCGACCGCGACCTGCCCGACAGCCAGCAGCAGCTGCCGCCCGAGGTGCGCCAGTGGGCCGACGCGCTCTACGAGCGCGGCGTGATCGAGATGAAGTTCAGCACCTCGCTGTTCATGAACCCGGACTCGCGCAGCTCCCTGGCCTCTGCGGGTCTTGCCGGGGCGATCATGGGCTCGCTGTACATGATGCTGATCGTGATCCTGATTGCCGTGCCGGTCGGTGTTGCGAGCGCCATCTATCTTGAGGAGTATGCGCCGCGCAACAAGTTCACCGATCTCATCGAGGTGAACATCAACAACCTCGCGGCCGTGCCTTCGATCATCTTTGGCTTGCTCGGCGCGGCAGTGTTCATCAACTGGTTCAAGATGCCGCTGTCGGCGCCCATCGTTGGCGGCCTGGTGCTGTCGCTGATGACCCTGCCGACGGTGATCATCGCCACGCGCTCGACCCTGAAGGCGATTCCGCCGTCGATCCGCCAGGCGGCGCTCGGCATCGGCGCCTCGAAGACACAGACGATCTTCCACCACGTGCTGCCGCTGGCGCTCCCGGGTATCCTCACCGGCGCGATCATCGGTGTCGCCCAGGCCATCGGCGAGACCGCACCGCTGCTGCTCATCGGCATGAGCGCCTTCGTCGCATCGGTGCCGGCGACGCCCTTCGATCAGGCAACCGCGTTGCCGGTGCAGATCTACCTGTGGCAGGGCAACGAACTGCGTAACTTCTTCGAAGCACGAACCTCCGCGGCGATCGTTGTCCTGCTCGCGGTGATGATCAGCATGAACGCGCTGGCGATCCTCCTGCGCAAACGGTTCGAACAAAGGTGGTGATGATGAAAATGGAATCGAATGTACTGCGCCAGGCGCCCGCTGCCGTCGGTGAAGCGGCAAAGTCGGCTGAGACGCCGGCAGTGAAGATGCAGGCGCGTGACGCCCGTGTGTTCTACGGCGACAAGGAAGCGCTGCACGGCGTCAATCTCGATGTCTACGAGAAGGAAGTGCTTGCCTTCATCGGCCCCTCGGGCTGCGGCAAGTCGACCTTCCTGCGCTGCTTGAACCGCATGAACGACACCATCGATGGCTGCCGGGTAACCGGCAAGATCGAACTCGACGGCGAAGACATCTACGACCGCTCTCTGGACGTGGTGCTTCTGCGCGCGCGCGTCGGTATGGTGTTCCAGAAGCCCAACCCGTTTCCCAAGTCCATCTACGAGAACATCGCCTATGGCCCGCGCCTGCACGGCCTGGCCGCATCCAAGAGCGAGCTCAATGACATCGTAGAGAGCAGCCTGCGGCGGGCCGGCCTGTGGGAAGAGGTCAAGGACCGCCTCGACCAGCCCGGTACGGGTCTCTCCGGTGGCCAGCAGCAACGCCTGTGCATCGCGCGTGCGGTAGCGGTGAGCCCCGAGGTCATCCTGATGGACGAACCTTGCTCGGCGCTGGACCCGATCGCGACTGCGAAGGTCGAACAGCTCATCACCGAGCTGGCCTCGAACTACACCATCGTCATCGTCACCCACAACATGCAGCAGGCGGCGCGCGTCTCCAGCCGCACGGCCTTCTTCCATCTGGGGGACCTGGTTGAGGTCGGGAAGACAGAGGTGATCTTTACCTCCCCCAAGGACACACGCACCGAGGACTACATCACCGGCCGTTTCGGTTGACACGAGCATGAGATCTCAGGAAGAACGCATGGCAAACGAAGAGTGCTTCAACGTCCTTTTCTTGTGCTCGGGCAATTCCGCGCGCTCGATTTTCGCCGAAGCCATCCTGAACCAGGAGGGCAGGGGACGCTTCAGGGCGTGGTCTGCGGGTAGTGAGCCCAAAGGAGAGATTCATCCGCGCGCGCTGGAACTGCTGCAGAAGACGAACTACCCTACGGCTGAGTTGCGTTCAAAGAGCTGGGACGAGTTCTCCGGTGGCGAGGCGCCCGAGATGGACTTCGTGATCACGGTTTGCGATAGAGCGGCGCAGGAAGTGTGTCCGGTATGGCCCGGGCAGCCGATGTCTGCGCATTGGGGGGTTCCCGATCCAGTGGTGGTCGAAGGCAGCGCCGCAGAAAAGCAACTGGCATTCGTGGAGGCCTACCGGATGCTCCGCAACCGAATCGCGGTGTTCGTGAACCTGCCGATTGCGAGTCTCGATCGGCTCAGCCTGAAGAAGCGGATGGACGAGATCGGGCAGATCGGGTTCGAGGATCCGCGCGTCGGTGCGATCGACGACGAGCGCGCAGGCTGAGCTAGGGGCAGGCCCATGCTGGGCCGCCGGGGGCTTGAATACAAGAGGGGGCGCCGCGGCGCCCCTTCGTGCTGTGCGGGTGGCTCAGTGCCCGAAGCGATCGGCGTCGAACATCTCGGGGTCGGGGCGGTCGAGCCTGCCCAGCGCCGCCATCTCGTCATCGCTGAGAGCGAAGTCGAAGATGGCCAAGTTCTGCGCCATGCGCGTCGGGTTGGAGGATTTCGGCGTGGCGACGAAGCCCTGCTGCACCAGCCAGCGCAGCACGATCTGCGCACTCGTGCGACCGTGACGCTCGGCGATCGCGGTGATCGCCGGGTCGGCCAGCATGGCGTTGCCGCAGCCCAGCGGGCGCCAGGCGCCGGTGACGATGCCGCGCTCGCGGTGGAGGGCGACCAGGTCGTCGCGCAGGTGGTAGGGGTCGAGCTGGATCTGGTTGAGGTGCGGCACCAGGCCGAGGTCGAACAGGCGCTGCAGGTGGGCGGGCTTGAAGTTGGAGGTGCCGATTGCACGCACGACACCAGCCTCGAGCAGCTTCACGAGGCCCAGAAAAGCTTCGAGGTAGCGGTCCTGGTCAGGGTTGGGCCAGTGCACGAGCAGCAGGTCGATGTAGTCCAGCTCGAGGCGTTTCAGGCTGGCCTCGCAGGCTTGACGGGCGCCGTCCACGCTGTGCCACTTGCGATTGAACTTGGTGGTAACGAACACCTCGCGGCGCGTGACGCCCGAGTTGCGGATGCCTTCGCCGACGCCACGCTCGTTCTCGTAGTTCTCGGCGGTGTCGATATGGCGGTAGCCCATCTGTAGCGCGGCGGCCACGGTGACGGCGCACTCGGCATCGTTCATCGGCCAGGTTCCGAGTCCAAGCTGTGGAATCTGCACGCCATTGAGCAGACTGAGGCAGGGCGCGGGCTGGATGCGTTGGGTCATGGTCTCGTTCTCTGAGATCGTTGGCGCGGAGCGCCGGGGGGAGTGGCGTCGAGCATAACGCAGGGCTGTCCGCTGCCGCCAGCCGTGGTGGCGTGTGCCGCCATGTGAATGTGATTAACACATCCGCAGCGTCCATTCGCAATTCTCCGGCCGGTGTTAACCGTGGGTGTGGAAGATGATCCTCAGCAAAGGCACTCGCCAAGCGAGGCCTCACGCAAACCAGATCCGCTCGAGGAGAATCGTCATGTCGCTCAGCCGCCGCGCCTTCCTGAAATCCACCGCCGCCATCGCCATTGCCACGGGTGGCCTCAAGCTTTTCGGCGTCAACGAGGTGTTCGGTTCGGACACCATACTGATTCCGCACGCCTCGCACTACGGCCCCTTCAAGGCGGTGGTCAAGAACGGCGTGCTGATCGGCGTGCAGCCGCTGAAGGATTTCGACCCCATGCCCACGCAGATGCTGCTCGAGGGCGTACTCAGTCGCACCTACCACCCGACCCGCGTGCAGTACCCGATGGTGCGTCGCTCCTACCTCGCCAATCCACGCGGTGACACCAAGCCCCACCTGCGCGGCAAGGAGCCGTTCGTGCGCGTGTCCTGGGAAGATGCGCTGGCCCTGGTGGCCGACGCCAGCCTGCGCACGATCGAAGAGCACGGCAACGATGCGCTCTTCAGTTCGTCCTATGGCGGCTGGTCGCACGCCGGCGTGCTGCGCCCGCAAGTGCTGCAAGGTCGCCTGTTCGGTCTCATCGGCGGCCACAGCGTGACCACCGGCGACTACTCGGGCGGCGCTTCGCAGATCAGCCTGCCTCACATCATCGGCGACATGGAGGTGTATTCGCCGCAGACCTCGTGGGAGGTGATCCGCGACCACACCGAGGTGTTCGTGCTGGTCGGCTGCGACCCGTGGAAGAACAACCGCATCGAATACACGGTGGCCGACCACCAGATGTATTCGCGCTGGGAGGCGATCCGCGACGCCGGCGTGAAGTTCGTGTCGATCAACCCGCAGCGCACCACCACCGATGAGGCCATGCGCGCGGAGTGGGTGAAGATCATCCCCAACACCGATACCGCGTTGTTCCTGGCGATGTGCTGGCATGTGTATGCGACCGGCAAGTACGACAAGGCCTACCTGGACAAATACACCGTTGGCTTCGAGAAATTCCTGCCCTATCTGCTGGGCAAGGACGCCGACGGCACCCCGCCCAAGACCCCAGAATGGGCCGAGAAGATCACCGGCATCCCGGCGACCAGGATCGTCGAGATGGCCGATCTGTTCGCCAGCAAGCGTACCGAGTTTGCCGGCGCCTGGTCGCTGCAGCGCGCCCACCACGGCGAGATGAGCCACTGGGCGATCATCGCCTTCGCCGCCATGACCGGAAAGATCGGCAAGCCGGGCGAGGGCGTGGGCTTCTCGTGGCACTACGGCGGTGGCGGCATGCCGGTCTCCGGCAAGCGCGGCGCGGTCGGTATCCCGCAGGGTCGCAACCCGGCCAAGGGGCGCTGCCCGGCCTCCCGCATCTCGGAGATGCTGCTCAACCCCGGCAAGACTTACACCCGCGACGGATCGAACTTCACCTTCCCCGACGTGCACATGATCTACAACGCCGGCAACAACTTCGTCCATCACCAGCAGAACACCAACGAGCTGATCGAGGCGATGGCGAAGAAGGTGCACACCGTGGTCAATCAGGACCCGTGGTGGTGCGCGTCCTCGCGCTATGCCGACATCGTGCTGCCGGCCACCAGCCACCTCGAGCGCGACGACATCAGCACGGGCGGCACCTACAGCAACGACAAGATCTGGGCGATGCGTCAGGTGATCCAGCCCTACGGCGAGAGCCTGGACGACTTCGAGATCTTCCGCCGCCTGGCCGAGCTCTTCGGTGTCGAGTACGGCTTCACCGAAGGCCTGACCGTGATGGACATCGTCAAGAACAGCTATGCCAACACCGACGCCACGATCCCGTTCGAGGCGTTCTGGGAAGCCGGTGTTGCCGAGATGGAGGTGCCCGAGTCCGCACGCGGCTGGGTGCGCCATGGTGACTTCTACACCGATCCGCAGAAGAGCCCGCTGCACACCGCATCCGGCAAGATTGAACTCTACTGCGAGAGCTTTGCCCGCTTCGGTACCGAGGAATGTCCGCCGATCCCGAAGTATCTCGAGCCCGCGGAGTTTCTCGGCAACGCCAAGCCCGGCCAGGTGCACGTGGTCAGCCCGCACCCCTACATGCGCGTGCATTCGCAGATGGCCAACGCCGAGTGCGCCAAGCACCTCAACATCGACGGCCGGGAGTTCGCTCTGGTCAGCGAGGAGGATGCCCGTGAGCGCGGCATCAAGGACGGCGACCTGATCGAGGTCTACAACGACCGCGGCGCGCTGATCGTCGGCGCCCGCGTGTCGCCCAACATCATGAAGGGTGTCATCAGCATCTACGAAGGGGCCTGGCTGTCGAAAGACAGCAAGGGCCGTTGCAACAGCGGGGCGATCAACGTGCTCACCACCAGCGTGGCAGCGAGCGATCTCAGCCAGGCGACCAGCGCCAACACCTGCCTGGCGTCCTTCCGCAAATGCACCGACGTCGAGGGGCCGAACCGTGCGTACGAGCCACCCCTGGTCGAAAACGCCTCCGGCCGCATCGATGCCGCAGCCTTCAGCCTCACCGAGCGTGCAGCCAAGGCCAAGGCCTCGGCCACCGCAGGCATGACGCCGGGCGAGAAGCTGTTCTACGAGCGTTGCACACTGTGCCATGTGCCGCGCGAGCCGGGCGACTTCACGGTCAAGCAGTGGCAGGGCATCACCGAGAGCATGTTCCCGCGCGCCGGCCTGACCGAGGACGAACGCAAGCTGGTGCTGGACTTCCTGCACAAGAACGCACGCGCTGATTGAGCGCGTGAGCCTGATGGCACGCCCGGGTGAGCAGCCAGGGCGTGCATCTGCGAGACGCCGGTAGTGGCCTATGGCCGGGCCGGCGTCGTCGTACGAGGCTTCTCCGGCTCGACGGGGATAACCTCGTAGATGGGGACGAAACCGGCTGGCGGCAGCATCCAGTCGAGCGGATACTGAGGCAGATTATCCGCATCCAGGCGTTCAACCCTGGGGCCCAGGTAGGGTTCGACAGCCCGGCCTTCGAGCAGGTGCAGGGCCTGGCGCACGGCCAGGCGACCCTGCAGCACCGGGAAATCGCTTACCGATACACGGATGCGACCGCGTGCGAGGCCGCTGTGCACGCCCGGCGTGATGTAGGAGGCGATGATGCCGACGCTGTCCTCGCGGCCACGTCGGCGCAGTTCGGCAATTGCCGCCTCGGCCATTGGCGCGTTGCCCACCAGATAGTCGAGCCGGGGGTGAGCGTCGAGCACCGCCTCGATCAGCTGACGCTGAATGGAGCGCCCCGTGTCGCCGCCGCTAACGACCACGATGCGCACCGCGCTGCCGTCGAGGGCGGCGCGAAAGCCACGGTCGACGAAGTTGACCCAACTCGCTTCGAGCGGCCCTGGGAGCCAGGCTATGGTCGCCTCCGCACTGCCCGCCGGGTGGCGTTCGGCCAACCAGCGGCCGATCTGCCAGCCGAGCTGGTACCAGGGCACGCCCACCCGGCTGCGCACCACGCTGGCATCGATGTCATTCACCAACCCCAGTACGGGGTGCTGCGCCGCATAAGGGCGGAGCAGGTCGTTGAGGCCGGCAAAGCTCACCGTGCCGACCAGCAGCGCATCGGTGCGCGTGTCGGCGATGCAGTCCGAAACGCCCGCGCGCTGGCTTTCGAGATTCTCGTAGCCCTTGCCCATCAACACTCGCAAGCCCAGCCCGAGCGCGCGTGCTTCATCGACCATGCCGTAATTCACCGCCAGCCAATAGCTGTCCTTCAGATGCGGGTACACCGCACACAAGGTCCACGGCCGTGATGCGGGGATGCGCGGCAGCTGTGGCGGCGCGCGGGTGGATTCTGGGGCGCCAATATCCAGGCGGGCTGGGCCATCACCCTCCCAGCGCTCGAGCGCCCATTCCATGCCGTTTGACGCCGATGCGGCCGGCACCGGGGCGAGGGACAGCAGCGCGGCGAGGATCGGTGCGCATAGTGCGCACATGGACATGCTGCCCGTGCTCCGGTGCCGGTAAGATGAAACCATGTCTTTACTGCTCGTCGCATGAATGTAAGGCGGTTGGTCGTGCTCCAGCGCCCGGACGCGCGAGCGTGTGATGGCCACCTTCTGCCGTCCTTCCCCACCGCCCGCGCTTGCCCTGACTATGGACGCCTCATCTTACGTCAAAGCCCCGCCCCGACGCCGCTTCGGCCTGCGTGAGCGCCTGCTGCTCGGGCTGCTGCTGGCTGCGCTAGGCACCGTGATGGTTGCCGTGGTGGGCTGGGTCAGTTTCCAGCGCGTGGTGGCAAGCCAGCAGGCCATCGTACGCGATACCTTGCCGGCGGCTGACGCACTGCATGAGACGGTGCGCGGCAACGCCCGCTTGGCAGCGCTGGCGCCGCGCCTGGGGCGTGTCGAGTCGAGGGATGAGCTGGCGCAACTGCAGGCAGCGCTGGAGAAGGATCTTGCCCTAGTGCGTGAGCGCCTGGACAGCCTGTCGGCCGCCCACGTCGAGGCCGAGTTGCGCAGCCGCCTGATGGCCACCGCCAGCCGTCTTGCCGAACGCCTGCGCACAATGGCCGATACGGTCGGTGCACGCCTGCTGCTGCGTGAGGCCAGCGTGGCAGAGGGTCAGCGCCTGCGCGTCCAGGTCGATGCACTCGACGCGCTGGCCCGCACGCAGTCCGACAACGCTACGGCCTTGCTCGTGTCCACGCTGACTGTGCTGCTGCAGGACGGGGAGGCGTCCTCTGCTGCGATTGAGGCTGTGCGGCCGGGTGCTCGTGACCGCCTGCTTGATCTGGACCTCGATGCACTCGAGCGCATGCACGAGCTCGTGCTCGCCGCCCATGCGCTCGGGGGCTTGCTTGACCGGCTCGATGAGGTGGACGGCGAAGACCGCCTGCGGGCCGCACGCCAGGCCTTCGACGCCGAACGGGTGTTGCTCGGGCGGCGCCTGCGTGATATCGCCGACCCAGGGGGCAGGGCCGAGGGTGAGATGCTGCATGCAGGCCTGGGGGCTGCGTTGGCGCCGGCGGGTGCTTTCGCCCTGCGCGGGCAGGAGATCGCGCTGCGCAGCAGCGCCGAGGGGCTGCAGGCCGAGATCGGCCAGCTCACCACCGAGCTCGACGCCCTCGCCGGCGAGCTGATTCACCGTGGCGGCCGTCTGCTCGCCGCCGCTGGTCTTGCCGCCGAGCGCAGCGCCACCTCCGGCCTGGTGGCGTTCGGTGCCATTGGCGGCGCGCTGCTGCTGGTCACGGCGCTCGTCATCATCCATGTCCTGCGTCGCCACACGCTCGGCCGCCTGCTGGCTTTGGAGGAGGCGACCCTGGCGCTGGCCGCGGGCCGGCGCGACGTCGTCATCGACACCGCCGGCGATGACGAAATCGCTTCGCTGTCGCGTGCCCTGGTGCACTTTCGCAACGATGCCCTCGAGCGCGATCGCCTCGCCGAGGCCTTGCGCGAGCAGCAGCAGGCGCTGGAGCGCCAGGTCGCGGAGCGCACTGCCGAGCTGCGCAGCAGCAATGCCGCACTGGCAATCGAGACGGCGGAGCACGCCAGTGCCCGCACTGCGGCGGAGCGTGCCGACCGCGCCAAGACAGCCTTTCTCGGCACGGTCAGCCATGAGCTGCGGACCCCGATGGCGGGCATTCTCGGCCTGCTCGAACTGCTCGAGGATAGTCCCTTGCAGCCCGAGCAGCACCAGTATGCGGTGCAGATGCGCGCCGCCGCGGTGCTGTTGCTCGAGCTGCTCGAGGATATGCTTGATTTCGCTCGCATCGAGGCCGGCGGCGTGCATGTGGAGCGTAGCGTCTTCAGCCTTCGCGACACCGTCAACGATGTGTTCGCGGTACAGGGCACGCGCGCAGCGGCACGCGGGCTCGCATTGGTGGCGGACATCGCCCCCGCCGTGCCGGACCTGTTGCACGGCGACCGCCGCAAGCTCAGCCAGATCCTGCTCAACCTGGTTGGCAATGCGATCAAGTTCAGCGACGAGGGCGCCGTAACGGTGCACATCACCTGTGGCGCTCGTCCGGACACCTTGTTCTTTGCGGTGCAGGACCATGGCATCGGCATTGATCCCGAGCGCCAGCGCGAGGTGTTCGACCCCTTCGTGCAGGTGCGCGACAGTGGTCGCCACCATGCCGGCACCGGGCTTGGACTGGCGGTGTGCAAGCGTCTGGTCGAGGCGATGGGCGGGCAGATCGGCCTGCAAAGCAGACTGGGCGAGGGGACGACCGTTCACTTCGAGCTGTACTTCGAGCGCCAGGTTGGAGTGGATGAGGTGCAAGCGCAGGGGGAGCAGGGCGAGCGTGCAGGGGAAGACAGAGTGCAAGCCGCCAACGCATCCAGCCCGTACGCCCTGCCGACGCGTCAGCGCGTGCTGGTGGTGGAGGACGACGCGGTCAACCGGATGGTGATCGAGCGTTTTCTCGAGGCGCTGGGGCAAGAGGTGCTGAGCGCGCCCGATATCCACCACGCGCTGGAGATCGCGGCGAGCCAGCCGCTTGCGCTCGCGCTCATCGACATGAACCTGCCCGATGGCGATGGGCGCGAACTGCTCGCCCGTTTGCGCAGCTCGCCGGCCACGCGTGACCTGCCGGCGGTGTTGATGTCTGCCCATGTACCCGCCCAAGAGGTGCAAGCCCTGCTGCGGGCGGGCTTCGCCGCCTTTCTGCCGAAGCCCTTCTCGCGGGCGCAGTTGCGTAGTTTGCTGAGCGGACTGCTCCATGGTGCGGCACCGCTTGCTCCCGTACGGGCGGTGATGGCAGACAATGAGGTGCAGTCCGCGCTGGACCCGACTGCGGCGGTATCGGCTTGGGTGGATCTGGCGTTCCTGCGCAGCGAGCAGGCGGCCCTGGGTACTGCGGCGGTTGCCGACATCGCCGCAGTGTTCGAGCGCCAGGGCGACACCCTGCTGGCTGAACTCGAGCAAGCGGCAGCGCAGGGCGACGCCATGGGATGCGCGCGCCACGCGCACAAGTTGCGCGGCGCGGCGCAAAGCATTGGGCTGGTTCGCCTTGGCGAACTGGCAGCAGACTTCGAGTTGGAGTGCAAGGCTGGTGGCGAACGGCTCGGCCTGGGTGTCGCCAGCCTGGCGGACGCTTACCAATGCTCGTTGCGGGCGCTGCACCAGGTGTTGGGCAGTGGTGGCTGAAGGGCGGCAGGCGGCCACGAGCGCTGGCCTGAAGGCTGGGAATGGCTTCTCAATGGCACACTGATGACCTTGCGCATCGAGGGTACGACCCAGATAAGCCTGAGCGCACCCAGGATGCGTAGCGACCGCAGCGCCCGCGGATGCTCAGGAAGCCGGTTTTGACTTGTGCGCGGCGTGCCACAAGCTGGCGAATACCGAGCAGGCGAGGATGGTGGCGACCACCGATAGCGATACCAGCACCGGGATCTTGATCCACTCGACGATCAGCATCTTGGTGCCAATGAAGACCAGGATCGCAGCCAGGCCGTACTTGAGCAGCTCGAAGCGGTCACCGAGGTCGGCGAGCAGGAAGTACATCGCGCGCAGCCCAAGGATGGCGAACAGGTTCGAAGTCAGCACGATGAAGGGGTCGGTAGTGATCGCGAAGATCGCAGGAATGCTGTCGACCGCGAAGATCACGTCGGAGATCTCCACCAGCACGAGCGCGAGGAAGAGCGGCGTCATCATGCGCACGCCGTCGCGCATCACGAAGAAGCGCTCGCCCTCGAGCTTCTCGGTGATCGGGTAGTGGTTGCGGATCCAGCGGATGAGCGGGTTCTTCTCGAGGTCGGGGTCGTGCTCGGAGAACCAGGCCATCTTGATGCCGGTGACGATCAGGAAGGCGCCGAAGACGTAGAGCAGCCAGTGGAACTCGCTGATCAGCCAGCTGCCGGCGAAGATCATGATCGTGCGCAGCACGATCGCGCCGACGATGCCATACAGCAGCACACGGCGCTGCAGTTCGAGCGGCACCGCAAAAAAGCTGAAGATCATCATCCACACGAAGACGTTGTCGACCGCGAGCGACTTCTCCACCAGGTAACCGGTGACGAAGGCGGTCGTCTGCTCGTTGGCGATGGCGCGGCCGACTGCGCCGTCCAGGTACCACCACAAGCCGCCTGCGAAGAGCATCGCCATGGTGACCCAGGCCAGCGACCAGCCGGCCGCCTCCTTGAGCGATACTCGATGCTGCTTGCCGCCGCCGAAGGCGACCAGATCCACCAGCAGCATCGTCACCACGATGGTGGCGAACGCCACCCACATCCACCACGTACCGATCGAGTCCACCGAGCACTCCGCAAAAAACGAAAAAGGGCCTGTTCCCGAAGGACACAGACCCTTGCGTGCTGTCGCAGCACGGACCTTGCCCTTGGGCAAGGTCTCGCTTGCAACGGATTCGATCGTTGCCCCCGGCACCGGGAGACGGTCTGGAGACCGGTCTGCCGTGATGACGATGCCGGGGCGAAAAAGCTACTCCCCTTGATGGAGTGCGAGTGTATGCCGCGCCGCGGCGAAGTCAAGAGGTGGGTTGTGAGCGCTCAGGCAGAGGGCGCTGACATGACGTCTACCGCCAGCCGGTAGCCCTCGCCGCGTACGGTGGCAATCAGCGAGGGGGCACCGTCATCGCCCGTTCCGCCATCGAGCTTGCCGCGCAGGCGGCGGATCAGGACATCCACGGTGCGATCCTGCGGATCCCAGTCGCGACCGCTAACGGCGCGCGACAGGCGATCGCGGCTCAGTACCTCCTGGGGGTGGCGTGCGAGCAGCGCCAGTACCTCGAACTCACCCCGGGTGAGCGCGACTTCGTTCGCGTTGATATCGATGAGGCGGCGCTTTGCGAGATCAAGGGTCCAGCCGCCGAAGCACAGCGGGCGCGTGCTGGCCTCGGCTGTAGCTGCGTGTTCACCACTGCGCCGCAACAGGCTCTTCACCCGCGCCAGCAGTTCGCGCGGGTTGAAGGGCTTGGTCACGTAGTCGTCGGCACCCACCTCGAGGCCCACGATCTTGTCTATGTCGTCATTGCGCGCGGTGACCAGAATGATGCCGATGCCGGCGTCGCGTGCACGCAGCGCTCGGGCAAGCGACAGGCCGTCCTGCCCAGGCAGGTTGATGTCGAGCAGCACCAGGTCGACTGCGTCGCGCGCGAGCGCAGCCCAGAAGCCTTCGCCGTCGTCGGCAGCGAGCACGCGATAGCCTTCCTGGCTGAAATAGGCCTTGAGCCTTGCCTGCGCGACGAGGTCGTCATCGACCACCAGGAGCGTGGGGACGCGGGCCTCACGCATGTTGGGCGGGGTCTGTCGTGCGCGCGCCACGGCGGTAGCGGTCGATCAAGGCCGTCGTGCTGGCGTCATGGGCGTTGATATCGGTGCTGCGATCCATGTCCTCGAGCACTCGCCCGGCGAGCTGCTTGCCCAGTTCGACGCCCCACTGATCGAAAGGATTGACTCCCCACACCACGCCTTGCACGAAGGTGCGATGTTCGTAGAGCGCGATCAGGGCGCCGAGGGTGCGAGGGTCGAGGCGATCGAGCAGCAGGGTGTTGCTCGGGCGGTTGCCGGCGAACACCCGATGCGGCAGCAGTGCGTCAATGCGTTCCTGCGGCAGGCCGGCGGCGTGCATTTCTGCGGCGGCCTCGGCTGCGCGCTTGCCACGCATCAGGGCTTCGGCCTGCGCCACCATGTTGGCGAAAGCGATGCGGTGTTGTGCGTGCAGATGGGCGGGGTGCTCGAGCACGCCGATGAAATCCACCGGCACCGGGCGCGTGCCCTGGTGCAGCATCTGGAAGTAGGCATGCTGGCCGTTGATGCCGGTCTCACCCCAGATCACCGGGCTGGTGTGGCAGCCGACCGCGTGTCCGTCCGATCGCACCGACTTGCCGTTGGATTCCATGTCGAGCTGCTGCAGGTAGGCGGGCAGCCGGTGCAGGCCCTGGTGGTAGGGGGCGATGAGCTGGGTGGGCGCGTCGAGGAAGTCGACATTCCAGATCCCGAGCAAGGCCAGGATGACGGGCAGGTTGTGCTCGAAGGGCGTGTCGCGGAAGTGCACGTCCATTGCGTGCGCACCCGCAAGCAACTCGTCGAAGCGCTCGGCTCCGATCTGCAGCGCGAGCGGCAGGCCAATCGCACTCCACATCGAATAGCGCCCGCCCACCCAGTCCCAGAAGCCGAACATGTTGGCAGTGTCGATGCCGAAGCGTGCAACGGCCTCGGTGTTGGTCGACACGGCGACGAAGTGGCGGGCGATGGCCGCTTCGCTGCCCGCATGGCCGAGCAGCCAGCGCCGTGCGACATTGGCGTTGGTGAGGGTTTCCTGGGTGGTGAAGGTCTTGGAGGCGACGATGAACAGCGTCGTGCCTGGATCGAGCGTGCCCAGCAGGCGGTCGAGTGCGATGCCGTCGACGTTGGAAATGAAGTGCAGCCTCAGCTCGCGGTGGGCGAAGTCGCGCAGGGCCTCGCAGGCCATCTGCGGACCGAGGTCGGAGCCGCCGATGCCGATGTTGACCACGTCGGTGATGCGACGGCCATCATGGCCGCGCCATTCGCCCTTGCGCACCGCCGTGCTGAAGCGGCGGACACGTTCGCGCACCGCGGTCACGTCCGCCACCACGTCGTCGCCGTCGACCATCAGCGTGCTGCCTGCCGGCATGCGCAGCGCCACGTGCAGCACCGCGCGCCCCTCGGTGCGGTTGATGCGTTCGCCGCCGAACATGGCTGCGCGCTGCTCGGCGACGCCGGCCTCGCGTGCGAGCTGGAAAAGCAGGGCCAGGGTGGGCGCATCGACACGGTTCTTGGCATAGTCGAGGAAGATGCCGCAGGCCTCGGTGTGCATGCGCTCGGCGCGCCCGGGGTCGGCAGCGAACTCATCGGCGATATGGCGCCCGGCCGCGGCCTCGCAGCAGGCCAGAAGGGCCTGCCAGGCCGGCAGCTGCGTGGTACTGGGGCGGGGCGCGGGTTGGTTCATTGCGGGCACTCGATCGGCCGTGACTGGGTGGGCGGCCATTCTATCGTCTATCCCGTACGCTTGAAATCGTCGCGTCCGCAACACTGGCCAGGGGGCTTCAGCCCCCTTGCGGGTCCGCCATTCAGACTTCCTGCAGCTTGTCCTGGGTGCGGGTGTCGAAGTCGCTTGCGTCGTGGCGCTCGTGCAGCTGATGCTCCAGCGGGCCGGTGACGCGGTTGACCATGCGCCCGCGCCGCACCGCCGGGCGACGCGCGATCTCATCGGCCCAGCGCACGACATGGGTGTAGTCCTCGACCTGCAGGAACTCGCCCGCGTCGTAGAGCAGCCCCTTCGCCATCGCACCGTACCAGGGCCAGATCGCGATGTCGGCGATGGTGTAGTCGTCCCCGGCCACGAAGCGGCTTTCGGCCAGGCGGCGATCGAGCACGTCGAGCTGGCGCTTGACCTCCATCGAGAAGCGGTCGATGGCGTACTCGATCCGGGTTGGCGCATAGGCGTAGAAATGGCCGAAGCCACCACCGAGGTAGGGCGCGCTGCCGACCTGCCAGAACAGCCACGACAGGCACTCTGCGCGCTGTGCCGGCGCGGTGGGCAGGAAGGCGCCGAACTTCTCGGCCAGGTACATCAGGATGGCGCCGGACTCGAATACGCGGGTCGGCTGCGGGCTGCTGCAGTCGAGCAGGGCGGGGATCTTCGAGTTCGGATTCACGCCGACGAAGCCGCTGCCGAACTGGTCGCCCTCGTTGATGCGGATCAGCCAGGCGTCGTACTCCGCCCCGGCATGGCCGAGCGCGAGGAGTTCCTCGAGCATCACCGTCACCTTCACGCCATTGGGCGTGGCCAGCGAGTACAGCTGCAGCGGGTGCTGGCCGCGCGGCAGCTCGCGCTCATGCGTGGCGCCGGCGATCGGACGGTTGATGCTGGCGAAGTGTCCGCCATTGGGCTTGTTCCAGGTCCACACCCTGGGCGGGGTGTAAGTGTCGGCGTCGGTGTTGCTGAGGCCCTGACTTGGGGCTTGTGACTGCGAGTTGCTCATGATCGATCGTTCCCGGGGCTCTCCGGCCAAGCCGTTCGCGGCATGATAGGCCATCTGGTGCGCGCCATGTCGGCCGCTAATTCTCCCGCTCAAGTGCGCCGCAGCGCTGCACTGAGCTGATCGATGACCTCGGCCCAGTCGGCGTCTTCTGCCAACTCGTCGCGCAGAAAGGCCGCCTGTGATTGCGTCCAGCATGGCGCGTCCGCCAACTTCACGAAGTCGGGCAGTGGGCTGTGAGCCCGGATGAAATCGGCGATCTCAGCGTCACTGTTTGGCAAGCCAAGTTGAGCGAATAGGTCCCTGAAGGCGTGGATACCGGTTTCCATGGTGAACTCCTTTTCGTTGAATCCTGTTGCAAGGATGACGATGAGCCGAAAGGCTGCGACAGCCGCGTTTTCCGCCATCAATGGTTGCGCTCGCCCGGCAGTCCTGCACAGCCGGGCATGCTCGGAAGCAGCCTTCGACCTTGCTGCGTGCGGGCACTCTGCCGGTGTGCACTACAGTACCGTCGATGACCACTTCCGGTGTCGACATCACGCCATAGTTCATGATTCTCTGTATGTCCTCAACCCTCTCGAGCGCGACCTGCTTGCCCTTGGCTCAGTCGTCGAAAGGCCCCCGGCCTCCAGGGCGGGCGAAGCCGCTGACGATCCAGGCCGTCGCGCTCGTGGTGTTGAGGCGAAAGTCCGGCGCCACGCGTACCTGGGCGACTTCATCGCCGGCTTCGTCGTACGCGCTCAGGGTTGCAAAGGGCTCGTACTCGTCCGGCGTGATGTCGAGGCGAACGTCCCATTGGGCGTCAAGTGCGAACACCGTGAGCGACTTGTGCAGCATTGCGTGGGCCTGCTGGGCATGGCGCTGCAGCACTTCGGTCGCGGTCTTGACCAGGGTGTTGAAGGCCGCCTGGTCGAGCGGCTTGGGGTTCTTCTTGTCACGCCCCATGGTCCATGGGCCGACCAGCGCCGGCTCGGCCTCGCCGTCCTTGAGCATCTCCACTGCCCAGCCGTCGTCGTCCTCGTTCTTGATCACGCGGGCGGTCCAGCCGTCGAGCTGCCACAGGCGGTCGCTGCGGATGGCGTCCGGGGTGTCGTCGGGAGCGGGGGCGATGGAGGGCAGGGGCTCGTTATCGGTCATGGCGGGTGTGGCCTCGTGGGGAATCAGTTGCAGGGGCAGCAGCGCAGCCTGGGGCGCATCGTCGGGCGCGGAGCGTGTCCGGACCGCTCGCCGAGGTAGTGCCTGACGCGCGGGCTGCGACTCGGTTGGGGCGGTCGGGACCGCGAACAGGGTCATCTGGTCGTGAGTCATCATCAGTCTTCCTGGGTGACTGATATTTTATACAGTTTAAGGAGTGGGGAACACCTCAGGTGTCCGTGCCGGATGCTGCGTCGTCGAGCGTCGCCGGGATGTCGCGCCGGTGCTTGCCGTCCGGCCCGTTCAGTTGGCGGCGAGTCGCTTCATGACTGCGTGCCAGCCATCGGTCGCTTCGCCGCCGCAATCGGCAAAGGCGCGGCCGAGCAGGTCGGTCTGGATCTCGGTGAGCTGGGCTTCGAGCGCCTGGCCTTGTGCGCTGAGCGACAACTGACGCACGCGGCGGTCTTCGGCGGCAGGCTCGGCACGGATCAGGTCGCGTTCGACGAGCTCGCGCAGCGGGGCGTTGAGGGCCTGCTTGCTGACACCCAGGGCGTCGATCAGGGCGCCGACGGAGATCCCGGGATTGCGGCCGATGAAGTAGAGCACGCGGTGATGAACGCGCCCAAGGCCACGCGCTTCCAGCAACTGGTCGGCGCCCGCAGTGAAGGCGCGGTAGGCGAAGTAGAAGCGCTCGATCGCGCGACGCGGGTCCTTGTCGTCGAATGCGTCGGTTGTTGATTGGTCAAGCATATTGACATGATAGGCGGAGGTGCCTATCTTGGCAAAAGGTCAACAACATTGACGCTTAGCCATGAACAGCCGACAGCAGCCCAAGCTTTCCGAGCGCGTGGATCGCCTCCAACCCTCCGCGATCCGCGAGATACTCGCCGTCATCGATCGTCCCGGCATGATCTCGTTCGCGGGCGGCCTGCCGTCGGCAGACAGCTTTCCCGATCTGTCGGGCATGCCATTGCCGCGGGAGGTGCTGCAGTACGGTCCAAGCGAAGGCGAGCCGGCGCTGCGCGAGCAGATCGCGGCCGAGGTCGCCGCCATCGGCCTGCGCTGCACGGCCGACCAGGTGCTCGTGCTGTCGGGATCGCAGCAGGGCATCGATCTGGTGGCAAAGCTCTTCATCGACCCGGGTACGACGGTGGCGGTGGAAGAGCCGACCTACCTCGCAGCGCTGCAAGTGTTCCGCTTCTTCGGAGCCCGTTTTGCGCCACTGCGCCCGCGGCAGGCGCTCGCTGGCCTCGACGCCGATGTGCCGCCCGCGCTGGCCTATGCGATCCCGAGTTTCCAGAATCCCACCGGCCATTGCTACGACGCCGCCGAGCGCGCTGTGCTCGCCCGCGCCTGCGACACCCTGGGCGTGCCGCTGTTCGAGGACGATCCGTATCGTGACCTGGCTTACGACGCCTGCGAGCGCACGCCGGTGTGCGCTCATCTCGAGCGCGCACCGTGGATCTACCAGGGCTCCTTCTCCAAGACGCTGGCGCCCGGCCTGCGCCTGGGCTATCTGGTGGCCGCGCCCGCGCTGGTGCCGCTGCTGGTGCGTCTGAAGCAGGCGGCCGACCTGCACAGCAACCGCGTCAGCCAGCATGTCGTGCTGGCGCAACTGCGCTCGCCCGACCGCGCAGAGCGCATGCAGCGGGTGGTGGACGCCTATCGGCGCAAGCGCGACTTCTTCGCCGCCGCGCTGCAGCGCCATTTCGGCGAGCTCGCGCGTTGGCGGACGCCGCCTGGCGGTCTGTTCTTCTGGATCGACCTGCTGGCGCCGATCGACACCCGTGCCTTGTTGCCAGCAGCGATCGAGCGCGGCGTGGCATTCATGCCGGGCGAGCTGTTCCATGCCGGCGAGCCAGCCGCGAATGGCAGCATGCGGCTCAACTTCAGCCATGCGGACGAGGCGGGCATCGAGCGCGGGCTGGCCGTGCTGGCCGAGCTTGTCCGGCGCGCGATTGAGCACCCGGAAGCCGGCAGGGTGGCGGCGCGTTGAGCACCAGCTCGTGCGCGGGTCTGCTGCAACTGCGCACGGAGCTGTCGTCTTCGCGATCGCGGTATTCTTGCGGAGACAAAAGACAGGAGCAATCTATGACCGAGGTCAGCGCGCAGGCCCTGAGCCCGCCTTGGGACGACGCCTCGATCACCGCGATCCGGCGCGACATGCTGCGCTTCGCACGCATGCAACTGCGCGACAGCGGCGCGGCCGAGGACATGGTGCAGGAGGCGCTGATGGCGGCGATGACCGGCGCCAAGCGCTTCGCCGGGCGGTCGGCCTTCAAGACCTGGATGTTCGCGATCCTGCGCAACAAGATCGTCGATCACATCCGCGCGTCGGCGCGCGAGATCAGCCGAAGCGACCTCGCTGCGCGCGCAGAGGTCGATGCCGGCCTGGAGGACTTCGACGCGCTGTTCGAGCAGCGCGGTCACTGGAACCCCGATGACCGGCCATCGACCTGGTCGGACCCGGAAGCCTCTTTCGAACAGGAGGCGTTCTGGACGGTTTTCGACGTCTGCATGAACAACCTGCCCGAGCACATCGCTCGCGTCTACACGATGCGTGAGCTTCTGGAACTCGAGACTACGGAGATCTGTGCGGAGCTCGGCATCACCAGCAACAACTGCTTCGTGATCCTGCACCGCGCGCGGCTGGGCCTGAGGGAGTGTCTGGAGAATCGCTGGTTCCAGGGAGAAGGCCGATGAAGATGCTGAGTTGCAAGAATGTGATGCGGCTCATGTCCGCAGGCTAAGAGCGCACGCGCGACGCTCGCCTGAGCGAGGGCAACGCGGGCGGCGAGCACGACGCGCCAGGTCTCTCCCGAACGGCTAGAATCGAGGCGCGCTGCCGCTCGGGAGTGCCCCAACTTCCATGGCGCCAGACCGGCAGCACCATCAAGGCTTGCTCAAGGACGACATGAGCGGCGTCGATCGCGCCGCGGCGAGCACATTCACAGCGGAGGCCGGCATGGCAGCGAAGCACGAAGAGACACGCCACTACGCGCTGGCGACCGCCCTGCTGTTCGAAGGAGGCCGCGCCGCCTTGTCGGATTGCGGCTTCACCATTGAGCGTGCACTGCCGGACGAAGGACTTATCGAGGCGAGTGCAGGCGTTAACTGGAAGTCCTTCGGCGAAGACATCGAGCTCACGGTGCGGGACGGTGCCGTCCATGCGCGCAGCAGTTGCAAGGTGAGCACGACGGTATTCGACTTCGGCCGCAACAGGCAGAACGTCGAAGCGATTTTCAGAGCGCTGGAGTCGTCCCTCGCTCGGCTCCCGGCAAGCCGACCCGATACCATTGTTGGCGTCGTCCCCGCTGCTGCGACAGGCCGGGCGCCCGTGCCCGGCGAGCTGACGCGCGAGGTGTTCGTCTCCTATGCCTGGGGCGGCGAGAGCGAGGCCTTGGTGGAGCGGCTCGAGCGCGCATTCGCAGAGCACGGCATCACGGTCGTGCGCGACAAGCAGGCGCTCGGCTACAAGGCAGATATCCGTGCCTTCATGGAACGGCTGGGCGGCGGTCGCTGCGTGATCGCAGTGATCGGCGACAAGTACCTGCGCTCGCCGCACTGCATGTTCGAGCTGATGCGGGTCGCCGCGCAGGGCAACTTCCAGGACCGCGTATTCCCGGTGCTGCTCGACGACGCGAAGATTCATCGATCAGTTGATCGGGTGCGCTACGTGCAGCACTGGGAAGCCGAGATCCGCGAACTCGACGAGGCCCTCAAGACCGTCTCGGCAGCCGACCTGAAGGGCTTCCGCGAGGACATCGACCGCTACGCCGAAATCCGGCGCACGATCGCCGAACTGACCTCCATCCTCGGCAACATGAACACGCTGTCGCCACAGATGCACAGCGAAAGCGATTTCGCCGCGCTCGTCGCCGCAGTCAGCGCGAAGCTGGGCGCACAAGATTGACGGCGGGCTGCTGGTTGCGGCCTGCTCATCGCTCGTCGCTGGTCTGTCCTTCGCGCAGCCGAGCCATGGCCTTGCGCAGCACGTCCATGTGCTTGCCGTAATTCGTGCAACCGATGCACATGGCCGTATGCACCTTCAGCGACAGCCGCTCGCGCAGGCTGAGCGTGCGCTCATAGCGTTCGGACATGAGCCGCGTCACATCCTTGCAGTCCATCATCTTCATCGGACCTCTCCCTGGTAACGGCGATTCTCGAGACACGCCCGCAGGCCGAGCCGTGCCCGGTGCAGGATCACGAAGCAGGCCACGTGATCCGACCATATCGCGGGACGATCGTCGGGGTTCCGCAGTTCCCGCTGGTTGAACAGCACATCGAACTCGTCCAGCGTCGCGCAGCTGCATGCGGGCAAAGCGCAGCATCTCATGCCGGATCGCGGTGATCGAGGCGTCGTCCCAGGGCGGGTTACTGAACCGGGCGCTTGCCCGTGTTGCAGGCGCAGGCCCGTGACGGAGCTTGTGGTCGATCTTGTTGGCGCCAGCACATGCATGGCTCATTCTTCGCCCGAGGATTGATACTGGCGCATGAAACGCCGGTCGATCCAGTCCTTCCATCGCCACGCCAGACGCCCGCTTGCCGCCACCGGCCCCCAGGAGACGATCGCCTCGCGTGGACCGGTGGCCAGCAGGTACAGGCTGCGGCGTTGCGGTCGATAGGCCTCGATGGGGCGCCCTTCCAGGGCACGCCGCAGGTTCCCGCTCAATACCGGGCCCGCACGCACCGCATAGACGCCCGACTTGGCATGCGGAGCATCGATGCGTGAGGCGGCGTCGCCCGCGGCGAACACATTCGCATGCGACACGCTCTGCTGCCCTTGACCCACTGCGAGGAAGCCATCCAGCGCGAGCGCCAGCCCCGATTGTGCGAGCCAGCCGGGTGGGCCCACGCCGGTTGCCGCGATCACCCACGCTGCGGCAAGCGGCGTCCCCGCCTCGGTCTCCAGTGCGGATGTGCCGGCACGCACCCGCTGTTCGACGAGTTCGACGCCCTGGCGTGCCAGCGCTGCGCGCGCGCGCTTGACGACCCCGGGCGCGTGCCCCGGCAACAAGCCTCCCCCGCATGCAAGTGTCACCCGCTGCACTGCGGCGCCGGTCTCGCGACGTAGTCGGTAGGCGACTGCCAACGCGAGTTCGACGCCCGCCGCGCCGCCACCGATTACGGCCACCCGCGCCTGCGCGTCGTCAAGCAGCCTTGCCAGCGCCCGCTCCCATCGCGTCACGAAGGACTCGAGCGGGCGTACCGGCAGCAGCCCAGGGTGGTCCGACAGGCCTTCATCCATGGCGAGGCCGGCACCGGTGTCCAGCGACAGCACGTCAAAGTCGATGCGGCCGCCTTTTGCCAGCGTGACATGGCCCCGCTTCGCATCGACTGCGCACACGGCATCCTGGACGACGCGCACACCCGCGGCAGCCGCCAGCGGCAGGACGGGGGCGACGCAGTCCTCGAGGCGGTAGTGCCCGGCGATCCAGCCCGGCACCATGCCGGAATAGATCTGGCGCGGGTAGGGCGTGACGAGGACGACCTCCACGCCCGGCCAGCGCGCCGCGCCGAGCGTGCGCAGCACGTGCAGGTGGGCGTGCCCGGCGCCGGCGAGGACGAGGCGCTTCATGCCTGCTCCGGCGTGGCGACCAGCGCGCGTAGCGCCGGCATGCCTGCGGTCAGACGCTCGAAGTCGGCCGGGCGGTCGACATCCCACAGGGGCGGGGTTTCGTGCCAGTCGAGACCGAGGGTTTGCAGGCGCAGGCGCGTCTGCGCCATGACGCGATCCGTGCTCCAGTCGATGGCCTCGAACAGGCGCGGATCTGCACGACGCAGCGCGATCAGCACATAGCCGCCATCCTCCGCGGGGACAAGCACCGCGTCGTGGCGGCCGAGGGCGTCGGCCACCTGCCGGATCAAGCCGGGCGTCAGCGTCGGGCAGTCGGTGCCGATGATCAGCGTGCCCGCCGGCGTGCGCGCTGCAGCAACTGCGGCATGCATGCGTGCGCCAAGATCGCCCTGTGGCTGGGGCAGCAGGCGGACATCGCCGAAGGCCCGGCAGCGCTGGAAGTCGGGGTGGGTTTCGTCGGGCGCACACCACAGGCTGACCGGCCCGATGTCGGCGTTCACCGCGGTGGCCACCGTGCGCTGCAGCAGCCAGCCTTGCAGCGCCGCCGCGCCGGCCGCGCCGAGGTGCGGAATCAAGCGGGTCTTGCACAGGCCGGGCAGCGGCGCCTTGGCCAGGATTGCCAGCTCGATGCGGGTCGAGGGGGCGTCGTTCATCGCGGGGTGTATCCGTAGGCGCGCGCAAGCGCATCCGGCGAGGCGCCGAGCCAGAATCGCAGCCGCAGCCACCACATGGTCAGCACCGTGCGCACCAGCCCATGACGCGCCCAGCGCCGGCCGGACGTCTCCACCCGCTGGCGCAGGCAGGCCGGACGCGAGATTGCACGCAGGCGCTGCGAGAGCACGATGTCCTCCATCAGCGCGATCTCGGGAAAGCCACCCGCTGCCGCGAAGGCCGCGCGTGTGCAGAACATGGCCTGGTCTCCGGTCGCGATGCCGGTGACGCGCGAGCGCAGGTTCATCGCCCAGGCGACCACCGCAATCCCCGCGGGGCCGTCCACGATGCGAACGTCGAAGCGCCCCCACACGGCACCGCTGGCCAGCCCTTGGCGTGCAGCCGATATCGCAGCGGCCGGCAGAGTGGTGTCGGCATGAAGAAAGAGCAGCACCCCGCCACGCGCGCAGGCCGCACCGGCGTTCATCTGCCGCCCGCGTCCACGGCCCGTGCTCACGACCCGGTCCGCGAGGGGGCCGGCCCGTTCGACGGTGTCGTCCCGGCTGCCACCGTCGACGACGATGAGTTCGACCCCCTGCCTGCGCAGCGCCTGCAGCGACTGCAGGCGCGCGACGATGCCGGCGGCCTCATCGAGCACCGGCATCACGATCGACACGTCGTTCTCAGCGCTATCGTGCACGGACCTTGGCGTCCGTTCCGGCGCCTGCATCGGATCACTCAACTTTCAGCCTCCATCCACGGCCCCAGGCTGCGGGGTGTCACAGTCGCCTGCATCGGCGACGAAGCGGAACTGCGCAAAGCCGGCACGCGCCACGCTCGCGGTGTTGTCCGTATCGGAAGCCAGCGCCAGACCGCTGAGCTTCGCCGGCAGGTCGCCGAACGCGCGCCGGAAGTCCTCGGCGACATTGCGTCGCTCCAGCACCCAGCGCCCGGCATCCTCCGCACCCGATCGCAGCACGAGCATGCGGGCGCGATCGGTGTAGGCATTGTCGCGAAGCGTGCCGATCGGGTGGCGGTTGTCCCACACGTAATTGAGCGCGGCGTCGGGTACCTGGTTGCCGTAGATCGAGCGTGCGAGGGCCAGCTTGGTGCGGGTGCCGAAGCCGAGCGCCTCGGGTGCCACGTCGAAGCTCAGATACACGCGCGCCGCGTAATCGTCACCCGCCTTGCGCGTCATGTCGGCGTTTGCCACTGGGGCATCGACCCGCCACAGCCAGCACAGGTGCGGCGTTGCCGCGAGGTCCACCTCGAGCGGGCGGCCGAGCAGCGCCATGCTGCGCTCGGCCAGCGCCTCGACGGCAGGCACGCCGTCCCACTCGCGCAGCGTGTAGCGAGTGGGCGGGATGCGCTCGTCGAGCTGCTGGATGCGCCAGGGCTCGGGCAGCGGTCCTGCGCCGTCAAAGCGTCCTACCCAGACGGTGGCGGACAGCGTGCCAGGGGCGACCAGCATGAGCAGCAGGCCTGCGGCCCATGAGACGTGACGGTGCCGATTCATTCGATGGCCTCGAGTTGGGTCTTCATGCCTCGGGTGTTCAAGAGCGGGGTGTTGATGCGCCTGTGTTCGGCGTTGCACCGCATCCGGGTGTCGACACCTATCCGCGGCGCCAGGTGTGGAAGCGCTCCACCCACTGCAGCAGGCGCTCGGGGGCGTGAGCCCGCTTCCAGGTGCCGGCCACGTACTTGTTGGCTTCGGCCAGGGTCGGATAGATGTGGATGGTGCCGAGGATGCGGTTGAGCCCGATGCCCTGCTTCATTGCCAGCACATACTCGGCGATGAGGTCGCCCGCGTGCTCGCCGACGATGGTCACGCCCAGGATGCGGTCCTTGCCGGGCACCGTCAGCACCTTGATGAAACCGTGTGCCTCGCTGTCGGCGATGGCACGATCGAGGTCGTCGATGCCGAAGGTGCTGAGTTCGAAGGCGATGCCCTGTTCGCGTGCTTCCTGCTCGTTGAGTCCGACGCGGGCAACCTCGGGCTCGATGAAGGTGGCCCAGGGTATGACGCGGTAGTCCGCCCTGAAGGTCTTGATCGGGTCGAACAGCGCGTTGACCGCGGCGTACCAGGCCTGATGCGCGGCGGTGTGGGTGAACTGGTAAGGCCCGGCCACGTCGCCCGCGGCGTAGATGCTCGGGTAGTTGGTCTGCAGCAGCGCGTTCGTCTCGATCGTGCGGCCACAGCGCACGCCGAGTTCCTCCAGCCCGTAGCCCCGCAGGTTGGCGCTGCGCCCGAGCGCGATCAGCACGGTGTCGAAGGGGATGCGCACCTCCTTGCCCGCATGCTCGGCGATCAGGATCTTCTGTTCGCCGTCCGTGATGAAGGCCTTGGCCTGGTGCTCGAGGCGCAGGTCGATGCCCTCGGCGCGAAAGCGCTGCATCACCAGTTCTGAGACGTCGGCGTCCTCGCGCGGCAGCAGGCGCGGCCCGCGTTCGACCTGGATGACCTGGGCGCCGAAGCGGACGAAGGCCTGCGCCAGTTCCGAGCCGATCGGCCCGCCGCCCAGCACCAGCAGTCGGCGTGGCAACTTGCGCAGCGACCAGACCGTGTCGGAGGTGAGGTAGTCCATGTCCTCGATACCGGGCAGCTCGGGCACCGTCGGGCGGGCGCCTGTGGCGATGACGATGGCGCGTGTGCTGAGGCGTCGGCGCTCGCCGTCGGCGGTATCGATCTCGACTTCCCACGGCGACACGATGCGCGCAGCGCCCTGCACCACGTCGACCCCCAGCCCGGTGTAGCGCTCGGCCGAGTCGTGCGGCTCGACCTGGGCAATGATGCGCTGCACGCGTTCCATCACCTCGGCGAAGTCGAAGCGTGCATCGGCGGCGGCGATGCCGAACTCGGGCGCGCGCGCGACGTGCGAAAGGAACTTCGCCGAGCGGATCAGCGCCTTCGACGGCACGCAGCCGGTGTTGAGGCAGTCGCCGCCAAGCTTGTGGCGCTCGACCAGCGTGACCTTGGCCCTGACCGCCGCGGCGATGTAGGACGTGACCAGGCCCGCGCTGCCACCGCCGATCACCACCAGGTTGCGGTCGAAGCGCGTCGGCCGCGGCCAGCGCGCATTGACCCGGTTGCGGCGGATGCGCTCCACCACGCGCCGCGCAATCAGCGGGAACACGCCCAGGATGGCGAACGAGCCGATCAGGCCGGGCGACAGGATGCCGCCCAGGCTGTCGATGCGTGCGAGCTGGGTGCCGGCATTCACATACACCACGGTGCCCGCGAACATGCCGAGCTGGCTGACCCAGAAGAAGGTCCAGGTGCGCATCGCCGTCAGGCCCAGCAGCAGGTTGACCAGAAAGAAGGGAAACACCGGCACTAGGCGCAGCGTGAACAGGTAGAACGCACCTTCACGCTTGATGCCCTCGTCGATGGCCGCCAGGCGCTGGCCGAAGCGCTGCCCGACCCAGTCGCGCAGCAGGAAGCGCGCGATCACGAAGGCGGCAGTGGCGCCCAGGGTGGACGCGAAGGAGACGATCACCGTCCCCCACAGCAGCCCGAACACGGCGCCGCCGGCCAGCGTCAGCAAGGCCGCCCCGGGCACCGACAAGGCGGTGACGACCACGTAGATGACGAAATACACGGCGATGCTCAGCACCGGATTGTGGTCGCGATAGTCCGCAATGGCGGCCTGCTGCGCCTTGAGCGTGTGCAGGTTGAGGTACTGGCCAAGATCGAACAGGAAGAAGCTGCCGATCGCGGCGGCGAGGATCACGAGGACGGCGAGTTTGCGAGGATTCATCTGGATGTCTGCCAATGCGCTCAATGCTCGAGCGCGCCGCCACAACTGCTGCCCTGGCCGGCGGTACAGCCATAGCAATGCTCGCCAACCCGGATTGTGCCGTCCTCCATGTCATTGCCCAGAAGATCGGACAGATGCGTGGCCTGTGACCGGGCCCCGAGCGGCAGCCCCAGCATCTGATTGAAGTCACAGTCATGAACCTGCCCCTGCCAACTCACTGATACCAGCGCCCGACACATCACCCCGACCAGGTTTTCTGGCCGGTGGGCACCCTTGAGCAGGGCCATGTAGCCGTCGAACTGCCCGCGTGAGATCAGCTGGCTGCCGAAGCGCTGGATCGGCATGTTGGCGAGCGCGAACAACTGGTTGAACACGATGCCGTAGCGTGCCGCCAGCTCGCGCTTGTACGCCTGCTCCAGCCCGTGCTGCTCGGGCGGGAGGCTGGGGCCGAGCGGGTTGTAGACCAGGTTCAGCACGAGCCCGGAGCCGGGCTGGCCGTAGCCGAGCGCGTTGAGCGTGCGCAATCCGTCGATGCTCTGCCGGAACACCCCTTCGCCGCGCTGGGCGTCTACGTTGTCCTCGAGGTAGCACGGCAGCGAGGCGACGACATCGACGCGCTGCGCGGCGAGGAAATCGGCCAGCCATTCGTAGCCCGGCTCGCTCAGGATGGTGAGGTTGCAGCGGTCGATGACATTCAGCCCCATCGCCCGTGCTTCGGCCACGAGCCGGCGGAAGTTGGGGTTCATCTCCGGCGCGCCGCCGGTGAGGTCCAGGGTGCGCACCCGGTGACGGCGCGCCACCTCGAGCAGCAGCGCCATCGTGTCCCAGCTCATTTCTTCCGTGCGGCGCGGGCTGGCGGCCACGTGGCAGTGCAGGCAGGCCTGGTTGCAGCGGTAGCCGAGGTTGGCCTGCAGTACCTCGAGACGGCCGCGCGTGAGCGCGGGGAAGTCGGTCTTGACCAGCAGGGGGAAGGTGTCGCGCATTGGAGTGCTCCGGGTCGGTTTTTACCTTGGTCGGAGGCGCGCGCGAATCCTTACAGGAAATTTCACGAAACGACCGAAGCAAGGGCCGGCGGCCGGAGCGGGCCGCGGCTCATGATCCGCTGCGGCCCTGTCCGGCTCGAAGGCCTGCCCAATTTAGCGCAACAGCAGGGTCGGGATGGTGGCGGCGCGCAGCAGGTCGGTGGTCTTGCTCCCGAACAGCAGCGCGCGCAGTGGCGAATGGGCGTAGGCGCCCATGAGCAGCATGTCGATGTCGCGCGCCCTGATCTCGCGTGCAATCACCGCTTCGGGGTCGCCCGACAGGATGTCGGCCACGACCTCGAAGCCCGCGGCGGTGAGCGTATCCTTTGCCCAGGCGACCTGCTTCGGTGCGTCTGCGCTGTCCTTGCCAGCCATCACGATGTGGATTGGCAGGCCCTTGAACAGCGGGCTGCCGGCGATCATGTCCACGCCCTTGCGCGTCACCGCGCTGCCGTCGTAGGCGAGCATCACGCGTTCGGGCTCCTTGAAGCCCTCGGTGACGGTGAGGATGGGCTTGTGGATGGCGCGCACCACACGCTCGACATTACGGCCGAGCGTGTTCGATCCTTCCGGCCGCGTTTTTGCGGCCGAGGCACCGCGCCGACCGAAGACGAAGAGGCGTACGTTGTCCTCCTGTTCGGCCAGGGTGTCGTCGAGCGCGCCGTGGCGCTGGCGCATGTCGGCCGAGGGGGCGCCTGCAGCCAGTGCGCGTTCGCGCAGATGGTTGAGGAAGATGCGCCCCTGCTCGCGCTTGCTGCGGGCGAGGGCGGCGTCCTTGTCGCTGAGGCTGTGCAGCAGATGTTCCTGCGCGTTGAAGCCGATGGCACCGCTGTGGTCGTCGCCCGAGCCTTGCTCGAGGTGGCGGTCGATCACGTGCAGGAGCTCGAGCGGTGCGTCCATGCGGCGCGCGGCCCAGGCTGCGTAGTCGGCGACGGTGTCTGCAAAGTGCGACTGGTCCACGCAGGCCAGCACTTTCCTGTCTTGCTTGTTCATGCTGTTCTCCTCAGTGGCCGGTAAGCAGGTCGGCGCCGTCGCTCTTGTCGTGCGCGCCGAACTTGTCGACCAGCGTCGCGCTCGCTTCGTTGAGGCCGACGATCTCGACATCCGTGCCTTCGCGGCGGAACTTCACGACCACCTTATCCAGTGCGCTGACCGCAGTGATGTCCCAGAAGTGGGCGCGCGAGACGTCGATCACCACCTTGTCGATCACTTCGCGGAAGTCGAAGCTGGCGATGAAGGCGTCGGCCGAGGCGAAGAACACCTGCCCGGTGACGGTGTAGCGGCGCTGACGCCCTTCGTCCTCGGCAATCGAGCGCACCCTCAGGATGCGCCCCACCTTGTGCGCGAAGAAAAAGCCCGAGGCCAGTACGCCGACCAGCACGCCCTGGGCCAGATCGTGGGTGGCGACAGTGACCGCCACCGTGGCCATCATCACGATGCTGGAGCTGGGCGGGTGTTCGCGCAGCTTGCGGATCGAGTTCCAGTCGAAGGTGCCGATCGACACCATGATCATCACCGCCACCAGCGCCGCCATCGGAATCTGCGCCACCCAGTCGCCCACCAGCATCAGCAATGCGAGCAGGAACAGGCCTGCCGACAGCGTCGACAGCCGGCCGCGGCCGCCGGACTTCACGTTGATCACCGACTGGCCGATCATCGCGCAGCCGGCCATGCCACCGATGAAGCCGCTGGCGATGTTGGCCACGCCTTGGCCGACGCATTCGCGGTTCTTGTTGCTGGTGGTGTCGGTGAGATCGTCGACGATGGTCGCGGTCATCAGCGACTCGAGCAAGCCCACCACCATCAGCGTCAGCGAGTAGGGGAAGATGATCGCCAGCGTCTCCAGGTTGAGCGGCACGTCCGGGAGCAGGAACATCGGCAGGCTGTCGGGCAGCTCGCCCATGTCGCCCACGGTGCGGATGTCGAGGTCGAGCACGATGGCCACCGCGGTCAGCGCCACGATAGTGACCAGCGGCGAGGGGATTGCCTTGGTGACATACGGGAACAGGTAGATGATGCCCAGGCCGGCGGCCGTCATCGCGTACACGTGCCAGGTGACGTTGATCAGCTCGGGCAACTGCGCCATGAAGATGAGGATGGCGAGCGCGTTGACGAAGCCGGTCACCACCGAGCGCGACACGAAGCGCATCAGCCGGCCGAGCTGGATCCAGCCGGCGATGATCTGCAGCACGCCGGTGAGGATGGTGGCAGCGAGCAGGTACTGGAGACCGTGATCCTTCACCAGCGTCACCATCACCAGCGCCATGGCGCCGGTGGCCGCCGAGATCATTCCCGGGCGGCCGCCGGTAAAGGCGATGACGACTGCGATGCAGAAGGACGCGTAGAGGCCGACCTTGGGGTCGACACCGGCGATGATGGAAAACGCAATGGCTTCGGGGATGAGGGCGAGCGCGACGACCAGACCCGCGAGCAGATCGTTGCGGATGTTGGACGTCCAGTCCTGGTGGAGAGATTTCATTTGTCGTTATGAGTCCATCGAGTTTGCGCGCGTCCCGGACAGGGGCGCGATGAACTCACGCGAGGTGGATTCGCCTTTAAGCGCGAAGCCCTCGACGACCGGGTACGCAGCCTGGTCGTATGGATTGGGGCAGATGCGCGCCAGCCATGTAACGGGTCGTGTTGCGCAGCCCGTGCACGGATGAGTCAAGCGAACACGTTGCAGCAGCCTCGCGCGAGCGGAAAGGGGTGGAGCAACTCGCAGGCTGGGGCAGGGCTTACATGGGTCGCTTGTGGGGAGGCTTGTTGGGGGGCGCGGTTCGGCGCAAGTACTTGGATCGCGCAAGTGCGGCGGATTCTAGCAATGCTGCTGCGCTGCAGCAAGATCGGGGGCTGAATTGCGACGCCAGATCGGCAGGCTGTATCGAGGCCTGAACGAAGTCATGGCACCCGACCGGGCGTTGTCGCGGCGACGCCCTATTTGCGGCCAAATAGTCGCATCATTGCGGTGAGGCTTCTTGTGTGGGGTGTCCCATGGATGGCAACAGCTTCTGGCGCAACGAGTGGAAACCGCTGGCGCTGATCGTGGGCGTTTTCATCGCCTGCTTCTACCTGCCGGTCGAGGCCCTGCAGGGCTGGGACCGGCTGCACAATGCCTTCTGGGAAGCGCTCTATCTGGTGCGCTGGTATGCCGAAGAGCATGTGCTGCTGTGCCTCATCCCTGCCTTCTTCATCGCCGGTGCGATTGCGGTCTTCGTCAGCCAGGCGGCGGTGATGAAATACCTCGGGCCGACCGCGCACAAAGGCATGGCCTATGGCGTGGCTTCGGTGTCGGGGACGATCCTGGCCGTGTGCTCCTGCACGGTGCTGCCATTGTTCGCCGGCATCTATCGCATGGGCGCCGGACTGGGGCCGGCGATCGCCTTCCTGTATTCCGGGCCGGCGATCAATGTACTGGCGATCATTCTCACCGCCCGCATCCTGGGGCCGGAGCTCGGCATCGCGCGTGGCATCGGTGCCGTGGTGTTCAGCGTGGTCATCGGCCTGATGATGGCTTTCCTGTACCGCAAGGAGGAGCTCGAGAAGCTCAACAGCAAGATCGTGATGCCTGACGAAGGCCCGAGTCGGCCGCTGTGGCAGAACGCGCTGTTCTTCGGTGTGCTGGTCGCCATCCTGGTGTTTGCCAACTGGGCGAAGCCGGCGGTGGAAGAGGGGGCCTGGCACGCGATCTACGCGGCCAAGTGGTGGGTCACGGGGGCGCTCGGCATTGCGCTTGCGGCCATCCTCATTGGCTGGATGAAGATGTCGCACACCCGCGTGCTGCTGGTGGCCGCCGCTGGCGTGGCAGCGGCGGTCGTGTTCGGCGAACAACCACTCGTGCCCTTTGCGCTGCTCATCATCGGTCTGTCGTGGATCACCAGCACCGACAAGGGCGAGGGCGCCGGCTGGTTCGCTTCGTCCTGGGACTACGCCAAGAAGATCCTGCCGCTGCTGCTCGTCGGCGTGCTGATTGCCGGCGCACTGCTCGGCCGACCTGGCGAGGAAGGCCTGATTCCCTCGGAATGGGTGGCCTGGGCGGTGGGGGGGAATTCGCTGGCGGCGAATTTCTTTGCTGCGTTTGCCGGTGCCTTCATGTACTTCGCCACCCTGACCGAGGTGCCGATCGTGCAGGGCCTGATCGGCAATGGCATGGGCGAGGGCCCAGCGCTTGCACTGCTGCTTGCCGGCCCGGCGCTGTCGCTGCCCAACATGCTGGTGATCCGTAGCGTACTGGGCACGAAGAAGACGCTGACGTTCGTCGCCATGGTCGTGGTGATGGCGACGATCAGCGGGATGCTGTTCGGCATGTGGGTAGAGAGGGGGCTGCCGGTTTCCTCGCTACCCGGCTGATCGTCTGGTCCGCTGCGATCAGAACCAGCCCTCAACCTTGCTGCGCGCGGGTACGCCGCCGGAATGAACTACGCTGCCGTCGATTACGACAGCTGGCGTCGCCATCACGCCGTAGCTCATGATCTTCTGTAACTCCTCGACTTTTTCGAGCGCGATCTGCTCACCCATTTCGCCGGCGACCTCTTCGATGAGCTTGACCGTGTTCTTGCAGTTGGCGCAACCGGTACCGAGAACCTTGATGTCCTTCATGATGCTTTTCCTTCGCTGGTCATTGTGTCGGTGAGAAACACGGGCGCAAAGCCTCCACCCGCGGTACGGAAGTTGGTGGTCTGCCCCGTGTAGAGCCTTGCTGCGACGAACTGAATCTCGCCTGCATAGGCATAGGCGCGAATGTCGAGCTTGAGATCGTTACCGGCGCCGTCGACCCGGACACGCCGTTCGGAGGGCAGGGCAAGGCTCTGGGCAACGTAGCCGCCGTCGAGGATGCTCTTCCACACCCGCTGGGTGAGCTTGTCTCCGCGGTACGCCGCGCGGCTGCCGAAGCCGCTGGCAGGCTTGAAGAACAGGCCGCGGCGTGCGGCCCACAAGGCGTCGGCGCGCTCGGGCATGACCTCGACCGTACGCGGGATGCCCGCCACCAGGCAGTCGATCGTATGCTGCGGAACACCGAGGGCTGCGAGGCGAGCCGCGTCGGTGAGCAGCGCGAGATTGCGTTTGTCCGCGTACAGCGCATGTGCGCGTGGGTGGGGCGTGAGCACGACTGCTCCGGCCTCATGGGCGGCGCGCAAGGCTACTGCAGCGGGCGATTGCAGGTAGAAATCGGTCAGGCGGTTGTAGACGAGGTCGACTGGCCGGCCGTTGTGTGTCAGCGCGCGGCTGTCGAAGGCGAGTTCGCCCGGATCGCAGATGACCGTGTCGATGCCTGCGCTGCGGAACAGGTGCTGAAAAAGCAGGAACTCGGGATGTAGGTATTGCTGTTCGGGTGTTTCGTCGACGATCGCGATGCACTCCGGCTTGCCGTGATGGCCCTGTAGCGCCCATTCGTTGAAGAAGGCCTCCAGCCAGCGCTGATCGAGCGCGTCGAGCCTGGCCGTGGGGCGCAGATGCGGCACGATCTGCGCGCAACAGGCCTGCTGTGCGCACGCAAGTGCTCGGTTTAGCAGGGCGCCGCCCGCGTTGGTGTTGATTTCGATGAGCTGTGGGCCAGTGTCGCAGACATGGAAGTCGAAACCCATGAACACACCCTTCGGGCCGTTATCGAAACGGGCGATTGCCGGCGCGCGCGCGAGCACCTCGGCCTCGTAGCCGGGCAGGGCGATCACGGTTTCGATCGCCGCCACGATGTCGGCCATGGCCTGCAGCGTCTCCGGGGCCATGAACACCGCGGTAGCCGAGAACATGTGCGGGCGGCTGCGCTCGATCTCGGTCGCCAGTCCGAGCAGTGCGGGTTCGGCTTCGAGTTGTTGGCGCAGGCGCAGGGGGTCGAGGCTGCGGCAGTCGCAGCTACGGTTCAGCGCCTGCGCTACCGCCAGCGCACTGCTCGTGGCGCTGGGGCGGTGTTGTTCGGGCGCTACGGCGGTTGGTATCACGAGGGTCTCACTGGGCGGACTAAAAGTGCAGGTCGGCGCGGCTGACGTTGCCGCAATGCAGTTCTTCGCGATGTGGCTAACGCTGCAAGTTTAGTCGAGCACAGGCCGGGGCAGGTGCGTGGGGGATGCGATCAGGGCGTGACCGCTGTACGAAGGGACGGGGTGTTGGTCAGTAACCTGCGTGTCACACATCGTGGCTAAGATTTCAATTATTCTAAAAGTGTTGTGTTATTGGAGATTGACATGAGGATTGGCATCAATGGCATGGGTCGCATCGGCCGTCTGGCGCTGCGCGCCGCGATGGGGGCTGCGGAACGGCAGGTGGACGACCCGCGCGCGGGCAACCGGCTGGAAGTGGTGCACCTCAACGAACTGAAGGGCGGCGCGGCGGCTACCGCACACCTGCTCGCCTTCGACAGCGTGCAGGGCAAGTGGCGTGCGGATATCGCCGCCGAAGGCGAGGGCGCGATCCGCATCGACGATCGCTGGCTGTCCTTCTCCGCGCACGCTACTGCGGCCGAGATCCCCTGGGGCGATCTGGGTGTGGATGTGGTGCTGGAGTGCACCGGCAAGTTCCTTACCCCCGAAACCCTGCAGGGCCACCTCGACCGCGGCGCCAAGCGGGTGATCGTGGCTGCACCGGTCAAGACCGGCGGCGTGCTCAACATGGTGGTCGGCATCAACCACGAAGCCTATGACCCGGCACGCGACCGCATCGTCACCGCGGCCTCGTGCACCACCAACTGTCTGGCGCCGGTGGTGAAGGTGGTGCATGAGAACCTGGGCATCCGCCACGGGCAGATCACCACCATCCACGACCCCACCAACACCAACCTGGTGGTCGATGCGCCGCACAAGGACCTGCGCCGCGCGCGCAGCTCGCTGCTGAGCCTGGCGCCCACCACCACCGGCAGCGCCACCGCGATCGCGCTGATCTACCCGGAGCTCAAGGGCAAGCTCAACGGCCACGCGGTGCGCGCGCCGGTGCTGAACGCCTCGCTCACCGACTGCGTGTTCGAGCTCCAGCGCGAGACCACTGCGGAGGAGGTCAACGCGCTCTTCAAGGCCGCGGCCGAGGGCCCGCTCGCCGGCATCCTCGGCTACGAGGAGCGCCCGCTGGTGAGCATCGACTACGCGCGCGACACGCGCAGTTCCATCGTCGATGCGCTGTCCACCATGGTCACCGACGGCACGCTGCTCAAGGTGTACGCCTGGTACGACAACGAGATGGGTTACGCCTGCCGCATGGTCGACCTCGCCTGCCATATGGAAACCGTGGGTATCTGAACATCATGCAACACGCTGCGCGCAACTACGCCATCGTCACCGCCGCTTACTGGGGCTTCACGCTCACCGATGGCGCGCTGCGCATGCTGGTGCTGCTGCACTTCTACCGCCTGGGCTATTCGCCGTTCACGCTCGCCTTCCTGTTCCTGCTCTACGAGGCGGCGGGCGTGCTGGCGAACCTGGTCGGGGGCTGGCTGGCGACGCGTTACGGCATCGCGCGCATGCTCAGCGTGGGGCTGGTGACGCAGATCGTCGGCTTCGTGCTGTTGTCGCTGCTCGACCCGGGGTGGACGGCGGCGATGGCGGTGGCGTGGGTGGTGGTGGCGCAGGGCATCTGCGGCGTGGCCAAGGATCTGACCAAGACCGCGAGCAAGTCGGCGATCAAGCTGACCCAGTCCGAGGCTCAGGCCGAGGCGAAGGCTCAGGGCGGGGATCAGGGCCAGCTCTTCAAGTGGGTGGCCTGGTTCACCGGCAGCAAGAACGCGATGAAGGGCTTCGGGTTCTTTCTCGGTGGTCTGCTGCTGGAAACCTTGGGCTTTCGTGGTGCGCTGTGGGCGATGGCGGGTTTGCTGGCACTGGTGCTTGCCGGCGTGCTGCTGTCCTTGCCGCCGATGATGGGCAAGAGGAAGGCCTCGAAGTCGGTGCGCGAACTGTTTGCCAAGAACCCCGGCATCAACGCGCTGGCCGCGGCGCGCGTGGTGCTGTTCGGCGCGCGCGACGTGTGGTTCGTGGTCGGTGTGCCAGTGTTCCTGTACTCGGCAGGGTGGTCCTTCACCATGGTCGGTACCTTCCTCGCCGCGTGGACCATCGGCTACGGCCTGGTGCAGGCAGCCGCGCCGCACATCGTGCGCCGCAGCGCCGACGGCCTGAGCCGTGAGGTGCCGGCGGCGCGCTTGTGGTCGGCGCTGCTGGCGCTGATCCCCGCTGGGCTGGCAGTGGCGGTGTGGCTGCAGCTGCCCAGCCTGGAATGGGTGGTGGTGTGCGGCCTGGGGCTGTTCGGCTTTGCCTTCGCGGTGAACTCCTCGGTGCATTCCTATCTTGTGCTCGCCTACGCGGGCTCGGAGAAGGCGGCTGAGGACGTAGGCTTTTACTACGCCGCCAATGCGCTCGGCCGCTTCATCGGCACGCTGCTGTCGGGGCTGCTGTACCAGTGGGGCGGGCTGCTTTACGCGCTTGCGGGTTCGGCGCTGATGCTGCTGATCTGCTGGCTGGCGACGCTGGCATTGCCGCTGGTGCGTGACGCCGCCGCCCGGGTGGAGACCTGAGCTGACGGTCTGGAGAACAAACATGGAAAAGAACACTGCACTGCCGATCTTCGAGGCGCTGTCCTCCGGCATCCGGCTGGACGTCTTTCGCCTGCTCGTGCGCGTCGGACCGGCCGGCATGGTGGCGGGCGAGCTGTCGGCCGCGCTCGACATCCCGCCCACCAACATGTCCTTCCACCTCAAGACGCTGACCCATGCGGGCCTGGTGTCGGCAGAGCAGGAGGGGCGCTTCCAGCGCTACCGCGCCAACATGGCGCTGATGCGCGAACTGGTGGCCTATCTCACCGAAGAATGCTGTGCCGGCATGCCTGAACTGTGCGGGGTCGATACCTGCGCCGACGGGCTCGATTGCTGAGTCGAATCACATCGCCCGATCCGGGCTCATAACGAAAAAGGGGCCTCCCATGTCCGACAGGATCTACTGCGTGCCCTCACGCGGCCTGACCTCGATCAATCACGACCGCCTGGTCATCAATAACGAGATTGGCCACATTGGCCATCTGCCGACGGAGGCTTGATATGGGGCTGTTCGAGCGTTACCTGACGGTCTGGGTCGGGCTGGGGATTCTCGCTGGCGTGGGGTTGGGGCTGGTCGCACCGGGTGCGTTCCAGCTCATCGCCGGACTGGAGTTCGCGCAGGTGAATCTGGTGGTCGCTGTGTTCATCTGGGTGATGATCTATCCGATGATGATCCAGATCGACTGGCACGCCGTACGCGATGTGGGCAAGAAGCCCCAGGGCCTGATCCTGACCCTGGTGGTGAACTGGCTGATCAAGCCCTTCACGATGGCGGCGCTGGGGGTGCTGTTCTTCCACTACCTGTTTGCGCCCTGGGTCGATCCGCAGTCGGCCAGCGAATACATCGCCGGCATGATCCTGCTCGGCGTGGCGCCGTGCACCGCGATGGTCTTCGTATGGAGCCAGCTCGTGAAGGGCGACCCCAACTACACCCTGGTACAGGTGTCGGTGAACGACATCATCATGGTGTTTGCCTTCGCGCCGATCGCCGCCTTCCTGCTCGGCGTCACCAACATCACCGTGCCTTGGGAAACGCTGGTGCTGTCCACCGTGCTTTACGTCGTGCTGCCGCTGCTTGCCGGCATGGCAACGCGGCATGCGCTGGAGCGGCGTTCGCCGACGGCGGTGGCAGATTTCGTCGCCCGGCTCAAGCCCTGGTCCATTGTCGGCCTGATCGCCACCGTGGTGCTGTTGTTCGGCTTCCAGGCCAACACCATCGTCGACAAGCCGCTGGTCATCGCGATGATCGCGGTGCCGCTGATGGTGCAGACCTACGGCATCTTCCTCATCGCGTACCTTGCCGCCAAGACGCTCAAGTTGCCGCACAATGTGGCCGGCCCGGCCTGCCTGATCGGTACCTCGAACTTCTTCGAGTTGGCGGTGGCGGTGGCGATCTCGCTGTTCGGGCTCAATTCGGGCGCGGCGCTGGCGACCGTGGTCGGTGTACTGGTCGAGGTGCCGGTGATGCTGTCGCTGGTGGCCATCGTCAACCGCACGCCGCACTGGTTCGCCCCTGCCGCCGTTGCCGCGCGGCGGGCTGTCATGAAAGAGGAAACACGCTGATGAGCGACATCACGATCTACCACAACCCGCGCTGCGGTACTTCGCGCAACACGCTGGCGATGATCCGCAACAGCGGGGTGGAGCCGACCGTCATCGAGTACCTGAAGATCCCGCCCAGCCGAGAGCAGCTTGTCGCGCTGATCGCGGCCGCCGGCCTCGGGGTGCGCGGCATCATGCGCGCCAAGGAGGCCATGTTCTCCGAACTGGGCCTCGCAGACCCGGCGAAGACCGACGGCGAGCTGATCGAGGCGATGATGACGCACCCCATCCTCATCAATCGGCCGATCGTCGTCACCCCGCTCGGCACGCGGCTGTGCCGGCCGTCCGAGCTTGTGCTCGACATCCTGCCGCAGCCGCAGCGCGGCGCCTTCACCAAGGAGGATGGCGAGAAGGTCGTCGATGCGGAGGGGCGTCGTGTCTGAGCCGCTGCCCGGCCATTCCCTGCCTGACCTGCCGAACGTGGACGCGGCGCTGTTCCGTGAGCCCGATCCCGCGCAGTTGCAGGCTACCCAGCCGTCGACCCATCCGCCGCGCATCGTGCTGCTTTATGGTTCCTTGCGGGCGCGCTCGTTCAGCCGCCTGCTGGCAGAGGAAGCCGCCCGCGTGCTTCGCGCCATGGGCGCCGAGACGCGGGTCTTCAACCCGAGCGGCCTGCCGCTGCCGGACGATGCGCCCGACACCCACCCCAAGGTGGTCGAACTGCGCGAGCTCACCCAGTGGGCCGAGGGCATGGTGTGGTGCTCGCCCGAACGTCATGGCGCGATGACCGGCATCATGAAGACGCAGATCGACTGGATACCGCTGTCGGTCGGCGCGGTGCGCCCGACCCAGGGCAAGACCCTGGCGGTGATGCAGGTGTGCGGCGGCTCGCAGTCGTTCAACGCGGTCAATCAGATGCGCGTGCTCGGGCGCTGGATGCGCATGCTGACGATCCCCAACCAGTCTTCGGTGGCAAAGGCCTTCCTCGAGTTCGACGAGCATGACCGCATGAAGCCTTCGGCCTATTACGACCGCGTGGTGGATGTGATGGAGGAACTGGTGAAGTTCACCCTGCTCACGCGCGACATCGCGCCTTACCTGGTCGATCGCTACAGCGAGCGCAAGGAGAGTGCAGCCGAGCTGTCGGCGCGGGTGAGCCTGCCGGCTATCTGAGTCGGCGCCGTACCCACATCTGCGTTTGCTGCTCGGCAATGAGGGGACGAGCCGCTGCCGATGTAGAATCACGCGATTCCAACCAGACCAGCCCCGGGCCACGCCCCGCAAGACCATGACCCAGCCGACTCCCCTGACCCAACTTCCGCAGTCCGAGCTCTTTCGCAAGGATGACGTGTTCGTGCTCTTCGGCGAGCTCTTCGGGCGCGGATACGCCACCGGCCTCGTCGACCAGGCGCGTGCGGCCGGCATGCAGATCGTCGGCATCACGGTGGGGCGGCGCGACGACAACAACGCCCTGCGTCCGCTCAATGACGAGGAACTGGCAGCGGCCGAGGCCAACCTGGGCGGCAGGATCATCAACGTGCCGCTGATGGCCGGCTTCGATCTCGACGCGCCCGCTGGCGAGCCGACCCCGACCGAACTGCTCAACGCCATGACGCTCAAGACCTGGGAGCAGGACAAGCTCGACTGGGCGCATATCGACAAGTGCCGTGCGATCGGCACCGAGCGCTTCCGCAAGGGGGTGGCCGAGGTCATGGCCGTGCTCGATGGCATGATCGCCGACGGGCGCAATGTCCTCTTCGCGCACACCATGGCGGGCGGCATTCCCAAGGCCAAGGTGTTCATGGTGATCGCCAACCGCATCTACAAGGGCCGCGGTGAGCGCTTCATGTCGTCGCAGACCCTGCTCGACAGTGACCTGGGCAAGCTCATCCTGCAGAACTTCGACGAGGTTTCGGCCAACACCTTCCTGCACCTGATCGAAGGCAGCGCGGCGATCCGCGCCCGCGTCGAGGCCGCGGGCGGCCAGGTGCGCTACACCGCGTACGGCTACCACGGCACCGAGATCCTCATCGACGGGCGTTATCAGTGGCAGACCTACACCAACTACACCCAGGGCTACGCCAAGATGCGCCTCGAGCGTATTGCGCGGGCTGCGTGGGAGCAGGGTGTAAAGGCCACGGTCTATAACTGCCCCGAGATCCGCACCAACTCCACCGATGTGTTCGCCGGCGTGGAGCTGCCCCTGATCGCACTGCTCGAGGCGCTCAGGAAGGAAGGCGGCGGCGCCTGGGCCGAGTCGCAGTGGCAGGCATGTCGCGACCTGCTGGTCGACGGCGTCACCCTGGAAGACGTGCTGAAAAAGGTCGCCGATTTCCAGACCAGTGACGTGATGCAGCCCTTCCACGACTTCGACGCCTGGCCGATGCCGAACAACCCGCAGCAGGCCGACCTGCAGATCGGTACCTCGGAGGACATCGTGCAGATGCACAAGGACCGCAAGGCCCTGGTCACCGACCTGCTCAGCACGCTGGTGCTCGAGGCCAGCGGGGCGCTCATCTTCCGCGAGTCCGCGGCGCCCGCCGGCCCGGTGCTGTGGCTCAACCACGACATCGTGGCGCGCCAGCTCAACCAGCTGCACGCCTGATGACACCGGCCCAGCCCAATAACCCACTTCATGGCCTCACCCTTGAGCGCATGCTCACCGAGCTGGTCGCCCGCTACGGCTGGGCGACGCTCGGCAGGCGGGTCAGCATCCGCTGCTTCAATCACGAACCCAGTGTCGCATCGAGCCTGAAGTTCCTCCGCCGAACTCCGTGGGCGCGGGAGCAGGTCGAAGCGCTCTACCTGGAGTCGCTGCGGCGCTAGCAGGGGGCGCCCGCATCGCTTGGTCGTCATCGGGGCTGTCTCCGGATTAGCGCTTTGGCATATACTCGGCCGCGCCAGGGTGCTCGCGGGGCACCGCCACGCACCTGCCTGCCCCTATCCCTGGATTACTTCAAAGACACGGAGTTTCACCACATGAGCCGCCCCACCCGAATCGTCGCCGCGCTGGCCGCGGTCGCGTTGATCTATCCCGCCGCAAGCTGGTATTCCGGCACGCGCATCCAGCAAGTCCTGGACGAGCACTACGCGGACATGAAGTCCTACCCGGCGCTCAAGGTCAGCGAACGCGTCTACGAGCGTGGATTCTTCAGCAGCACGGAAAAGCTGAAGTTCGACATTGCCATGACGGTCACGGCCGAGGATGGCTCGCTGCAGATGGGCGAACCCCTGCGCATGAGCGTGCTCAACCGCATCCAGCACGGCCCCCTGCCTCGACTCGGAACCCTGGCGGCGGCAACGCTCGACAGCGAGCTAGACGTCGAAGGGGAGGCGGGCGCCAAGTTGCGGGAGACGCTTGGTGACAAACCAGCACTGCAGGCGCAGACCGTGGTCCGGTTCGACGGCAGCGGCCATTCGCGGATGACGACACCGGCCCTGGAGCTCGAACTCGCGGCGGATACGGAGCGAGCCCTGCGCGTCGCCTTCAGCGCCTTTCAAGCGGACATCGATTTCGGTCCAGGCATGCGCCAGTACACGATGAAGCTCGGTATCGACCGCTTCTCGATGGAGGATCCGAGCCTGCGCATCGTCATGTCGGAGCTGGCGCTCGATGCGGACCAGCGTCGCCTGTTCGACGATGAGGCCTGGCTCTATGTCGGCAAGCAGCGTGCGACGATCGCCTCCCTGCACGCCGAGGGCAAGGATGATGGCGAGATGGCGGGGACCGACCTGCAGCTCGAGCGCCTGAGCTACGAGGTCGATGCCCCGGCCGATGGCGACTACGTGGATGTCATCGCCATGCTGGGGACGGAGGTGCTGCGTGTCGGGGGCAGCGATTACGGCCCCGCGCACTACGACTTCTCGATCAAGCATCTGCATGGGCGGACGCTGATGGAGCTGTATCGCAGCTTGATCGAGGTCAGCAGCGACCCTGCCCAGCTTGCGCTCCAGGCTGAGGATCCGGCGGCAATGTTCGCGCACCTTGCCGAGCCGGCGCTCACCCTGCTGGCCCACGACCCCGAGTTCAGCATCGACCGCATCAGTTTTACCAGCCCGCATGGGACGGCATCGCTGTCTGCTCACGTCAATCTCAAGGGCATCGAGCCCGACGAGCTCAACAACCCCATGATGCTGCTCGCCAAGATCAACGCCGCCGCGGAAGCCTCTTTGCCGCAGGGCCTCGTCGTCGCCCTCATCGGCGCTCAGGCTCAGTCCCCGCAGGAGGCCGCGGTCGTCGCCGCTCAGTTGCAGCAGCAACTCGACATGCTCGAGGCCCAGGGCTTCATCGTGCGCAAGGGTGGCCAGCTCAGCAGCCGTGCCGCGCTCTCGAAGGGCCAGCTCACCATCAATGGCCAGCCGCTCGACCTGTTCGGGCTGGGCGGGCGCTGAGCGCGGACGCTGTCATCCCCGTGTAACTGCGGGGTCATCTTCCCTGAGTAAGGTGCGCGGTTCGACTTCATGCGAAGTCTCCGTCAACCCACACCCCTCAGGGAACCATGATGAATCGATTGACCGCCGTTTCGGTTGCGCTGCTCTCCGCTTTCGCCTTCAATCCTGCTCATGCGGCACCGACCTGTGCGTCGAGTACCGCCATCGACGGCACCCCTGTGCTGACCTGCGCCGAGCCGGGCTCGGTGCCGGTCAGCGACAGTCGTGACGCGCTGCAGGTGCAGGTCCAGGCTGGCGCGGGGATCACCAGCACCAACCGCAATACTGCTGCGCTCGACCTTCGGGGCGCCGGCCAGCAGGTCTCCAACGCAGGCCGCATCGAGAACACCGACACCCGCAACAACGGCTACGCGATTGCGGTAAACGGTGCCAACGCGAACATCGTCAATAGCGGCGTCATCAGCAGCGGCGACCGCGCCATCGAGGTGCTCGGCGGCACGGGTGGCATGCGGGTCGAGAACACCGGCGAGATCCTGGCGCGCCGTCAGGCCGTGCGCTCGCTGGAGGGCTTCGAGAACGCGGAGGTCATCAACCACGGTCTCATCGAGTCGCGCGACGGACGCGCCCTGCAACTGCGTGGCGATGGCGCCCGTGTGATCAACCACGGCACCCTGATCGGCGGCGAAGAGGTCGTCGAGGCGCGCGGCAACTTCTACATGGAGAACTACGGTACGGTATTGCTGCGCGATGGCATCGATGACGAGGACGGCGTGCAGTTCGCATCTGGCGAGATCCACAACTGGGGGCTGATCCAGGGCAGCGATGACGGCGTGGATATCGACGAAGGCCTGGTGCGCAACTACGCGACGGGGCGCATCATCTCCACCGGCGACACGGGCAGCGGCGTCGACATCGATCCCGAATTCGACAACGGCGTCGATCCGATTCGCCCCAGCGGTCCGCTGACGATCATCAACGAGGGCTACATCGAAGGCCCGCGTGCCATCGGTGCCGACCCCGCCGCGCAGTCGAACGTGGATATCATCAACAGCGGCACACTCGTCGGCCGCAGTGGGGCGGCGATCGAACTCGCGCCGGGCCAGGGCGATAGCACGCTGACCCTCACCGGCGGCAGCGAGATCTTCGGCGACGTCTTCTTCGGCGCCGGCAATGATGGCGTCTTCATCGACAGCCTCGGCGCGGCCGGTGTGCTCAGCTCAGGGGTGATCGACGGCGGCCTGGGCATCAACAGCGTGCGCTTCGTGAGCTATGCCTTGTCTGACCTGCTGTCCTTCGTATACGAAGACGAGCGGGTGGAGCTGTCGTTCATGACTGCCTTCGGCAAGGTCAGCGGCGCCTTCCGCAACTTCAGCCAGTGGGACTTCGGCGTCGATGACGCGCGCTTCGATACGCTCACGCTGGCCAGCCGTTTCGATGGCTCGAACGCGGTCCCGGCGCCGGCCACCCTGCCGCTGCTGCTCGGCGCACTCGGCGGGCTGTGCCTCGTCGGCCGTCGCCGTCGCGGCTGATCTTTACGTAAATATCGACGCGAGCAACTATCGTAGCTGTTAACAGGCTCTCGGCAGAGGCAGACTGGATCAATTCATGATGGTAAGGTAAACTATAGGCCTCTCTGGCCTTGCAGGCCATTACCAACGGCGTGTGAGCTATTTGTTCGCTGGCGTACTGTATGTCAGCGAGCGCAGTGCGCGTGTTGCCGTACGTTCCGTGGAATGGTGATCGATGCATGCACTGCGTTTGGGCGCTTTGGTGACGAGTCTTCTGGCGGCGGGCGTGACTGGCTGTGGCTCGACGCCAGAACAGGGAACGAAATATTCGCCTACGCTGTGGCCGACAGAGGCAGCTTCCTTTCGCCAGCGGCCTGGCTCTCCGGTTCTGAGTCCGAGTCAGCGGCGTCTCATCCAGGCACAGCTAGAAGCTCAAGCTGCTGAGCGACTTCGGCTCGAAGCGGAGAACCAGCGCCTCGTTGCCAGCCTGTTCGACATCGGCTTCAAACCCACCGAACTCGTCGACGTACTCGACGCGTATCAGCCTGCGGGCGGTGTCGATCGTGCCCTCCCGGTGGTGGAAGCGTGCTCGCATCATACGGCGTCGATGGGCAGTCAGTTTTCGTGCGCAGTGAGTGAGTTGGCACAGGGCAATGGAGCAGAGGTTACCGTTGCGTACGATGGGGGCGGGCAATCTGCAGGGGCCTTCGACCTATTCGCGCTTAACAGTGATCTGCGCGCCTTTCTGGCAGCTATCCCAAGCGTAGAGCCTGTTCGTGGCGCGCGGGTTACCTCTGGCTTTGGCGTCCGGCGCCACCCTATCTCGCGACAGATCGGTGCGCACGAAGGAACGGACTTTGTCTCTGACGACCGGACCGTGCGCTCAGCCGGCGATGGGGTAGTGAGGTTCGCCAGTCGACGCGGTGGCTTCGGCAAGCTCGTCATCGTGGAGCATCCGCTCGGGTTCGAGACGCGATACGCGCATTTGTCGCGCATCGCCGTGCGCGACGGTCAGCGGGTTGCTGCGGGTCAGGAACTGGGGACGATGGGCAGCACGGGGGTGTCGACCGGGGTACATCTGCACTTCGAGATGCGCTTCAGGGATCGCCCCCTCGATCCGCTCAAGGCGCTCCGTGCATCGCACATGCCGCTTGTGAGCGCCCGCTCGGGCTTGGTCTGGTGAGCGGGCGGCGATAACGGAGGCAAATCAGGCGGTCGTTTCCCGTGCGGCGGTGCTGCGCGTCAGGATCGCGTAGATCTGATCCTTCAGGCGAAGCTTCTCCTTTTTCAGCACTTCGATCTCCTCCTGGGTGCGGTGCTCCAGATGCATCTCGAAATTCTTGATGCGCTGATCGAGCTCGTTGTGGCGATCGAAAAGATTCAGGAAATGCCGATCACTTGTCTTGAGCTCGGTGATCAATTCACGATGTTCGGGGAACATGGTCTAACTCCCTCAGGGTTTCAAGTTCTCATCCACGATGGCCTGTGGTGACTGAGCCTGCAGGGACGGTGCAGCCCAGTCACCGAATATGTCGGGCGGTGTTCCGCCGCCCGACGCCTACTCACTGGAAGGGATCCGGGCGCGGCGTGGCGTTGCTCGACGGCGGCAGGATCGGCATGGTGAGTTGCGGCTGGTCACCGGTCATCGTCTTCAGGAAGGCGACGATCTTGCCGATCTCGTCCTCGTTGTAGGTGCGGCCAAGCTGCAGGCGCCCCATGATATCCACCGCCTGCTCCAGCGTCGCGGCCTCGCCATCGTGGAAGTACGGGTAGGTCATCTCCACGTTGCGCAGCGTCGGCACCTTGAAGTTGAAGCGGTCCGCATCAACCCCCGTGACGGCCGAGCGCCCTTCGGCCGGCGAAGTCGACTGGTACGGCTCGACCAGGCCCATGCGCTGGAATGAGGTACCACCGGCAGCAGGGCCGTTGTGGCACGCCACGCAGCCGCTTTCCTTGAACAGCGTGTAGCCGGCGAGTTCCTTGGCGTCGAGTGCCTTGTCGTCGCCCTTGAGCCACTTGTCGAAGCGTGAGTTCGGCGTAACGAGGGTCTCCTCGAAGGCCGCGATCGCGCTGGTCACCATGTCCATGTCGATCTGCTCCTTGCCGAACACACCCTTGAACTCGGCAACGTAGCCCGGGATCGACTGCAGCACGTCGAGCGCCAGGGTGTGCGGCATGTTCATTTCGATGTCGGCCTGGATCGGGCCTGCAGCCTGCTCCTGCAGGTTCGCGGCACGGCCATCCCAGAACTGCGCGATGGCAAGGCTGGAGTTGAGAACGGTCGGCGAGTTCACCGGACCTGCCTTCCAACCATGGCCGATCGAGGTCTTGAGGTTGTCGGTACCACCGCGCGACAGGTTGTGACAGGTATTGCAGGAGATGATGCCGGACATCGACAGGCGGGGCTCGAACCACAGCTTCTTGCCCAGTTCGACCTTGGCGGGGTTCTCCACCTTGGCGGGCTGGATCGGTTGGATCGGCTCATCGCGTACGGTGGGGGCTGCAAAGGCGCTGCCAAGCGACGCGATGGCGATTGAGATGGTCAATATGTATTTCATGTGCAGACGCTCCGATGTAGAGGTAATTATAAGACCGTGCGATCAATGGGGCTGCGCCGTGACCCTTGGCGCATACAGGTCGTAAACCCATATTTCAGCAATAGTTACGATACCTGCAGTTGATAAAAATCAACGGACGAACGAATTCTGGCGTTTGAGCAAGTTCCGGTATGGTTTAGCTTTTCTCAGGCTGTTGCGAGGGTCTTGAATAAGGTAAACAATACGCAGCCTGCGGGGTGTGCGCATCTCACGATGATGTTTGGCGCCAGCCCTCGCACAATGCCCGAATAAGGGCAAATGCTGATCTTGAGGTGAGCAGATGATCATCGATCTCGACGAACAGCGACGCAGGAGACTGGTACATAAACCCTGGGCATGGCGCAACCTGTCCAAGGAGGCCTTTACCGAGCTCTGCCTCTCGGCGCTGCTGGATCTACCCCCGCCGTTCAACACGCTGCCGGATGACGCTGCAGGGCAACTTTACGGCGTACTGTGCGCGCGTCTGGACTGGAAGGAGCGGGTCAGCTTCATCGACAGGGTCATCCTTGAGCCCAATTTCGTGCTTCGCGAGTCGGCCTTGCTCACCATTCTGGGCAAGGAGTTCGACGCGCCCGTCGCTGCAGCGGCGACGGCGCGGCTGATGGCTGGCGCCCCGATCGATCCACATGGTGTGCCCGTCAGCTTTCATGAGTTTGCGGAGATGCTGTGCGAGGGCACTTTGGGCAACCCTGGGGCGGTGGTCGCCGGTGCGCTCATGGTTGCCGACCGGCAGTTGATAACCGCGATCGAGGGGGTGCGACCCTTGCTGGCGGTGGATACGGTCGCGTCGGCGGCGCAGTGTTGCTGTGGCTTTGCTTCGGCCCTCGTCGTCGACTTCTGGCTCGACTGGATCGAGGAGTTGCTCGACAACCGCTTCGACTCCTTGGCATTGGCCTACGCCCATGCGGCGGTGTCGGCCTTGTTCATCCCAGCCGAGGCGCCCGCACGCCATGAGATCTGCGAGTACGAGCGTGTGCCGTGCAGTGAGGACCTCAGGGAAGAGGCAATTACCGTCGTCCGGCGGTGGAGCTTCGAGGCCTTCCGCAGGCGTATTGAGCCGCGCATGCGCAGGATCGCCGCGCACGAGCAGCGCCCGCGACTCATGCAGGTGATCATGCGTTCCTGGGGATATGACTGAGCGAGTCCGCCACAGCTTCGGCGTTCAGCGCTCGCCAAGTGCCTCTGACAGGGTCTTGGTGACAGGCTTTGTCAGGTATTGAAGTACCGTGCTCGAGCCCGTCTTGATCTCCACTGTCGCCGTCATACCGGGCAGGATATCCAGGTCGGCATCTGGTCGGCCGCTGAACTGGCGACCCTCGGTGCGCACGAGGATGCGGTAGTAGGGTTGTTCGCCCTGGCGCAAGTCCTCACGCAATGTGTCTGCGCTGATATAGGTGAGGCGGCCAGGCAAGTCACCGTAAATCGTGTAGTCATAGGCATCCACCTTGACGGTGGTGGGCAGCCCCTGGCGCACGAAGGCGATGTCGGCCGGGTTCAGGCGCGCCTCGATCACCAGGTCATCCTCGAGCGGCACGATCTGCATGATGTCCTCGCCTGGGCGGATCACCCCGCCCAGGGTCGTGATGCGAACATTCTTTACCACGCCGTGCAGGGGGGCACGGATCTCGGTCTGCTCGAGCACGTTACGGCGCTGGGCAAGGGTCTGCTCGACGCCGGCGAGGTCTTCCTGCGCTTTGTTCAGCTCCGCCTGCGCGTCCTGGAAATACTTGTTGCGCTTGTTGGTAATCTGGGCCTGGAGTTCGGCCAGCTGGCGCTCGAGGCGCAGTACCTCGCTGCGGCTCACGTCCCCGGATGCGAGCAGGGGGCGGTTCATCGCCAGCTCTTCGAGCACCAGCGCGGCCATGCTCTCGAGGGCGCCGATCTCCTCGTCGATCGCCGCCCGGCGCTTGCGCAGCAAGGCGAGTTGGTTGTCGCGGAACTGCGGGTAATCTTCCACCTCGGGCGGGAACACCGGCGCGGCGGCGAACACCTCGGCGCGCAGCCGCGCGACCGTGGCCGCCAGGCCGGCCGCGCGCGCCCGGGTCTCGAGGTAGGCCGCTTCGGCGCGGGTGCGCTCCAGGCGAGCGAGCAACTGGCCGCGCTCGACGACGTCACCCTCGCGAACCAGCAGCTCGTCCAATGTGCCGCCTTCCTGCGACTGGATCACCTGCGTGCGTGAGCTGGCGATCACCGAGCCCGCAGCGCGGCTCACCTGGTCGAGCTCCGCGACCCAGGCCCAGCCCAGGAACACCGCCACGGTGGCGATCGTTGCCCACATGATGGTGCGCGGCGCATGAAGGCTGGCGGCGAGGGGACTCGGGTGGTCAGGGTCGGACGGACGTAGAAACCAGAACATGCTCATGCACTTGCAGAAAGGGGAGGGGGCGGAGCGCCGTCGCTGCGCCCACGTTCGGCGAGTTGGCTGGCCTTCTCGCGGGCACGGGCGAGCACCTCGTCGCGTGGGCCGTCGGTGAGGATACGGCCGTGCTCGAGCAGGATCACGCGATTGACCTGCATCACCAGCGCCGGTTTGTGGGTTACCAACACGATCGTGGTCTCGCGCGGCAGCGCGCGGAACAGATTGTGCATCACCAGCAGTTCGAGCTGCGCATCGAGCGCGGCCGTCGGCTCGTCCAGCAACAGCACGCGTGGCCGCATCAGCAGCAAGCGGGTCAGGCCGACGAGCTGGCGTTGCCCGCCCGACAAGCCCCGGCCGCCTTCGCTGATCTCCAGCTCCAGGCCGCGCGGGTGGCGCTGGATCACCTGCGCCAGTCCAGTCAGGTTGGCCACTTCCAGGATGCGGCTATCGCTCTGCGTCGGCAGGCCAAGGCACAGGTTGTCGCGCAGGCTGCCGTTGAAGAGTCTCACGTCCTGCGGCAGGTAACCCACGTGCTCACGCACGAATGCCGGTGCCAGGTGGCTCACATCCACGTCATCGAGAAACACCGAGCCCGAGCGCGGTCGGTACAAGCCCGACAGTACCTTGATCAGCGTCGACTTCCCCGACCCCACGGGCCCCAGCACCGCTACGCGCTCACCTGGGGCAATGTTCAGGGCGGGCATAGTCAGCGCCGGGCGCTCATCGCCGAACCCATACACCACGTTGTCCAGGCGCAGGCGGCCCTCGCACTGCTCCGGTACCACCAGCCGCCGGTCCTCGTCGCGTTCTTCGGGCAGCGCCATGATCGCGTCCAGCGCACGTAGCGCGATGCGCGCGTGTTTCCACTGCACGATCAGGTTGGGGATCTGCGCCAGCGGCGCCAACGCGCGCCCGCTGATGATCGTGCACGCGATCAGCCCGCCCATCGTCAATGCCCCGGTGGTGATCGCGTAGGCGCCGGCGGCAACGAGTCCGACGTAGCTCAGCTGCTGCAGGGTCTGGGTGAGGTTGGCCGCGAAAGTGCCATGCAGGCGCATGCGCAGCTCACTCTCGGCCAAGGTGGCGGTCAAGGCACGCCAGCGGTCGAGCAGCTTCCACTCGGCGCCCGCCGCCTTGACCGACTCGATGCCATCGACCGCCTCGATGAGCAAGCCGTTCTTGCGGTTCGACTCCTCGATGTGGGCGGCCGCCAGGCGCTCGAGCGGTGCGCGCAACGCCAGGCCAACAATGAGCGCCAGCCCGGTCACCACCAGCGGCACCAGCGCAACCGGCCCGGCGATGAGCGCGATCACGCCGATGAAGAGCAGCGCGAACGGCGCGTCGGCCAGGATGAACAGGGTCGATGAGGCCATGAAGGCGCGCACCGACTCGAACTGGCGAATCTGCGCCGCAAAGGTGCCGACGGTGCGCGGGCGCGCGTCCATGCGGATGTCGAGCGCCTTGGCAAAGAACACCGCCGACAACTCCTCGTCGATTGCCTTCGAGGCGCGGTCCACCATCTGCGCCCGCACCTGCTTCATCAGCAGCTCCAGCCCAACGGCGAGCAGCACGCCCACGGTCAGCACCCACAGCGTCGAATAGCCCTTGGTCGGCACCACGCGGTCATACACCTGCATCGTGTACATCGCCGAGGTCAGGCCGATAAGGCTCACCACGAAGGTCGCGAACACCGCCTCGACGAAGATCCGCCGGTGGCGGCGCAGCGCGCGTGCGAAGCAGTCGCCCGCGCTCGGCGCGGCCGCCGTGGCCTGCGTGGGCGCCATGCGGGCATGGCCGGTGCTCAGGCAGAGCACGGTGCCCTGCTCGGCCTGGGTGGCCGTCAACACCTCGCGTGCGCCGGCCGCATCGTCCACGACAAGGTCGCCATTGCTCAGCCGTGCGCGCACGAGCAACAGCTGCGCACCATCGCGCGCGAGCCAGAGCGCGGGCAGGTCGTCGCGCTCCAGCGCGCGCGCCGCCCGCGGCCTGATCTCGCCGGCCGGGAAGCGCGCCTGCCAGCATGCTGCGGCACGCTGCAGCAGGGGCAGCGAGTCGATGGCGATGCCATCGTGCGTTTCCTGCTGCATGGCGAAGCGATGCACCGGCACCGCCTGTCCAGCCAGGGCTGCGAGCCGGGCGAGCAGGACCGGTAGCGTATGCGCGTCGCCGCTCGAGCTCATTCGGTGCCCGCCGCCGCGGCCTGCACGCCGCTCGCAATCAGCACGCGCAGCGTGCTGAGCAGTGCGCCAGCGCGCGCATCGGCCTGGCCGTACAAGGCCTGGGTGAGCTCGCGCTGGGCGTTTAGCACGTCTAGCCAGCTCTTGCGCCCCACGGTGTATTGACGGATGTAGGAGTCCACCACCTCACGCGTGGCACCCACCAGCTCGGCGCTTGCGGGCAGTTGCTCGCGCAGCGCCATGGCCTGGCTCCAGTCGGTTGCGACCTGTTGCTCGAGCTGGCGGCGGGCGACGGCCAGCGCATCCCGGGCGCCCTCCGCACGGGCCACGGCAGCCTGCATCGCCGTCGCCGCAGACAATCCAGCACCGGGTTGATACTGCAGCGCCACATAGGTAAAGTCCCGCGCCTGTCCGGGCAGCAGGCTACCCATGCGCTGATCATGTCCAATCACCAGCTGTGGCAACAAGCTCGCTCGATTCACGCCGACCTGCGCGGTCGCGGCATCGATGCGGGCTTGCAACAGGCTCAGCTCGGGCGAGCGCGCGACCGCCATCCTCACCGCCTCGGCCTGGCTCAGCGACAAGGGCGGCAAGCGCGCCGGCGGCTGCAGGGTGAAGTCGTCCTCACCGACCAGCTGCGTCAGGCTGGCATGGGCGCTATCGAGCAGGGCGCCGGCCTGGATCAGTTCGGTACGGGCCTGCTGCAGGCGCGCCGCAGCCAGGGTTGCGTCCGAGCGCGGGCTCACCTCCGACACGACCCGGCGCTGGATCATGTCGTACAGCCGTTCATGTTCGCTCACGTTCGCGTGCGCAGCGCGCTGGCGCATCTCTGCGCGCCACTGTTCGGCAAACGCGGCGACGGTCGCCAGCTGCAGCTCCTGGCGCGTCAACGCGACGGCCTCCACCGCGGCCGCCTGGGTCCGCTCCGCGGTGTCGATCTGCGCCGTGATGCGCCCGCCGGTCCAGAGCGGCTGCTGGACACGCACCGTGGTCTGCACGCCGCCGGCATCGAGCCGCGTGCTCTCGGCGCTCAGGCTCGGGTAGCGGCCCCAGCGTGCGCTGGCGACATCGCTCGCGGCCGCCCGCACATCGGCCTCGCGTTGGGCGACCTGCGGATGGGTGCGTGCCACCTTGTCGAGTGCGGCATCCAGGCTCAAGGGCGTGGCGCCGACCGCGCAGGGCAGCAGGAGCAAGGCGAGCGCAACGGCTTTTACGGGATAGGTCATTCGGTCACACCTTTGCGATGACAAGGCCGTCAAGGCACTGGATGTCGCAGCCGTGGGCGGCGACGCTGATGGTCAAGTGAGCTGGGGATGGCGTGATTAACCCGCACCTGCAAGCAACTGCTCGACCAGGACGCGAAGTTGCGGAGCAAGCTTGCCCGTGGCTAGCGCGCGCTTGAGAACGAGCTGGGCTTCTGGGCGTTCGCCCGCGTCATGCAGCGACAGCCCCAGGCCGACCAGCCAGCTCGGCTCCTCAGGGCGCTCGCGCAAGGCAATTCGGAAATGCTCCGCCGACGCCTTGTACTGCTTGCGCCCTTGCAGCAGGCGGGCATACATGGCGTGATAGCTGCCGTCGTTGCCTGCGGCGGGCAGGTTCTGCCGCAGCAGGGTGAGCGCGTCGTCCTGCTTGCCGGCGCCGGCCCATACCTGCGCAAGCGCGAGCGTAAGCGCCGTGTTGGTGGGCAGCAGCATCAGGCCCTCGGTCAGCACATCGGCAGCAGCGCCAGCCTCTTTGGACGACACCAGGCTGCTCGCTAGCGCCAGCCGCGCTTTTACCTGCTCCGGGTTGTCGGCGAGTACCTTGCGCAATGTCTCGCGTCCCTCTGTGGCGCGCCCCTCCTGTAGGTCGCGCATGGCCTGCGCAGTCGCCTCATCGGGGTTGGCGCCACGTGGTTCGCGGCGTGCGCGCGCAGTGTCCGGCGCTTCAGGTGCCGGGGCTGCAGAGGGGCGTGGAAGAGTCCGTTCGGGCGTTTGCTCGGGTAGTGCAGCAGGCGCCGCGTTTGCGGGGCGCGCCTGTGCAGGCTCGGTGATTCCGGTGATGCGGTGTGGCTTATCGGGAGCTGACCGCTGCTCGGTGCTACGCGTAGGCTGCGGCGGGCGAGGTGCCGCTTGCGCCTGCACCGGCGGCCAAGGCTCAGCGGGGCGTGGCTGGCCCTCCGCCATCACCGCGGCAGCAGCAGCGGCCGCCGCCGCCGCGGCAGCGGCCGCCGCCGGCACCGCCGCTGTCACTGCGGCGGTGATGGCGGCGCTGACCGACTCAGGCGTTGCCAGCACTACGGGCGCAGGTTGCTGCAGCGTGGCGTGCGCCTCGACCGGCGCCACCGGTGACAGCGGTGGCGCCGGGCTTGCGTGCACTGGCAACCGCGATGGACCCTGCTGCAAGGCAGTGGGGGTCCGCGCAAATGTTGGCCATGGGATCTCGTCTCGCCACCACCAAGCTCCGGCAACCAGAGCAGCCAGCAAGAGCACGCCGCTCCCCATGGCGAGATACTTCCAGCCGCCTGCCTCGTCATCCCGCACGCCCACCAATGGGCCCAGACCCGCTGCCGTGTTGAGCGGAATGCCGTGGCGCTGTCGTGCATCGAGCGACAACAGCACCTCGTTGATCAGGCTCATGGGGCCAGCAGTCCGTTGTAGATCACGATGCCGCCAACGACCAGAATCATTAGCAGCGACAAGGTCAGCCCCACAGCCAGCGCTTTCCAGCGCTGTTTCGAGGCGACCCCCGGGCTGCCCTCAGTGTCATTGACGGCCGCCACCACATGCCGTCGTTCCACGCGCGGGCAACTGTCGCCGTACGCGCATAGCAAGGCCTTGTGGGCGAGGATGTTGATGCGGCGCGGTACACGTTTGGAGTGCGAGCGCAGTGTCCGTAGGGCAGCACTGGTAAAGAGTTGCCCGTCCACATGGCCTGCAGCCAGCAAGCGATGGCGAATGTAGGCGTCGAACTGGTTGCCGGCCAAGGTCGGCAACTGGTAACTATAGGTAATGCGCTGCTTGAGCTGACGGATCGACGGATGGTTGAGCTTCTCGTCGAGCTCGGGCTGGCCGAAGATCACGATCTGCGCCAGGCGCTGCTTCTGCGATTCCAGGTTGGTCAGCAGGCGCAGCGTCTCCAGCGTGGCCACCGGCATGGCCTGGGCCTCGTCCAGGCAGATCACCACGCGCTTGCCCGAGCGGTTCAGCTCCAGCATGCGCACCGCCAGTGCCTGCAGCACCTGGTACTGGTTCTCCATCTGCGACTCGGGAACCCTGACCCCCAGCTCCTTGCACACCTCCAGGCACAGCGACAGGGGCTCGCGGTAAGGGTTGAAGATGTACGCGACCTTGTAATCCTTGCCCAGCGAGTTGATCAGCTTGCGGCACAGCAAGGTCTTGCCCGTGCCCACCTCGCCGGTGATCTTGATGAAGCCCTCGCCCATATGAAGGGCCATCAGCAAGGTGTTCAGGGCTTTCTGCGCACCACTCGACTTGAAGAAGAAGCTCGTGTCGGGCGTGATGCTGAAGGGAAATTCCCGCAGGCCGAAGTGCTCGAGGTACATGGGGTGTCAATATGTCCGCGCACGCCGCGGAACTGCCGCGGCGGTCATTGTCAGTCGCGGGGCACGCAATAGTAACCACCGCCGGGTAAGGGCAGGCCATCCAGCCCTCGCGCAGCGGAATGATAACCCAGTGGGCGATACTTTACCTTATCCGTGTCGAGGGCAGCGCAGCGCAGCGCGCCTGTGCTTGCCAGGTGCGACGGCACGGGGCCGAACGCGCTGGCGTTGTTCCAGGCGATGATGTCGCCGCGTTTGGAGAGCTGAGGCGGTTCGTCGGCCTGGCGGTTGCCGGGGGTCTGGGCGCAGGCGGCGAGCGTGAGCGCAACACAGGCGAGCGCGAGTCGGGAGGGCAGGGACGTTTGCATTGGGGTCTCGGAGCGTCGGTGTGGGAGTCAGGCAATGGTTGAAAGCGATGCAAGCGCGACATTGCTGGAGGCAGTACCCCAATAGAGCACGCCGCTGTCGTGCCATACCGTTGGGGTCGTCCCGGGTGCCGCGGTCATGACTTGCTCGTAGCTGTAATCCAAGTGCGGAGACAGGCCGCCAATCCTGATGCGGTCACCGGTAGAGAAGTCGGTAATGACGTTGCTGCCGTCAGCCCCGCCGCCGCCGAACACGAACACATCGTTACCTGCACCGCCAGTCAAGGTATCGTTGCCCATCCCGCCCACCAGCACGTCATCGCCATCGCCACCAATCAGGATGTCGTTACCGTTGCCGCCGAGGAGGAAATCGTTACCGGCGCCGCCATTCAGGGTATTGCCGGGACCGCCGCCGACATTCTGGGCGCCGAAGAGCAGGTCATTACCGCCACCCCCTGTCAGCATGGCGCCGGCCACGGTGGGGGCGTACAGGATATGGTCGCATCCGCTGCCGGCGACGGACTCGGAGTTTGACAGCCGGTAGTAGTCGCCATCGCTCGCGAGCGCGAGCTGGTAACCCAGGAAGCTGAGGGCGTTGTCGTCATTGGTGAAGCCGACGAACTCGACCTGCTTTGCGGCAGTTCGTTGGTCATCCAGGGTCAAGGTCTTCCCGTGCAGGAGAATATCGAGATCGTTGGTGCCCACAGGCCTGAAGTACAAAGCCTTGTCAGCCGCCAGGCTGAAGGCATCGACTGCGCCCAGATCGATCGTCAGCAGGTTGATCGCGCTCGTCCCCGCCAGTTCCGAGGACACGAGCGCGGTGTCGTAGTCGTAAGCCAACCGGTTCTCTGCCGCCGGCACCCCCAGGCTCAGCGTGGTGCTCGCTTGCGTGGTTTCCGTGCCGCGCGTCGCCGACACCGTGATCTGGTAGGCCGAGCCAATGCAACCCAGCGCGTTGGCGGCCTTGAGCAGGCTGATCTCGCCGGTGAGTGGGTCGACCTGAAACAGCGCCTGCCACTCGACAGCGCTCAGCGCCTCGCCCCCCGGCTGGCGGCTGACCGCGACGATCGCATATTGCGTGCCGTTGCCTTCGTAGTTCGAGCCGAAGTCCGCCCCGGGGATCTTGCCGGTACCCTTGTCGATGCCGAGCGTGACCGGGCCGGGCGGCGTGATCGTCAGCGCGGGCGGCGGCGGAGCGCTCCCGCCGCCCCCTCCACCGCCCCCTGCCAGGCCGAGCAGGCCAAGCAGGGCCCACGCAGGCGAAACACCGGCGTGGGCGTCGGCGGCGCCGGTGTAGCCGCAATGCAGCGGGGTGCCGGGTTCGCAGGCTTCCACCCAGCCTGTATCCACTGCGGCACCCGCGTCGCTGACCGGCATCGCTGCGGCCTGGGCGAGCAGCACCGGTTCGCTGTCGGTCATGGTAGCGGCGAGTTCCTCATCATCTTCCCGCTTGTCCATATCGGTGACCGCGCGCGCGCGGCTGGCGAGCGGCTGGGCGGGGGTGGCCTGGGCAGCCTTGTGGGTGGGCTGCGCGGGTGCGCCCTTGGGGGTGAGCGCGGCGGCGACGGGCTGGCCCTGGGCAAGGCTCGCAAGGCGGGCGGCGACATCTGCCGCCGCGCTGGTGGGGGCGGCGCCTGCGGCCGCGGTCGGGGCACTGAGGGTGGTTTGCATGGCGGTTTGGCTGTCGGGGTGGGGTTGTCGGACTAGGGGGTATCGGTGACTGGAATCGGTTGCGGGCTGCGGGTCATGCGATGAAGGCGCCGATCGTGATCAAGCCGCTTGGGTTCCAGGACCAGCCGGCTGGATCTTCCGCGCCGGCGGGAAGGCTGGCGCCGAGTTCAATGCGCTCGATGTTGCTGCCCGCTGGGTCGATTTCGTAGAACAGGAAGTAGGTGCCATCGACGGTACCGACGAAGATATCGAGGTCGGTCTCATTGCTGGGGCCGTTGGAGCCGTCGTAATTGGCCACCACCGTGTCGGAGAAGCGGAACGCGAGGTTATTGCGGATCGCGCTCAGATCGATGGTGTCGCCCGCTTCAAGGTCGGTGATGCGGTCGGGGGTGTCGTATAGGCTGTCGCCGGTCTCGAACACGAAGGTGTCGGCCCCGGCGCCGCCGGTCAGCGTATCCTGCCCAGGGCCGCCGAATAGCACATCATTCCCCGCGCCACCGTTCAGGGTGTCGTCGCCGTCGCCCCCCTCGAGGCGGTCGTTGCCATTGCCGCCTGTCAGCGTGTCGTTGCCGCCCAGGCCCTGAATGTTGGCCGCGAAGGCCCCCAGCCACGACAGTGAGGTGGCGTCGATGGTGTCGGCGCCCGTACTGCCGCTGATATTGACGGTCGTCGCGGCGAAGACGGAGGCTTCCGTGAACGTATCCGGCAGGTCGGTAAAGTCGGTGAGTGCGGCCCCATCCACGCTAATGGTCTTGACAGCGCTTGCGTCCAGCGTGCCATCGAAGACCTCGCCCAGCGCGTTCAGCGTGCCGGCGTCGAGCGCTGTGTCGGTGAGCGTCAAGGTTACCCCCGTCGTGTCGGGTAGCAGCTCCGGGTGGTGGGTGAGCAGGGCGAGCACCGTCGTCGCGGCGCCATTTAGCGTGGTGAGCAGGGGCGCGCTGATGCTGCCGCCGTACACGCTGTCTAGCAGGTCGAGGGTACTGGCGTTGAGCGCGGTGTCGCTGAGTTCGATTGCCGCGGCCTGGCCGACCATGGACGGGCGCAATGCGGCCAGGGTGAGCGCCTGAATGATGTTGGCGTCGAGTACGTCGACGGCGCTCGCATCGAGCTTCAGGATCCACGCCGTGAATGCGTCCGAATCGATGAACGCCAGCAGATCCCCGGCGTTCAGGCTGTCGTCGGTGGGCCGCAGGGTCATGCCTTCCAGTCCGGCGAGCGGGATCGGCGCGGTGGTCAGCATGGCCTTGAGCTGCGCAAAGGTCCCGGTGATGGCGCCCACGCCGCCGACATCTACGGGCCCGCTGGTGGCCGCAGTGACGGTGCGCAGGTCGGTCACGCTGGCACGATCGCCGGTTACGGTGATCGCTTCGTTACCCAGGCCGGTGAACGGCTTCAGCACTGAGTTGTTGGCCTTGTACAGCTGGGCAAGCGCGGCCGCACTGCCGGTAAGTGCGCTCACGCTATCGCTGACGGTGACCCGGCCCATGGTGCCCGCGTCGATGGTGTTGAGCGCCTCGCCGCTGGCGCTGGTCCCGGTCACCAGCACGTCCTTGTTCCACAGCATCGATAGCGCGCGCGGGTCGTCTCGCGCGGTCTCGTAAGCCGTGGCCAGGTCGGCCGCGCTGCCGCTGATCGTCTTCACCGAGGATGACAGCGTCACCAGCCCGGTCGTGGCCGCATCCAGCGCCAGCAGGTCGGCCGCCGCAGCGCTGCTGCCGGTCACGGTCGCCGTCGCCTTGCCCAGCCCGCTGATGCCGGGCGCGGTGAACACGGCCTTCAGATCCGCGGCGCTGCCGCTGACGCCGAGCACGAAGGGGATCTCGATGCTGGCGCTGGCGGCATCCAGGCGCAGCAGGTCGGCGGCGGTATAGGTGGCGTCGGTGAGCACCAGGCTCGTTGGCGAGAGCCCGGTCACCCCCTTGAGCACCTTGTCCACCTCAGCCACGCCGCCCCGCAGTTCGGTCACGCTGCCAGTTACCGTGACCGTGCCGCGGGTCGAGCTCACCAGGGCAAGGAGCTGGGATGCGGTCGCGCTGTCGCCGGTCACCGTCAGGTTCTCGTCACCCAGTCCGGTGAGGGCGCGCGGGTTGGCGCGGGCGTCCGCGTACAGGCGGGCGAGCTCGGCGGCGCTGCCGGTGATCGTCGTGACGGACGGCGCCACGGTCACCGTGCCCGTGGTGGCGGCGTTGATCGCGTTGAGGTCTGCAGCGTTGGCACTGCTGCCGCCCACGGTGACGGCTTCGTTGCCCAGGCCGTTGATCTGGCGCGCATCAGCGCGCGCGGCGGCGTAAAGTTCAGCGAGTTCGCTCGCCGAGCCGGTCAGCCTCGTCACCGTGGAAGCGACGGTGACCGTGTCGCTGGTGGCGGCATTGATGGCGTTGAGGTCGGCGGCGCTGGCGGTGCTGCCGCTCACGGTCACGGTCTCGTTGCCCAGGCCCAGCAGGCGACCGCTGTCGATCGCCTGATACAGCGCCTGCAGCTCGCTCGCGCTGCCCGACAGGCGCTGCACGCTACCGACATCGACAGTGGCGAGCGGCAATGCCTGGGCGACCTGCAGCAGGCCGAGTGCGGTGGCGCTGGTGTCGGTGAGGGCGACGGTATCGTACTTGTCGGCGTACTGGCGGAGCACGCTTTTGGTGCCGCGCGCGAGGTCGCTGGTGACGTTGCGCAGGCTGTCAAGGACGAGATTGCTGGCGTCCTTGCTGGCGGCGAGGCGGGCGACGGTGACGGTGGCCATGTGGGCTTCTTACTCTCTTCTTGGCCTAACCACTCGGCGTGGTCGGGCAGTATCGGACTGGCATGAGGACGCTGTTGGTGCTCGACGGCGGCGTAAAGAATACATATTGCAGCAAGTCATTCAGACCCCTGCGCGCGTTCTTGATTTTTCCGTCGTGTTGCTCCTGCCTACCCCTCTAAGAAGCACGAGTTGTAGTGCATGGAGTCCAAAAGAATTGCGCCTAAGTCACAATCAAGCGGGGCGCACGTAAGCAGATCAAAGTGCTTTCAGCGGGGGAGGCCGGAGGAATGCAGCTCTTACCGACAACCAATACCGAAGATGGCTTGGCTCTAAAAAATCATCCAGCCCGTGTCCGTTCCTTTGCTGCTTCGTTACGTAGGGATATTTTACGTGCCATTCAGTTACTAACTTTCCTGTTTGTAATGTCAGGCACTGAGTTTTCACTTTGCGATATAGAAACAGAAGCTTAGGCGCAGATTGAGCCGAGACACTACTTATTGAAAAATTAATAGAAAGGCATGTAAGTTTGGCAGTGAAAGAGTTAATACGGGGCTAGAGCAATCCATATGCAAGGATTAACTTGAGTTCTTTTTCCCGAGTTCGGATTTAATGCAATTAACAGGACTGACGCATTGAAGAGTGCGCCAGTCCTGGCTTGACTATCCAATCAAAGACTTTGATGCGCTACACAAAGTAGGAGCAGTTTTGTGCTTCTTCAGCAACAATGACTTTCGATCGGTTAGCCAAGTTTTTTACTGCGCGACAACTTGGATGGCGGTCTTGAGATTAACGTCACGCACGACTTCCGACAAGGCGTTGGTCGTGTTCATCGCGCCGATTACGGTGGTGGCAGCCTCGAGGTTGGTCAGATTGACCGATGCGACCGTCGCTTCGTTCAGGAACCAAGTGGGCGTCGAGTTTGAAGCGACAATCGCGATGTTGCCTGCGATGGCGCCAGCATTTACAGACGCACTAGCGAGGCTGACGTCACCCAGTTCGGCGGTGAGGGCGCCCAAACCTGCCAAGTCCGTCAAGTCGGCTGTTTGTGCGCCAGCAGGATCGAAGATTTCCTGAGCGGCAAAGTCAGTACTCAGCAGGTCATGAACTTTGTTCTCAAGCTCTGCAGTGTTCATTGCGCCGATCACCGTGGTGGAAAGACTGTTACCGTTGATCGCCGTGGCGGATGCGGTTGCGGCCTCAACGTTGCTAGAGGTGGCGTTGGCAGAAGCGGTGACATTCTCGATTGCGCTGAACGAAATGGTAGCGCCTTCGATAGTGATAGCACCGTAGAGCCCAGCCTCGTTGAACGATGCAGCGAGCGCGCTGACATTCGCGGTACTACTAACAGCGGCTGCGATGTCGGCGAACGTAGTAGCGCCTACGGTGCCGAAGTCAAAGTTTGTCTCCATATCGGGGACGTTAATCACCGTCTGCGCCATTGCGCCGCCCGACACCATCATGCCCATTGCCAGGGCGGCTGCAGTCTTCTTGAAGTTCATGGTTTTACTCCATCAAGGTTCGTCGCCCAGCCTGCCCCGGGCGGACATCGAGGGTGCTACTTGGTGGACAGGACCACTGTTGAGAACGACCGAAGGTACGCCGTGCCGCGTGTTACTTGCGTTCCAGCAACTCCATTCGATCACTCACGAACGATGGTACAGGTAAACTTGATCCTTGGTAAAGAATTTCAAGATCATTCATGTTTGTGAAGTAAAGATGCCAGGGGGCTGCACCCTCGAGCTCCTGTGCTTCACCCTTGCGCAGGACCAGGGCGCGTTGGCGCTTGCTGGCGTCGCTGACGCACAGGGTGCCGTCGCGCTTGCTGGTAATGCGCAGGCGGTTGCCGGGCGCGCGGGCGAACAGGGGGGTGATGCGGGGCGCGGGTTCGGCCCAGGCGCTGCGGCAGGCGGGGTCCGCCGTAGTGGGGGGGATGGGCGCTGACGAGGGCGTATCGGCTCCGGCGCCCGCTGTGCCGTTGGCGTTGCCCGGGCTGGCGCGGCGCAACTCCAGCAGCTGCAGTGCGGCGGGGGAGGGCGTGGACTGTTCGTCGGCGAAGTAGCTGCTGTCGCTGTCGCCAGTGGGGTCGAGGCTGCCATTGGCCGCGGAGGTGGGGGCATTGGCGGGCGGTGTATCTGCTGCTGTGGGGGGGGCGCTGACCGCTGCTGGCACGGTGCTGGATTCGGCTTCGGTCGCCGCGGCCGGGGCGCCGTTGGTGGCGACCGTGAGCTGGCCCGCACCGGCCGCCACCGCCGCGGCGGCCGCGGCGCGCGCGAGGTTGGCGCGGTAGGCGTTGACGCGCTGGCTGCTCGGGGTGTTGGTGCTGACGCCCTGCACGGCCTCGACCAGGCCGTAGCAGTCCTTGAACTCCTGCGGCTGCATCATCTGCGTGAGCAACTCGAAGGTGGCCAGGTTGAGCATCTGGCGCAGGGCGAAGTGCACTGCCTCGCGCTGGTTGTTGCCCAGGTCCACGCTGACCAGGGTGTTGCCGAAGAAGCGGCCGATGCCGAAGCCCGCCTCGGTGGCGACGAGCTGCTTTTGCAGCGGCACGTTGGCGAGCACGCGGCCGGTGCGCGTCTCGGTAAGCGAGAGGTCGAGCCCGATGAGGATGCGGTGCTGGCGGTAGCGCGGCCCCAGGCCGGCGATCTGGGTCTCGAAGCCGCTACCGGGGAGGAAGTCGAGGCTGTTGATGCTGCCGGTGATGTAGAAGGTGCTGGCGATCTGGCTCTTGGTGTCGCGGATGCCCCACTTGGCCTCCGCCTCCATGATGCGCGGGTCGCGTCGGTTGACCACGACGACCCCGGCCTGGAACAGCGCCGACTGCACGATGTCGCCGGCGCCCTGGGTGACGAACTTAGCGGTGCCGCCGTCGGCGAGTTGCTCCTTGCCGGTGGCGTCGAGGATGGAGCCCACCGAGAAGCGCAACACCTCGGTGTTGATGCGGCCGCGCAGGCAGCTCAGGGCGTTGTCGTAGGGGGTGACGATGTCGGTGATCGGCGGGCCGCTGAAGAGCGGCTCGTCACGCTCGGGGACGACCGTCGGCACGCCGACCGTGCCACAGCCCTGTGCAGCGGCGAGCAGAGCCAGGGTGGCGCACAGGCGAGCCCCCGTCGCCCACAGTCCGGCGAAGGTCAATCGGCTGCTCCGTAAGCCTTGTTGCTTGACCAGGTCGAGTTGTTGAGGCCGAGCTCCTGCACGCTGATCGAGCCGTCCTGGCCACCGGTATTGGTCGAGAAGGTGGACACCGTATTGCTGTCGCCGGTAATCGTGACAGTGGCCTCGGTCATCGAGCCAATGGTGTTGGTGTTGAAGTTGTTGACGTTGTTGTAGGTGGTGTTGCGGCCCAGGTTGTCGTAGTAGCCGGTCTCCTTCTTCTCGATCATGTCGGCCTGGTTCATGTTTGTCTGGTGCCGTGAGACACCGGGAAAGGCGTAACTGTTACTCCAGCCGACCGAGGGGGTCTGAGCCTGGGCGTGTGCGGCAAGCAATACGAGGCTGAGGACGATGAGTCTTGACATCTGGGCGTATGCGTCGAATTGAAGGGATGTCTCGATGGCGTCTGTCGATGGCATCCAACCTTGGTTTCAGCCCCGCATCAGGTTGGATGCCTTGGGGCGTTCCACACGGTCGTTGCTCTCCAGGCTGCCTTCGATACGCGCGCCACTCTCGATCTCGATGGTCTGGTACTTGATGTTGCCAGTCACCGTCGCGCCCGAGCGGATCACCAGGTGTTTGACCGCGGCAATCGACTGCCCTGCCTGGCCTGCGAGGTCGATGTTTTGCCCCGACAGGCTGCCGCTCACTCTGCCGGAGGCGCCAATACGGATGTCCTGAGCCGAGATGTCACCGTCGATCGCGCCATTGACGAGCACGGTACCTGGCGCTTCGATCTTGCCATTCAAGCGTACGCCTTCGCCGATGATCAGGGAGCCGGCCTCCCAGTCCTGGTATTGAGTCATGGGTGTTCTTGTTCCTTGAGTGCTGCGGTCGATAACGGTGTGGGGTGTGAGCTCAATGCGGCTTGCTCGAGCCGAAGAGGCGTGACATGAGCGTTGTCGGCAAGGGTAATACCTCCTTCGCCAGCTCGTGGTCTTCCTTCTCGAGCCCGGGCGGGAGGTTGTCGAAGTTGGGCGTGATCCTGTCCATTGCGGGCGCCATGTTGTGGATGGGGGCGGGTTCTTCGCAATAGTTGAGCGTGCAGTTCAGGCGCGCGCCAGTCTCGACGCGAACGAGCTTGTAGTAGCGCAGGTCGCCCTCGACCACCGCGTCCCGCATGACCACGAGCTCCTCGGTGCAATCAAGATCGCCCCTGAACGTACCGAAGATGACTGCGTGACCACAGGTGATCTCGCCGCTGATGGTGCCCCCGCTGAGGATGATGACCTCGTCGGCCTCCACCCTGCCTGCCATGCGGCCTTCGACGCGAAGGGTGCCGGGGACCTGGAGGGTGCCGGACACCTGCGTGTCCCGACCGACGACCACGCAGCCGAAGGCGAGTGCCTCGTTGGCGGGTGCATAGTGGGGCGGTGGGCCTTGGGTCGGTTGCATGTCGTCATGCGGTGGCGACGGTGCCGGAACGAAGCTGTGGGGCCGCTCATCGGCCTGTTCGGCCGCACGCACCTTCGTCTGGCCTTGAGGTTCGTCGTTGTAGTGTGCGCGTGTCGCTTTCATGGTGCCGTCCGTCTCGTCGTTCGCTCTTCGTGGTCGGTGCTATGTGGTCGGTGCTATGTGCCCGGTGTTGAGGATTGCCGGTGCTGTACCGCTCCAGAAACGTCAACGACAAGTCTGTTAAGTCGACGGTACGATGCGTAAAGATACCACACAAACAAACCGTACCTTAAACGCGATGCGAAGACTGTCGGCGTCTTCATTGTGTGTTGAACGAGGTAACGCGTCTGCGTGTAGGTATTGTTTATGTGCAGGCAATCTAGTGTAGAGTAATAGTATACAAACAGAAGAACACGGCGGGCGTGATGAGCCTGCCGTCGCGAGGCGCTGCGACGAGCACTCGCGGCATCGTGTGGAACGGAGACTTGCATGCTCTTGCGCGTTTGGAGGCATCCCGTCAATCGGGCTGATCTCCCGGGTGCGATGGCGCGAATGTTCGCGCACTGGGTCACATGCAGGTTGGCCGTCGGCGCCATTCCACTTCCACTCCCGTTTGCCAACGACACCTGGCTGTTCTGCGAGCGGCGCAGCCGCGAGGCTGCGGGTTTGCGCCTGCTCGTACTCAAGGATTTCGCGGCAATGAGCTTCGTGGCGCATTACCTGCGCTCAGCGGAGCATTTCGTCGATGTCGGCGCCGGGGTGGGCAGCTACACGGTGCTTGCGGCCGCTGTCACCGCGGCCAGGGTGACGGCGTTCGAGCCAGCGGAGGCGGCGGCGGCGGCGCTGATGCGTAACGTGGCTTTCAATGAACTCGCGGGGCTTGTCAAGTGCAGGCGGATCGGGGTCTCGGACGCCAGCGGCCGGGGCTACTTTCCCCCGGCCGCGGGTGGCCGGCTGCGGGCGGATCCGTGCGCGGAGGGGGAGGGCGTGGTCCGCTTGCAGCGGCTCGACGAGGCCTTGGGCGATGACGTGGCGCAGGTGCTCAAGGTGGACGTCTGTGGCGATGAGCTCGAGGTCCTGCGAGGCGCGCAGCTGACCCTGCAGCGGCCCGGGCTGGATGCCGTGATCGTCGGCACGGGGCGCGGGTGTCGGGGCCTGGCGCCACGCTGGCACCGTGTCTGCGCATTGCTCGAGCGCCACGGGTTCGAGCCCGCGGACTACGACCCGTTCGAGCGTCGCTTGCTCCGCCCCGCTGGGCTGAGCGACAAGGGCTTGTTCGTGCGCGGCCGGCGTGCGGACGCGATCATGCGCCGCGTTGAGCGCGCTGAAGGGTTCTGGCCGACCGAGGATCTGTGCGTATGATTTTCATGAGCGCCAGGGTAGTCTGATGGGAGATGCAGCGTAGATGCTCAAGAGCGATCTGGTGGATAGCCTTGTATGTCGGTTTCCGGCGCTGACGCGCAGGGATGTGGAGCTTTCGGTTGCCGTGATTCTCGATGAGATCCAGCGCCGGCTTGCCGCTGGAGGCCGTTTCGAGGTGCGTGACTTCGGCGTCCTTAGCACCCACGTCCTGCCGGGGAAAATGGGGCGCAATCCCCGCACCGGGCAGGCAGTGTACGTCCGGTCGCGCCGTGTCGTTCATTTCAAGCCCGGGAAACGCTTGCGGGCCTGGGGCACCGGTCAGCTCGACGAGCTGCCGGGGCACAGCGACGCAGACATACCGTCCGCAAGCCGTCCCGCCGAGATGCCGCACGAACCTTCGTACCGCTCGTCCGAAGAGCGCGGCCACAGCGCGCCCTAGGGCTTGACGCGGCTGCAGCGCGCAGCGAACACCAGGCCTTTGCCGAACACCGCGCGGATCGGCAGCATCAGACCGAGCTGGCGGGCTTTTTGGCGCAGGCGGTTGAGGACGACCTCGACGCGATGGAAGTCGCTCGTATCTTCACCGCTATACAGCGCGTGCAGAAGCTGCGGCTTTGGCAGCAGCTCGCCTGCGTGAGCGGTGAGGAGGTCGATCAGCCGGTTCTCGGTGTTCGAGAGGGGAAGCTGGCAGTTGTTCGGCGCTGTCAGCGTGCGTTCGCTGGGGTTGTAGCGCCAGAGCTGTCCAGCCTCTGCTGCGAGCGTCTCGTCGTGGCGGGGTAGCGACGGCTTTGGCGGAGCGCTCAGGCGACGCCAGGTGGCCTCGATGGTCACGTAGAGTTCGCGCAGATCCACGGGTTTCACCAGGTAATGATCGGCGCCGGCGCTCATGGCCTCGAGTCGGGTTTGCATCTCCCCGCGTGCGGTTATCACGATCAGCCCGCATGTGGGTTCCGCTTGCAGCTCGCGAATGATGGAGAGCCCGTCGTCGCCCGGCAGGCCGAGGTCGACCAGCGCAATGTCGGTCCGGGTGACCTGGCGCTGGCGCCTGAACGATTCGGCGGAGGCGGCCCCCCACACGATGTGGCCCTTGCTGCGCAGGAAGAACTCGAAGTTGTCGCGCAGGTCGTCGTTGTCCTCGACGATCGCGATATGGATTGTCGTCATGTTCATGATGTGAGCTGGCGTGGCTGCGTACCTGGTGGCCGGCGCGGCAGACTGAACTCGAAGGTGGCGCCTGCGCCGCCGGTGTGCACGAGGCACAGGTCACCGCCGTGGGCGCGCATGATCTCCCTGCTCACATGCAGGCCAAGCCCCGAGCCTGACACATTGTGTACCGCACTGCCGCGCTCGTAGCGCCCGAAGATGCTCGCCTCTTCGGCGGGGCTGATGCCGGGACCTTCGTCACTGACGGTCAGGATGAAGTTATCCCGAGCCGCGGTGAGGCGGGCACGAATAGGGCTTCTGGCTGCGTATTTTATGGCGTTGTCCAGGACGTTGGAAAGCGCGATGGTGACGAGCGCGTGATCGCAGCGGCACTGGGTGTCCAGTCCGGGCTCGATGTTTACCTGCACGAGCTGCCGTGACGACAGACGTGCCAGCTCGGCAGCATTCTCGAGCAAGGCCGCGAGGTCGGTCGGTACCTGCTCGATGACGAGCGTTGCGGCCGACAGCCGTGCGTCGGCCAGGCAGTTGTCGGTCAGCGTGGTCAGGCGGCGGGTGGCGCGGTTGATCTGTGCGAGGCGGTGGGTGAGCGCCTCGGCATCCTGCGAGGCGCACTGGGCCAGGTTGGCGGTGGCGGCGGAGATTACCGACAGAGGTGTGCGGAACTCGTGCGACACCATGGCCAGGAACTGGCGTTGCTTGAACTGCGCATGGCGTTCGTCGCGCAGCGCGCGCTCGAGCTGGTCGTGGGCGTGCTGCAGGGCGGCGGTACGCTCCTTGACGCGATCCTCCAGGTGCTGGCGCCTGGCCTCAGCGGCGCCCAGCCGCTCGGCCTGCAGACTGTCGAGTCTTTTCTGCTGCATGCGCAGCTCATGCACGCTGGCGAGCAGGATCGCGACCATCAGCCCAAGCATGGCGTACTGCCACAAGTGAAGCAGCGTCAGAGACACCGGGACCACGGCGAGCACGCTGAGCGCCGCGACGATCGCCAGTGCTGACGTGATGGACACCGCGATCGCGATCGCTCTCGTGCCCGCCGACACGCCCTTGAGGCAGGTCAGACGCAGCGCGGTGGCGACGGCCAAGCCATGGATCAGCGCGTTCAGGGTCATCAGCACCGTCATCGCCTGGCCGTACAGACCGAGCAGGAGGGCAGTCACCGCACCGACGAATAGCGCGCCGCCGGCAAGCAGCACCTTGTCCGTGCGTGGGAAGTGTTGCCGGGTGAGGAGGGCCTCGCGCAGCAACCACAGATGCGCGGCAAGCGTGAGCAGGGTGCTGATGCTGGTCAGATGGTGGGCGAGCAGGGGGCGGTCCGGTAACAGCAGGACATAAGTGAAGCCCTGGGTGCTCGCCACCATGAGGTAGGCGACGCCGAGGGCCGACACCGCCAGCATCAGCCGTGAGCGCTGGATGAAGCCCAGGCCGATGCATAGCAGGGTTGTGACGCAGGCAATGCCAAAGTACAGCCCCCACAGGAAGCTGCTGCTGGCGCGCTGGCTGACGAAGGCCTCGGGCGAGGTGAAGTAAGCGGAGAGGAGACTGACGCTCGTGGTCTCGAGGCGGATCAGCATGGGTTGCGTGCTGTCCGGCGTCATGGGCAGCACGAAGTGGCGGTCGCGCACCGGGCGTGCGCTTGCGGGCAGCAGATCGCCGGTCTCCATGCGGGTGTAGCCATTTGCGCCGGGCACGAACACGGTGAGGCGATCGAGATACGGCGGTGCGACGACGAGCCACCAGGGGGCGCCACCTGGCCGCGGGGCGGGTGGGTTGAAGCGCAGCCACGACACCGCCCGCGTGTAGCCTTGCGACAGCAGGCCGTCATGCGACGAAAACTGCGTGCTGGGCAGCGTGAGCACGGTTTGTGCGTCGAGTGCGCCATCGTCATCGACAAGAAGTTCGAAGGGCAGGTCGCTGCCGAGCCGGATCGTCTCGACGCGGGGCGTGGAGGCTGCGGCGCTCAGTATGCCGAGTGCGCCGAGCGAAAGGAGGACGAGGATCAGGGCCACGCCAACGGCGCGTACGTCCGGTGGGCGCGAGGCGGTAGCGTTGGGCATCGCAGGCAAGGGAGTGGTCGATTTTTGATGGAAAGGTAAGGTTTTTTATGGAATCGTGAGAACCGTGAGTTCTGTGAATGGCGCGGATGAGGTAAGCATACATAAACTGACTAGCGTTTAGGTAATGATTTGGCAATCCAACGAACGAGGTTGATTCATGCCGTCTCCACGTCCTCGCCCCTTGTTCTTCTGCCTGGCGCTTGCCGGTCTCGTAATGGCGACAGGTTGCAGTTCGCTGCAGTTCGATCGTGCTGCGCAGCGCGAGGCCAACCTCGCCAAGGACCTCGAGCAGCTGGCCTCCCTGCGCGGCGACGCCTTGCCCGCGCATCCGCTCGCGTTCGAGGAGGTGCTGGACATCGCCCTGCGCAACAACCTCGAGCTTCGTGTCACGGAGTACGAACTCGAGATTGCCTCGCGCGAGCGCGTGGCGGCCAAGCTCGACATGCTGCCGGAGCTTCGCGCAGAGGCGGGCGTGCTGCGGCGCAGCGACCCAGAGGTGAAGTCCGCCGTCGGTGCCGACGGAACCTCGCTGGGCACGAGCTCGATCAGCGAGCCACGCAACAGCCGCACGGCCGATCTGAGCCTGACCTGGAACGTGCTCGACTTCATGACGGCGTCGATTCGCAGCAACCAGGCCGACATGCAGCAAGCCCAGCTCGAGTATCGCCGCGAGAAGATCCGCCAGCGTATCGCCCTCGACGTGATTACGGCCTATTGGCGGGCCGCGGCGGCTGAGGACGCGCTCGAATACAGCTACAACGTCAAGCGCCAGATGGAGCGCCAGTACGAGCGCCTGAGCGCATCCATGCGCAATGGCAGCGTGAGCCTGCTCGCGGGTAAGGAAGCGCAGCTCAAGCTCATCGAGCTCTCCATCGCCATCCAGAAGCTGCATGGCAATCTATCTACGGCGCGGCTCGAGTTGGTGCAGCTGATGGGGCTCAAGCAGAGCACGGAGCTGCGCCTGCAGCGCCCGGACTTGCGTGCCGTCATCAACATGCTGCCCAAGCCGGCGGAGCTCGATATCAAGAAGCTCGAGTTCGTCGCGCTGCGCAACCACCCCGTGCTGTTCGAGAACGACCTGCAGGCGCTGATGTTGCAGGAGGATGCGCGTGCCGCGATGCTCAGCCTGTTCCCGGGTGTGAGCCTGTTTGCAGGCCGCCATTACGACGACAACGCGCTGCTGCAGACCAACACCTGGAACGCGATCGGCGCCGAGCTGAGCTGGAACCTCTTTGCCCTGCCCGCGAAGTTCAAGCGCATGGAGGCACGGGAGCTTGCAGTCGAGCGTGGCGAGGCCGACCGGGTGCTCGTCACCGCGTCGGTGATCACCCAGGTGCACCTGGGGCTGCTCGACTACGCCATCAAGGCGGACCGCTTTCTGCTCATGGACGACAGCTACAAGATCACGCAGGACATCGAAGGCATGACCGAGGTTCTGCGCACCGCGGGCCAGGCCACGGACATGCAGCACACGCAGCGCCTGCTCGAAAACCTCGCGACCAAGTTGCGTCGCGACGAGGCGGTCGTCGAGCTGTTCACCGCCTATGCCAAGCTGTTTGCCTCGGTGGGGGTTGCGCCCGACATGTGGCAGAGCAACCTGGTCGAACTGGGCGATATGCTTTACCAAGGCCAGGCCGTCACCCCCACGCCCGGCGAAGGTGAAGCCGGTGGCGAGGCAGCCGCAGGTTACGCCGGCGCGCAAACGCCGACCGCTGTGGCCATCCCCATCCATCCCGAACCCATGGTGCTCGCGAGCGCGGCGGTCACCCCCACGCTGACCGAGTCGTTCCCCAGCACCACGGAGGGGCGTGGAAGCCTGTCGGCGCATCAGGTTGCGGGCGCGCACCTGTGGGACATCCAGGTTGGGGCGTTTGTCCAGCCGGGGGCACCCGACAGCATTCTGGCGCAGGTGCGCGGGCTGTCGCTGCGCATGCTCGACAGTCGTGATGCCACCGTCAGGCCGGTGACCGATCGCGGTCGCACCCTGCAGCGAGTGCGCTTTCACCACCTCCCCGAGGCCGAGGCACGCAGGTTGTGCGGGGACTTGAAGGCCAGGGGCCTCGACTGCTGGGTGGCCCCGTCGCTGAGGAGCTGACGCATGTTGCGATTGGTTCCACTCGAAGAGCGCATCGTGCTCGATGCGGCGCTGATGGTCGAGCTTGCAGAGGCGCGCGAGGCAGACTCGCCCGATGACGATGACGCGCCCGGTCCGGGCACCGATGAGGCGCCTGGCGCTGACTTACAGCACGACACGGCCGCCGACGGTGCGATGTTCCTGGCTGCGCTCGAGCTGCTCGATGAGGGCATGGCCACGTTCTCCGCCACCCAGTTGCTGTCGGGCATCCAGTACCGCGAGGGAGATGGCTACCGCGCGGTGATCGAGCCGTCGGAGCTGCCGGTCCTGGATGAGGGCTTTGCCACATGGGCCGTCGTCGCACTGGAAGACGGTAGCGCGGGCGACGTGATCGTGCCGCCGAGCTTGGGACCCGGAAGCGGGTTCGTCGTTTCCAGCCCGAGCGCTGGCGTGATCAGTTTCTCCTTGTCGGCACAGTTGCTCGCCGAGAACACGCCGCAAGAAGCCGAAGAGCTCCTGCGCAACACGGTTGCGCTGGTGCGCTACGCCAACGTATCGCAGGACCCCGTGGAAGGCGTGCGCAATCTGAGCTTCACGCTGGGCAACGGTACCCACGAGGCGATGGTCTCGCGCCCCCTGCTGCTGTCGTCATTCAACGACGCCCCGGTGATCAGCGACACCAGCCCGGTGAGCCTGAGCTTCTTCGAACCGACCGACCCTGCATCACGTGCACCGCTGGCCTTGTTTGCGCCAGGCAGTCTGACGATAAGGGATGCGGACAGCGCGAACCTCACGCAGGCCTCGGTGTGGATCAGCGACTCGCCAGCCAGTGCGGCGGACGCACTGGGAACCCTGGACCGGCTGAGCGTGGCCTTGCCCGCCGATGGTAGCCTGGTGGCGAGCCTCGTGTTCAGGCCTGGCGCCGATGGTGTGGTCGGCGAGCTGCGCCTGACCGTGTCGGGTGTGGCCGCACCGGACACCTATGCACGCGTGCTCGAGAGCGTGCACTACGACAACCTCGACACCGACCCGCGCCAGTATTCGCGCACGGTGCGGATCAGCGTCACTGACCTCGACGACGACGGCGTGCGCGAGGATGCAAGCTCCGTCTCGCTCGAGAAGCGCATCGTCATCGAACCGACGAACACCGCGCCGAGCGTGAGTGTGGCCGATGGGCAGTTCAGAGAGGCAGTCAATCGCACCGGTTACGTGCCCTTGCTGCCGGGGCTGCGGCTGCTCGACCCGGACAGCAACAACCTGCTCAGCAAGGTCGTGGTCACCATCGCAAACCCGGATGGCCCACCGAGCGACTTCATCAACACCTTTGCCGGTGGCAGCGCCCTGTTCTCCATCAGCCGTGTCAGCGAGGGTACGACGGAGGTCTACACGGTGCGGCCCACGGCGCCCACGGCGACCGTGGGCGAGTTCCAGACCTTGTTGTCGGCATGGACCTACGCGAACAGCTCGCGTGCCAACGTCGACCACAGCATCGGCATCACGGTGGCGGCGCACGACCCCGAGGGCGCGGTAGGGGCTGCCAGCTCCACCTTGACCGTCGTGGCCAAGCCCGACGCGCCCACGAGCGCCAACCTGCCGCAGGCGATCGCGCCAGAGCGGCTCACGGTCGATGAGGACGCTCGCCTGGCGCTGCCCGCCGGGGTGTTCCCGTTTGCCGATGCGGACGGCGACGCGCTGGGGGGCATCACAATCGTTGATCTGCCGCTGAACGGCACGCTGTCGGTTGACGGTGAGGCGGTGCGAGCCGGGCAGCTGCTCCTGCCTGCAGAGCTCGCCAGGCTCGAGTACGTTCCCAAGGCCGATTTCTACGGCAATGACGGCTTTGGCTTCCGCGTCTGGGACGACAGCGGCGACCAGGGCGGGCCCGGATTGTCCAGTGCGGACTATCGTGCGGTGATCAAGGTCCAGCCTGTGCCCGATGCGCCCGTCAGCGGCGACCTGCCGCTCGCGAGCGAGCCTGAGCGCTTGACCGTGGACGAAGACGGTCGCCTGCCCTTGCCGGCGACGGTGTTCCCGTTTGCCGACGCCGACGGCGATGCGCTCGCCGGGGTGACGATCACCGCGCTGCCCGAACATGGGACGCTGCTGCTTGCAGGGGAGGCGGTGGCCGTGGGGCAGTACATCGATGCGGCTGCGCTGGCGACGCTCGAGTACGTACCCCTGCCCGACTACAACGGCCCGGATGGCTTCGGCTTCAAGGCTTGGGACGACAGTGGCGAGGGGCGTGGGCCCGGGCTGTCGAGTGCAGAGCACCGCGCGTTGATCACGGTGCTGCCGGTGGACGATGCGCCGACCAGCGCGGACCTCCCGCTGGCGAGCGCGCCCGAGCGACTGTCCGTGGATGAGGACGGGCGCCTGCCGCTGCCTGCGGACGTCTTCCCCTTTGGCGACGCCGACGGCGACGCGATGGCGGGAGTCAGCATCGTGCTGCTGCCCGAGCACGGCGTACTGCTGCTAGACGGCGTGGCGGTGCAGGCCGGGCAGTTCATCCCGACGGTGGCCCTGGCGACGCTCGAATATGTGCCGAACCCGGACTACAACGGCCCCGATGGATTCAGGTTCCGGGCCTGGGACGACAGCGGGACGGGTGGCGGCCCCGGGCTGTCGAGTGCGGAACATGTGGCACTGATCACGGTGCTGCCGGTTGCCGACGCGCCGACGAGTGCGGATCTGCCGCAGGCCGACGATCCTGGGCGTCTGACGGTGGATGAGGACGGCCGCTTGCCCTTGCCGGCGACGGTGTTCCCGTTTGCCGACGCCGACGGCGATGCGCTCGCCGGGGTGACGATCACCGCGCTGCCCGAACATGGGACGCTGCTGCTTGCAGGGGAGGCGGTGGCCGTGGGGCAGTACATCGATGCGGCTGCGCTGGCGACGCTCGAGTACGTACCCCTGCCCGACTACAACGGCCCGGATGGCTTCGGCTTCAAGGCTTGGGACGACAGTGGCGAGGGGCGTGGGCCCGGGCTGTCGAGTGCAGAGCACCGCGCGTTGATCACGGTGCTGCCGGTCGACGATGCGCCGACGAGCGCAGACCTGCCGCTGACGTCCGACCCCGAAAGGCTCACCGTGCCGGCGGACGGCCGCCTGCAGCTTGCGGCGGATCTGTTCCCGTTCGCCGACGCCGACGGCGACGCGATGGCAGGCATCAGCGTAGTCGCGCTACCCGAGCATGGCGCGTTGTTGCTCGATGGCGTCGCCGTGCAGGCGGGCCAGTTCATTGCGAGCAGTGCGCTCGCCGGCTTGCACTACGAACCGGCGCGCGGCTTCGACGGAGCGGACGGCTTCGTATTCCGCGTCTGGGACAACAGCGGCCGCGATGGCAGTCCTGGCTTGACCAGTGTGGAGCACCGTGCGCTGATCACCGTGACCCCCGCGCCGCTGCCCTTTGTGTTCAGCAGCCGTACAGAGGCGAGTACGCCTAACGAGGCCGGGCTCCAGTGGGTGTCGCCGCTGCAGTACCAGTCCGCGTTCGCCTACGAGGTGATCGACTACGCGGTGCTGCTGGAGCCATTCAGCTACCCCGATGTGGACAGTGGTTTGGATGCCGAGAAGGCGCTTGCACAGGCGGATGTGTTCGAGGTCTGCACCTTGCACCGGCTGCTCGGCATCGGGTGCCGCTTCGTTCCTGCCGCGGCCCCGGGTGAATACCTGCTTGCTACCGGGCGCGGCGCCCTGGCGTATGCCGTGCCGACCGCGCCGGGCGTGCCGCCGGTGGGACTGAACGCCGAGGGCGCCTTCGTGGCTGAGGCGAGCGGCCCTGAGTCAGGCTTCAATGCACCGCTCGCAGACGCCTTCGCCCATACCCTGGGTGACAGCAGTTTCGAAGGCGTGGAGCCGGGCGTGGTCGAGTTGCCCGCCGAGGGCCTGCTGATCGTGCCACAGCCGCCGGCTGGTCCGGCGGGAGAGGCCGGGGCGAGGCGCTGACGATGATGGCTGAGGGCAAGCCTGCAGCGGGTCTCGAGGCGCTCGACGCGGGCTGGAAGGGCCTGCGCGCCGACATCGAACTGCGCGTGAGCGCTGCGGACGAGGGCGGACAGGCGGCGTGGGTGATCGAAGACCCGGTCAGCGGGCGCTACTTTCGTGTTGGCCAGGTCGAGTCCGTCGTGGTCGAAGCGCTGCGCAGCGGCGCGTCGCCGTCGGCCGCACTGGAGCGTGTGCAAGGGCTCGGCTTGCCGCCGCCGACACCGGCCGCGCTGCGCGCCTTCCTGGGCGAGTTGCGGCGGGCCGGCCTGTGCCGCGAGGGCGACGCCGCAGCGGATGGCACCGGGCGCGGCCAGCCCGGGTTCTGGACGCGGCTGCTGCATGGCTACGTCTACTACCGGATCCCGCTCCTGCGCCCTGACGCATGGCTTACCCGGCTTGCGCCGGTGCTGCGGCCGCTCGCCAGCCCACAGGCGGTGCGCGCGCTGCGCTACGTCGGCCTGCTCGGGGTGCTGCTTGCCCTCCCGCAGGCCCAGCTCTACTTCTCTACCGCCAGCTACTTGCTCACGCCCACCGGTTTTGTGAGCTTCATCGCCTGCCTGGTCGCGCTCAAGCTCGGTCACGAACTGGCGCACGCATTGAGCGCAAAGCTCAAGGGGCTTCACATACGCAGCATGGGCGTTGCCTTCATCCTGCTGTGGCCCATCCTCTACACCGACGTTACCGACGCCTGGCGCGAACCCGACCGGCGGCGCCGGGCGCAGATTGGCTCGGCAGGCATCCGCTTTGAACTTGCGGTGGCGGGAGCTGCCCTGCTGCTGTGGTCCGTCCTGCCCGATGGCGTACTGCGCAGCCTCGCCTTCTACCTGTCCAGCGCATCGATCCTGTCCACGTTGCTCATCAACCTCAACCCCTTCATGCGCTTCGACGGCTATTACCTGTTGATGGATGTGTGGGGAATCGACAACCTCCAGCCGCGCGCCTTCGCGTTGCTGCGCCATCGCCTGCGCCGGATCTGCCTGGGCTGGCGGGGGCAGGCCCCGGAGGCGCCGCCGCAGGCGCCGCTCATGGTGGCCTATGCGGTGGCGACGCTGGCTTACAGGGTCTTCGTGGCGATCGCGATCGCCATGGCGGTGTTCGCCTTCATCGGCGCCCTCGCAGGTGTGCTGGTCGCGGCGCTGGAGCTCTACATCCTGCTGTTGCGCCCGCTCGCGCGCGAACTGCGCGCGCTCGTCACACAGCGCGCGAACATCGGGTCGCGGCGGCGCACGCTGGCAACGCTCGGCGTGCTCGGCGTTGCGGCCCTTGCGCTGGCGCTGCCGTTGGAGCGCACCCTGGCCGTGCCCGGGCTGCTCATGCACGAGCGCCTGCAATACGTCAGCGCACCGTTCGAGGGCCGCATCGTGACGCTGCCGCCCGCGGTCGGCACGGCGGTGGAAGAGGGCGCCGTGCTGCTCGTGCTCGAGAGTGCGGCGCAACGCCATGCGCTGGACCGGCTCGACATCGAGCTCCGTCACAACCGCGCGCAGCAGCAGGCGCTCGACACCCGCGGCAGCGAGGGCGGCTACCGCAAGTGGCTGCAGGAAGAGGAGCGTCGCCTTCTCGCAGCGCGTGCGGCAGCCGAGTCGCGCCTCGCCCAGCGTGTGGTCCATGCCGCTGCAGGGGGTGAGCTGGTCGAACGCCATCCCGACTACCAGGTGGGCGATACCGTCGCCGCGGATGTGGTGCTGGCTAGCGTCCGACAGTCGCCGCGGCTTCGCGTCAATGCGCTGGTCGAAGACAAGTACAGCGCACTGATCGACCCCGCCGGGCTCACGCGTGCCCGCTTGCGGCCTTGGGATACCGGCCTGCCCGGGCTCGAGGTCGTGGTGGCCGAGGCCCAGCCACGGGCGGCAGAGTCGCTACCGAGCGTCGTCCTTTACGACCGCTTTGGCGGCCCCATTGCGGCAGTGCAGTCGGGGCGCAAAGACCTGGGCGCCGACACCGCTGCCGCTCTGCGCACGGGGTCGGCGCTCCAACCGCGCGATGCCTACCAGGCCTTCAGCTTCATCGTCGATCTGCCGGCGATGGCCGAGCGCATTCCCGATGCAACGCCAGCGTGGGTCGAGCTGCAGCTCCAGCCGGTGTCCGTCCTTGGTCAGTTCCTCACCTTTCTTGTTCGTACCGTATCCAGATGAGCACGCCCTTGGTCTATCTGTTTTCTGCGATCCTCGCCGCGGTCATTTTCGCCAGCTCGAGCTTTGCCGCGACCTTGCCTGAAGTCCCCGTGGCCATCGAGTCGCGTCAGCAGGTGGTGCTGTCCATGGGGCGCTCGGGGAAGCTCCTCGAACTCGTACCGGACGTCGGCAGCGAGGTGCAGAAGGGGGCCCTGGTGGCGCGTGTCGACAGTCGCGAGCTGGAACTGCAGATCGAGCGCAACAATGTCCAGATCTCCTACCTCTCCAATCTGGCAAAAACCACCCTGGGCCTGGTCAATCAGGGACTCAAGACGGAGGATGACCTCGGGCGTACGCGCGCCGAGCAAGGCGTCCTCGAGGCCGAGAACCGCATCCTGCGCCAGCAGATCCAGATGTCCAGGGTGGTTGCGCCCTTCGCGGGCTCGGTTGTGGAGCGCCATGTCAGCAAATACCAGTGGGTGGAGGCGGGCATGCCCATCGTCGAGATCGTGGACAACAACCACCTGCGTGCAGTGGGGGACGTGCCTGCGGAGGCGGCGGCGGGGCTAAAGCGCGGCGCGCGCGCGCGCCTGGTCCTGCCCGACCTCAACCGAGAGCTCGACGTCGAGGTCGAGGCGGTGTCGGCCAAGGTGGACCTGCGCAGCAACACCGTCCGCGTGATCTGGGCGCTGCCCAAGCCCGCCAACGGCGTGGTGCACGGCATGAAGGGCATGGTGCAGCAGTGAATGAGGGGCGACGCGAGGCCGGTGAGTTCTTGCTCGGGCGCCTGTTGCGCTTGTGCACCGCCCTCGCTGGGATACGCGATGCGGACAAGGCCGGGCAGCTGCTGGCGAACCGGATCGGCGAGGTGCTCGCATGCGAGCGCGCGGTGCTGGTATCTGTCCCGGCGCTGCTGCCTTGCCAGGCCAGTGCGGGGGTAAAGCCTGCCGAGCGCTCGGTGCTCGCCGATGCGATCCGTATCGCCGCGGGTGAGCTCGGGCTGGGCAATGGGCCGGCTCGCCTGGGGGATTCGGCGCGGCCGGCGCAGGTGCGCAGCGAAGTCGCAGGGGAAGCGCTCGCGGATGCGCTGCAACGTGTCATCGCGGCTCAGGGCGGCACCCAGATCCTGTGGTGGCCGCTGCCGGGGCGCGATGGCGAGCCGGGCCGCCATGCTCTGTGGCTCGAGCGTCACCGTGGCCGCGCATGGACGGACGAGGAGGTGCTCTTCGCGCACCGCTTTGGGGCAATGCTGGGCGCCCTCATGCCGTCGCCGCAGCCGCCGCGCTTAGGCGCGCGCAGGCGTGCGCTGCTCGCAGGCCTCGCCGTGGTGCTCGTGGCCGCCCTGGTACCGGTGCCCGCAGCGGTGACGGCCCCGGTGCAGGTCGTGGCCGCCGAGCCGCGCCACGTGTTTTCGGCGCTGGACGGCGTGATCGCAACGCTCGAGGTGGCGCCCGGTCAGCAGGTGGAGCCTGGAGACCTGCTGCTGCGCATGGATACCCGCGTGCTCGAAAAGAACGTGGACGAGGCGCGCCAGTCGCTGGCGGTCGCCCAGGCCGAACTCGCGCGGGTGCGCGCAGCGTCGCACTACGACGCCAGTGCCCGGGCGCGTGTGGCGGTGACGCAGATCGAGCTCGAGCGCGCGCAGCTCGAGCTCGACTTCCAGCTCGCGCAGCTCGAGCGGGCCGAGCTGCGCAGCGAGCTGTCGGGCCAGGTGCTGCTCGAAGACCCGGACCGCCTCCCGGGGGCGGCCGTGCGGATGGGTGAGCGGCTGCTCAGCATCGCCGACACGCGTGTCACCCGCCTGCGCATCATGGTGCCGCTGGCCGACTTCAGTCTCGTTGATGAAGGGGCGCCAGTCCAGGTCACACTCGACCGCAGCCCCTTGTCCGCGCTGTCTGCACAGGTGGTACGGCGTGGTTACAGCGTGCAGCTGTCCGATGACCAGCTGCCCTCGATCGCGGTCGATGCCGACTGGCGCGCAACGCCGCCGGCCGTGCTGCCCGGCGCCCGCGGTACGGCTCGCATCACCGGCGAGCGTATCCCGCTTGCCCAGCAGTTGCTGCGCAAGCCCTTGCAGGTGCTTCGGCGTGCGTGGGGCCTATGAGCGCGGCACGCCTCTGCTCAGAACACCGCCGACGGCCCTTGCACGGGCATGGAGTAGGGCGTGGTGACGGCCTCGCCCTCGTCGAGCAGGCTGGGTTCGAAGCTCAGCAGTGCGGTCTCGGCGTCGAAGCCGACCACCGCTGCCGCCTTGGCCGCGCACTGGCGATCATGTCCGAAGTCGTGCCCGAAGTAGCCCTTCGGCCGGCACAGGCGCACCACCAACTCGCGCATCTCGTAGCCGCGCAGCGAGCCGGACACCAGTGCACCGACTGCGACGTTCTCTTGCCCGGGGCCGTTGCCGTTGTCGACGATCAGCACCTCGCCCACGACGCGGCCGGGGAGGCTGACAGGGGGCTGTGCCTGCCCCCGTGGCAGACTGTGCTCGCGGGTCTGGATCGAGAGCAGGATGCCCGGCTTCAGCCCAAGGCGGCGACCGTGGGCGATGAGGATGGTCTTGTCGTCCTCGATCTCGAGGACGGGGGCTTGCCAGGGCAGGGTGCCGAGCACTGCAGAGGCGCTCTGCAGCGCCTGGCGCACGGCATGGTCGAGTGCGCCCAGGCGAGCCTGCACGCCGTCGGCGCCCGCCTTGTCCGCGCCGAACAGGCGCGTGGTGCGCGAGAGTGGGACTCCCTCGCCGACGAACTCCATCAGCGTCGTGGTCGATGCCGGGTCGTGAATGCGCAGGCGAACCGTGCTCAGGCCAGCGCGCTCGAGCAGTTCGGCGCTCAATTGCAAGGTGTCGGCGCCGGGCTGTGGGCTGCGTCCGCCGGCTGCGCGGCCTCGGTGCAAATCGTTCCGCTTCACCAGTTCGTAGCGGCCCGAATCGACGAGCGCACGCTCGAGCGCGATACGCAAGGCCAACAGCCGTGCCGCCTCGGCGTCGTCCGCGGGGCCGTGCTCACCCGCATTGCGCACACCGGTGATGACGACGGGGCGCTTGATCCGGGCTGTCTCCAGCCCTGCCGGCGAAGTGCTGGGTCTGCTTGCGACCAGCTGCGGCGTCAGTGTCGTCGCCGTGGTGGGGGCGGCCGTTGCCAGCTCTGGGCTACTGGCGCAGCCGGACAAGGCGAGCAGGGCGAATGCCAGTGCGCCGCAGCTGAGCGGTCGGCGAGGCGCTCGAGGGGGCGAGGCTTTCGATAGTGCCGGGCGCCTTGAAGGCGCGGCTGGCGGGAGGGGCGCTGACGTCATGGTAAGCCCTTGCGGTTGTATGTGCCTGTATCAGTAAGGCTGTCGGGAGACATCGTCGATACTAGTGTCTCGCTGAGAGGGTAAGTTTGATGCTGCTCAAAGGTAATGTTTTGCGGGCCGTCAGGTCGAGGCGTGGCGTCGGCGGGGCGTTCTGAGGGCCTCGGGTGCGTGGTGAGGTTGCGCCGGGATGCAAGGAGTGTCGAATATAGGGGTAATGATGTACCTCTACAACATTTCGTGCTTGCGCTGAAAACGGGTAATCGGCAGTATAGTTCTCCGCAAACATCCCCGGCCCAGGGCAGATGCGAGCGTCTGCATTGTCCCTTTGAGCCACCAGGTGCGCATCTACCCAATGGACGAACATCATTCCCGGTTCGAGCGTCTCCTTGTTGGGCTCGTTATTTGTGTGCTTGTGGGGCTGCCCTTACCGTTGGGTAGCAATCGGGACTGGGCCATCGGGATCTTCGTTGCGGTGCTAGGTGCGATTGGGCTAGGGTGCGCGATCGTACGCAGCCGTCAGCGCGCGCCCCGCGCTGGCAATGCTGCTTGGCGCCCGGGCCTGCCGATGGTCGTGGCCCTCTTGGCGACCCAGTGTTGGGTAGCCATTCAATGGCTGGGAGGCCTTACGCTAGATCCCGGTGCGACTTTCAGGTCGCTCTCGCTGGGCCTGGCCTACTGCCTGCTTTTTGTGGTCGTCATCGAGCTCTTCCATACCCGTAGCCGACTCACCCTGCTACTGGCCACGCTCGTGGTAAGCGGCACATTGCAGGCCTTTTACGGGGCACTCATGACCTTGTCGGGCATCGAGTGGCTGCTCGTCGGCCCAAAGGCCAGCTATCTTGGCGACGCCACCGGTACGTTCATCAATCGCAACCACCTTGCAGGTTACCTGGAGCTGACGCTTGCCTGCGGCATCGGGCTTCTGCTTGCGCTGCGAGACGGTAGCCCGATCAACTGGCGCAGCAGTCTGGAGCTTGTCCTCGGTCCCAAGGCAAGGCTGCGCATGGCGCTGGTGATCATGGTCATTGCCCTGGTCATGACGCACTCGCGCGGCGGCAACATCGGCTTTTTCGTCGGCCTGGTCCTTGTCGCCGGCATCTTCGTTGTTCGCAATCGCGAGCATCGTGCGCGCAACGTCGCGATCTTGCTGAGCATCGTCGTGATCGACGTCCTTATCGTCAGCCAATACTTCGGTCTTGAACGGCTCAAGAACCGCCTCGTCGATACCCGCCTGACCGACGTCGTCGTCGACGGCGCCGTCGTTGCCACCGCGAACGAGCTGCGCGATGACGTGGTGCTTCAGTCCCTCCCGTTGGTGCGCGAACGCCCGCTCACCGGCCATGGGGCAGGAAGTTTCGAGGCGGTGTTCCCGCGCTTCCCCGACCACCGCATCCCGCTGCATTTCGATCATGCGCACAACGACTATGTGCAGTTCGTTGTCGAGTTCGGCGTGTTTGGATCCTTACCGCTCGCGGCTTTTGTGGCGCTTGCGCTGTTCCACGCATTCAAAGCCTTGTGGCGGCTGGATTCGACCTACGGCAGTGGCGTGGGGTTCGGCGCCGCCATGGGCATCGTTGCGCTGGGTGTTCACGCGGCGACCGATTTCAACTTTCAGATTCCAGCCAACGCGGCAACCTTCGTGGTGTTGTGTGCGATCGCAGTGCTCGCCGGACACCACACCAAGCGAAGTCGTTCGCGTCCAAGCCGCGTTGAAGAGCCGCCGGCGAGCGGTAACGCACATCGGGGTCTGCAGACCGTGTGGCAGTCGGAAATGGCGCTGGCCAAGTCCGCTGCACCGCGGGCAAAGGCCTTGCTCACATAAAGCAAGTAGGCGAGTAGGGAGACGAACAATGGGAGTAATTCGATACAGCGATCTTGAGCGCGCCAACAGCACAAGGGCATTGAGCTTTCATCTCGATCTCAACACCAGCACGCTGTCGAGCAGCGATGGGCGTAATCTCAAGTTGCCTTGTGAGGAGGCGCTCTTGCTTGGTCAGCTTGCCCGCGCGCCGCACACCGAGTTCAGCAGCCTCGCGCTGGTGGCCATCGTTGCCCCACTTGGCGAGGACCCCGAACTGTCACGCATGCATGCCCACCTTTTCCGGCTGCGCCAAAAGCTCGTCGCGCTCGACCGGCGCATGGTGATCGCACCCGGCCAACGGCTCACCTACTTCTATGCGGGCCCTGAAATACGCGTCACCGCGCCCCGCCCCGGGGCCTGAGGATGCCGGCGAGCCCAGCGAGGCGGTGGCAGCGCCGGCAGGCGACGCAGGCCACGGGGGGCCGCGACGGCCTTGCCGCGCATGCGGGCACCGCCCGTGTCCCTGGCCGCGCGTTGATCAGCGCTCGGGGATCAGGAACGCATCCCGCTCGTGGCCGGCGTCGATGGCTTCCTTCAGCCACTTGGGCATCACGCCTCGGCCCGTCCAAGTCTTGCCCGACACCGGATCCTGGTATTTCGGCTTCACTGGCGCGCGCTTCGACGGCCGGCCGGCAGCCGCCTCGCTGCGTGCTGCAGAAGGCGCAGCAAAGCCGAGGTCTGCCGGGGTGAGATCGTAGTCGCGCATCTTTTGCTTGATCTCCTCGATCACGCCGGCGATCTCGCTCTGGCGGAGCGCCTCGGCCTGTTTCTGCAGCGCCTCGATCTGCGCCATCAACTCTACATAAGTGGTCATCTTTGTTTCTTCCTCATCAATCATCCAACGGTTGTGACATTCACGGCCTCGAGTTTAGCCGCTGATGTCGTGAGGCCTCCACTTTGAAGGTCCTTCCAAACGTCCTCATGATCATCTTGGGGCTTGTCTTCCTGGCCCCTGTGGCCATGTCATCCATACTCAAGAACGCGCGCATCGCGCCGCCCCCTGCCGCGCTCAACACGAGTTCGGCAAGAGCCGACCGGGTCAGGTCGCAGGCGTAAGGTTCGCAAAGTTGAGCGAAGGCAGCAGAAAAGGGCCGAACTTGTGGCGTCCGCTCAGGCTGAGCAGTTGCTCCCGGATTGCGCCAAAGAGCATGGACGCGCCGTTGATGACGACGAGGCGCTTCCGTTCGTCGAGGGGGCCGGCGTGGTCGATATGGAAGATGCCTTCCACCGACGCGGAAAACCCATACGGAATTCTTGTCGTAGAAGTGCGTCAGCGGCAAACCGGTGGCGGCAATCTGGAAAGTGAACTGGGGACAAGGCCGACTTATTACGGCGACTCGATCGCCCACTCTTCCACTGCAAGCCCTGGCACACGGAGGAACGCACGGGCGTTATTCGTGATGACAACGCTATCCTCCGCCATCGCGTGCGCAGCAATCATCAGATCCATGCCGCCGATGGGTTTGCCCGCACGTTCCAACCGGGCTCGAATATCTGCGTAATGGTGGGTCGCGTCGAGGGGCCACGGTCGTACGTCAAAACCGGCCAGCCACGCCTCCACCGCAGCCTTGAATCGGGGCGCGCCCAGCTTGGCCGCACCGAAACGCAACTCGGCCGCCACAATCGCCGATAGCCACAGGTCGTCGCGGCTCAGATTCGTGAAGCGTTCGATCATGCCCGCCGGGTGGCGACGCAGGATGTAGCTGCAGATGTTGGTATCCAGGGTGCGCAACATGCTCGACGTTCGCCTCGGTCAGGCCCAGTCACGTTCCTGGGGCGGCAGATCAATCCGTTCGCCCAGAAAGTCAGCGGGCAAGGCCTCGCTGTTTGCGTAGAACTGCTGCAGCCAAACGCCCATGTCCTGCTCGGGCGGCGTTTCGGGATGCAGCCACAGATCGTTGCCAATCTGCTCGATGCGTACGGTTTTCGCCTGCAGTCGTAGCTTTGCGGGTAGCCGCAATGCCTGGCTACGGCCGCTCATGAAGACGCGTGCAGTGATGCTCATGGCGTTTCTCCAGGGTGGTCATACTGCGTTGTAGTATCACACTTCGGAGTTGGCCTGTCACGCCAACGCCAGCAAGCGCGGATTCTTCAACACCTTCCCCGATAACTGCGGCGCACCGATCGGCCAGCGCAGCACACCGACGTCGCCCTCGTTCGCCGCCGCATCACGCCGTCCGCGCTTGCGCCACGTTTTTCACATACCAGCCATACGCATCCCGCAGCCCGTCTTCCAGGCTGATCGTTGCCTGCCAGCCCAGCGCCCGCAGGCGCGACACATCCAGCAGTTTGCGCGGTGTGCCATCGGGTTGGGTGGCGTCGAAACGCAGCCTGCCGGTAAAGCCTGTGACTTTGGCCACCGTTTCGGCCAGCTCGCGAATCGTGCAGTCCACCCCGGTGCCGACGTTGATGTGGCTCAGCATGGGCTGGGTGTGGGCGCGGTAGGTGGCTTCGTCCAGGTTCATCACATGCACGCTGGCGGCGGCCATGTCGTCTACATGCAAAAACTCGCGCATCGGCGTGCCGCTGCCCCAGATCACCACCTCGGCGTCGCCGCGCTGCACCGCCTCGTGAAAGCGCCGCAGCAGGGCAGGGATGACGTGGCTGTTTTGCGGGTGGAAATTGTCGTGCGGGCCGTACAAGTTGGTCGGCATCACGCTGCGGTAGTCGCGCCCGTACTGGCGGTTGTAGCTCTCGCACAACTTGATACCAGCGATTTTGGCGATGGCGTAGGGCTCGTTGGTGGGCTCCAGCACGCCAGTCAGCAGCGCCTCTTCTCGCATCGGCTGCTGAGCGTGCTTGGGATAGATGCACGACGAACCGAGGAACAGCAGCTTTTGCACTCCGCAAGCATGCGCGGCGTAGATGAGGTTGGCCTCGATCATCAGGTTCTCGTAGATGAACTCGGCCGGATAAGTGTTATTGGCGTGGATGCCGCCCACCTTGGCTGCGGCCAGGTAGACCTGATCAATGGCGTGGGCCCGGAAAAAAGCCTGTACGGCGGCCTGGTCGAGCAGGTCCAGCTGGTCGCGGGTGGCCGTCAGGATGTTGGTGCAGCCCAGCGCCTGCAGGCGGCGCACGATGGCCGAGCCCACCATGCCACGATGGCCGGCTACAAAAATGGTGTTGTTGGGGTTCATAGTGATCGTTTCCACGTGGGGCGGGGTTCGCGGCTGCCCGGCTCCTACACCAGGCTGCGTTGCCCTGTAGGAGCGGCAGCCGCCGCGAGCCCTTCTTTCATTTCAGTTTTCCACCGCCACCGGCACATCATGCCCGTGCGCTTTCAAAAACGCATGCCGCTGCGCCACTTTCAAATCCTCGGCCACCATCTCGGCGCACATCTGCTGCACCGTAATCTCCGGCACCCAGCCCAACTTCTCCTTCGCCTTGCTTGGGTCGCCCAGCAGTGTTTCCACCTCGGCTGGCCGGAAGTAGCGCGGGTCAACGCGCACAATCACGTCGCCCACCTTCAGCGCCGGGGCTTTCAGGTTGTCCCCCTCGCCGTCGATGTGCTCCACCACCGCGTGCTCTTCCACCCCCTGTCCCACAAAGCGCAGCCTAATGCCCAGCTCGGCCGCCGACCACTGGATGAACTCGCGTACCGAATACTGCACCCCGGTGGCAATCACGAAGTCTTCTGGCTGAGCTTGCTGCAGCATCATCCACTGCATGCGCACATAGTCCTTGGCGTGGCCCCAGTCCCGCAGCGCATCCATGTTGCCCATGTACAGGCAGCGCTCCAGCCCCTGAGCAATGTTGGCCAGGCCGCGGGTGATCTTGCGGGTCACAAAGGTTTCGCCACGGCGCGGGCTTTCGTGGTTGAACAAAATGCCGTTGCAGGCATACATGCCGTAAGCCTCGCGGTAGTTCACCGTAATCCAGTAGGCGTAGAGCTTGGCCACCGCGTAGGGGCTGCGCGGGTAAAAGGGCGTGGTTTCCTTCTGCGGGATCTCCTGCACCAGGCCGTAGAGCTCGGAGGTGGAAGCCTGATAAAAGCGCGTCTTGTCTCCCAGGCCCAAGAGGCGAATCGCCTCGAGCAAGCGCAGCGTCCCCATCGCATCCACGTCGGCCGTGTACTCGGGCGACTCGAAGCTCACCGCCACATGCGACTGCGCGCCCAGGTTATAGACCTCGTCCGGCTGCACCTGCTGCAAGATGCGGGTCAGGTTCGACGAATCGCTCAGGTCGCCGTAGTGCAGCACGAAGTTGCGGTTATCAACGTGCGGATCCTGGTAAAGGTGATCCACCCGCTGGGTGTTGAACGAAGAAGCACGGCGCTTGATGCCATGCACTTCGTAGCCCTTCTCCAACAGAAATTCTGCCAGGTAGGAGCCATCCTGACCGGTGATGCCGGTAATGAGGGCCTTTTTCTTGCTCATCGGCGAGTTCATCCAAGTAAGACCAAGCTGAAGTATTCAACGAGCCCGTCGGCCCAGCAGCTGGCATGCAGCGTAGTAGATAAAAAGGGTGTTCGTGACCAGGTAGCGTTTCCAAAGGCGGCGTGGCTCGCTGCACAGGCGGTGTAGCCATTCCAAACCGTTTCGCTGCATCCAAAGTGGCGCACGTTGGATGGTGCCGGCGTGGTAGTCGAAGGCTGCGCCCACGCCGATCATCACCGCGTTAATCCGTCCGCGATGCTCGGCCAGCCACTTCTCCTGCTTCGGGCAGCCGAGGCTCACCCATACCGTGCGGGCCCCCGAGGCGTTGATGGCATCTACCACTGTCGCATCCTCTTCAGCGCTCAACGCGCGATAGGGTGGCGAGTAGGTGCCGGCAATCTGCAAACCGGGGAACTCCTCCTGCAGCTTGCGCTGCAAGATGTCCAGGGTGCTTTGCTGCCCGCCGTAGAGATAAATCGATTCGTGGCGGTGAGCCGCCGCTGCGCAATACCGCCACATCAAATCGGGACCGTTGATCCGCTCCTGGCCGGCTACGCCCTGCCGGCGCATCAGCCAGGCAACAGGGGCACCGTCCGGGGTGGCCATGTCGGCCTCGCGGAGCACCCGGGCAAATGCCGGGTCCCCGCGCGCAGTGACCACCGAATGCACATTGCAGATGCACACATAACGGCTTTGCCGTGCGGCAGCCCAGCCAGCAAGGCGAGCGAGCGCCTGCGACCAGCCAACCGCGTCAATCGGGGCACCAATCACCGAGCGCAATATCCGTGGGTCGTTGAGCTTTTGCCTATCCACTGCGAGAAACCTCGATCGCCTGACGGTATATATCCATCAACATCGCGTAGTTGGCATCTTCTGTGTACTTGCTTTCGAACTCCGCGCGAGCGCCGCGACCGAGCTGTTCAAGCAGGCCCGGCGTATGCCACGCCTTGCGTACCTCGTAGAGCAAGGATTCTGGGGCGGCTGGTTTGAACACCACACCACTTCGGCCGTGATTCACGATGCTCGGCAGAGGACCGAGATCCGATACGGCCGCCGGTGTGCCAAAGGCAAACGCCTCCCGCACGACCATTGGAAATCCTTCAAAACACTCCGATGCCAACACCAGGAGGCTTGCGTTGGCAATCTCCGCCTGCGCTCGATCGGCCGGAAGTTGTCCCAGGAAGCGCACCGGCAGGCCCGCCGCCATGCGCTCGAGCGTCGGCCGCAGTTCGCCGTCGCCAACCAGGCGCAGTTCGGGTGCCGCCGGCCCCCAGGCTTGCCATGCGCGCATCAGATTGACTAAGCCTTTCTCCGAAGTCAGCCGCCCGGCGAATACGACGGAAGGCTTGCGCTCGCGCCAAGGTGTGACCGCCGGATTGCCGGGGTAGAAATTGGGTTTCACGTGCACCTTCTCGCGCGGCAGGCCAGCATCCACCATCAGTTCGCGCTGGAAATCGGAAAGGGCGATAAAGGCGTCTACCTCCTTGATCCAGGTGCCGAGGAAACGGTGCAGGGCAACGTTTGTTGCCAGAGGTGCGGTGGCGATGCGGCTGCCGCGATAGCAGCCGTGACGCAGGGACGGCAGGGCGGAACGTTGGTCGAGACATTCCGTGCAAACCTTGCCGTCGCGCATCGGGATAGCGGCGGGGCAGAAGAGGCGGTAGTTGTGGAGCGTCAGAACTCGCGCCGCGCGCTTGCCAATCGCATGAAAAATCGCGGGTGATAGGAGCGGGAAGGTGTTATGGACGTGCACTACATCTGGCTTAACTGTCTCAACAACCGTCCGACTGGCTCGCGCCATGAATGGATTCCAGGCCACCGCGAATGCACCGGAAACTATGCCGATTTTCCCTTTCGCCCAAATCTCGTCGCTCCTCCGAACAAAGGTTTCCAGACTGATCCCCTTCTGGGCCAGAAGGCGTCGTTCCGTTTCGAAAACCTGATTCTCGCCCGACGGTGTTGCTGACGAATAGAAATTGTGGCTAAGCAAAACTCTGAGCTGTTTGAACATATCGACATGCAGCCTCGATGCCCTCTGCCGCTGCTTTGAAATTATAGTTTGAGACAAGCCTTTTCCCAGCAGCGGCCAGTGCCTCCCGATGCGTGTCGTCACTCAGTATCCTTGATGTAACGTCAGCCCAGGCCGTCGTATCAAGATCTCGTACATAACCCGTTTCACCGTCCACTACCAGTTCATGGGCCACACCAGCGTAGGGAGTGGTGACAACAGGTGTTCCAGCCGCTAGCGCTTCGTTCGCGACGACACCCCAAGCGTCATTCAATGTCGGAAAGAGCAGAACCTTCGCACTAGCGTAATGGCTTGGCAGGTCACACTGTTGCACAAAGCCAGCATAGTCCGTTTTGATTCCAGCCTCCTTCAATCTCTGGAGAAAGCGCTCGCGAAGTGGCCCGTCACCCATAAGGAGAGCACTGCAAGATCCTGTGCGCGCTTTGATTTCCGCACAAACGTCAACAAAGAAAAAAGGTAGCTTTCTTTCGTGAAATTGTCCCGAAAAGCAAACATCATAACGGCGTTCTGAATTCGTTCCCGCCTTAAAAAAAACCTCATTGTTCGCGCAAAGCTGGCTTCGAAAAATCCTATCCTCGGCGATTCCGTACTTCTTGTATAAGTTTACGCCGCCATTGCTTGCAGCAATAAAAGCATGACTTCCAGAAAAAACGATGCGCCGAGTGATGCGATGCAGCAAAGATAAATTCGATTCGGAGATCACCGTTCCGTCAGTCATGCAAATGTGTTTTGCATTGTTCGCCCGTGCCCATGAAAATGCGTAAAGATGTGTTGGGTAAAATCCAGTGGTGATGACAGCGCGGGGCCTCTGCTTCGATAGAACTTGCCAAATGTCAAAATTGTTATGGATAAAGTTAAAACCATCTTTCTTGGCGAAGACACGCTCTTGAAGGAAAAGGTGCTTAAAATTGAGTGGAGGCGTCGTCCATCGCCGATTTTCCTCGGCTTTTGCACAGAAAATCACGATCAGATCTAGGTTGACAATTTGCTCAAAAACGGGAATTCGGTAAGGTGCTGGAATGTTTGAAATGAGTGCTACACTCATGGTGTGCACACCTTCTTCTGATCTTCAGAAGCAGAATAACTGCTCGTAATCTTAGCCCCGCTTTCGTAGGAAAGACGGTAGGTTGCATAGAGTAAGATGAACATGATGTCAGGGTAGATTAAAACATTATCGGTCGAAAACAGGATACAGATGTAAATAATCATTATCCGAGAAGCTAAGTTTTTACTTGAAGAAAGCTTGTAAAAAAAGATAGCAAAAAAAATGAATCCGAACTCATACAATATCTTTAGGGTGTCGCTATGCAGATTTGGTTGCCGCGCCATCCCATCATACATAACTACAACTTTTTCATATGCCGTTCCAGCACCGTTTCCAAAGATTAGCTGCTGGGGGTTTTGAATCATATCTAAAACGACCCCATAGTATAAAACCATTCTTCCCATCGTAAAATGATTTGTGCTCTTTCCGGTAAGGGTCTCAATCAGGTCTGCCATTGCGCCTGATGTCATAATTATTAGTGTCGCCGCAATGAAAATATTAAAAATAATAATGGCGGCTCGATTAAGAAGCGTGCGCTGTATCGCATTCGGAGAGAGCCAAAGCGCAAAGCAGAAAATAAATCCAAGTAGAGCTATTCTTTTTAGGCTGATAAAAAGTAAAAAAATTGCCATAATAGCTAGGAATTTTTTTCTTGTTATAACAAAATACAATGCAAACGCGCCATAGGCAAATGATGCGGAGCTCTCTGCTAATCCGGTTGAATCGGCAATTGAAATGGAGTCGAGTTCGCGGGAAAATATGTTAATTAAGAAAAAGGTCGTGTAAACGAGGAATACAGTTTCGAAAGATGTGTCTTTGCTTTTAAGAGCCAGAAAAGGAAGGATGTAACAGGCAATAAAATAGCTATCCTTGAGACCAAGGTAAGTATTGCCCCATGCGGATGAAATCAGCAGCCATCCAAGCAAAAAGAGTAATGCGGAGTCTATGTGTGTATAGGATTGAGGAAGTCGGAAGCGCTTTGTGGCCCATAAAAGAATTGTAATTGGAAGTATCAAGTATTTGACGTATCGCGCCCCTTCGATGACATGATCTATGTATGTTGTGGAAAAAATTATCGTAAATATAACGACTAGTTGCTCATTTCTGAGTGTAAATGTACTTCTCATAGCTCGCAGTTCACTGCAGAAGAGTCGGATATTTTGGCGGGCTTCTTGCTGTCGTTAGAGATAATTTTTTCTTATTTTAACGCTATTTGATACTCTTTCTTTGCTGCGTCTGCAGCGGACTTTAGGAAGACGCGAATTCGTTCAATATCTTCTTCATCTCCGAATTTTCGCGCGCTGATTCTTTGGGTTATTAAGTCCAGCTCACTTTCTTCCCCGTTCCATTTATAAATAAAGCCATCAATTCTGCCAAAAAATTCTTCGGCTTCCGCTAGTTCTCCATAGATGATTACAGGTAGGCAGTACGAGAGTGCTTGGAATAATTTATTTGGTAGGCTGTGTTTTATGTTGTAGTTATTTATTTTGTCTTTGCCGGGATTTTCTGCAATAACTAGGGCCATATATTTTCTTAAGAAGGAGAGATTGTGTGCTGAGTATGGGCCCATTTTGAATATGTTTTTTACGCTCGATGAGACACTCTCTAGGCCTATCCCATAGCAGTACAGTCTTCTGTTATCTAAGAGTAGAGGGAGAATTTTAAAAGGGAACCTGTCAGTGCCAGCGGCAAAATGGACAAAGTGATTTCTGGGTGTGCTGATGGGGACCGCTTTTTCTAAGGATACACTTCTGACAACAAAGGGCTTTCGATTAAATTTTTTATAAAAATATAAGGCAAGGCCAGTGGAGACGGTTATTATTTTAATAGATTGGATCTTGAATGCAATAAACTCAAGAATCTCCTTTAATGTCTTTCTAGGTTTTAGCGCTTTTCTAAGTAGATTTGGGTAAGGGTATATGTCATGAATGTCATAGACAATTTTTGTTTTACTGCTAATTAATATTGTTTTAAATGCCAGTGCTAGGAATAGGTATGTGAGCGTTTCTTGCTCGTGAAATACCATCGCCTCTGGTTTCTTTTTGAATGAGCGTAATAGATTTAACGTTGTAAGTTTCTTGATTTCTACGCCTTCGACCGGGTCGGCTACGCATGGCGTTAGAATCAATGATTTTTTGCTCCAGCTCGCTTGCATCAGGGTTCGCGTAGCTCTTGAGGCACTATGTCTCGTTATATGGATGACATTTTCCGTGCTTGCGAGCTGTGATTCAGGTGAATTTTGCATGCTAGGGAAGGCGCAGAGGAATATTTTTCTTCTGCTATTCGTCAAAGAAGAAATGTTTAAGAGGCTGGCGGGGTGTTTGTTGCTAATATTTCGTAAAATGGTGTCGGCTTGATTAATTTGCAAGTCGTTGAAGTTCTGATATTTTTATCAGGCAAGCAAGTGACATTACTACCGGGAAAATTAGCAATAGGTTTAGGTGAGTCTGCTCAGAATATACGCAGAGCTTACGCAGCGACTTAAGGTTAGCTTGATAAGCTACTCTGGGTGGTCTCAGTTTGTATAAACTCTGTGTAAGGCATAAGTCGTTTCGGAATAAAGAAAAGAATAGTTAAACTCGTGAGTGCGAATGATGCAGTAGAGGTGGTTGCAGGAGTGCTGAAGGTGTTAGTTCATCAGGAATTTTTTAATGATTCAATAATTTTGTATGCAGAATCTCCGGTTCCATAGGGGTTAATTTTCTTACCTTTTGCCTGACGCAAGTCTGCGATTTTCTTATGAATCTCTGGAGAAGATAGCGGCGCTGCGAGCAAGTTCCATCCCGCTTCAACCAATTCAACCCACTCGGTCTCATCCCGTAGCGTCACGCACGGAACCTGATAAAAAAACGCTTCCTTTTGCACTCCACCCGAATCCGTGGCAATCACCGCTGCGTGCCTCTCCAATTGCACCATATCCAGATAACCCACCGGATCGATCACATGCACACTCTGTGCAAGCTGCTCTAGTCGGCCTGCCTTTTGAAGAATCGCCCGTGTCCGCGGATGCATCGGCCACACCACCGGCAGGTCGGCTGCAGTCGCCTCGAGGGCATCCACAATGGCATTCAGCCGCTGTGGGTGGTCGGTGTTTTCAGCACGATGCACGGTGGCCAGCACATAGCCATTCTTCGTTAGCCCCAACTTGGCCATCAGTCCGGTGCCCGCTTGCACGCGTTGCCCATGATGTAGGGCGACGTCGTACATCACGTCACCCACAGGAATGATCTGCTCGGCAGCAAAACCCTCCCTCACCAAGTTTTGAGCAGCAGTTTCAGTGGGGGTAAATAGCCAGCGTGAAACGCGATCGGTGAGGATGCGGTTGACCTCTTCGGGCATGGCCATGTTGAAGCTGCGCAATCCAGCTTCGACGTGGGCGACGGGGATGTGCAGTTTCACTGCCGCGAGCGCGCCAGCAAGGGTGGAGTTGGTGTCGCCATACACCATGACGATGTCGGGCTTTTCCTTGAGCAGCACCTGTTCAACTTCGACCAGCATGCGCCCCGTCATGGCGCCATGGTTGCCGCTGTGAATGTTCAGGAAGTAGTCCGGCTTGGACATGCCGAGTTCTTCGAAGAACACATCGGACATGTTGGCGTCGAAGTGCTGGCCGGTATGGACAAGCACTTCGGTGAGTGAGTCGTTCTGCGCGATGGCATGGGATACGACGCTGGCTTTGATGAATTGCGGACGGGCGCCGAGGACAGTGACGATTTTTCTCATGTCAAAAGTAGGTTATTGAACTGCTTAAGGGGAGGGCGTAAGGGGGACGAAGGCTTTAAGTTTTCACGGACCTGCACATCTCGATCAATGCCCGATTCCCAAACTCGCTCAAGTGATTGTCATCGTAATACCGGGGCCGTCCATCTGCCGTTCCCCTACAGCGCCCATCCCGACACAGCCCCGGCAGCGGATTTAGGATCTCCACCCCGCACGCATCCTTTGCCGCGTCTTGCGCTGCCCAGATAAACCCATGCCGTGCGTGGTAGTCCTCTAGGCTGATCGCGATCTCAACCGGTTTGCCAAGCAGCAACTTCCGCGCCGCAGTCTTGGCAACGCCCACGGTCATCTCCGGGAAGGGGCGGACCAGATATACCGGACGCTGTCGGGCCAGCGTACAGGCGCTGTCGACCAGACGCTGCCGGTAGCTGCGTAGGAATTCCTCGCTCACTTCCGTGGGCGCCGGCTCGTCGAAGTAGATGCTGGGCGGCGTGACGGCTGCACCGGGGATGTGGTTGTTGCCAAACACGTAACCCGAGCTGCGGTTGACGACGACAACCGGGAGATCCGCCGGCAGCGCACTGATCTGCGCTAACACCCAGTCGTTGAATTCGCCACATCGCAGATTAGCGCGCCGTGTCTTTGCGCCGAGCAGCGTTGGGCAGCTGGTGTAGCTGAACGCCAACACACCGTCCTCAGCTGACGGCAGTGCCGCTTGCAGGGCCGTAACCACGCTGCTTGCGTGGCTGTCGCCGACCAAAATGACGCGCACGTTCGGCCCGCCATAGACGCAGCGCTTGAAGGCTTCACCAGCCATGGTGTGGCACTCCTCGCGTCGCTGGTTGAAGTTGCTGGCCTCGTTCGCAGCTAGTTCGACCTCGAGTGGCAGCCTCCCAGGCACCCCGTGGCCCAAGCGCACCAGGCCGGCAGGAACGGCGACGACCAGCGTTGCCAGGGCGAGCGTCCGTAGCGTCGGCCACGGCTCTCCGCGGCCGAGCCAGGTGCGGGCGGGAGCTTCTACCCAGCGGTACGACAGCGCGCCTAGCATTACCGATATGCCCAAACCCAGTGCGACCGCAATCGGTTCGCCCGCCCGTTCCAGGTACGTCAGCGCGACGACCACGGGCCAGTGCCACAAATAGATCGAGTACGACCAGCGGCCGAGCGCCTGCATCACGGCGGGCGAGGTCCAGCCGGATCTCGAACGCGCAGCGACAAGCACCAGGCAGCTGCCCAGCACCGGAACCGCGGCGTGATAGCCCGGCCACGCGGTGGCGTCGGCCCTGGCGGCAGAGACCATGATCAAGCCGAACCCGGCGAGTTCGAGCGCGCGACCGGCGCGGTGCTGCGGCCGCAGGCCGAGCAGAAACACCAAGCCACCGGCCAGCATCTCCCACGCTCGTGTCGGCAGCAGGTAGAACGCGGCGTCGGGTTTGTGCGTGGTGACGATGACCGACAGCAACAGTGACAGCACTAACACCCCGCCGACGAAGCGGGTAACAACGCGTCGTCGTGGAACGAGCCGCCACAGCAGCATCAGCCCGACCGGCAGCAACAGATAGAACTGCCATTCGACCGAAAGCGACCAAGTGTGCAGCAGCCATTATCACGGCCCACGCGCGCAGGCCGTTGATGTCGGTACGGAAGGCGGTATCAGTTCTTGATGACATCTTCGTACAACTGGCGCTCGTCCGCCTTCTCAAGCTGCGTGTTGTGCCACAGCAACGTATAGCTCCCCTCCACCGCCCTGCACGTATCCTTCAACTGCTTGAACTTGGCAAACGCTGCCTCGCCCGTCCCCAGCCCCATGTAGCGCGGGGCCATCACGGTGCATTCCATCGCCACTAGCGGGCGGATGCGGAGCTTCAGCATCTGCTGCGCCACGGGATCGAAGGCGGGGTATTCAAAGCAGGTGCCGCAGCGAAAGCCGGGGCGATCGGCGTAGCTCAGGGTGCTGTCGTAGTCCATGCCGGCTGCGTCCCAGGCGCGCACCGTGGTGGGGTGTTCCCAGCGCAGGAAGTGCATGCGGCCGCCCCATTCGGTCTGGCGGATGCCCTCGGACTCGGCCACGGCGCGCAGGCGCTTGGCCTCGGCGGCGATCGCGCTGGGCGTTTGATAGGTGTTGTAGCTCGGGTGCAGCCCGATCTCGTGGCCGCGCTGGTGGATGCGGCGCATCAGCGCGCGGATGGCGGGGTGCTCGGGCTCGTAGTCGGCGTCGAGCTGGGGCGCGGTGCGCCCGCAGATGAAGTAGAACGCACTGGTCAGCCCATGGCGCTCGGACACGTCCATGATCCAGTCGAAGGTGTTGGCCCGATCGGCGGGATGCAGGCTGGTCCGGAGGAGGTGGTTAGATATGAAGTTCAAGAT
>ERZ761602.372-NODE-372-length-101303-cov-5.972957_pt1 | contig 101303 bp, 68 predicted proteins | sample MGYA00512165_ERZ761602 | MGnify/ENA primary metagenome ERZ761602 (study PRJEB28899, sample SAMN02445085) | bioreactor sludge metagenome | biome: EBPR sludge; isolation source: Thorneside wastewater treatment plant | place: Australia: Brisbane, Thorneside...
GCAGACCTCGCTGCAGCACGCGGGCCTCCCGTGGGAGCTCGGCCTCGCCGAGACCCACCAGACGCTCGTCCTGAACAACCTTCGTTCGCGGATCGCAGTCGAGACCGACGGCCAGCTCAAGACCGGCCGCGATGTCGTCATCGCCGCGCTGCTCGGCGCCGAGGAATTCGGCTTCGCCACCGCGCCGCTCGTCGCCACCGGCTGCATCATGATGCGTGTTTGCCACCTGAATACGTGTCCCGCCGGCGTCGCCACGCAGGACCCGCAGCTGCGCGCGCGGTTCGCCGGCAAGCCGGAGCACGTGGTCAACTTCATGAAGTTCATCGCGGAGGACATCCGCGAGATCATGGCCTCGCTCGGCTTCCGCACGATCGAGGAGATGATCGGCCGCACCGACCGGCTCGAGGCGCGGCGCGCCGTGGAGCACTGGAAGGCGCGGGGCCTCGATTTCTCCAACATCCTCTACCAGCCGGATGTCGGCCCCGAGGTCGGCCGGTTCTGCCAGCTTAAGCAGGACCACGGCATCGACCGCTCGCTCGACGTCACCCAGCTCCTTGAGCTCTGCAAGCCCGCCCTGGAGCGCGGCGAGAAGGTCATCGCCGAGCTGCCGGTGCGCAACGTCAACCGCGTGGTCGGCACGATCACCTCCGGAGAAATCACGAAGAAGTACGGTGCCAAGGGCCTTCCCGAGGACACGATCCGCCTCAAGTTCACCGGCTCGGCCGGGCAGAGCTTCGGGGCCTTCGTCACCCGCGGCATGACGCTCGCGATCGAAGGCGACGCGAACGACTACTTCGGCAAGGGCCTCTCCGGCGGCAAGCTCATCGTCTATCCGTCGCCGAAGGCCACGTTCAAGGCCGAGGAGAACATGATCATCGGCAACGTCGCCTTCTACGGCGCCAGTGCCGGGGAGGCGTACATCCGCGGCATGGCCGGCGAGCGCTTCGCCGTCCGCAACTCGGGCGTCACCGTCGTGGTCGAGGGCATCGGCGACAACGGCTGCGAGTACATGACCGGCGGCAACGTCGTCGTGCTCGGCCGCGCCGGCCGCAACTTCGGCGCCGGCATGTCGGGCGGCATCGGCTACGTGCTCGACGAGGCCGGCGATTTCGCGAAGCGCGTCAACCAGCAGATGGTTTCCATCGAGAAGCTCGAATCCCCGCGCGAGATCGCCGCGGTTCGCGCGATGATCCAGAAGCACCTCGACTACACCAAGAGCGAGCGCGCCCGGGCGATTCTCGCCGATTGGGACGCGTTCGTGCCGAAGTTCGTCAAGGTCATGCCCAAGGACTACAAGCGCATGCTCGCCTGCATCGAGCGCGCCCAGGCCCAGGGCCTCACCGGCGACGAGGCGATCATGTCGGCGTTCGAAGAGAACGCGCGCGACACCAGCCGCGTCGGAGGAAACTAATCACTCGAAGTAGCGAGTAGTCGGTAGCGAGTAGCGAGCATAACCAGACCTTACGCCGCCGCGTCGCCGACTTCCGACTCGCTACTCACTACTCGCTACTCGCTACTTCAACTTTTTCTTCCATGGGTAAACCAACCGGCTTCATCGAGTACCTGCGCGAACTTCCCGTCGACCGCACGCCCACCGAGCGCGTGAAGGACTGGAAGGAGTTTCACCACCACATGGAGGAGAAGAAACTCCGGACGCAGGGCGCGCGCTGCATGGACTGCGGTATCCCGTTTTGCCATACGGGCCGGCTGATCAGCGGCATGGCCAGCGGCTGCCCGATCAACAACCTCATCCCCGAGTGGAACGACCTCGTGTACCGCGGGCTGTGGAAGGAGGCGCTCGACCGCCTGCACAAGACGAACAACTTCCCGGAGTTCACCGGCCGCGTGTGCCCGGCGCCGTGCGAGGGCTCGTGCGTCCTCGGCATCAACGCGCCGCCGGTCACGATCAAGAACATCGAGGCCTCGATCATCGACAAGGGCTGGGACGAGGGCTGGGTGCTGCCCGAGGCGCCGAAGGTGCGCACCGGCAAGAAGGTCGCCGTCGTCGGCTCCGGCCCCGCCGGCCTTTCCGCCGCGGCGCAGCTCAACCGCGCCGGACACACCGTCACGGTGTTCGAGCGCGCCGACCGCCCCGGCGGCCTGCTCATGTACGGCATCCCGAACATGAAGCTCGACAAGCAGGAGGTCGTGCTCCGCCGCATCAAGCTGATGGAACAGGAAGGCATCAAGTTCGTGTGCAACGCCAACGTCGGCGAGAACGTCGAGCCGCAGATCTTCCTCAAGGAATACGACGCCACCGTCATCTGCACCGGTGCCACGCAGCCGCGCGACCTGCCGATCGAGGGCCGCAGCCTGAAGGGCGTGCACTTCGCGATGGAGTTCCTCACCGCGAACACGAAGGCGCTGCTCAACGGCGGCGCGGAACACTGTCCGATCCAGGCGAAGGGCAAGGACGTCGTCGTCATCGGTGGCGGCGACACCGGCACCGACTGCGTCGGCACCTCCGTGCGCCACGGCTGCAAGAGCCTGGTGCAGATCGAAATTCTCCCCAAGCCACCGCTCGAGCGCGCCGCGGACAACCCGTGGCCGGAATGGCCCAAGACCTACAAGATGGATTACGGCCAGGAGGAGGCCGCCGCGAAGTTCGGCGCCGATCCGCGCGTGTACCTCACGACGGTGAAGAAGTTCATCGGCGACGCCGAGGGCAACGTGAAGGAGCTCGTGACGGTCGAGATCAAGTGGGAGAAGAACGACAAGGGTCAGTTCATCCCGAAGGAGATCCCCGGCACGGAGAAAACCCGCCCCGCGCAGCTCGTGCTGCTCGCCATGGGTTTCCTCGGGCCCGAGCAGGCGCTGCTCAAGGAGCTCAATCTCGAGACCGACCCGCGCTCCAACGTGAAGGCCGAACACGAGAAGTACACGACCAGCATCAAGGGTGTCTTCGCCGCCGGCGACTGCCGCCGCGGCCAGAGCCTCGTGGTGTGGGCGATCAACGAGGGGCGGGGAGCCGCGCGCGAGTGCGATCGGTACCTGATGGGATATACCGACCTGCCTTGAACCAGAGCAGGGCAGGTCTGAGACCTGCCCTTTTTGTTGTACCGGCGACGGGCCCGCACGCAGCAGGGTCCCGGATTGGCGCCGCCACCCTTCACCCTCCCGGTCATTTCCGCGTGACCCGATTCCGGTCACTGCATTGTTTCGTGCCATGAAACGCCAGCCCCGCGCCCTCACCCTTGTCGCGCTATTGTTCGCCGCCGTCGTGGCACCCGCCGCCGAAAGTTCCAAGGCAGCACCGAAAAAGGCCAAGGCGCCGAATCCCGTCCTCGCCGCGATCACCGATGTCCCGGGCCTGCCGCGCGTGCTGCTGATCGGGGATTCGATCTCGATGGGTTACACGCTCGAGGTGCGGGCGAAGCTCGCCGGCAAGGCCAACCTCCACCGGCCGCTCGAAAACTGCGGCGACACGGCCCGCGGGGTCGCGTCGCTCGACAAGTGGCTCGGGACCGGAAAGTGGGACGTGATCCATTTCAACTTCGGGCTGCATGACCTGAAGTACCTCGATGCCGCCGGGCAGCTCGCTGCGCCGGACAAGGGCAAGCAGGTCCACAGCCTCGCCGAGTACGAAAGCAACCTGCGGAAGATCGTGGCGCGCCTGAAGCAAACGGGCGCGAAACTGATCTGGGCCGCCACCACGCCCGTGCCCGGCGGCACCACCGGACGCGTCGAGGATGACGCCCTTCGCTACAACGCGGTCGCGGCGCGCGTCATGCGGGAGCAGGGTGTCGCGATCAACGACCTTCACGCCTTCGTCCGACCGCGTCAGGCCCAACTCCAGCGCCCGGCCAACGTTCATTTCTCCACGGCAGGCAGCGCCCAACTCGCCGACGAGGTCGTCGGCAAGATCGCCCCACTGCTCCGGCCGGCGCCTTAGCCGGCGCATGCAGTTGGGGTGGAGCCGCCTGTTCCCAGGCGGCTGACGTGCGACGGACCGGTTCGCAGCGGCTCGAGGACAAGCCGCTCCACCTTTCCGTGCGGCCATTCTCATGGCTGACTTGAAGTCCAACGGCATGAGCTCCTGGCTTGGGAACCGGCGCTGCAAGCCGGCTGGCACCAATCCAGCTTCGCGCCGAGGCGGGGAGACGCGGAGAAACGCCCGTGGCGATCGTCTTGCCGCGCCTCTGCGCGAGACCCTGCCTTCCGGGCGCTCCCGTCAGATCCCCTCCGGTCCGTCCTTCATCGCGCCCGACAGGTAGGTGTCGAACGCCGCGAGATCGAGCAGGCCGTTGCCGCTGAGGCCGATCACGATCACCCGCTTCCTGCCCTCCTCGCGGCACTTCACCGCCTCGTCGACGGCGGCCGCGATCGCGTGTGACGACTCCGGTGCGGGCACGATGCCTTCGCTGCGGGCGAACAACACGGCGGACTGGAAGACCTTCGTTTGTGGATACGCCATCGCCTCGATCAGCCCGAGCCTGAGGCAGTGGCTCACCATCGGCGCCATGCCGTGGTAGCGCAGGCCGCCGGCGTGGATGCTGGGCGGCATGAAATGGTGGCCGAGCGTGTGCATCATCATCAGCGGCGTCGTCTCGGCGGTATCGCCGAAATCGTAGCGCAGCTCCCCGCGCGTGAGCGAAGGGCACGACGACGGTTCGACCGCGACGATGCGCGTGCGCTTTCCGTCCTTGAGCTTCCGTCGCACGAAAGGGAATGCGAGGCCGGCGAAATTGCTGCCGCCGCCGGCGCAGCCGAAGATCACGTCGGGCTCCTCGCCCGCCAGGGCCATCTGCTTGATCGCCTCCTCCCCGATGACCGACTGGTGCAGGCACACGTGGTTCAGCACGCTGCCCAGGGCGTACTTGGTTCCCGGATGCTTCATCGTGTCCTCGATCGCCTCGCTGATCGCGAGCCCGAGGCTGCCATGGCTGTCCGGGGTCTCGGCCAGCACCCTGCGGCCAAACTCCGTCTGGTCGCTCGGGCTCGCGTGCACGGTCGCGCCGTAGGTCTGCATGAGCATCTTCCGGTACGGCTTCTGGTTGAAGCTCACCTTCACCATGTAGACGTTGCACTCGAGGCCGAATACGCTGCACGCGAAGGCGAGCGACGAGCCCCACTGGCCGGCGCCCGTTTCCGTCGCGAGCCGCTTCGTGCCGGCGAGCTTGTTGTAGTACGCCTGCGGGATCGCCGTATTCGGTTTGTGGCTACCGGCGGGGCTGACGCCCTCGTACTTGTAGTAGATGTGGGCGGGCGTCTGCAGCGCCCGCTCCAGCCGGACGGCGCGCAGCAGCGGGGTGGGGCGATAGAGCGCGTACACGTCGCGCACCGCGGCGGGAATCTCGATCCAGCGTTCATTGGTCATTTCCTGGGCGACCAGCGCCTCGGGGAACAGGCCCAGCATCAGGTCCGGCGTGACGGGCTCGCGCGTGCCCGGGTGCAACGGCGGTGGCAGCGGTTCCGGGAAGTCGGCCAGCAGGTTGTACCAGGACGTGGGCATCTCTCCCGCGGGCAGCGGGAACGTGAGCGGAGGGTGCATGGGCAAACGGGGGTTTCGCGGACGACTCCTGAAGTAGTCGGCTGGGCCTATTCCGTCACGGCGCGAATTGCGGGCGGCCCGCGTTAGTGCGCCCGGTACCGCCCGTCATGAGGTTTCCGACTGGGTGGAGCAGCCTTTCCCCAGGCTGCTCGCAGGGCGATCGCCGGCAGAACGAATCTCCCCGCCGTCCGATCCAGCCGCCTGGGGACAGGCTGCTCCACCCGCAGTCCGGTCCACCCGCGGCCGGCCTACGCGCCGACTGCGAGCTGGCCGCAGCCGGCGGCGATGTCGATGCCGCGACGCTGGCGCACGGTGCTCGGCAGGGCGAACTCGTCGGCCAGGACGCGCTGGAAGCGCTTCGCGGCGTCGCCGCGGGCCGGCGCCCCGTCGTATCCCTGCGTCGGATTCAACGGGATCAGGTTAACCTGGGCCGGCAGGCCGCGAAGCAGGGAGCCGACGGCGCGGGCATGGTCCGCGGAGTCGTTCTTCCCCTCGATCAGCGTCCACTCGTAGAAGATGCGGCGCCCGGTTTCCGCGCTGTACGTGCGGCAGGCAGCCATCAGTTCGTCGAGCGGCCATTTGCGCGCCGCCGGGACGAGCGCGGCCCGCTCCTCCTGGGTCGCGGCGTGCAGCGAGACCGCCAGGTGCAGCGGTCGCTTTTCCCGGGCAAGCCGGAGGATGCCGGGCACGACGCCAACGGTGCTGAGCGTGATCCGCTCGGCGGCAAGCGCGAGGCCGGCGGAGTCGCGCAGGATGTCGGTTGCGTGCATGACCGCTTCATAGTTGTGGAGCGGTTCACCCATGCCCATGAGCACGACGTTCCGCAGCCTGGGCTGCGGAACGTCGTGCTCACGGGTGCTGGGTGTTAGGTGATGGGCGATGGGGGCTGACTTCAGGGCGCGGGCGACGTGGACGGCTTGGGCGACGATTTCCCCGGGAGTGAGGTGGCGGGTGTAGCCCATCTGGCCGGTGGCGCAGAAGACGCAGCCCATCGCGCACCCGACCTGGGAGCTCACACAGGCGGTGACGCGGCCGTTGAAACGCATGAGCACCGTCTCGATGCGTTCACGGTCGGGGAGCTCGAGCAGAAACTTTCGCGTGAAGCCGTCGCTCGAGTCGGTGGCGAGCGAGGTGGGCAGCACCCCGAGCGTTGCCTCGGCGGCGAGCCGGGTGAGCACCTTCCCGGGCACGCCGGGCATCGCGTCGGCCGTGAAGGCGTCGGCGTAGTGCAGGTACATCCGGTTCCACACCGTCTCCGCATGCACGCTCGCGAAGTCCCACCGCGCGAACTGCACGCGCAGCGCTTCGCGGCTGAGGTCGTAGAGATTGATCGGAGCCTGGCTCACGAAGCGCGCGGCGGCGGCAGTGCGCCCGCTGATCAGCGCGGCGGCACGGCCAGCGGAACGGCGCGCAGCGAGGCGAGGGCGGCGGCGATCGGGACGATCTGCCGTTGGCGGTCGAGGAAGAAGCTCACGGTCTCGAAGCCGAGCTCGTCGAGCATCTGCAGGGCCTGTTCGTAACGGTCGCCGACGCGCGTCGGGCGGTGGGCGTCGGCACCGAGGACCACCGGAATGCCGCGCTCCCGCATGGCGGTGAGGACGCGCGGGCCCGGGTTCATCTCCGGCAGCGCCTTGTTGAGCCCGCTCGTGTTGAGTTCCATGGCCACGCCGGTGGCGGCGATCCGGTCGAGCGCGCGCAGGATGAACGGCTCGATCCGCGCGTAGTCCCAGTCGGCGGGCGACTCGTTCTTCACCAGGTCGGGGTGGGCGAGCGTGTCGAAGAGCCCGGTCTCCGCCGACTGCGCGAGGTGTTCGAAATACGTCTGCTGGTACGCGAAGTAGTCGCCGGTGAAATAGCGCTCCTTGTAGTGCGTGACCTGCATGTGCACGGACCCCAGCACGTGGTGGAGCGGCACGCGGGCATGGAGCTGCTCGGCCCAGCGTTCGATGCCGGGAAAGAAATCGCTCTCGAGGCCGAGCCGCACGTCGACGCGGCCGGCAAACTCCGCGCGGGCCGCGGCGACCAGGTCGATGTACTCCTCGTATTGCCCGGGCGCCATGCGGTGTTCGATCCCCAGGTTGTCGGGCAGCGGGGCGTGGCAGGTGACGATGATGCCCTTCAGCCCGCGCGCCTCGGCCATCGCGGCGTAGTCGGAGGGCATGCCGGTCGCGTGCTTGCAGAGCGGCGTGTGGGAGTGGGACTCGTAGAGCAAAGGCGACATCTGGATACGATCAAAAGGGAAGGAGAGACCACGAAGCACACGAAATACACGAAAACTCACCGCCGGCGAACCGCTGCAGTCCTTTCGTGGATTTCGTGTGTTTCGTGGTTCACCTCCGACAGGTCAGAAGAACGTGTAGTACTTCCCCTGCGCGAGCCGGTCGATGAGGAGCGCGAGTTCGACGGCGTGGTAGTCGCCCCACATGCAGGCTTCGCCACAGGGCACCTTGCGGCCGGCCGGCACGTGGTCCCAGCCATTGGGCCGGTGGTAGACGCTATGCAGGAGGAGGCCCTGATGCTTCTTGTCCGTGGCGAGATACGGCTCGTCGAAGAGTGTGTTGGCGATCGTCAGGCCCGCCTGGAAGTACTTTGCGCCCGCGGCCTTCTCGCCCTTCGCGGTGAGGTAGGTGCCGAGCCGCAGCAGGCCCTGGGCGGTGATGGCGGCGGCCGAGCTGTCGACCGGCTCGTACGGGTTGAAGGGATCCGCGTCCTTCTTCGTGTAGTCGCCGAGCTTGTGCGAGTTGAGCGCCATGCTGTCCCAGTAGGGCACGCCGTCGCGCGAGGAATACCCGTCGATGTAATAGTCGCTGGTGGCGCGGGCGGTTTCGAGGAAGAGGTCGGTCACGGCGCGACGGCCGCCGACCGCGTCGAGGTCGGCGCCCTTCACCGTGTCGAGAAACTCGAGTTGTTCCGCGTAGCCGCAGATGATCCAGGCGGCGCCGCGGGTCCAGGTGGTGAACGGCGAGTAACCCTGCTGCGAGCTCGGGCAGCGGAACTGGCCGTCATTGCGGTTGAAGACGCTCTCGTGGGCTACGCGCCCGCGGACGTCGTAGCTGTCGCGACCCTGGCCGAAGAACACGTTGAACCGCGCGGTGGTCGCGGCGTGCTCGATGGCGCGGTGCAGGAGGTTGATGGGCTTGTCGCCCTCACCCATCAGCGCGTGGCCGAGCTGGTGCGCGACGACGAGCGAGCGCATGGAGCGGATCGTGTCCGCAAAGAGCGACTGCGGCCCGTTGAACGAATAGATGTAGCCGCTGGGTGCCACGCCCGCGGCACCGGCCACGGGGGACCAGGGTTGCCGGTAGGCGGTCGGGACATGGCGGGCGGCCTGCACGGCTCCGGATGCCTTCAACGCGATCTCCGTGTAATCGATCTCGCCCTGATCTCGCGCGACCCTGCCCTCGAGGATGAGCCGGCGGAGGTTGCCGTACGTGGAGACGTTGTTGAAACCGTGGTCGTGCACGCCGACGTGCGAGACGTGAGACGCCATGTACTTCACGGTCTTCTCGCGGCCGAGCTTCAGCATCGCCTCGTCGCCGGTGGCGTCGAAATGCAGGAACGCCATGCCGAACTGGAAGCCCTGCGTCCATTCCGTCCACCCGCGCGAGGTGTACCGCCCCTTGACCGTGAATACCGGCGTGCCCTTCGACGGATCCCACGCGGCGTCGATGGCGCGGATCTTCTGACCGGCGAGTTCGAAGACGCGGGCGGTTTTCTTGCGCAGCGACTGCGGCGTGAGGCGGGCGTTGATCTTCATGGCGGAAAGGGACGGTCACGTTGCCGGGGGCACGGCGGCGAAACAAGAGTGAACGGACAGTGGGGCCGGTGAAGCAGCCTGCCCTCTGGCTGCGTCCGGGACGCTCGACGCGGCCAGGACCAGCAGCCTGGGGCCAGGCTGCTCCACCTTGAGGCGGCGGCGGGGCGCTTTCGCCTACCCGTGAAAGGTCGTCATCAGTTGCGCGTAGATCCGGGCGCTGGCGAGCAGCTCCTTCAACCGGGCGCGTTCGTCGACACCATGTTCGTTCTCGCCACCGGGACCGTAGCCGAGCGTGGGGATCTTCAGGTGGTGCGAGAAGAAATGCATGTCGTTGAAACCGGTCGACACGTTGAAGTCGGCCCGTTCACCCCGGACCTCGCCTACGCAGGCGGCCATGGCGGCAAAGAACGGATCCTTGGGCGGCGAGAAGCAGGCGAAGTTCTCCGACGTCTTGTGCACCGTCACCCGGCAGTCCGGGATTCGCCGGGCGGCGGCGGTGATGAAGGCGCGCAGCTCGCGTTCGGCAGCGGCGTGGCTCTCGGCGGGGATGACGCGCCGGTCGATCGAGAAACTGGCGAATGCCGGCACCGTGTTGATCTTCGCGCCTTGGCCACAGTGAAACACGCCGCCGAGATTTACCGTCGGCCGCAATGGCGCGCCCGAGGGTGTGCGCCAGACGCGCCGCGCCAGCCGGGCCTTGTAGGGCGCGAAGGCCGCGACGAGCGCGGCCATTTTTTCGAGCGCGTTGCTGCCGGCTTCAGGGCGCGAACCGTGGGCGGCGCGCCCGTGGACGCGGACCTCCAGCCAGAGGGTGCCGTGGTGGCCGCAGCAGACGTGGCGCCCATAGCCGCCTTCCATCACCACGGCGTAATCGGGCGCTATCGGCGCGTGGGCGACGAGCCAGCCCGCGCCGAGGGCGGAATCCGTCTCCTCGTCGGCGGTGAAGGACACCTCGATGTTCATCCGGGGCGCCTGGCCGGAGGCACGCACGGCCTCGAGGGCGAGGAGCAGGCTGGCAATCGAGCCTTTCATGTCCGCGGTGCCGCGACCGTAGATCCACCCGCCGTCGACCTCCCCGCTGAAGGGACTCCCGTGGCGCCACGCGCCCGACACCGGCACCACGTCGTAATGCGCGTTAAAGTGGAGGGTGCGCCGGGCGCCACGGACGCGCCAGCGGCCCAGCACGTTGAAGCGGGGGTGCCGAGGTTGATCCTCCGGCAAGGTCCGGCGCAGCAGTGAGGCCGGAATGCGGTATCGCCGCGTCTGCAGTCCGAGGCGGGACAATTCCTGCGCGAGCCAGCCGGTCTGCTCGTCGTAGCGGTCGCCCGGCGGATTAATCGTCGGGATCCGCACCATCCGCTGCAGGCGGTGCACGAGGACGTCGGCATGTCGGTCGATGAAGTCGGCGGGCGTCACGGCGCCAAACCTGCCGGCAGTCTTCGCCCGGCACGACGGAAAAAACCTCCCGGGACGGGGCCTGGGAGGTGCGACCACGACCGGGCGACTCCCGCGGCAAGACCGCTCCGGAAGGGGGATGGCCCGCGTCCTAGCAGGCGGCGGACCGGGGCGCGTGGAACTTTTCCCGATTTTTCGACACGGGTCCGTGTTGTGCGGCGGGGCTTCGCCGCCTTCTTCTTTCCGGTTTTCGATGACGTCACTCACGCTCTTTCCCTTGGCGGATTATTGGTGGTTCTATGCCGCCTTCACCGTGGCGGTGATGGGCATGCTGGCGCTCGACCTCGGGGTGTTTCACCGGAATGCCCACGCCGTCAGCCTCAAGGAGGCGGGAGGCTGGACCATCACATGGTGCGTGCTCGCGCTCACGTTCTGCTTCGCGTTCTGGCAGTACGCGCAGTGGAAATTCCCCCAGGACCCGCGTTTGCTGGCCGCCGGTGTCACCGCCGAGGGCGCCGCGGCGCTGGCGCGGCAGAGTGCGCTGGAATTCCTGACCGGCTACGTGATCGAGCTGTCGCTCTCGGTGGACAACATTTTCGTCTTCGTCGTGGTCTTCAATTTTTTCGGTATCCCGCGCGAGTACCAGCATCGGGTGCTTTTCTTCGGCATCCTGGGCGCGCTGGTGTTCCGGGTGATCTTCATCTCGCTCGGCGCCGTGCTGATGAAATTCCACTGGGTGATCTGGGTGTTCGGCGGCTTCCTGATCCTCACCGGCCTCAAGATTCTCTTCGCGCCCGAGAAACCGCTCGATCCCGAGAAGAACCCGCTCCTGCGCATGCTGCGGCGGTTCATCCCCATCACGCCCACCTTTCACGGCCAGAAATTCGTCGTGATGCAGAATGGCGTCCGGTACGGGACGCCGCTGCTGGTCGCACTCGCGGCAATCGAGTTCAGCGACATCATCTTCGCGGTGGACTCGGTGCCGGCGATCTTCGCCATCACGCGCGAGCCGTTGATCGTCTTCACCTCAAATATTTTCGCGATCCTCGGGCTGCGCTCGATGTTCTTCCTGCTCTCGGGGGTGATGCACAAGTTCCACTTCCTGAAATACGGGCTCGGCGTGGTGCTGATCTTCGTGGGCCTCAAGATGGCCTGGCTCAACGAAGCCTTCGGCGGAAAGTTCCCCATCAGCTGGTCGCTGGGCATCATCGCGGGCGTGCTGGGTACCTCGGTGGTGGTCTCGCTGCTCTTCCCGAAACCGCTCGATCCGCTCGCCGAGAAGGCAGGCTAGGAGCGGATTTCCCTATCGTGCAGCCGCTTTCTCGGAGGGCGCTGCGCCGTCAGCGCCGCGGCTGCGCCGGGCACAGCGCTCCGGATACACCCATGCCCTCCTGAAAGCGCCGGTCGCGCGTCACTTCAGCCACGCCCACAGGAATTCCACCGCCTCGACGCCGAAGATGCCGAGCGCCGCGAAGAACGCGCCGCTGAGCAGCGTCATGACGTACCCGGCAAGGATGAAGGCGCCGTCGCGCTCCAGCAGCCCCGCGGCGGTGAGCAGGATGCCCCAGGCGGGCAGGGTGTTGCTGAACGGCACCGGCAGCGGCAGCAGCAGGAGCAGGGCGCACACGACGATCGGCACCGCGTGAAGCCGTTCGCGCCAGGGCGTGCCCGTGACCCAGAGCAGGCGCGGGCGGAGCATGCGTTCGAAGGCGAGGATGATCTTCCGCGTGATGGCAAAGACCTTGGCGAAGACTTTCGGCGGGAGCCGCGTGTCGAGGAGCTTTGCCGGCAGCCAGGGTTTCTCCCCCCAGGCCAGCCGCGCGCCGATCAGGGCGATGGTGAGACCGAAGGGCGTGGACAGCCCCGGCAGCGGCACCGGCGTCGTGAACGGGAGGGCCAGCAGGAGCAGGAGCAGCAGGTAGCCCCGCCCATGCAGCACGCCGATCACCTCGCGCAGCGTGACCGTCTCCACCGCGAACTCGCGCAGGATCAGCGCGAACTCCTCCGACAGCTTGCGGGGCTGCCGCAGGTCCGCCGCCGCGATCACGCTGGCGCCCGCGGGAGAGGGACGGGGGGCTTCAGGTGCCGCGGCGGTGTCCATACAGTTCGATATGCAGCCGGTGCGCGTACCGGTAGCCACGCGCCTTGCACAGCTCGCCCAGCCAGCCCGCACGGTCGCGCATCCGCTCGAGCGAGGTCGCCTCGGGCATGAGCAGCACCTTGTGGCGCGGCACGTCGCGCTGGAGCGCGGCCAGCATGTGCTCGAGCTCGTCGACGTCCTCGGGCCGGGACACGACGAACTTGAACTGGTACGCGTAGCGGTCGATCCACGCGCGCACCACGTCCGGCTGCCATCGGGTGGCCTCGTGCTTCCGCCGCCACGCGCCATGCGCCACGGGATCCGGCGCCGAGTTGAGCAGCTTGGGCGAAAGCGAGGCGAGGTCGCAGCCGATGCCGTCGGGCGCCACCGTCGCCGCCGTCTCGATCGTGAGATGGCGGCCCGTGGCCCGCAGGGCCGCGGCGAGCGCGTGGACCTCCTTCGCGATCATCGGCTCGCCGCCGGTGAGCACGACGTGCCGTGCCGCCGGAAAACGCTCCACCGCGGACACCACCTGGGCCACGGTGCGGATCTCGCCCTCGGGCTGCCACGACGCGTACGGCGTGTCGCACCATGCGCAGCGCAGGTTGCAGCCGCTCGTGCGGACGAAAACCGACGGGACGCCGGTGAGTTCGCCTTCGCCCTGGAGCGAATGGAAGAGTTCCGCGATCAGCATGACACGTCCGACGGCCGTGCGGGCAGCGCGGGCGTCGCGTCGTACTCCGTCGGATCGGCCAGGCCCGCACGCGCGAACGCCTCGCGGCGCTCCACGCAGGTGCCGCACTCGCCGCAGTGCCGCTCGCCGCCGCGATAGCACGACCAGGTGCGGCCAAAATCGACGCCCAGTCGCGCGCCCTCGGCCGCGATCCGCGCCTTGTCGAGCGCGATGAACGGCCGCAGCAGCTCCACGCCCGCATAGGTACCCAGCCGCATGGCGTCAGCCATCGCCCGCATGAAAGGTTCGCGGCAATCGGGATAGATCGCATGGTCGCCGCCGTGTGCCGCGATCACGAGCCCGCCCGCGCCGATGCTTTCGGCGAAGCCGCAGGCGATCGACAGCATGATCGCGTTGCGAAACGGCACCACGGTCTGCTTCATGTTTTCCGCCTCGTAATGACCCGAGGGAATCTCGCCGCCGCCCTTCAGCAGGTGCGACGCGAAGAGCCGCTCGATGAAGTCCAGCCGGATCGTCTCGTGCCGCGCTCCGAACCGCGCCGCGTGCTCCGCCGCGAACGGCAGTTCGCGATGATTGTGCTTCGCCCCATAGTCGAAACTCACGACGCCCGCGAGGTCATGCTCCCGCGCCGCCCAATGAAGGGCGGTCACCGAATCCATCCCACCGGAGCATAACACGAGCACCTGCATTGCCTGAGTGCCGCAAAGAGGCGCAGAAAGGGCAAAAAGGAAAACACCCGACGCCCGCCACCCGGCGGAAGGCCGGGGTTGGCATTCGGGCCGAAGTCCACACAGTCGGGGGAGAAAATCCCATGGTGATCCTGCACGACCCCCGCTGCGCCGAATACGGCTCCGCGATGCGGCCCGAACAACCGGCCCGCGTGATCCGGTCTGCGGCGCACCTGCGGTCGGCGCACCCGGAGTGGACCTGGCGGGTGCCGGACGAGACGCTTGCCACCGACGACGCGCTGTTGCTCGCCCACACGGCGGCGCACCTGCAGCGGCTGGCCATGACGCGGGATTTCGATCCGGACACTCCCTACCTGCCCGACATCCCGGTCCATGCGCGGCGCTCCGTGGCCGCAGCCATCGCCGCCGCGAAGCATGCCGCCAGCAGCCCGCACCATGAGCCGGTCTTCTCGCTCATGCGCCCGCCAGGCCATCACGCGACCGCCACGCGGGCGATGGGCTTCTGCTACCTCAACCAGATCGCCGTCGCCGCCCTCTACGCGCAAAAGCACCTGCAGGCCGAGAAGGTGGCCGTGTGGGATTTCGATGCCCACCATGGCAATGGCACCGAGGCCATCCTTCAGACCCGCACCCGGGTCTTTTTCGCCTCCGTCCACCAGTATCCCGGATATCCCGGCACCGGCACGCGCGACCTGGGTCCCACGTTGCGCAACTGGCCCGTCGCCCCCCACCCCCCACGCCCCGAACACATGGCGGCCTTGCGCGCGTCGCTCGATGCCGTGCAGGCCTTCAACCCCGATCTGCTGCTCGTTTCCGCCGGCTTCGATGCCTACGCCCGCGATCCCATCACGTCCATGACCCTGGAAGCCGAGGACTTCGCCACGCTCGGCACCTGGCTGGGCCAGCTCGGCCGGCCCGCCGCCGCCCTGCTCGAAGGCGGATACCACGCCGACCTCCCTTTGTTGATTGATGCGTTCCTAACCGCATGGAATAACGCCGCCTAGTCCGACGCATGATTTCCCGCTTCCTTCCGTCACGGCTACGCCGCTTCCTCGGCGTAAATGTGACGTCCCGCCCGCCCGCCTACCAACTGCTCGACCAGCCCGGCTCCCTGACGCCCTTGCTCGCGGCCCTGGGGGGCGTGCGCGAGGTCGCGCTCGATACGGAGGCGGACAACATGTACCATTACAAGACCCGGGTCTGCCTGCTGCAGTTCCTGGTGGGGGAGGAAGTCTTCCTCGTGGACGTGCTGGCGCCCGGGCTGAAGCTCGAACCGCTCTGGAAGGTTCTCGCCGACAAACATCTGATCATGCACGGCAGCGATTTCGACCTGCGCCTGCTGCACGATCTCTGCCGTTTCCGGCCCCACAGCCTCTTCGACACCATGCTCGCCGCCCAGCTCCTCGGCGTGCCGCGGTTCGGCCTCGCGGCGCTGCTGGAGCAGCACTTCGGCGTCGCGCTCGACAAGGACGGGCAGAAGGCCAACTGGTCCAAGCGACCCATCACCCCGAAGCTGCTCAACTACGCCGCGCTCGACGTGTGGCACCTGCCCGCGCTCCGCGACATCCTTAAACGCGAGCTGAAGAAGCTGGGCCGGCTGCCCTGGCTCGAACAGCAGTGCCAGGCACAAATCGCCGCCGGCTTCGAAGGCTTCGCGCCGCCCACCGAGAACGACTGGCGGATCGGACGCAGCGAACGGCTCCGCGGCGCCGGCTTGGGTGTGCTGCACGCCGTCTGGCACTGGCGCGAAGCCCAGGCCCAGCGGCTCGACACCCCGCCGTTCAAGGTCTGCGGCAACACCTTGCTGCTCAAGATGGCCGAGGCCGCCGAATCCGGTGAGAGCGAAGCCACCATCGTCAATGCGATCCACCTCGGCAAACGCCACGAGCGGCTCGTCGGCTCCCTGTCGGCGGCCGTCCGCGCCGGGCTGGCGCGTGACCCGAAGTCGCTGCCGCGGCGTCCGGGACGCGATCCCAATCACGTCTCGCTTACCCAGGATGAGATCGAGCTGCAGGACCGGATTCGCGCCGATCGCGACAAGGTGGCGAAAAGCCTGGAGATCGAGCCGACCCTGATCGCCAACCGCGCCCAGCTCGCCCAGATCGCCCGTCAACCGCGCAACGTCGGCGACATCCTGCTGCCCTGGCAGGCCGAGCTGCTGCGGCAAGGCCCCGCCCTTCAGGCCTGCAAATAGGGCGTCCCGGTTGCTGTCGGCACTCTTGCGAAACTTTGCCCTCACCCCCAGCGTCCCTCCCCGCCGCCTCCCCATGAAGTCGAAATTCCTCCCCGTCATCGCCGTCGCCGCGCTGCTGCTTTCCGCCGGTTGCGCCACTCGCAACACGTCGAGCGGAGGCAAGGAGACCACGGTCCTCGGCGGCGCTGTCACGGTGGCGAGCGACTCCTTCCAGCCGGTAAACCCCGCCACGATCAACACCGACACGTCCAAGCTGGTCGGGAAGTCCGGTCCGTCCGGAAAGAAGGTTTCGCTCTTCTGGGGGCTGCTTACCTTTAGCGATTATTGAGCGGGAGCGCGCCGGCACGCTTTCCGCGGCCTGCATCGCGGTGCGATCTGAAGGCCTGGTTTTGAGATCTGAGATTTGAACTTTCAGATCTGAGATTTCAGGTCTGCGGTCTGATCCGGAACCATTGCGGTTGGCCTTCGCGTCACCGATGAGAACGGCCGCACTCAAGGGTGGCGCGGCTTATCCTCAAGCCGCTACGGACGGGTCCGGCACGCGCCAGCCGCCTGGGGACGGGCGGCTCCACCGTGAGTTGATCGTCGGCTGAGATCTGAAATCTCCGATCTGAGGTTCCTAAAGCCGTTGCCCGTTCCCGCGAGCTTTGCCGAGATTGCGGCATGTCTGATCCCTCCGCCTTTGGCGGCGCCAACGCCAACATCGCGCGGCACCTCGGCCGGATGGCGGCGGCCCGTCCCGGGATGGCCGCGCTCAAGGTTCCGCGCGGCCGGACGCGAGCGGGCGAGATTGATTACCTGACGCTGACGTTCGCCGAGCTCGACGCGGAGGTGGCCGCATGGGGCCGGCGGCTGGCGCAGTCCGGCATCCAACGCGGAGACCGCACCCTCGTGATGGTGCGGCAGGGACTGCCGCTGATTGCCTCGGTCTTCGCCCTGTTCCACCTCGGGGCCGTGCCGGTGGTGATCGATCCGGGCATGGGTCTGCGGAGTTTCCTCCGCTGCGTCGCGCACGCCCGCCCGCGCGCGCTGGTGGGCATCCCCGTGGCGCGCGTGCTCAGCCGGTTGTTTCGCGGGGCGTTCGGGTCGGTGGCGGCCCGCGTGGGCGCCAGCGGCGAACTGACCGTCTGCCTCACCGCGCCGGGCTCGCGCGGAGACGGCGGGCCGGCGGCATTCTGCGCCGCATCCGACCTCGCCGCGGTGTTGTTCACTTCCGGATCCACCGGCGCACCCAAAGGCGTGCGCTACCAGCACGGGATGTTCGACGCGCAGATCCGGATCATCCGCGCCACCTACGCCATCGAGCCGGGCGAGATCGACCTGCCGATGCTGCCCATCTTCGCGCTCTTCAACCCGGCGCTCGGCATGACGACGATCGTCCCCGAGCTCGACCCGCGGCGGCCCGGCGCCCTCGATCCGGCGCGCATCGTGCAGGCCATCCGGCAGGAGAACGTCACCAACTCCTTCGGCTCGCCCACGCTGTGGCGGAAGATCGGCGATCACTGCATGGCTGCGGGCGTGACGCTGCCCTCGCTCCGCCGCGTGCTGTGCGCCGGCGCGGCGGTGCCGGCGGCGCTGTGGGAAAGCTCGCGGGTGTTCCTCCCGCGCGGCCGCCTGCACAGTCCCTACGGCGCGACCGAGGCGTTGCCCGTGTCGTCGGTCGACGCCGACGAAATCCCCGCCGGCTCGGTGCGCGGCGCCTGCGTCGGCCGGCCGGTCCGCGACGTCGAAGTGAAGGTCATCGCCCTGACCGACGAACCGATCGCGTCGCTGGTCGGCGCGCGCGTGCTGCGCACGGGAGAGGTGGGCGAGATCATCGTGCGCGGCCCGGTCGTTACCGAAGCCTACGACCATCGGCCGGACGCAACGCAGCTCGCCAAGATCGCGGGCGAGTCCGGCGTGTGGCACCGCATGGGCGACTGCGGATACCTGGACACCGACGGGCGCCTCTGGTTCTGCGGCCGCAAGGTCGAGCGCGTCGAGACGGCGACCGGCGTGCTCCACACCGAGCCGTGCGAACAGGTGTTTCGTACCCACCCGCGCGCCGGCCGCTGCGCCCTGGTTGGGCTCGGCCCGCGCGGCCGGCAGGAGCCCGCACTCGTGGTCGAGGCGAAGGTGCGACGCGCGGCCGATGCGGCCGCGCTCGCGCGCGAGCTGCGGGCCCTCGGCCGCGCGCATGCCCACACCGCCGGCATCACCCGTTTCTTCTTCCGCGCGCGCTTTCCCGTCGACGTCCGCCACAACGCCAAGATCCACCGCCTCACGCTCGCGCGCTGGGCGGCCACCGCCACCGGCAAGGCCGAACAGCAGGTGATCGTCGACGGGAACGGCTGAAGCCGCTCCAAGACCGCGGGCTGGAGGGACGTCGCTCCGAGGGCACCGGGGTGGAACGGAGCGCAGCCCCCGAGGAAACCGGCAAACCGCTGCCGCCGGTGATGCGTGACATCGCGCGGGTGGCGGGCGATGACTGGACCGTCCCAATTCTCCTCCATTGCCGCCTGCCCTTCCCTCCCTGTCATCCGAAGCCGCCGGTTCCGTTCTCGTCACGGGCGGCACCGGCTTCCTCGGTCGCCGGCTGGTCGAACGCCTGCTCGCTCGCGGCCGAACCGTGACCGTGCTTGGCCGGACCCCGGCGCCGGACCTCGAGCGGCGTGGCGTGCGTTTCGTGCGCGCGTCGCTCGACGACGCGGACTCCGTCGCGGCGGCCTGCGCGGGCGTGACGACGGTCTTTCACGTGGCGGCCCGGGTCGGCGTCTGGGGCCGTTACGACGACTTCTTCCGCACCAACGTGCTCGGCACCCGGGCGCTGCTCGCCGGCTGCCGGGCGCACGGCGTGGCGCGGTTCGTCCACACGAGCACGCCGAGCGTCGTCTACAACGGCCGTGACCTTGCCGGGGCGGACGAGTCGCTGCCGCTCACGACGGCGTGTCCGAGCGCGTACCCGCTCACCAAGGCGATCGCGGAGCGCGAGGTGCTCGCCGCGAGCGGGCCGGCCCTGCGCACGGTGGCGTTGCGTCCGCACCTGATCTGGGGCGTGGGCGATCCGCATCTCGTCCCGCGCGTGCTGGCGCGGGCGCGAGCCGGCCGGCTGCGGATCGTCGGCGACGGCCGGAACCGGGTCGACATGGTGCACGTCGACAACGCGGCCGACGCCCACCTGCGGGCCGAGGAGGCGCTGCGGGACGGCGGTGCCGCCGCCGGTCGCGCGTATTTCATCACGAACGGCGAGCCGGTCGTCCTCTGGGACTGGATCAACGCCCTGCTGCGCGCGCTGGGCGAGCCGCCGGTGACGAAACGCCTGCCGCTCGGCGTGGCGACTGCCGTGGGCGCGGTGTGCGAGGCGCTGTGGCGCGTGCTGCCGCTGCGCGGCGAGCCGCCGATGACGCGTTTCGTCGCGGCCGAGCTCGCGAAGGATCACTGGTTCGACCTCAGCGCGGCGCGCCGCGACCTAGGGTACGATCCGCGGGTGAGCATGGCGGAGGGCACGGCGGAACTGGTGGGCCATCTTAAACGGAGCTGAGCCGCATCGAGGTGGAGCAGCCTGTCCCCAGGCTGCTCGTCTGGAGGGCGGTCACGGCACCAGTTCGTACAGCGCCGAGCCATCGCCGCGGTCCGCGACCAGCCGGATCTGCGGGTTCTGCGGCAGGTACTTGATCCCGCCGGCGCCCGACACGAAGCGCAGGCTCACGCCCGGAACGGGCAGGACGCGCCAGTTGCGGTCGGCGGAGGGATCGATTTCGCCGGCTGCGTGCAGGTGGCGGACGATCGCCTCGCGGGTCTCGTCCGGCGCGTCCACGACGATGCTCGAGCCGTCGAGCCCGGGAAAACTGCCGCCGCCGGTGGCCCGGTAGCTGTTGGTGACGACGAGGAACGTGGCGTCGTCGTCGAGCGGCCGGCCTGCGTGGCGCAAATCGACGATCCGGCGGGCGCCGGCTTGCGCGAGGGTGCCGTTCGGCGCGTACCGCGCGGGCTGCGTCACATCGATCGCGTAGGTGACGCCCTCGATCGAATCGAACTGATACGAACGAAAACCCGCGTTGAGCAGCTCCTGCGCCCGCGGCCCCCGGGGATCGATTCGGTTGAACTGGCCGGCGGACATTTCCAGCCACTCGCGCACCGTGGCGCCACGGACCTTCACCGCGCTCACGCGGTTGGGATAGATGTACAGGTCGGCGACATTGCGCATCGTGAATGGCCCGGCGGGGATGTCCGTGTAATACTTCCATCCCTGGCGCCCGCCCGCCTTGAATGGCGCGGCGGCGGAGAGGAGCGGGAGTTTCTCGTAGTCCGTGCCCTGCACCGCGCGGCGCACGTAGGCGAGCTGGGCTTGGGCGACGAGCTGCACCGACGGATCGTCGGCCACCTGGGCGAAGTAGCTCGTGATCGGCGAACGCGTGCGGGCGATGGCATCGCGCATGTACTGGAGCGTGCCGGCGTGCTCCTCGCGCACGAGCTGCTCGACCAGCGGATCGGGTGCGACGACCGGCCGCTGCGTGGCCCGGTCGCGGATCGGGCGGATCTCGGCGCGACTGTCGGTCACCTGCCAGCGGCCGGCGCGGCGCTCGAGCACGAGGTCGATCACGCCCAGGTGATCGCCCCAGCGCCCAGGCATGACGGCCGGCACGCCGCGGATCGTGCCGCGCGCGAGGTCCACGCCCGGAAACCCGGCGTAGCCCGGGCCCGGGAACTCGCCGTGCGAATGGCCGAAGAGGATCGCGTCGATGCCCGGTACCTCGACGAGCCCGGCCACGGCGTTTTCCGAGACGCGCACCGAGTCGCCGCGCTCGAAGCCGGAGTGGGGGATCGCAATCACGAGATCGGCGCCCCGCGCCCGGATCTCCGGCACGTAGTGGCGGGCGGAGGCCACGATGTCATGGACGGTGATGCGGCCGGCGAGGTGCGCCCGGTCCCAGACCAGGATCTGCGGGGGCACGAAACCGATCACACCCACCCGGAGCGCCTGCGGAGCGCCGGCTTCGTCGGTGAACGTGCGCTCGAGGATCACGTACGGAGCGAATGCCGGCGGGTCGTTGGCGGGATCGCCGTCGCCGTCGTCGACCCGGGTGTTGGCGCTGACATAGGGAAACGCCGCGCCCGCGATCGCCTGGCGCAGGAAGGGCAGGCCGAAGTTGAAGTCGTGGTTGCCGATGTTGCCGGCGTCCACTCCGAGCGCGTTGAGCACGCGCATGGCGGGATGGACCGCGCCGGCGGGCAGGGACCGGATCTTCGCCACGTAATCGCCGAGCGGGCTGCCCTGCAGCAGGTCGCCGTTGTCGAACAGCAGGCTGTTGCGCGCTTCCGCGCGGGCGGCCCGGATCAGCGGCACCGTGCGCGCGAGCCCGTAGTCCTCCGTCGGCTGGTCCTGGAAGTAGTCCCAGGCGAGCAGGTACATGTGCAGGTCGGTCGTCTCGAGCACGCGCAGCTTCAGCGGGGCGGCGGCTACGGCGGTCGCCAGCGCGAGCGCCGCGGCGACGAGGCGGAGGGCGGGCGGCGTCCTCATGTGCGCTGCCGGACGGCTTCGAAGAGCGTGATGATCGTCGCCATGGCGACGTTGAGCGAGTCGGCCTGGCCGGCCATCGGGATGCGCACGGGCAGGTCGGCATGCTGCAGCCAGAACGCGCTCAGGCCGTACTGTTCGCTGCCCATGACCACGGCGAGCGGGCCGCGCAGGTCGGCGTCGGAATAGACCGTCTCCGCGGCGGGCGTGGTCGCCACGATGCGGATACGGCGCTCCCGCAGCCAGGCGAGCACGCGCGGGCTGTCGTCGACGACCAGCGGCACGGAGAACAGGACGCCGGTCGAGGCGCGGACGACGTTGGGGTTGAAGATGTCGGTGACCGGGTCGCAGACGATGACGGCATGGCAGCCGGCGGCGTCGGCGCTGCGCAGGATCGTGCCGAGGTTGCCGGGCTTCTCGATCGCCTCGACGACGAGGAGAAACGGATCCGCCGGCAGTGCGAGGTCCTCGAGCCGGCGCCGCCACTGCGGCGCGACCGCGAGCAGGCCGTCGGGCCGCTCGCGGTAGGCGGCCTTGGCGAAGGCGTCGCGGGACAGCTCGAACAACTCCGCGCCGGCGGCGGCGGCCTGGGCGAGCAGCGCGGGTTCGTTCTCGCCGAGAAACCACTCCGGCGCGAAGTACAGTTCGCGCAGCGGCACCTGCTTCTCGAGCGCGCGGCGGATCTCGCGATACCCCTCGACGAGAAACACGCCCGCCTCGTCGCGGGGCCGCCGGTCGCGCAGCTTCACGAGCTGCTTGATGCGCGGGTTCTGGAGGCTGGAGATCTTTTCGATCGGCATCGGAGAGGAACCACGAAACACACGAAACACACGAAAGAGAATCCTCTTCGTTTCCGCGGCTTTCGGGTGTTTCGTGTGCTTCGTGGTGAAGAGAAAGACCAAATTCAACGACCAGCCGTTCGGCTATCACCAGGAGATCGAGCTCGAGATCGGCACGCTCACGAACCTCGGTTCCGGGCTCGGACGGGTGACCCTGCCGGGCCAGCCGGCCGGGGAGGCGGGGGGAGGCTGGGTGGTGATGGTGCCGTTCACGCTGCCGGGGGAGCGCGTCCGGGCGCGGGTCTTCCGCAATCACAAGAATTTCTCCGAGGCCGACCTGGTCGAGGTCCTGACGCCTTCACCCGAGCGCGTGACCGCGCGCTGCCCGCTCTTCGGCCGCTGCGGCGGCTGTCAGTATCAGCATCTCGCGTACGCCGGGCAGCTCGCCTGGAAGCGGCGGCAGGTGGCCGAGCTGCTCGAGCACCTTGCGGGGATCACGTTTCCCGTCGCGCCCGTGATCCCGTCCCCGCGGGAGTTTAACTACCGTTCGAAGATCACCCCGCATTTCAATCCGCCCTCGCCGCGGGGCCGCCGCGCGGCCCCGCCGGCCGCGCTGGCGACCGGCGGCGCGGCGGCTCCACCGGTGCCGATCGGATTTCTGCGGCAGGGGACGCGTTTCGATATCGTCGACGTGCCGCAGTGCCCCATCGCGACCGAGGCGATCAACGCCCGGCTCGGCGCGGTGCGGGCGCGGGTGCATGCGCAGCAGGAGACGTACACGCGCGCGTCCACGCTGCTGCTGCGCGACGCCGGCGGCAGCGTCACGACCGATTACGACGCCGTCGTCACCGAAAGGGTGGGCGACCTCGAGCTGCACTTCCTCGCGCGTGATTTCTTCCAGAACAATCCGTTCATCCTGCCTGCGTTCACCCGCTACGTGCGCGACCAGGCGGCGGCGGGCGGGGCGCGCTGCCTGGTCGACGCGTATTGCGGCAGCGGGCTGTTCGCATTGTCGGCCGCCCCGGCCTTCGCGCGCGTCGCCGGCATCGAGGTGAGCGAGAGCAGCGTGCGTTTCGCCCGCGAGAACGCCGCCGCCAACGGCATCGCGCACGCCACGTTCACGGCGGGCGATGCGGCGGCGATCTTCGCCGGGCTCGATCCGGCGTTCGCGCCGGCCGACACCGCCGTGATCATCGATCCCCCGCGCAAGGGATGCGACGAGTCGTTCCTGCGCCAGCTCTTCGCCTTTGGACCCCGCACGGTCGTGTACGTCTCGTGCGATCCCGCCACGCAGATGCGTGACCTGCGGCACTTTGTGGCGGCCGGATACGCGCTCCAGGCCGTGCAGCCGTTCGATCTTTTTCCGCAAACCCGGCATCTGGAGTGCGTCCTGACGCTCGGACGCGTGGCGGCATCGGCGCCGCGGGCCGCCGCTGCGGAATAAGCGGCGGGCGGGCGAAGGATAATTCAGGATTGGGGACTTGTGCTCCCCAAAGCTACGCGGCTCCTTGGAGCTCTCAACCGCCTGTCGCTGATGCCGCCCTTTCCTCCTTTCCGCCCCGCCCTTTTCACCTGCCTGCTGGCCGCGGTGGCGGCGCAAGGACAGGTGACCACGGTGCACACCTTCACCGGCCAGCCCAACGACGGCGCACTGGTCAGCGCCAATCTCGCCCAGGCGCCCGACGGCACGATTTACGGCGTCACGCGCCAGGGCGGAAGTGCCAACGAGGGCACGGTATTCCGGGTGCAGCCCGACGGCTCGGGTTATCAGGTGCTGTACTCGTTCCCGGGCACCGGCGGAGCGCGCGGCCCCGACCAGGCGTTCCTCCGCGGTCGCGACGGCGCGTTGTACGGCACCTCGGAGTTCGGCGGGACCAGCAATTTTGGCGCGCTGTACCGGATCAATGCCGACGGCACCGGTTTTTCGCTGCTGCGGTCGTTCACCGCGGGTGGCCCGAACGTGGTGCTCGACGGCGGGGCGCCGCGGGGCGGGCTCGTCCATGCGAGTGACGGCTTCATCTACGGCTGCACCACCACCGGCACGATCGCCGGCACCAACCTCACCGATCGCAACGGCGTCATCTATCGCATCGCTCCCGACGGCAGCGGTTACCGGCTGCTGGTCTCGTTCGACGGCGGGACGAACGCCCCCGGTGGACGCATCCCCACGACCCTGATCGAGGGACGTGACGGCCGGCTCTACGGCACCGCGATCGCGGGTGGAGCCAACGGCGGGGGCGGCGTGGTCTTTTCGCTGGGGAAGGACGGCACCGGCTACACCGTCCTGCACTCGTTCAGCACGGCGACGACCACGGCCAATCCGCGCGGCAACGAACCGCAGTCGCCGCTGGTCCACGCGACCGACGGCTACCTCTACGGCACCACGCGCGCCGGCGGTGCCAACGGCGACGGCTGCGTTTTCCGCCTGCTGCCGAACGGGACGGCGTTCGAGATCATTCATTCGTTCACCGCCGCCACCGCGACGGGCGACATTTATCCGACCGGTGCCTTTCTCCAGGGCAGCGACGGTTCGCTTTACGGCCGCACCCGGTTCGGCGGAGCCAGCAACTTCGGTTTCGTCTACAAGATCCGCACCGACGGCACCGGTTTCCGGATCCTGACGAGCTTTCCCGCGGCGACGAATTACGACAACTCGCTGATGCAGGGAGCGGACGGCGCCCTTTACGCCGTGTCGGGCAACCAGCTCCTCCGCATCGTGGAGACCCCGGGCCTCACCATCACGCAGCAGCCGGCCAGCCAGACGATCGCCCCCGGCGGCAGCGTGACCTTCCGCGTCACCGCGCCCGGCGCCACGACCTACCAGTGGCGGCGCAACAACACCAACATCGCCGGCGCGACCGGGGCCACGTACACGCTCAACAACCTCACCACCGCGGCCAACGCGACGTACTCCGTCGTGGTCGGCAACGGCACGGAGACGGTCACGAGCGCGGGCGCCGTCCTCCTCGTCGCCGCGCCCGTGCCGGGCCGGCTGATCAACCTTTCCGTGCGGACCAACGCCGGGACCGGTGACCAGACCCTCATCGCGGGCTTCGTCGTCTCCGGCTCGGGCAACAAGCAGGTGCTGGTGCGGGCCATCGGGCCCACGCTGCAATCGGTGTTCGGGGTCGACGGGGTGCTGACGGACCCGCAACTCGCGCTCTACCGGGGCAACGCCCAGCTTGCCGGCAACGCGGGCTGGGGTGGCAATCCCGCGCTCGCGACGGCGTTCACGCAGGTCGGAGCCTTTGCCCTCGGCGCCGCGTCGCGCGACGCCGCGTTGCTGTCACCGCTCGCGGCGGGTGGCTACTCCGCCCAGGTCGCCTCGTCCTCGGGCCGCACGGGCGTCGCGCTCGTCGAGGCCTACGACGCCGACCCCGCTTCTTCGAACTCCCGCTTCATCAACCTCTCCGCGCGGACCGTGGCCGGGACGGGCGATCAGACGCTGATCGCCGGCTTCGTGATCTCGGGGAACGTGCCCCGCACGCTCCTGATCCGCGGCATCGGCCCGGCGCTGGCGCTGTTTGGCGTCGAGGGCACCCTGGCCAACCCGCGCCTCGAGCTGCGCACGCGCATCAACAATCAGGACACGCTCGTGGCGGCCAACGCCGGGTGGGCCGGCAATCCCGCCCTCAGTTCCGCGTCCGCACAGGTGGGCGCCTTCGCCCTGCCGGCCGGATCGGCCGACGCCGCGCTGCTCATTACCCTGACGCCCGGCTCCTACACCGCCCAGGTGACCGGCGCCGGCGGCGCGACCGGCGTGGCTCTCGTCGAGATCTACGAAGTCCCGTAGTCGGGACGTTGCCGTTGCAGTGGAGCCGCCTGTCCTCCGGCGGCTGACGTACGACGGACCCGTCCGCAGCAGCCTGAGGACAGGCCGCTCCACCCTTCGGTGCGGCCGTACTCATCGATGATTGGAAGGCCCACCGCACCGTTCCGGCTCAGCGGGCAGGGCGCCGTCAGTGGTACCGTGCCGAACGCCCAAGATAGTTCAGCATCCAGATTTCCTTCCACACGCGGTACCGGCCTTCTTGCGTGAACTTGCCGAGATCTTCGCGCTCCGCGTGCGGGTGGAGGAAGCCAAGCTCGGTGTTGAGCCGGTCGAGCTCGTGCTGGACGGAGTTGAAATCGGCCAGCGGCTCAAGGGTGAAGGGAGCGAGCTGGACCTGGAGGCGGGCCAGCCGCACGCGATGGCGCGCCAGCAGGCGCGCCAGCGAGCGGCGCCAGGGCGCGCGTTCGACCAACCAGTTCTCCGGGTAAAAACCGCCAAACGGGATGTAAAGGTTGTCGGTCAGGTAGCGGTTGCCCTCCGCGTCGACCGATGTCACCGCATAGCAGACGGAGATGGCACCGTTGGCCTGGGGAATGAAGGTCACCTGCACCCGGATGGTGGCCTGGGCATCCTGATAGACCGAAACGCGCAGGAAAACGCCTCCGCCGATCTCGGCCTTGAGGGCCTGCACCTGGCGAAAACCCTGGGCGCGGAGCCATTCGCGGATCTGCAGCAGCCGGGGCTGCACCGGCCACTCCTCGCCGGAGCTATTGACGACGTAACGCGGGAACAGCGGCAGCGGGCTGAGACTGTGCGCGGTGATCGCGAGCCAGTTGTACAAGGTCTCGGCGAGGAACCAGACGATGAAGAACACGATCACGAGCACCCAGAAAGGCCGGTCGATAAGGTTGAAATCGGTGCACAGGTAGGCGCAACCAAAGGCGAACACCAGCCAGCGCAGCCACCGGTCGGCGATCGACACGATCGGGGACCCCAGCCGCTGGTTCACCTGCATCAGGACCAGCGACAGGAGGATGGCCAACAAGATGAAGTACGAGGTCGGCACGAGACGGGGAGCCGCCCGCGGAGAGAAAGCCGGGCGAACCGCGGGAATGACGCGACGGAAGTGAGGAATTGGTCCCGGTCAACTGAGCCGCACCGGCATGATGACACAGACAAAGTTTTCCAGCGTCTTGAACACGCCCGGACTCACCTCGTCCTTGAGCTCGAAGAACACCTCGTCCTTCGCCAGCGCCTTCAGCGGGTCCATTAGAAAAGTCGGATTGAAGGCGACCTGCAGCTCAGGCCCGCTGTACCCGATCGCCATCGATTCGTGCGCCTCACCGAAGTCCGGGCTCTGCGCCGTGAGCTCCAGGAGGTTGCTGGAAAGCTTCAGTTTGACCGAGTTGGCCTTTTCCGAGCAAACCAGCGCAGCGCGATGCACACACTGCAGGAAGAGCTCGCGCTCCAACTTGATGCGTTGGTGGGTCTCCTTGGGAATAACCTGTTGATAATTGGGATAATTTCCCTCGACCACCTTCGAATAGAGATAGACGTGATCGACCAGGCCGCTGCTGTCCTTGTCCGTCGCGATTTGAAACGCCGCCCGCCGGTCGCTGAAGTTGATCTTCACCTTCTCACCCTTGTCGAGCATGCGGGTGAGCTCGGCCACCGTCTTGGCCGGCAGGATGATCGCCCCGGCTGAAGCGGCCGGAACTTCCATTTCCTTGGCCATCAGGGCGAGTCGCCGTCCATCGGTCGCCACCAGGGAGAGCTTGCCGTCCTTGAAGTTGAAATAGACGCCATTGAGGATGTAGCGCGTCTCGTCCGTCGATTGCGCGTACGCCACGCTCTTCAACATCGCCGACAGCTCGGCCTGCTCGAGGCTGTAGGCCTTGTCGTCCCCAAACTCCGGCAACGGCGGGAACTCTTCCTTGCCAATGCCCATGATCCGGAAGGTTGAACCTCCCGAGGTCAGCTTGACCTGGTGGTTGGGCGTACCGTCAAACGTGACATCCAGGTTGGGTAACTCCCGGACGATACCCGCCAGACGCTTCACCGGCAGGGTGACTGCGCCGCTCTCCTTTACGTCCGCCTTGATCCGGCAGCGGATTCCCAGGTCGAGATTGGTGGTCGTCAGCGAAATCTGATCCTTTTCGGCCTCGATCAACACGTTGCTCAAGATCGGCATGCTCGCCTTGGAGCCGACCACATTAAGGACTTGGGCAAGGCCGTTGGCGAAGTGATCGCGGTTGATTTTGAATTTCATGCGGGGCGGCCTGATGAAGTCTGGGCGAAAGCTAACAAACGCTAAAAGAATAGAGGTTCAATAAGGAATTATATCCGTAGTCATATGCACTGCGAACAACTACAGCAACCGCCCGTTTCCCCTCCCAGCGGGAGCAGATTAGGGTGGTGAGAAACATGGGGCTGGAGCCCAGCAACCGCCCGGTTATTGCCAGGCCTCCGGTTGCTCCGAGATTACCGGCACGATCTTCACATCTTATCCGGCAGGACCCCGGGGAGCCCGAGGGGAGGTTTCCGATGCCGTTCGATAGCGGCGGAGGTGGCGGGCGAGGCCAAAGAAGACGTACGCCAGGCAAATTCCCAGGACGGCGATCTCCTTGTAGAGGATGACCAGTCCCAGCACGGCGAGCATCAGCACGAAGGGTCGCAAGCGAGTCTGGGTCTGCAAGTCGACGTTCTTGCCGCTCGGATAACGCACCGTGCTCATCATCAGGAACGCGACGAGCAGCATCAGCGGCGGCAGCGCGAGGGCCCAGGCGTTCAGGGAACGATCGGTTTCCGCGAGCTTAAGGAGGAAGAGCACGGTCGCGGCCACGGTGGACGCGGCCGCCGGGACGGGGAGACCGACGAAATCGCGGTTCGAGTCCTTGGTCCCGGGCCGCAGCAGGGGATTCGTGATCACGTTGAAACGCGCCAGCCGCATCGCGGCGCAGAGGAGATAGACGAAACCTATGAACCATCCAATGTTGCGGAACCACTCATAGCTTCCCGTGGTGGGCGAGAGGATGAGGTAGAACATCAGCAGGGCCGGCGCCATGCCGAACGAGATGACGTCCGCCAGGGAGTCGAACTCCGCCCCGAAGAGCGACTCCCTCCCGCCCATGCGCGCCAGTCTTCCGTCGAGCGTGTCAAAAGCGGCCGCCCCGAAGATGAACCACACGGCGTACTTGTAATGCTCGTGGCTGGTGGAGCCGTTGTACTCCCCCGAGAGGGTCGTCTCCGCCAGGCGTGCCTGGATGCACTGAACGATGGCCATGAAACCGCAGAACAGGTTTCCGGCCGTCATGAGATTGGGCAGGAAGTAGATGCGACTCGCCTGCCGAACGTTGTACGGGTCGGCCGCGTCTTCGTCGGGGGGCGGGCGGCGACGGATCACTTGGTGAGGCTTTCCAGGTATTTCCAGAATTTCGAATGCTGCTCCACCAACTGCTGTTCCGAGACGGGCAATTTGTTGCGCAGCAGGAAATCTTCGAGCGAGTTGCGGTGAAGGATGTAATCCACGTGCAGCGTGTCTCCCTGCGCCTCGAAATAGAACCGGAAGTCCCCCGAACGCAGCCGGTACAGTTGCTTCACGCCGCGGCGGAACTGCCCCAGCGGTTCACGCGGGTGCGCCAGGTCCCCCGGCTTGAGGTGGCTGATGGGGTCGATGGCATCGAGCTGCGCCAGTTTATCGAGCTTGTTGAGCTCCTGCATGGCCTGGGCCGAAAACGTGACTTGATACATGGTCAGTTGGACCCGACGGTCCGGTAACCCGCCGCGGCCCGACGCGTCATGGCGGCAAGCGGCTCGCGTCCCGTGTTTTCAATCCTTCGTTCCATGAAACGCCCCGGTCTATTCGCGTCCCTTCTGGCGGCAACGCTATTCCTCCTCGCGGGATCCGGTCGCCTGATGGCGGCGGAAGCCAGGCCCGGGCCCGCCGGCAAGGCCGCGAAAAAGAGCCGGGAGCTCCTGGAGCGCTTCGACCGGAACGGAGACGGGAAGCTCGACGATGACGAGCGCGCCGCAGCCAAGGACGCGATGATGCAGGAGCAGCTCGACCGTCAGATGGCCCGGATTGCCGCCGGCGGTACCGGCCCCGCCGGAGAGCGGTTTCGGGCCACCGCCCTGGCGCTCTTCGACCGCAACAAGGACGGGCGGCTGGACGACGACGAGCGCGCGGAGGCCCAGCGGTTCGCTGAAGCGCGCCAAGATCCGGCGGCGCTCAAGGGGGAGGTGGAGCAGAAGTTCGATCGCAACGGGGACGGCCGCCTCGACGACGCGGAGCGCCGCGAGGCGGGCGAGTTCCTCGCCGAACTGCGCAACTTCGCCGGACAGCGGCTGCGCCAGGAGCTGCTGCGGGAGTTCGATCGCAATGCCAATGGCAGGATCGACGACGCGGAGATGACGGCCTTGGAGAAAAGCGTCCGTCCGCGGCTCGAGGCCAACCCGCAGCAGCGACGCCTCTACGACGCGAACCGGGACGGAAAGCTCGACGAAGCCGAATGGCGGGCCGCCCGGGTCCGCATCGGAGCATGGCTCAACGAGGGTGGGCCAGCCGCACTGGCTCCCGAGGCGCCCCGGGCGGACAAACGGTGAACGGTGTTCGGGCCCGGCTCACCTGCGCCGCGCTCCTGCCTCTGGCAGGAACCCACCGTCCGGGCGCGGCCGCGCTCCGCGGCAACTCCTTCGCCGTCATTTCCGCGCGGCCTGATCCTTGGCGAGCTGGCTCTTCACCAGATCGCGGTGCACCCGATTGCTGAGGCCGGCGAGATGCAGCCGCATCGCTTCGACCACGCCGTTGGTGTCCCGGGCAGCGATCAGTTTCACGATGGACCGATGAGCGTCGACCACGCCGTGCACCAGCGTCGAGAGCAGGGGATTCTCGCTGCTTTTGGCGGGAATCATCGTGTCCGGCAGCCGGTAGAACACGTAGTTGCACTCGATCATCAGCAGGTCGAAATCGTTGACGAACCTTTCGTTCCCGCTCGTCTCGACAATCGTCTGGTGGAACTGCCAGTCGAGCTCGAGCCAGCGCGCCGAGGGCGCATTCGGCGCCTCGGCCTCCATGCCATCACAGATGAGGTCGAGCTGCACCAGGTCGGTGGCCGAACGGTTATGGCAGGCGGCCCGGGCCGCTGCGAGTTCGATGGCCTCGCGGTATTCGTGCAGGTGCGTGACTTCCGCCGGCCCATAATCGCGCAGTCGCAGCCCGCGGTTCACCTCGTCCTTCAGCAGGATTCCTTTGGAAACGAGCTTCTGCAGCCCTTCGCGCACCGGGATGCGGCTGAGCTTCAGTTTGGCGGCGAGATCGCGCTCGACCAGCCGCTCTCCGGGGAGAAACGCCTCCGAGAAGATGAGGCGCACGAGTTTCTGGAGATTCGGCGGCGTCCGATCGATTCTCGGCTCAAAGATGCGACGGCGTTTCGGCATCGAGGCCAATCAATCCGGCGCCGGTGCGGCTGCAAAGCCTGAATTCTCCCGCAGCCGGAGCGGCGATCACGGCGTGGCCAGGACTTCCTGCAACCAACGCCGCGCCGCGGCGCGCTCCGGCAGGTCGTGGAGCGTCCAGCGATCGGTGTGGTTGCGAATCCCGATGATGAGGAAGCGATGGGTGTCGAGCGGACGTCCGGTGCCCGCGAGGTAGTTCATCGTGTCCACGATCCCATACGTGCCCGGGGCGATGTCGTACACCTCGTGGGCGACCAGCACCGGCCGGCGCCCCAGCCGCTCCAACCGGCGTGCCGCCGCCGCCCGGTCGCTGCCGGGGTAGGGCCAGCTCCGGGCACCGTCGTAATGGCTCGCGGGTAGGAAAGCCCGCCACAGTCCGGCGATCTCGTCGTCGTGCAGCCCGATGAAGTGACAGGCGATTGCTCCCCGCGAAAATCCCGTGAGCACCACCGCGGCCGGATCGCCGCCAAACTCGGCGCAAACCGCACGCACCGCCTGCTTGCAGTAGGCGACGGTCGCGGCGACGTCTCCCCACCACCGGATCGCATTGCGCCCCTTTTCCGCCTCCACGTAAGGCAGGCAAAGCCAGATGAAACCCTCCGGCCCGCCCAACCCATAGCCAAGACTCGAGTCGCTCACTCTGCCCGTGCTCACGTCGCCGTGCTTGCTGCGGTAGTCGCCGTTGCCGGCGTACTCCACGATGACCGGAAAACGCCGCCCCGGCGCCCAGTCGCGCGGCAGGTACAGGCTGTGATGCACCTCGGTGCCGCGATAGGCCGGAAGCGTCGACCGCACCCGGCGGCCCGGAGCGGGTTCCCCTTCCGTCATCGCCGGGGGAAACAGGTCCTGGCGAAAGGCCGCGAGGTCCGGGTAGCCGGCGGGAGCGGATTCCGCCGCGGTCGCGGCGGCGGCCAGGCCAAGGGCAAGCCAGGAGCGGGGGAGAAGCATGGAGGGGCGCGGTCGATCAGGGGTGGCCGGACCGGCTCCGTGTGGCAAGCGCGGCCATGGACGCCGGATTTCCCCCCCCGGTATACCAGCGGCCGGCCGCTGGCAGCCGGGCAGGAAAAGGCTCCGCCGGCCGCAGCCGGCGCCTCCTTCGCAGGGGCGCCTCCATCGGCCTCGCGCCGCGGCTGCTCGCGGCGAGAAACGGGTTGACAGCGGGCCGGCCGGCTTTGCTGGTATACCATCGTGCGGACGCCCTGCCGCCCCCCATGCCCTCGCCTGCAGCTGCGGCCGTCGCCCGCGGCAGTCCCGGCAAGGCATGCCTCCCGTTCGTAGTTCGGGGCATGTTCGCTCCTCCTCTTCCCATGCCTCCCTCGCTTCCGCTCTTCCCCGGGCTCCGCGCGTTCCTCCTCTTGTTCCTGCTTGTGCTCATCGGCACGGTTCGCGTGGCCGCCCAGGCTGCGTCCACCGGGACGATCGAAGGCCGCGTCTCGAACTCGGCCGCCGGCAGCTTCCTCAAGCAGGTGAGGGTTGCCGTCGAAGGCACGACGTTCGAGGCCTTCACCAATGAAGCCGGCGAGTTCCAGCTCGTCGGGGTGCCCGCGGGCGATCTCACGCTGCGCGTCTCCGCGGCCGGCCTCGCGGCGCAGACCGCGCGGGTGAACGTCGTCGCCGGCCAGGTGGCGCGCCGCGACTTCGACGTCGGGGTGCGCGACGCCGCGGCCACTCCGCCGGCGGGCACGACGAGCCGCGACGGCACAGTCGTGCTCGATGCGTTCACGGTCGCCGAGCGCGAACTCAGCGCGCAGTCGGCGGCCCTGCAGGAACAGCGGACGGCGCCGAACATCAAGAACGTGGTCGCCTTCGAGGAATTCGGCGACCTCGGCGATGGCAATCCGGGCGAGTTCCTCAAGTTCGTGCCCGGAATCCAGGTCTCCATGTCACCCGCGATCCCGAGCGAAGCGTCGATCCGCGGGATGCCCGGCAGCGGCACGCTGCTCACCGTGGATGGCGTCGAGCTTTCCTCCGACGGGCCCGCCGGCCGTGGCGCGAGCTTCACCGCCTCCAACGTCGCCAACATCGACCGCATCGAGATCACGAAGGTGCCCACGCCCGACATGCCCGCCAATGCCGTCGGCGGCATGGTGAATGTCGTCAGCAAGAGCGGTTTCAGCCGCCGGGATCCCCAGTTCACGTACAACGTGTTCGGTCTGCTGACGACCAAGGAGCCGCTGAAGAACTTCGGCCGCGAACTGACGCGCTCCGGGAGCGCCGACGCTGCCACGGGCGGACCGCGCTTCCGGCCCGGCTTCGACTTCACGTACATCAAGCCGGTCGACCGCACGTTCGCCCTCTCGCTGAGCGGCGGCCGCAACGTGCGCTGGGAGGACAAGGACAACCTGGCGCCGACCTGGAACCGCGTCGCGCTCGTGCAGACGCAGAGCCAGATCGCCGCGCAGATCTCCACCCGCGAGCGCAACGTCGCCTCGCTGCGTGCCGACTGGAAGCCGGCGCCGGCCCACGCGCTCTTCGCCAACGTGAGCTTCACCAACGACAACGTGTCGTCCCGCATCTACACGCAGACCCAGGCGTATGGCGCCGGCGCGACCGGCGGCGAAAACTTCACGCAGGGCGCCGCGACCGGCGTCGGCACCATGACGCTGGCCACGACCTACCGCGAGCAGCTCAAGGATACGCTCGCCTCGTCGCTCGGCTATACGTTCAGCGGCCGGCAGTGGCGGGTGGAGGCGCGTCTCGCCCACTCGCAGTCGCGCCGGCGCACGCTCAGCGCCCGCGACGGGCACGACTACTTCGGCACCACGTCCTCGACGATTCCCAACCTCGTCCTGCGCGGCGAGGGCTTCGGTGGCGTCACCGACGGCACGCCGCCCGTGGTCACCGGCGTGGATCGCGCCGGCCGGCCCGTCGACATCAACAACGGCCGGCTCTACTCGCTCAACAGCGTCACCTCCCCCGAGGAGCCGCTGATGACCAATGCGGTCACGACCCTGAAGCTCAATGCGGCGCGCGACCTGGCCCTGCCGGTCCCGGTCCGGCTGATGGCCGGCATCGACGTCTCCCGGAACGTCCGGGACCTGCGCGCCGCGACGCGCACCTGGAACTTCCGCCCGACCTCCGCCGTCGGCTCACCCGACCGCCTCGCCGGCAGCTACGATCTCATCAACGAGACGTATTCCCGGCAGCGCAGCTTCGCCAACGGACAGCGCGTGGATTGGATCGATCCCCGCAAGGTCTACGGCTTGTTCAAGTCCGAACCCACCTGGTTCGTCCTCAACGAGGCCGCCTATCACACCTCGACGGTCAACGGCTCCCAGGAGCTCGAGGAGGTCATCTCCGCCGGATTCGTGCGCGCCGACCTGAAACTCCTGCGCAACCGGCTCTGGCTCGTCGCCGGGGCGAGGTACGAGCGCACCGACGACGAGGGCGTCGGCGGCTCCAACGACATCCGCGCCACCTACCAGCAGGACGCCAGCGGCAACCTGATCCGCAACGCCGCCGGCCAGCCCGTGCGCGTGGCCGGCGATGCGCTCACCCTCGCGCGGCTGCAGTATCGCGAGCGAGCCGCGTATGCGGACAGCCACTACGGTGACCTCTACCCGAGCGTGAACGCGAGTTACTCGTTCACCGAGAACCTCGTCGCCCGCGCCGCGTACGCCAGGACCATCGGCCGGCCCGACATCAACTTCATCATTCCGTCGCGCAGCGTCGCCGACCCCGCGGTCGCCGAGAACAACCGCGTGATCAATGTGAACAACGCCGGGCTGAAGCCGTGGTCGGCCGACAACTACGACCTCAGTCTCGAGACCTATTCGGTGAAGGGTGCGACGATCGCGCTGAGCCTCTTCCGGAAGGAGATCGCGGGCTTTTTCGTCACGACCCGCACTGACGCCACCGCGGGATTGCTCGCGGAAATGGGCCTGACGGACGACTACCTCGATTACGACGTCGTTTCCCGATCCAACTCCTCGAACTCGGTCCGCCTCGACGGTTTCGAGTGGAGCTGGCGGCAGTCGCTGCAGCCGTTCTCTAGCCTGCCGAAATGGGCGCGCGGCCTCCAGGTTTGGGCCAATGGCACGCACCTCACGATCGGCGGCGCGGGCCGCGACGAGTTCTCCGGCTACTCCCCGCGGATCATCAACTGGGGCGCGAGCTACGCGAACGCCCGATTCCTGTTCAAGTACAACGTCTCGCGGATCGGGCGGCAGCGCGCCTCGCTCGACCTCGTGGGCGCCACCGTGCCGCCCGGCACGTATCAGGCGCAGGATACCCGCACCGTCCAGGACGGCTCGGTCGAGTACCGCCTGCACCGGCGCTTCGCGCTCTACGCCTCGGTCCGCAACCTCGCCAACCAGCCGCGTCCGCTCATCACGTACTCCGACAACGCCCCGGCCTACACGCGCCCGCGCGCCTACAACTTCTACGGCGCGCTGTGGACGCTCGGCGTGAAAGGCACGTTCTAGGGCAGAGTCTTCCATCGTGCCGCCGATCCCGGTGGGGGATGCTGCGCCAGCGCCGCGGCTGCAATGGAGCGCGGCCCTCCGAAGAGGGCCATGACTTCCCTGAAACCGCGGTCGTCGCGCGCCGCCGGATCCGACTGACCGGCCTGCGGCGGGGAGGGCCGCGCTCCCGAGCGAAGCCAGTTGATCTGACCTCCCATTCCGATATCCGGACGCCATGTCTTCCGCCGCCTCCTGTGTGATTGCGATCGACGCACCGCTGCCGGAGGCCGCGCGGCAACGCCTGGGTGCGCTTTCGCCACGCGTGCGCGTCCTCGACGGAGCCGCACCGGAGATGCTGTCCGAGGCGGACGTGCTTTATTTCTGGGACCAGCCCCCCGCGCCGGCGGCCATGCCCCGGCTGCGCTGGTCCCAGTTCACCAGCGCCGGCATCGGCAAGATCGCCCACTCGGCGCTCGCCCGCTCCGGCCTGCCCCTCGCCTGCGCCAGCGGGGCTTACAGCACGCCGGTGGCCGAGATGGCGATGGCGCTGCTGCTGTCGCTCCAGCGGCGCCTGCCGCGCTGCGGCGAGCTGCAACGCGCCCAGGTCTGGCGCGGCGACATGTCCCGCCTGGTCGGCGACGCCTCGCGCGGCCGCACGATGGGCATCGTCGGCTACGGGAGCCTCGGCCGCGAGGTCGCGCGGCTGGCGCACGCCTTCGGCATGACGATCCTTGCCTGCAAGCGCCGGCCCGACGTCCGGGTCGACCCGCATTTCTGCCTCGAAGGCACGGGTGATCCGGAGGGGCGGCTCCCGGTCGCCTGGTACGGGCTCGGGCAGTTGACTGAGATGTTTCGCCGCTGCGACGTCGTCATGATCACGCTGCCCGGCAGCCCGCACACCACCCATTGCGTCGGCGCCGCCCAGCTCGCCGCGCTGCCGCCGCACGCGCACCTCGTGAACGTCGGCCGCGGCACCGTGGTCGACGAGGCCGCGCTGCTCGAGGCCCTGCGCGCGGGCCGCCTCGCGGGCGCCGGGCTCGACGTCTTCGCCGTGGAGCCGTTGCCGCCCGGTCATCCGTTCTGGTCCGAACCGCGCGTGCTCATGACGCCGCACATCGCCCCCGAGTCCGGCACCATGCCGCAGCTCTCGGCCGAGGTCCTGATCGAGAACGTCCGCCGCGACCTCGCCGGCGAACCGCTGCTCAACCTCGTGAACTTCGACCTCGGCTACTGAACGGCGTACCATCCAAAGGTGGAGCGCCGTCTCCCCACGCGCCGCTCGCGACCATCCCGAACCCCGGCTCTCCCCATGAGATTTTTCACCGCGATCTTCCCGCCCGCCGCCCTCGTCCTCTTCTTCGCCGGTTCCCCGGTCGCCGCCGCGCCCGCCGTCGTCGACTACACGATCCAGCTCGACGTCGTCCGCTCCGGCTACGACGGGGAGCATTGCTGGGTGCATCCCCGCGCCGGGATCGTGCCGCAGCCCGGGCGGCCGCCCACCGTGGTCATGACGCTGCAGAGCCTGTGGTTGAAGGGCAGCGACGTCTTCGGCCCGCTCAACGACCTGCGCACCGACGATCTCGGCCGCACGTGGAGCCCGCTCACGGAACACGCCGCCACCCTCGGCCAGCGGCCCGAGGCCGACGGCGCGACGGTCGGCGCCTGCGATTTCTGGCCGCAGTGGCATGCCGCCTCCGGCAAGCTGCTTGGGCTTGGACACAGCGTGCGGTATCGCAACCAGGCCGTCATTCACGAGCGCCCCCGCGAAACCATCTTCTCCGTCTATGACGCCGGCGCGCGGACCTGGTCCGCCTGGCGGCCCGTCGCCATGCCGGACGAGCCGCGTTTCTACAACGCCGGCGCCGGCAGCGCGCAGCGCGTCGACCTGCCCGACGGCACGCTACTCGTGCCCTTCTATTTCAAGGCGAAGGGTGAGACCGACTACCGCACCGCGGTCATGCAGTGCGCGTTCGATGGCACGACCGTCACCGTCCGCGCCATCGGCGGCGAATTGCGTCAGGCCGGCGGGCGCGGCCTGTACGAGCCGTCGCTCGTCCGGCTCGGCGACCGGTTCTTCCTCTGTATGCGGAACGACCGGACCGCTTACGTCTCGTCGAGCCGTGACGGGTTGAACTTCACCCCGCCGCGCGCCTGGAGCTGGGACGACGGCTCCGACCTCGGCAGCTACAACACCCAGCAGCACTGGGTCACGCACGGCGACGCACTCTTCCTCGTCTACACCCGCCGCGGGGCGGGCAACGACCATGTTTTCCGCCACCGCGCGCCCCTTTTCATCGCGCAGGTGGATCCGGACCGCCTCGTCGTCATGCGCGCGACCGAACGCATCCTCGTGCCCGAGCACGGCGCGCGGCTGGGGAACTTCGGGGTGACGCAGGTCAGCGCCCACGAGACGTGGGTGACCGTCGCCGAGTGGATGCAGACCAACCGGCCGATGCTCGTCATCCCGCCCGACAACCCGTGGGGCGCGGCCAATCGCGTGTTCGCCGCCCGGATACGCTTCGACCTGCCCCGGGCGAAACGGGCGGAGGCGCGGGCGGAGGCCCAGGCCCGGCCCCGCCGCCTCATCTTCAACAACGACGGCGGCGGTGACACGCGCGTCCCGGCGGAGCGGCTGTCGCAGCCCCGGGACTTCCTCGCGCTGCGGACCACGCCGCTGGTGGGGACGCAGGTCGACACGATCGTTTTCGACACCACGAGCGGCACCTTCGGCCGCTTCGCGCACCGCACGGCGGTGGCGGAGCCGTTCATGGTACGCGAGGGCCGGTATCGCCACAACCTCCTGCCCGACCTGGCCCCGCTGGGCACGGACGCCCTGCGCCTCGTGAGCGAACACAGCCGCGCGGTGGGGCAGGAGGTTTTCTGGGTGATGCGGATGAATGACACGCACGATGCGGGCAATCCGCTGCTCTGGCCGAAGTTCAAGGAGGAGCATCCCCATCTGCTCCTGGGCAGCAAGGCGGCGCCGCCGCAGCGGGGAGCGTGGACGGCGGTCGACTACGGCCGGCCCGAGGTGCGCGACCTCGCCCGCCGCACGATCGCGGAGGTCGCGGCCAATTACGATCTCGACGGGATCGAACTCGATTTCTGGCGCCACCCGGTGTTCTTCCGCACGACCGCGGCCGGGCAGCCGGCGAGCGACGAGGACCGGGCCGCGATGACCGCCCTGCTGCGCGACATCCGCTCCGACCTCGATGCGGCGGGCCGCCGGCGCGGGCGATACCTCCTGTTGAGTGTGAAGACTCCGGATTCGGTGAGTTATTGCCGGGAGATCGGACTCGATCTGGAGCGCTGGCTGGCGGAAGGCTCGGTGGACCTGCTCGTGCCCGGCGGTTATTTTCAACTCAACCCGTGGAGCGAGAGCGTGGCCCTCGCGCGCCGACACGGCGTCAAGATCTACGCCTGCCTGGCTGAAAGCCGCGTGCGCGACGCAGAAGGCGCCGCCGCGCGCAACAGCCTGGAGGCGCTGCGTGCGCGTGCTGCGGCAGCATGGGCGGCCGGCGTCGACGGCATCCAGATGTTCAACCATTTCGATCCGCACTCTCCGCTCTGGCGGGAGCTGGGCGACCCGGCGGTGTTGCGCCCATTACCCAAGGTTTATTTCGCGAGCGTGCAGGGGGCGTCGACGTCGCGCGGTTACTATCCCGCGCAGCGCCACATCACGCTGCCGACGCTCACCCCCGATGCGCCCGAAACCATCGCGGCGGGCGGCAGCCGGACCTACGACCTGCATGTGGGCGACGACCTGCGCGCCGGAGGTCCGCTGCGTGCGACACTCCAGCTGCGAACGGGTGCGCCCGTCACCGCGGTGCGTGTGCAGTGGAACGACGTGGACCTCACGCCCATCCGCACGGCGGCAGGACCAGCCGGTCTCGCCGCAGAAGTGCCGGCGACCGCAGTCCGGGCCGGGCGCCATCGCGTCACTGTCGCGGCCGCGGAGGAAATCCGGCTCGCGGACCTCAGCCTGCGGCTCGAAGCGCGGTAGTCGCGCCGCGCTCGATCTCGCATCCCCCGCGCCCGGCCGGTGCGGTCGGGTCGCGCCGCCGTGGCGGGATCAGGTGCCGGCTGCGGCCGCCGACCAGGCCTGGGCGCGGGCGATATCCCGGCGGATGAAGAACCGGTAGCCGGCGAGCAACACGAGGCTGGCGAGCAGGAACACCCCGGCGATGCCGGCGAAGATCCCGGCAAGGCCGACATGGCTCTTGAGGAAACCGGCGAAGAGCACGCCCATGCCGCCGGCCCCGGTGGCGACGGCATTCATGAAGCCGACGCCGGTGGAGCGGAACTGCGGGGGCACGATTTCGCACTGGGTCGGGTTGTCGTTGGCCTGGCCGATGCCGCGCAGGAATGAAAATGCCGCGATGCCGGCGGCCACGACCGGGAACGCCGGCTGGCCGACGAAGAGCAGCAGGAACGGTGCGGAAAGCAGATAGAACAACCCGTAGAGCAGCATCCGGCGGTGCGGTGCGCCGGCGGCGAGGCGGTCGGACACGGTGCCGCCGACGACGATGCCGAGCATCACGGAGATCTGGAGCATGAACGTCCCGGCGAAGCCCGCGGCGGCGAGCGTCATGTCGTAGGTCTCCCGGAAATACAGCGGGAGCCATCCGAAGAACGTCCACAGGCCGAGTCCCGAGAGCATCGATTCGGCGAGCAGGACGTAGTAGGACGGCACGCTGGAAAGGTATTTCAACGCCTCGGGCAGCGACGCGCGCGCGACGGCCGCGCGAGGAGCCGGCGGGGTGGCCGGCACGATCGGCTTCGCCAGGAGCGCGAGCGCGATGCCGCCCAGCCCAAGCACCCAGAAGCCGGAGCGCCAGCCATGGTGTTCCGCCATGAAGCCCGCGAAGCTGCCGCCGAGGATCATGCCACCATTCACGCCGATGGAGATGAAGCTCAGGGCGCGCGCTCGGGACCCCGGCCCATGGTACTCCGCGATCAGGGCGATGGCGGCGGGCAGGAAGAGGCACTCCGTGATGCCGAGGCCGAGGCGCAGCGCGACCAGCATGGGAAAACCGGTCGCGGCGCCCATCAGCGCCGTCACGGCGCTCCAGGCGACCAGGCTGACCACCACCATCCGCGTGCGGGAAAAGCGGTCCGCGAGGCTGCCGGCGAGCGGTGAACCGAGCGCATAGCTCCACAGGAAGACGGAACCGAGGAGGCCGAGCTGCACGTCGCTCAGGCCCAGGTCGGCGCGCAGCGCCGGCAGCACGGCCGACAGCGATGCCCGGTCGGCGTAGTTCAAGGCCGCCGCCACGGCGAGGAACAGCGCGACGCGCCAGCGGGTTTGGCGATACCAGGAGTCCTCGGCCATCGGGTGTTGGTAGGTGTGGGCCGAGGGGTTGGCGAGTCCCGGCGAAGGAAAATCGGCGCGACCGCCTTACGGACGTACGAGCACCGGCGTCGCGTCGAGATGCTCGGCCATGAACGTCCGGACCATCGCGTCGAACGTGGGATCGAACCGGACGTCCGGCAGGGCGCCCGCGGTCGAGGCCAGCACGCCGCGGTCGTGCAGCGGCAGCTTGAGCGTGCGGAGGAAATGGGCGAACGACTGCCGCACTTCGGAGCGTGTGAAGATGCTCCACAGTGCGGTGATCCGCGCCTGCGCCGCCCGCGCCTGCTCGAGGCGTCCCGCGGTCCACGCCGTGAACAGCGCCCGGAACAACTGCGGCGCGATGCAGCCCTGCGCCACCACGCAGCCGTGCCCGCCCGCTTCGAGCGTGGGCAGGACGAGCTTCTCCACCCCCTGCAGGAAACGCAGCGGCCGGCCCGCGGTGGCCGCGAGGATCTCCGCGCAGCGGTCGGCGTCGGCGCCGTTGGTATCCTTCAACGCCACGATGTTCGGGTGCTGGGCGAGCCGGGCCACGGTGGGGACGGCGAAAGGTGTCGGCATCCGCAGGTGGTGGTAGAGCGCGAGCGGCAGGGGACTGTCCTCGGCCACGCGCGTGCAGTAGTTGGCGAGCTGCTCCTGATCGAGGGCGACGAAGAACGGGCACATCAGCACCGCCACGTCGGCACCGGCCCGCTGCATGTCGCGCGCCTGGCGCAGCGCGTGCCGATGCCCGAGGCCCGACACGCCCGCGTAAATGACGCCATCGGGGGCGGCGCGCCGGACGGTTTCCACGATCGCCAGCCGCTCGGGCTCGTCGAGCAGCGGTGACTCGCCCGTCGAACCGACGGCAAAATACTCGGAGATGCCGCCGCTCCGCAGGTGGGCCACGAGGCCTTCGAGGCTCGGCCGGTCGACCTCGCCGCGCGGGGTGAAGGGCGTCACGAGCGCGGCGATCAGGTGAGGAGCGGAAGCGGGCAGGCGGGACGGGCTCATGAAACGGGAACGGTGTTGGGAACCGAGGCCACGGCGGCCAGCGCAGCGGCGCGAAAATGCTCGAACTGCTCGAGCGTCGCCCCGCGGTACGGCGGGAGCAGCGCGAGCGGAAAGTCGGGGAAATGCAGCCTCGCGTAGAGCTTGTCGTAAGCGCCGTCGAGGTACGTGCCGCCGGCGAGCGCGGCCTTCGCCGCCGCGTGCAACCCCCGGAACACCGGCTCCAGCGCCACCCGTTCTGCCCGCGACGCCGCGAACCAGCGCCGCGCCAGCCCCGGCTCGCACGCGCCCAGCGCGCACAGGAGCCCGCAGCCGGTCTCCTCCGCCAGCGCATGGAATCCGAACTCGGTCAGGAAGCACCGCACGCCGGCCGCCTGGGCCGCGGTGGCGACGTCGCGCAGGACGGGCACGTTGTCGCCGCCCATCTTGATCGCGACCAGGTTGGGGTGCCGCCCCGCGAGCCGCGTGTAGTCGGCGCCGGTCAGCACGCGTCTCGCCCGCGCCAGGTTGTAGTGCAGGAACTTCGCCTCGGGGAACCGCCCGCACGTGGCGGCGAAGAACGCGTCCATCTCCTCGTCGGCGAGCGCGCCCCACGACGCCAGCGAGATCTGGAACTCGCGCACGCCCCCCTCCAGCGCCGCCGCGATCCGCTCCTGCACCGTGCCGAGCGCGAGGCTGATGACCCCCACCATCGGCACGCCCCCCGCGGCGAGCATCTCCTCCGCAAAGATCCGGCCGATCGCGGCGAACTGGCCCTCCGTCACCGCGTAGCCCTCGCCCGCGGTGCCGAAGATGTAGTGGCGGGGGCCGAGGTGCCCCACGGCATGCCGAACCGTCGCCCGGAAAAGCGGTTCGTCGCAGGTGCCGTCGGCCTTCCAGGGCAGCACGCACGTTCCGAGCAACGCGCGCGGATAACGCGCCGCGGGCGGCGGCGGGAGGGTCGAGAGCGGGGCGGGCGGCGGCATGCGCGGAGGCCCACCAAGCCACGAATGGTATACCACTGCAAGGGTTTCTTTCCCCGGCCGACCCGGATGGCGCCGGCGGCGCGCAGCCGGCCCCGGCCGGCGGGCTCCGCTCCGCCACCCGGCCCACTGCGGCGTTGACTTGTGGTATACCATGGGAACGCTCCCGGCACGCCCCCATGAAGCGCCGCTCTTCCGCCTGGTTGTCCTGCCTGTCCCTTGCCGCCGTCGCGTCCGCGACTGCCGCCGACCCGGTCGTCCGGGCGGTCGCCCCGCTCCGGGCTGTCACGCTCACGTCTCCCGCCGGCCAGCCGGCGGAGTATCGCTACCTGGCGTTTCCGGTCGTGCACCGCGTGTCGGACGACGAGATCTGGGTCGCCTACAAGGCCGGGCGCAGCCACGCGACCGACGCCGGGGCGGCGATGGAAATCGTCCGCCACACGCTGTCCTCCGGACGCACGACGCTCGTGCAACGCGTGCCTGCTCCGCCGCCCAAGCCTTATCAAATGGGAGAGTTCGTCCGGCAGCCGGATGGAGCGCTCGAGCTGCGCATCGACGTGCAGGACGTCGGCTGGGACGGCCGCCATTACCGCTCCGGGGCGGAGACGCTCCGCTGGAACGCGGCGCGCGGGGCGTTCGATCCGGCCGTGCCCATGCCGCCGGTCGAAGGCGTGCAGTATGGGTACCCCTTCGAGTTCATCGTCGAGGGCCGCACCACGTGGCAGCTCGTCATGGCATTCGGCTACCACCAGCCGGGCGGACGCTGGAGTGTCGACGTGCTGCGGTCCGGGGACTCGGGCCGATCGTGGTCCTTCGTGCGAAACCTCACCGCGGAGTTCGGCGGCATCCGCGGGAACGAGAGCGGTTTCGTGCGGCACGGCGACGGGTTTCTCGTCACGACCCGCGGCTATGACCGGATCGCGCGGCTGCATCGCACCGACGGCGAGTTCCGCGTGCAGCGGCAGGCCGACCTGACCGGGAAGTATCCGTTCGTGAACAACATCATCGGCCGCCCGCGGATCTTCGTGCGCGACGGTCACGGTTACCTGATCGGGCGGAACTGGACACGGCCGCAGGATGGCAGCGCCGGGCCCAGCGAGATGCAGCTCTGCCTGCTGCGCTTCGACCCGGCCACCCTCGCGCTCACGGGCTGCGTGATCATCGACAACGCAGAGCAGCGCAAGCTGGGCGACGGCTACTACGCGGTGCCGGTGTTCGCCGGGGAGGGCGCCGACACGCGACTCCATGTCATCACCTACAAGGGGCTGCCCGGCCAGCCGCCGGAGATCGTCCGGTTTGACTATCGCTGGGCCGATCTGAAGTGAACGCGGCGGACCGGCCCTCCTCCCGCGGTCCCCGCCGCCGGGGACGAATGCTCCTGGCTTCGCTCGTGATCGGGTTGGGCGTCCCGCGCCTTCCGGCCGGTGAGCGCATCACGTTCCACGAGGTGCCGAGCGCGGCGATCGGGCGCTCCCTGCCGGTGGCGGTCATCGCGCCGGAGGAGACCGCGCCCTCGCCTTCGGCCGTGTTGTTTTTCCTGCATGGCCGCGGCCGCCACCACCGCTCGCTGCTCGAATCGCCGGCCGGGGCGGCGACGCGGCAGGCGCTGTTGCGTGCGCCCTTCTTCGTCGTGTTGCCGCAGGGCGAGGACGGCTGGTACATCGATTCGCCCGCGCTGCCGGCCGCGCGCTACCAGGCGTACCTCGAGGAAGTGATCGCGTGGACCGGCCGCACCTTCCCGGTGGCGCGGAACCGGGAGCGACGCGGCATCGCCGGGTGGTCGATGGGCGGCTATGGGGCGGTGCGTTTTGCGCAGGCCCATCCGGATGACTTCGGGTTCGTCGCCAGCATCATCGGACTGCTCGATTTCCCCCGGCCGGAGGACCTGCCCGCGGGGCAGAACTACCGGGTGCCCACGGCCCGGTTCACCGCGGATCCGACCGTGTGGGCGGCGTTCAACCCGCTCGCCGCCGTCGCGCGGCTGCGCGACACCCGGGTCCAGCTCGTGCTCGCGACGCGCGGATTCGAGCGCACGATGAACGAACGGTTCATCGCGGCCCTGCATGCGGGCGGGATGGAGCCGGAGGTGCACTGGCTGGAGGGCGGCCACGAGTTTCCGCTGGTGGAGCGCGCCGTGCCTTTGGTCATCGACGCCGCCACCCGAAGTTTTCAGAACCGGCCCCGATGAGCCTCGTCTCGACCCAGCGCCTCGAAACCGAACTGCTCGTCGCCGGCGGCGGGATTTCGGGCGTGTGCGTGGCGCTCGCCGCCGCGCGCCTGGGCACGCGCGTGATCCTCGTGCAGGACCGGCCGGTGCTCGGGGGCAACGCCTCCAGCGAGATCCGCATGCACGTCGTCGGCGCCACCGGCCTGCACGCCGGTCTGCCGCTCGTCCTCGAGCCCCGCGAGGGCGGGTTGATCGAGGAGATCAGGCTCGAGCTGGCGGTGCGCAACCCGCAGCGGTCGCCCGCGATCGCCGACCTGATCCTGTACGAACTCTGTCGCGCGGAGCCGAAGCTCACGCTGTTGCTCAACACCACGGTGACGGCCGCGCGGGTCGAGTCGGGCCGCATCGTGGAAGTGACGGCCGAGCGGCCGTCCACCGAGGATCGCTTCCTGCTCACGGCGGCGATGTACGCGGATTGCACCGGCGATGGCCGGCTCGGCGCGGAGGCGGGGGCGCCCTTTCGCCGCGGACGCGAGGGTCGGGACGAGTTCGGCGAAGCGCTGGCGCCCGAGGCGGGGGACGGAAAGACGCTTGGCTCGACGATCCTCTTCCAGGCCCGGAAACACGACCGGCCGATGCCGTACGTCGCGCCGCCGTGGGTCCGGCGGTTCCAGCCGGCCGACTTCACCCTGCGTCCCTTTGGCAAGGCGGGTTCGGACCTCGGCCTCGAATACGGCTACTGGTGGATCGAGTGGGGCGGCTGCCTCGACACGCTCAAGGACAACGAACGGATCCGCGACGAGCTGCTCGCGGTCACGCTCGGCGTCTGGAACTACATCAAGAACGAGTCGGGCCTCGACGTCGCGCCCTGGGCGCTGGAGTGGATCGGCTTCGTGCCCGGCAAGCGCGAGAGCCGGCGATTCGTCGGACAGCACGTGTTGACGGAGACCGAGCTCTTCGCGTCGCGACCTTTCGCCGACGCCATCGCGTTCGGCGGGTGGCCGATCGACACGCATCCGCCCGAGGGCGTCGACGCGCCGGACCAGGCGCCCTGCACGCAAAACCACCTGCCGTGGCTGTACGACATCCCGCTGCGGAGCTGCGTGAGCGCCACGGTGCGCAACCTCTTCTTCGCCGGCCGAAATATTTCCGCGACGCATCTCGCGTTTGCCTCCACGCGGGTGATGGCGACCTGCGCGGTGGTGGGGCAGGGTGTGGGAACCGCCGCCACGCTGGCGCTCCGCGCCGGGGTCGAACCCGCGGCGATCGCCGGCGATGCCGGCCTGCTCCGACAGATCCAGCAGCGGCTCCTGCGCGACGATGCCTACCTGGTCGGCGTCCGCAACGCGGACCCCGCCGATCTCGCCCGCACCGCGACGGTGCGCGCCTCGAGCGAGCAGCCCGGCGGCGAAGCAGGCCTCGTGCTGTCGGGGCAGACGCGGGCCGTGCACGGGCCGACGGTCCCGGATTCGCCCGCGGCGGCACCCTCGAACCAGTGGGAGAGCGTGCTGCAGGAGCTGGCGACCGGAGCCGTGCAGGCAGTTTACACCATCGCGCCGCCGGCCCGGGCGTTTCCGGGCACGCACCGCTGGATGAGCGATCCGGGCAAAAGCCTGCCGGCGTGGCTCGAGCTGCGCTGGGCGGCGCCCGTGAGCGTGCGCGAAGTGCAGCTCGTGTTCGACACCGGTCAGCACCGGTTCCTCACGCTGTCGCAAGCCGACGGATACACGCGGCGCATGCACTGGGGAGCGCCCCAGCCGGAGACCGTGCGCGACTACCGGATCGAGGCGGAGACGCCGACGGGGTGGACGCTCCTGCACCGGGAGCAGGGCAACTACCAGCGGCGGCGCGTGCACCGCCTGGCGGCGCCCGTGGCGACGGGCGCGATGCGCATCGTGGTCGAGGCCACGCACGGGCTCGATCACGCCCGCCTCTTCGAGGTGCGGGTCTATGGCGCTGAGCCAACGGACTCATGCAGCCGGCCTTCGACTCAGCCGCACTGAAAGGTGCAGCAGCTTGTCCTCAAGCTGCTGCGGACCGGTCCATCGCACGTCAGCCGCCTGGGGACAGGCGGCTCCACCTCGATCGAGTCGTTCCGGCGCGGTAACGGCATTCCGCTCCTGCCCCATGGGCAGACCCGGATGCCTGTCCGCCGCAGATCGCGCGGCGCCCCGTTCAGGCCTTGGCGTCCGTGGCGTCCTCGTCGTCGGCCGGCTCGCCCTCGTTGGCGAACGCCTTTTCCGCCTCGTCGAGCACGCGGCGGGCGGCCTCGGCGGCGCTGTCCTCCACCTCGATGTGAATGCCGGCGGCGCTGAAGACGGGCGACGCCTGGGCGGTGAGTTCGTCCGGCACGTAGGCCGTGATGCCGTTCGCTTCCAGCACGGACTTGAGCAGCATGGCCTCGGCGGGGTTGGAGCAGGTGGCGACGGTGGTCATGGGCCTGAGCGTAACGCGGAGCGGCCGCTTGGCGAGAGCAGGCGACCGATTTCCGGGGCGCGGGGCCGGCCCGCCCGCTGATGCGCCCGAGCGGCCGGGGACGGCCGCGCTCCCGAGGAGGGACGCGCTCCCAAAGTGGCGCGCTCCAAAGGAGGCGCGCTCCCGAAGAGGCTAATTCCAGCCTCGACATTGCGGCCCGCTTCGAGCGGTTCCTCGTCCCGATGAAACCCACCCCTGCGCTCATCTTGTTTGGGTTGCTCGCGTTTCCCCTTTTCGGGCAGCACGCGACCCGGAATGTCCTGTTGGTGACCCTCGACGGCCTGCGCTGGCAGGAGGTGTTTCGCGGGGCGGACGAGGCGTTCATCAACCCGCCCGACGGCGGCGTGCCCGAGAAGGAGTTGAAGGCGGTCCGGGAAACCTGGCTCGCGCCCACGCCCGAGGAACGGCGGCGGCGACTGATGCCGTTCGTGTGGGGCGAGATCGCGGCCAGGGGGCAGTTGTTCGGCAATCGCGATCGCGGTGCGCCGATGGCGGTGGCGAACGTCGAATGGTTCTCGTACCCGGGCTACCAGGAGGTGCTGGGCGGGTTCCCCGATGCGCTGGTCACCTCCAATCTGCCGATCCCCAACCGCAACGTGACCGTGCTGGAATGGCTCCACGGCCGGCCGGGTTTTGCCGGGCGCGTGGCGGGCTGCGCCACCTGGCACGTGTTTCCCGCCATCATCAACGTCGGGCGCAGCCGGCTGCCGCTGTGGGTGTCGGGTGCGCAGCATGCGGCGCTCGCCCCGAAGACGCCCGCGTTCGCCGAGATCAACCGCTGGATGGAGGACATCCCCAGCAAGGCGAACGACGAGCATTACGACGGCTTCGGCTTCCGGGCCGCGCTCGAGATGATCGACACGGTGAGGCCGCGCGTGCTCTACGTCGCGCTCGGCGAGCCCGACACCAACGCCCACGCCCGGCGCTACGGCGCGTACCTCGAGTCGATCCGCCGCTGCGACCGCTTCGTGCGGCAGCTCTGGGAGAAACTGCAGTCGCTCGAGCAGTACCGGGACCGCACCACCCTCGTCATCACCACCGACCACGGCCGCGGGCGCACGCCCCAGGATTGGAAGGACCACAACAAGAAGACCCCCGGCTCCGACGAAACCTGGCTCGCCGTCCTGGGCCCCGACACGCCCGCGCGCGGCGAGCGCAGCCAGACCGCGCCGGTGGTTTCGGCACAGGTGGCCGCAACCGTCGCGGCGCTGCTGGGGGAGAATTTCGCCGCCACCGACGCGCGCATTGCCGCGCCGCTGGCCGACGTGCTCGCGCGCCCCTAGCGCAGATTCGATGATTCTGCAGCCCAAACCAAACCGCAAAGACGCAAAGAAGCGCGAAGCTTCGCCAAGCTTTCCTTCGCGTCTCGGCGTTTGGGATCCCGCCCTGATCGGCTACGATTTTAGTTAAGGCGCTTCAGGGTAGTTCATCCATCGTGTCGCCGATTCCGGCGCACCGTCTCCCCGGTCCGCCGGGACTCCTCCCGCCTGTCCCGCCGGTTTACGTTAGACTGCTGCGGGACTCGTTTGCCCGGAGGCAGTGGGGTCTACTCGCGTCAGGCTGCGTTCGACGCAGCGCGGTTGCACCGGTTCCGCCCCTGCGGGACGGCCGCCAGACCTCACCCAAACCCCACCTCGATGAACCTCACTTCGTGTGTTTCCCTCCGGCGTCGCCGGTGCGCAGCCGCGCTGGCCGTGCTGCCGTTCACCCTGTCGCAGCTTTCCGCCGCGTCGGCGCCGGCGGCACCCGCGGCCGCCGACCCGGTCGTCCTCACGCCCTTCACGGTCGATGCCACGCGCGACGTCGGCTTCGTCGCCGCCAGCGCGCTGGCCGGGGGCCGGCTCGCCACCGACCTGAAAGACACCCCCGTGGCGTACTCGGTGCTCACGCGCGAGTTCATCGACGCGCTCGGCGTCTCCGACGTGACCGAGGCGGCGGCCTGGACGACCAACGCGAGTTTCGCCAAGGACGACGGGCGCTCGACGCAGTTCGGCCGCGTCGGCTTCAACGACCTCGTCACCTTCCGCGGCGTCGCCGCCAATCGGGCCAACATCAATTTCTTCCCGGTCCACTTCGACTACGACAGCTACAACCTCGAGCGCTTCGACTTCGCCCGCGGGCCCAACTCGATCCTGTTTGGCACCGGCTCGGTGGGCGGCTCCGCCAACGGCCTCTACAAGGAGGCGCGGACCGACAAGCACATCCGCGACGTGTCGCTGCGCGTGGGCTCGTGGGACTATTATCGTGCGACCGTCGACGTGAACGAGCCGATCAACCGCGACCTCGCCGTCCGGGCCAACTTCCTCTGGCAGGACAACGGCACCTGGCGCGACCGCGAGTGGCAGAAGCGCGAGGCCGGCTCGCTGCACGTCACCTGGCGGCCGTGGGACAAGGCGAAGATCGTCGTCGTCGGCGACAAGGGCAAGGTGCGCCGCAGCTACGGCACGACCACGATCGGCGACCGGCTCTCGACGTGGGACGGCGTCACCGTCTTTTCCGGGCCGATCGCGACCGCGCCCGCCGTCGGCACCGGCACGCAGCGCATCGGCAATCCGCCCGGCGTAGCCTACCTCTACATACCGGGCGGCAGCGCGATCGCCAACAGCGTGGTCAACTGGGCCGCGATGGGCATGACCGCCACGTCGCACCAGACCGGCTCGCTCTACGGTCCCGGCCGCACGCCGGTCGTGGGCGCCAACCCCGGCTTCCTGCCCGAGGCATTGCACAACCGGATCAACGTCCCGGCGAACCTCCTGGGCGCCGCCCAGGCGGCGGGCTTCCGGCTGCCCGGCCGTGAGTTCTCCGCGGCCTTCGACGACACCGGCTACCTCAACGATTATCACAACGTGGTCGCCTCGATCGAACAGCAGATCGGCCGGCACCTCTTCCTGCACGGCTCGGCCAACACCTCGGAGGGGTTGCGCGGCACCAATTTCGGCACCGCCCGCGGCCTCAAGGACGGCATCCAGATCGACCTCAACCGCAACCTGCCGACAGGCGCCGCCAACCCGTACTTCCTCCAGCCCTACATCCAGACGACAAACGATTTCGACCAGGTGAACACCAAGTCGGACCAGTACCGCGGTTCCGTCGCGCTGGTGTTCGACGAGACGCGGTTCGGCGACTTCCGGCTCAACGCCGAATTCGGCCACGAGAAACTCGTCAACTCGCGCGAGAAGTACCGCTACGCCGTCTCGGACCCGACGGTCGACGCCCGGCTCTGGGCCTCGAGCACGCTCGTCTCGTGGCGCTACTACTACCTCAACGAAAGCGCCCGGCCGATGAAGGAGCTGGGCAGCATCAGCGTCGTGGACCCCGTGGCCGGCACCACCCGCACGCTGCCGACCGCCTATACTCTCGATACGGCGCGTCCGACTGAGACGATCCATACCAACCAGAAGTTCGACTACGCGCAGGCGACGCTCAACGCGAAGTTCTTCAAGCGCCGGCTCAACGTCATCGGCGCCGTGCGCGAGGACCGCTACTCGACCGACAGCAAGTCGCTGCGCGCCCGGATGGAGCTGCCGGCGAACTGGAACGGTGTCGACGTGATCTACCGGCCCGCCGCCCCGGCGAACTACCGCCAGCTCACTTACGTGCCGAAGGCGGCCAACGGCTCCGCGACCGGGGCCCGCCAGGAGGCGACCACCCGCCCGCGCGACGGCGCCGGCGTGGGCCTGCCGCAGTACGCCAACGACGTGTTCCAGGACGACTTCTCGCCGCCCAGCGTCGAGGGGAAGACCACGACCTACTCCTACGGCGCGGTCTACCACCTCCTGCCGTGGGTCAGCGTCTTCGCCAATTACGCCGAGACCTGGTCTCCGCCTTCGAGCAACCTCACCATCTTCGGCCAGGTCTTCGGGCCCGACGTTTCCGAGGGCTGGGACGCGGGCCTGCGCTTCTCCCTGCTGCAGGGCCGGCTCAACGCCTCCGTCATCCGCTACGAGGGCAAGCAGTCCAACCTCACGGTTTCGACCGGCTCGAACGGGCAGAACATCAACAACATCGCCGCGACCAACGTGCTGAACGACCTCTCGCTCAGCGGCATCAATGCCCGTGGCCTCCAGGATGTGCCGCGCACCTACAACGACACCGTCGCACGCAAGACCGACGGCTACGAGTTCGAGGTGACCGCCAACCTCGGCCGCGGCTGGCGGCTCATGGGCAACCTCGCTTTCGCCAACGCGCGGCAGGGCGACGCGCTCGCCGGCACGCGCGCCTACTTCGCGCAGAACCAGAACCTGCTTCGTCAGGTCCTGGCCGACGCGGGGGTGTCAGTGAACGCCGACAACGTCGCCAGCGTGAACGCCGGCGTGACGCCCGCCAACTCGCCCGACGCCGCGAGCGCGCGCGACTCCTGGAACGGGCTTGTCCAGACCCTGCAGAACACCACGGTGGCCTACCAGAAAGTGGCCCGCCTGACCGAAGTCACCGGCAACCTCTTCACCGATTACACGATCCAGTCGGGCCGGCTGAAGAACGTGCGGATCGGCGGCGGCGTGAATTACCGCGGCCGCGAGGTCATCGGTTTCCGCGGCGCCGACACGATCCGCAACCCGGCCAATCCGGCCGCCGCGATCGACGACCCCGCCGTCGACGCCTTCACGCCGGTGTATCGGCCGAGCTATTACACCGCGACCGCTCTTTTCGGCTATAGCCGCCGCATCTACGACTATCCGGTCCGCTTCGACCTGCGCATCGAGAATCTGCTCCAGGAGGACGTGCCGCTCTATTACAACACGGTGCTGCGCCCGCCCGGCGGCGACCTCTCCAATCCGGCGCGCGTGGCGACCCCGAACCTGTTCTCCTATCTCACGCCGCGGAACTACATGTTCACGGTTTCCGTGAGCTTCTGACCGGCCGGCAGCGCGGGCGGCCTGGCCCGCAGGGCGTTCGCGGCAGGCTGGCGCGTTCGCCCTTCCCGGGTGCCGGCGGATCTCCGGCGGAAAACTCCTCGCGCGGCCGGCGGTTTCCCCCTCGGATCATGGACCAGCTCCCACCCCGCATGCTACGCTTTGCCCAGTTCGGCGCCGGTCGCATCGGCGCCATCCATGCCGCCAATCTCGCCTCGACGCCGGACACCCAGTTGCTCCACGTCGTCGACGTGAACTCCGAGGCCGCCCGCGCGCTCGCGGTGCGCCACGGGGCGCAGGTTTCCAGCGTCGGGGCGGCTTTGGGAGACCCTCGCGTGGATGCCGTGATCATCGCGTCATCGACCGACACCCATGCGGACCTCGCGATCGCGGCGGCGCGGGCGGGCAAGGCGATCTTTTGCGAGAAGCCGATCGATCTTTCACTCAAGCGCGTCGACGCCTGCCTCGCCGCGGTGAGGAAGGCGAAGGTGCCCATGTTTGTCGGCTTCAACCGCCGGTTCGACCCCAGCTTCGCCGCGCTGCACGCACGCATCGCTCGCGGCGACATCGGCGCCGTCGAGCAGGTGATCATCTCGAGCCGCGATCCAGGCCTGCCGCCGATCAGCTACCTCAAGGTGTCCGGCGGCCAGTTCCGCGACATGACGATTCATGATTTCGACATGGCGCGCTGGCTGCTCGGGGAGGAGCCGGTCGAGTTGTTCGCCTACGGGAGCTGCCTCGTCGATCCGGCCGTCGCGAAGGTGGGAGACACCGACTCCGCGATGGTCGTCATGAAGACCGCCTCCGGGAAGCTGTGCCATATCAACAACAGCCGCCGTGCCAGCTACGGCTACGACCAGCGACTCGAAGTGCACGGGGCCAGGGGCCGGCTGATGGCGGGTAATCGCACGGCGACGACCGTCGAGCTGGCCGACGCCGACGGCGTCAGCGGAGACAAGCCGCTTTATTTCTTCCTCGAGCGCTACGCCGAGGCCTATCGCGCCGAACTGGCCGCCTTCGTCCACGCCGTGACCCAGCGCCAGCCGCTCCCGGTCACCGCCCATGATGGCCGGCAGGCGATCGTCCTGGCGGAGGCGGCCGTGAAGTCCCTGCGTACCGGCCGCTCGGTGAAGGTCTGATGCAGTTGGGGTGGAGCCGCCTGTCCCCAGGCGGCTGACCTTCGACGGATCCGACCGCAGCGACTTGAGGAAAAGCCGCTGCTTTCTCAGTGCGGTCGTGCTCCCGATGACGTGAAGGCCCGCGGGATCGTCCCGTCTTACCGGCCGAACACCTTCCGAGTAAGCACGTACTTTCCGTCGATCAGCGTGGTGCGGGGATGGGCCGGGATGCCGGTCTCGTGGTAGAAGATCATCCCGCCGAGCACGTCGATCGCGGCTGCGCCGACCAGCTCCGCACCCTCGTCGAGGTAAGGATAGCCGTGGCTGTTGTGGCGTCCGAGGCTGGCAATGTGGAACCGCAGTTTCGGGGCGAGCCGGCGCAGCCGCGGGAGGGCGGCCGGCACGGCGTCGCTCTGCGCGAACACCGCCTGCGGCTGCTGGCGCGCGAGCCAGCCGGCGACGAGCTCGATCCGCTCGCCGGGCGTCGCCGCCTGCGGCACAATGAGCGTCGCCCGGTCGCGCCCGCGCCAGTTCACCGCGGCGGTGAAGTTGTGCCCGGTGCGCTCGTCGAAGTTCTCGTCGAAGACCGCCGCGATCCGCCGGTGGCCGGCGGCCTCGAGCTGGGCGAAGACGCGCATGGTGTTGCCGAACTGGTTGGGCACGACGCAGTGGAACCGGGGCGCGAGGATCGACTTCGACGTGCTCACCACCGAGATGCCGTTCCAGTTGATCGAGGTGTCGAGTTCCATGGGCACGACCGACGGCAGCAGCAGCGCCCCTTCGAGCCCGCGCGTCCGGATCACTTTCAGCAGGTGGCGCAGGCTGAGGTGGTAGTCCGCGGCGTGCAGGGCGGTGAGGCTGAAGCCAAGCTCGGCGGCGCGGCGTGCGGCGCCCTGGCGGATCCTGGCGTTGTAGATGTTTTCGACGAAGCCCGGGATCGGATAGAAGTCGACGAGCGCGACGCCGATCTTCCCGCGCGCCGTGCGGGCGGTGCGCAGGTGGTTCATCAGGCGCGACAGCTCCGGGTCGGGGTGATAACCGAGCGCGTCGGCGCAGCGCTTGATCCGGTCGCGGGTCGGAATCGAGATGCGCGGGTTGCCCCGCAGCGCCAGCGACACCGTCATCACGGACACACCTGCCGCCGCGGCGATTTCGCGCAGCCCGACACGGGCGGTGGGGGCGGACGTCCGCGGCGCTCCCCGGCTGCCGGGTCGCAGTGTCATCGTGCCGGCGCCAGCCAGGGCCACTCGGTCTTGGCTGCGAAATTGTAGCGCAGGCAGTACCGGTTGAGCGTGGCATTGGCCCAGCGGGAGACGTACACCAGGTCGCGCTCGCGCAGCATCGGGCGGGGATCGTACGCGACGCTGAAGTGCGTGAAAGCCTTGAGGTCGCCGGTGAACTCCCGCGGCCACCCGCGGGCCAGCGGATCGGGCGCCCGCGCCTTCAACTCGCGGTGCGCCTTGTTCCAGTGATCGCGCAGGATGTCGTCGACCACGGGCACGTTGCCCTGCGCCTGCCAGGGGACGCTGCCGTGGAAGCCCCACTCGACGCCGATCCAGGGGCGGCCCGCGTGCCGGTTGGCGTCGTCCGCCGCCGCGTCGGTGGTCACGATCCGGCCATGCCAGTAGGTCCAGACGCGGACGACGCGCTCCGTCGCGGGGTCAAACTCGACCCACACCACCTCGTGATCGCAGGGGTCGTTGTCGCTGGGGAACCCGAGGTCGTCCTCCCAGAAGAGGTGATAGGCGATGACGGGCCGGTCCGGATGCACGATCGCGACGATGTCCTTGAGTGGAAAAAACTCCCGCGGCACGAGCATCAGGCGCGGCGCGAACTTCAGCACCCGGGCGCGCACGGCGGCGGAGGGCGTTGCGGGCGGCTCCGCGGCGAGCAACTGCTGGTACAGGGGCGTGGCGTCGCCGAGATTGCGCTTCCCGTGCGCGGCCAGGGCGCGGGCGTTGATCTCCTCGAGGGCGGAGGGTTCGGCGGCGAAGGCCGGCGCGGAGCCGGACGCGAGTGCGAGCAGTCCGGCGGCGCGGAGCAGGGTGGGGAACAGCGTTTTCATGGCCAGGCGGAGAGCGGTTGCACGACCGGGTCGGGGTGTTCGGGCCAGCGCGGGCCGACGGGCGTGAGCAGCACCGCAATGCGGGCGTCGGCGACATCATCGGCGCCGGACACCGCGGTTTCGAGCACGGTGATGCCGGGGTTGGGGTTTTCGCGCGAGGTGGGGGGAGTCGCGGGCCGCGCGGTGAAGCGGCCCGTCGCCGGGGCGAGCAGGTCCACGCGCAGGGTGCGTCCTTCGGCGGTGAGCAGGGCCCGCCGCGGGGAAACGACTTCCACCGCGGCGGCGGTAAGGAGCCGCCACGCGAGCGGGGTGCCGGGCGCGATCCCGGTGGCGTCGTCCTGGACCAGCACGCGCGAGCGGTTGAGCAGGGCCAGACCGCGGTGCAACTGGCGCGCGGCGCCGGGATAGGCCGGCGTGAGGTCGGCGATCGCGAACGCCCAGCCCGGGCGTGATTCCGCGCGGAGGATCGGGGCGCTGGCGCCGGGCTCCTGCAGCCGGTCGCCCGGGGTGAGCGTGTTGTGGCTGCGATTGTTGAGCCGGTAGTATTGCCAGCGGGCGCTGTGCACCGTCGTCCGATCCCAGTAGCCCGGCAGGTTGTAGTCGTCGCGGCCGAGATCGATGGCCCAACGCACGCCATCGGCGTCGAGCGTGAAGGCGCCCAGGTCAAGGTGCGCGTGATTGACGGCGTTGCTGCCAGCCTTGAAGCCGACCCACAGGTCCTGCGGATCCTCCCAGCCGCTGCGAAACACGGCCAGCTGCGTGGGGCCGCGGAAGATCGCATCGGGCGGCGGTGCGACCGGCGCGGTCTCGGCGGCTTCCGGAAACCAGAGCGCGTGCATCGCCACGAAGCGGCTCGTCTCGTCGTTGGGCGGTTCGCGCAGCATCCGCGCGAGCCACCGCCGGTTCGCCGCGATCACGTACGGATGTCCGTAGCGCTGCGCGAGCCAGGTGAGGCAGTCGTCGGCGCCGAGCCGGGAGCGGCCGTCGGCATAGTTGAACGCATGCCCGGTCGGGCTCGCCATGTGCAGCCGGTAAAGGGCGGTCCGGTCGAACGCGAGGGCCCGGCCCAGGCCGAAGTCGGTGCCGAGCGCGCTTTCCAGCGCCGCGAACAGGTACACGGTGTAACGCGTGCCGTAGCCCCAGTAGACCGGGCCCTCGGGGTAGGCGCCGTCGGGCGCGTAGGCGGCGAGGGCGAACGGCAGCGTCGCGCGCAGGCCGGCGATCACGTCGCGCGCGAGCGCGGGCTCGTGCTCGGCGACCGCGAGCGCGGCGAGCACGAAGCCGCCGTTGCAGACCTGGTTCCAGTTGTTGTGCAGGTTGCCGCGCACGAACGGATACGATCGCCGCTGCGGCTCGGTCCGGGCGTACGCCGGCCGGGCGTGGACGAGCGCCTTTTCCAGCAAGGCGCGCCGGATCGTGGCGCGCTCGTCCGTGGTGAGCCGGTCGTGCAGCCAGTCGTAGCCGAGCGCGAGCGCGGTGGCCATCTCGGCGACGTCGAGGAAATGCGCGGGATTCCAGTCCGGCAGCGCCGCCGCCTGCAGCATCGTGTCGATCGCGGAGCGCGCGAAACGTTCCTCGCCCGTGAGTCGGTGGACGATCGCGCCCGTGACGACGTGGGCGATGGCCCGCCTCGATTCGTCGAGCAGCCGGCCGCCGACCACGGTGTAGGAGAGCGGCGGTTCCGCGAGATGTCCTTCGGCCACGCGGACGAGGTACGCGTGCAGCTCCGCCCGGAGGGGATCCGCGGACGCCGCCGCCCGGGCCGCCGCGACGGCCGCGTCGGTCAACAGCAGTCGCGGATGGCCGGGCTGCAGCGTGGCCAGCGGATCGGCGGCTCGCGCGGCGAGGAGCCCGAGCGCGACGAGCAGCGCGGCGACGCGGTGCGGCAGGAAGCGGGAGCGCGCATGACCCATGGCCGCTCGTCCTTCACTTCACCTTGGCGCACACGACGCAGTCCCTCGGCTCCGGTCCGAGGGTCGGGCACGCGTGCCACCGCCGCAGGATGCCCTCGCGCGTCATGCCGGCTTTCTCCATCACGCGGGCGGAGGCCTGGTTGTCCACGTCGCAGAAGGCCCACGCGCGATGGAGCTGCGGCTGCCCGAGCGCCCAATCGACGAGGTGGGTGAGCGCCTCGGCGGCGAAGCCGTGGCCCCAGCAGCGTCGCGCCAGCACGTAGCCGAAGAGCGCGCGGCTGCCGCCCTCGAGGGTGACGCCGATCGAGCCGATGGGCGTATCCGTGCCCTTGAGACAAAGCAGCCAGGCGAAGTGGCCGGCGCCGCGCTCCCAGTCGGCGATGCAGTCGCGCAGGAAGGCGTTGAGCGGTTCGACGCGGTCGTAGGCCCGCCAGCTCAGGTAGCGTGTGACCTCCGGATCGCCCGCGTAGGCCGCGAGCACGGCCGGGCCGTCGTCGGCGCGGGGCATCCGGCCGACGAGCCGGGCCGTGGCAAACGTGGGCGGGGGACGAGGCATGCCGGGGTAAATCCCAGACGCGAACGCCGCGAGTTCCAGCCAAAACGCCGCGCCCGGCGACGAACGTGCCGATCCGCCCCCGCCGCCTCACTGCGCGGCGGTCGGTGCGGGCGTGTACCACTCTCCCCGCAGCCAGTCCGCGACCAGTCCGATTTCCTGGCTGCTGAGCGACTTCTCCTCGAGGTAGGCGGGCATGCGGTCGTTGCGGTCGCCGTAGAAACGTTCGTGGGCCGGGTTGCTGATGAAGGCGACCAGCCATTCGCGGGAGCCGTAGCCGGTCAGGTCAGGAGCGTTCTCCTCCCCGTCGTCGTGGAACTTGTGGCATTCCATGCAGCCGAGCCGCGACCCGATCAGCGCCTTGGTGCCTTCCTCGATCAGGGCTTCGTCGCGGCGGTCGAGGTCGCGCTGGGCCTTGAGCCGGGCCTCGGCGGACAGCGCGGCGATCGCCTTCTGCAGCGCCTGCTTGTCCTCGGCGTTGAAGCCCGCGATGTCCTCCTGCACATACTTCACCATCTTCCCATCGGCGAACTTCGTGGCGCCGAAATAGTGGGCGGTGGCCACCTTTTCCGGATCGAGCAGGCCGGTCAGCCACGCGCGGCTGGCGAAACCCTTCAGGTCGGCGGCCGATGGCTTGTCCTTGGGCTGCCCGCCAAGACCGTCGTGGCCGTCGAAGCGGTGGCAGCTCGCGCAGTTCTTCGCGAAGATCTTGGGGCCCTGGGTGAGCGGATCGTTGCGGAGGAGTGTGACGGCGCCCGTGACCGGGATTCCGTCGGGCGATCGCGCCAGCTCGACCACGCGGTCGGCGTCGCGACGGGCGGCCTGGACGGCGCGGGCGTATTCGGGATCGCTGCGATCCGCCTTCCAGGCGAGCGCGGTCAGGACGCCGACGCCCGCGAGCATGCACCAGAGGTACATCACGTTGAAGCGATGCCCGAGCTTCCAGTTGGCGATGAACGGCATCGCGGTCAGCACGGCCATGAGCAGCCCCGGGATCACGATGGCGCCCCAGACCTCGGTGCCGCCGGGGAAGTATTTCAGGAGTTCGAAGAGGAAGAGGAAATACCACTCGGGCCGCGCGGCGGAGAACTGTTCCGAGGGATCGGCGGGCGCGCCCAGCTCGGCGCCGTGATAGCGGAAGACGAGGAACAGCACGACGCCCAGCACCGCGAGGCAGGCGACGGCGTCGCGCAGCACCTGGTCGGGCCAGAACGCCGCGTCGGGCCGGCGGCGGGGCAGCTTGGGCGTGAGCCCGTGTTTGCGGAAGAGGTAGACGTGCCCGACGATGAACAGGATGATGCATCCGGGAATGATGCCGGCGTGCAGCGCGAAGAACCGCGTCAGGGTGTGGTGCCCGTAGTCGCTGCCGCCGATGACGGCCTTCTGGAGCTCGGGGCCGACGACGGGCGTGATCGCGGCGATGTTGGTCGCGACCTTGGTGGCCCAGTAACCCTTCTGGTCCCAGGGCAGCAGGTAGCCGGTGAGCGAGAGCGACAGGACGAGCAGGAGCAGCACGATGCCCGACCAGAAGTTGAACTCGCGCGGGGCCTTGTACGCGCCGTCGATCACCACCTGCATGAGGTGCACCACGAGCAGCACCGTCATGGCGTGCGCGGTGTAGTGATGCAGGCCGCGGAGGAACCAGCCGCCCCACATCTCGTGCTGGATGTAGTACACGCTTTCCCACGCCGTCTGCGAACTCGGGCTGTAGGCGAGCCAGAGGAAGCAGCCCGTGATCACCTGGATCACGAAGCAGAAGGCCAGGGTGCTGCCCCACACGTAGCGCCAGCGGGCGCCGCCGGGCACGTTTTCGAACAGCGTTTCGTGCAACAGCCGCTTGTAGCCGGTGCGGGAGTCGAGCCAGTCGAGGGCGGGCTTCATCAGACGGGGATTTTCTCGTGCACGCCGGCGCGGAAGTTCTGGAATGTCACCCAGATTTCGCCGCCGTTGCGGACCTCGACGGGGAGCTCATCGAGCCCGCGCGGGCTCGGGCTCTTCGGGTCCTGGACGCTGCCATCGAGGCCGAAGCTGCTGTTGTGGCAGGGGCAGAAGTAGTGGTGGTTGGCCGCGCGATAATCGACGAAGCATCCCGCGTGCGGGCACACCACGTTGAGCGCCCGCACCTTGTTGTCCTTCAGCCTTTGAAGATAGACGGCGCCGACCGGGACGTTGGGCGTGCGATTCCACGCGTCGACCCGGGTGGCGAGCACGGAAAACTTCCGCGGTTCGCCATCTTCCGGAAGCGAGTTCAGCGTGGCGACGAGCACGGAGGCTCCGGCCTCGGATTTGCGCCGCAGCGGATCGAGGAAAACACAGAGGCCTGCGACCACCGGCGGGATCACGAGCGAGCCGCCGATGACAACGGCGGAGGCTTTGGTGAGGAAGGCGCGCCGGTCTTGCGCAGGGGAATCGCCGTTGGGTTCCATGCGAGGGTAGATGGTCGGGATGACGGCGCAGAGCGGCGCGCGATTCAACCGCAAAGCGGTCCGCCGGTGCGGCGCGCACGAAAGAACTTCCGGGACTCACCCCGTCCCGCCCACCGCTTCACGCACCAGCGCCGCGATCGCGGGCGGCAGCTCCAGGGCCAGCGCCGCCTCCTGGGCCGCCGGACTCATTTTCCGCCAGGTCTTGCGCAGGATATCGACGAATTTTTCCCGCGGATCGTCGGCATGCTGCGCGGCGAAGGCCTCGATCTCGTTTTCGAGAAACACGAGGCAGGCGGCGTCTTCCAGGGCCTGCGTGCCCGGGTTGGTCTTCAGGCCGGTCTTCGAAACCCACGTCGCCACTTCGCCCGCCTCCGGTGCAGGCACGCCGGCTTCGAGCAGCAGCGTGCGGGCCCGCTCCGCCTGCTTGCTATAGAGCGAGCGACGCCACGCATGGTAGCCGGCCTTGTCGAGCGGGTAGGTCGCCCGCGGCACGGTCCAGCGTTCGAGGTGCTGGCTGCGGGCGGCGAGTCTGAGCAACGGCGTGGCGTCGGCGACCAGCCGGGCCACCCACGCCTCCATCCGGTCCGCGTAGACGAGTTCCGCCGGGCGGCCGTCCGCGGCCCGCGCCGGGTCGGCGGCGTGGGCGGCATCGATCGAGGCGCGGGCGCGGGCGTAGGCATCCATGGACGCAGTGCAGCGGCCGCACCCCTGCGGGGCAAGCAGGCGCGCGCCGGCCAGCGGGTGGGAAATCGTCGCTCGATGGTGCATGGCCGGGACTTCCCTTCCGCCCGGCAGTGGTTTCACTCGCGGCGACCTCCGCCCCCGGCCGCTGCGCGCCCCCGGCTCGCACGGCTCCCCCTCAAACCTCACGCCGACATGCCTGCTGCCAACCCCCGCCGCTGCGCGGCCGCCCTCGGACTGGGCGCCGCCCTCACGTTTCCCGCGTTCGGTCAGACCGTAAACCCGGCCGGCACCGTGGCCGCCGCGGTGCCCAACACTCCGCCGGTTGAACTTTCCCCGTTCGAAGTCCGCGCCGACGACGATGTGGGCTACCAGGCCGCCAACACCACCAGCGGGAGCCGGCTCAACTCCCCGCTCAAGGACACCCCCGCCGCGGTGTCGGCGTTCACGCCCGAGTTTCTCTCCGACATCGCCGCCACCAACCTCGAGGAGATGCTCGCGCACGCGACCAACGTCGAAATCGACGTCGAGGACGCCAACGCCGGCTTCAACAACCCCCAGGGCCGCGGCGCCGACGGCGGCGACTACCAGTTCCGGATGCGGGGCTCCCCCGCGGGCGCCTCGCGCGACTTCGTGGAATCGAGCATTCCCGTCGACCTCTACAACGTCGAGCGCGCCGAGGTCGCAAGCGGGCCCAACTCGATCCTCTTCGGTCTCGGCCAGGCCGGCGGACTCGTCTCGCTGAGCGGCAAGAAGGCCAATCTCAACCGGCAGCGCACGACGGTGAAGGCGATCTTCGGCTCGTGGCACTACGAGCGCTACGAGGGAGACCACAACCAGGTCCTCATCCCCAGGAAGCTCTCGCTGCGCCTCCTCGGCGCGTACCACAACAACCAGGGCTGGCGGCACTGGGACTTCAACGACACCGCCCGCTGGAGCGCGGCCGTGGCGTATCAGCCGCTCAAGCACACGACCATCCACGCGTCGTTCGAGAAGGGCCACGTGGACAACAGTCTCACGATCAACTGGAATGCCCAGGACCAGGTGACGGGCTACTGGGACAACGGCAGTCCGGTCTTCGATGCGACCGCGGTGCGACCGGGCACGGAGCGCTTCAACGCGAACAACAACCGCTTCACGTGGACGCAACAGGACGGGATCGTCTACAATTACCGCGGCGAGTTTCAATCGATCAACCGCTACCTCAACGCGAATGGCGGCACGGTGGAGACGCTCTCGACCCCCGATGTCTCGCCCTACGGCTTCAACCTCGTCGGTCCCGGCGGCGTCCGGCACCAGACGTTCAGCAGCCACCAGGTCATGGTGCAGCAGAAGCTTCCCCGGCGCATCGACCTCGAGCTCGCGTATTTCAGGAACGCCAACGACGTCGAGGCGATGGGCATGCCGCCCGCGGGCGCCAACCTGCGCGCCGATCCCAATCTCACCCTGCCGCGCCCGGATGGCGCGGCGGGCACCGTGCCCAACCCCTACGCGGGCATGCTCTACTTCGACGCCAACTGGTTCAAGGACTGGATCCGGACGGAGAACGAGGTCTACCGCCTGACGGCCGCGTGGGACGTCGGTCGTTCCGAGCGCTGGTACGGCCGCCACCGGGTCGCCGCCCTCCTGGAGTATTCGCAGCAGGATCGCCGCCGCCGCTGGCGGAACGAGACGCTGGTCGACGAGAACAACGTGCCGATCACCAACGCCACCAATGCCGAAGGCGCGCAGAACCAGGTGTTCCGGCGCAACTACATCGTCCCGGGCAACTTCACCACGTACTTCCCCAGCGACGTCAGCATTCCGATCCAGGAGTTCACATGGAACGGCCGGCGCTTCCACTCGACCTTCGCGTCGCGCGCCCAGGCCAACACGCACACGATCAAGGATACCGACACGATCATGTTCGCGAGCCAGAGCTTCTGGTTGAAGGACCGGTTCGTGACGACGCTCGGGGCGCGGCAGGACAGCATCAAGTTCAAGAACGAGGGCGAAGCGCGCGTGCCCGCGGGGGATCCGCGCGTGCTGTCAGGCCAGCTCACGGCGAGCGAATGGTATTTCAATGGCCAATACGTCAACCGCTCGTACCGGCCGCAGACGTTCACGGCGGGTGCGGTACTGCACGCCACCAAGCGGCTCTCGGTCTTCTACAACATGTCGAAGAACAACGGGGCGCCGCGGTTCGACCGGACGGTGCTGCCGGACGGCGACATCGCCGGCCCCACCGAGGGCGAGGGCAAGGATTACGGCTTCATGCTCGACGTGCTCGGCAACGAGAAGCTGTTCCTCCGCACGACCTGGTTCCAGACCGAGCAGATCAACGACACGCCGATCCTCCCCGGCGCCAACGCGCTGGGCGTCGACAATCTCCAGACGATGATCACGCAGCTCACCACGGCCGGCCAGATGACCGCCGCCGAGGCCGACGCCCTGCCCGGCACCTGGACGACGGCGACGATCGACGTGTTCACCGAGGGCATCGAGGTCGAGCTCGTGGCCAATCCCACCCGCAACCTCTCGCTGCGCGCCAGCTACTCCAACTCGAAGCGCCGCCGGCAGAATTTCTTCGGCGAGATCTTCGCCTTCTTCGGCGAGCGGGTGCCGGGCTGGCGGCAGAAGCTGCTCAACCATCCCGCCGAGCTGGCGCTGTTTGACCAGGCGGTGGCGGACCTCGACAGCGAGCTCGCCTTCCAGGTCGACCGGCAGAACTCCCCGTTCGGCACCCGCCCCCACAAGATGAACGGCACCGCCCGCTATTCCTTCCGCGAGGGCCGGCTGCGCGGGGCGTTCATCGGCGGTTCGATCCGGTACAACGGCAAGAACTTCATGAGCTGGGATCGTGTCACCGGGCACATCTATTGGGGCAACGAGTCGCTGCTAGGGGATGCGTTCGCCGGCTACCGCTTCAAGGTGCCCGGCCTCAAGCTCAACGCGACGGTGCAGCTCAACGTGAAGAACGTCACCAACTCCTACTTGGTGAACGTCGGCCGCTACAACGACACCTATACCGGCATCCGCCGCGTCTACTTCAACGAGCCGCGCAGCTGGCGCCTGACGACGACCCTGGACTTCTGAGCCGGGAGTCCGCCGCAGCCCTTCAAGTCACCCCCGAAAGCGGCCGCACTCCGAGGTGGAGCCGCCTGTCCCCAGGCGGCTGATGTGCGACTTGCCCGTCCGCAGCCGCCCGGGGACAGGCGGCTCCACCGCGCGCTTCGATCAAGCCGTCTTCATGTCCCGGATGAAGCTCTCCGCCTCCCGGATCGAGGCTTCCATGTCGCGGATCAGCGTCGAGATGTCGGCCTGCAGCGTCCGGTTCGTGCTTTCGAGCTGCGCCAGCGCCCGCGCGTTGAGGTTGTGCTTCAGGAAGAGCACCTGGTCGCGGAAGGTCGCGATCACCGGGTCCATCCGGTCCGCCGCCTTGCGCATCAGCAGCACGAGCGCGTCATAGCGCCGCCGGGTCTGCTCGAGCTGCCGCTCGCTGTCCGCCTTGAGCGACGCGCTCGCATACTGGCCGAGCTCCTGCTTCCACTCGCGGAAGAGCGCCTCCGCCACATCCTGGACCGACGCGATCCGCTCGCGGACTTCCTTCGCCTTCGCCTCGCTGCGCTGAAACTCGCGGTTCAGGTTGTCGTACTTCTGCTGCAGTGCGCCGCCGTCGACCTTGGTCACCGCGAGAAATTGCTGCAGGGCGTTCGCGAACTGCAGCTTCGCCTCGGTCTGGGCCTCGCGCGTCTTCTCCACGCGATCGACGAGGATCTCGCGCTTCGCCACCCCCATCTTCTCCATCGCGCCGTAATAGGCGGACGAGCAGCCCGCGAGCAGCAGAACCAGGGCAACCGGCAGCGAGCGGTAAGCGCGTTTCATGATGATAGATCACGAAACGCCTCGCACGTGCCCGCGTCAAGGGATCGAACCTCTCGTTCGATGATGGGGCTCGTCGTCCGCTCCCGCGGTACGAACGATGGGGTCATGCCGTTGGCCTTCAACTCAGCCGTGAGAAGGGCCGCACTGAAAGGTGGAGCAGCTTGTTCTCAAGCTGCTGCGGACCGGTCCATCGCACGACAGCCGCCTGGGGACAGGCGGCTCCACCGCACCGGCATCTTTCCGGCTCAATCCCGCCGCTGCATCAGCCGGACGACCAGCTCCTCCAGCCGCTCCGCGTCGATGGCCCGCACGACGGTCACATCCGGTTCTCCCAGCCCGGGCCCGCCGCCGGCGGGCCAGCTCAGCGTGGCGCCGTAGCTTGCGCCGTGGTCGATCTCGATGTCCATCGCGAGCTCGAGCGTCGCCTTGGCCAGCGATGGATCGAGCATCACGGCCGCCGCGATCTCGTCCCACATCGGATAGCCGACACTCGCATGCCGCAGAAAATACCGCGCTGCCACCCCATCGCCCGCCCCGGCCCGGCGGACCAGGTCGGACGTGAGCTTCACCCCGGCCGTGGCGTCGAGCGGCACGCACGTGATCCGGCGCCAGCCCGCGTGCAGCATGATCGACGCCGCTTCCGGATCCCAGCGGCAGTTGAACTCGACGCGCGGACTGTGGAGGAACTGCAGGGAAAACTCGTCGATCTGCGCGACCTCCGGGCTGAACGAGGCGCCCATGAACACCAGCTCGCGCGCCTGGGCGGCGAAGCGGTCGTCGAGCCGCGCCGCGAGCGCGAGATTCGTGAAGGGCCCCAGGGCCAGGATCGTGACCTCGCCGGGAAACTCGCGCACCTTGCGGACGAGGAAAGACGCGGCCGCCTCGCCGGCCGGCGCCGTCACCGGATCTCCGTCCGCCAGCGGCGGCACCACGTCCGGGCCATGATACGGCGGGCGCGGCACGGTGTTGTACTCCGGCCAGGATTCCATCCAGGCGCCTTTGTAGGGGAGCTTGCCATACAACGTCTCCCAGCGGCGCGTCGCGACCTCGGAATTGACCAGCGGGTACGTGGCGCCCGGCACGACGGGCACGTCCGTCCGCCCGACCCGTTCGAGCAGTCTCAGGGCGTGGGCGACATTCTCCTTCTGCCAGCCGTCGCCGCTCTCGATCGTGATGCCGAGCACGTCGACCTCGGGGGACTGCAGGACCATCAGGATCGACTGCAGGTTCGATCCGCCCGGCCCGAAGGCGTCCTGGTCGATGATGACTTTGCGTTTGGTCAGAGCCATGAGATCGGTGAGATGACCACGAAACACGCGAAATACACGAAAGAGCTCCGAGCACGCGGCGGCTTCTGACCTTCGTGTATTCGTGTGTTTCGTGGTTTCTTCCCCTCAGGGCGCCGGATCGTTTGGCAGGTTCTTGATGCGTTCCGCGAGCGGCGGATGCGTCGAGAACGTCGCCTTCGGATCGCTTTTCGCCTGCTGGAGCTGTACGAGCACCTGCCGCAGCGCGCCGGGCGCGTAGCCGACCGTCACTGCGAGCGCGCGGCCCGCCTTGTCGGCGGCGAGCTCGGTCTTCGGGTCGAAGCCCCGTTCGAAGAGCGTCCTGGTCAGCTCCTCGATGCCGGTGTCGAACTGCCGCAGCTCCGACTGCACCATCGCCGCATCGCGGCTGTGCTTCACCGCGAGGGTGGTGGTGCCGGCGACGAATTCGCTGCGGGCGATGATCTTCAGCGCGTGCCGTTCCGTGATGTGCGCGATCTCGTGCGCGAGCACCGCGGCCAGCGCGTCGTCGCTCGCCTCGACCCTCTCGTACAGTCCGCGCGTGATGAACACGTGCCCGCCCGGGGCCGAGAAGCCGTTGATTGACGGCGAATCGAGGATCGCGAATCGCCACGGAAGCACCGGCCGCGTGGAATAGTACGCGAGCGCCTGGCCGAGCACGTTGACGCGCCGCGTCGCCGCCTCGTCGCGCCACAGGCCGCCGTACTTGCCGACGATCTCGAGCGCCACCGTTTCCCCGATCAGTTTTTCCTCCTCGGGCCCGATGCCCAGGACACCCTTGGCGACCTTGCTCACGTCCTTGGCGGTGTCGGAGACCTTCTTCGAGGTGTCGGTGACCTGCTGCTGCGTCTCGCGGAGCTTGTCCATGCCCTTCTTGAGCCTGTCCAAGCCGAACTGCGCCCGCGCCTCCGGCGCGACGAGGACCAGGAGGCCCAGCCCCAGGGCGGCCGCGAGTGGAAACCGAAGCGGAGTGCGGGCGCTCATTGGTATTCCCCCTTCTTCTTTTCCTGGAGGAACGCTTTCACGTCCTCCGGTTTCACGACGCCGGCCTGCTGGGTCAGCCACGCGATATCCTCGGCGGCTTTGCCGAGGCCGCGGCGTGACGAGTACTCCTCGGCGGCGGGCACCAGCGGCCGTGCGGCCGCGGCGGCGGAGGTCTCGCTGGCGGCGACGGGCAGGCCGTCGAGGCCGCGGGTCTCGGAGGGTTTCTCCTCGGCGAGATTGCCGGAGAACACCCAGCCGGACTTGCGGCCGTCGGAGACTTTGAGCCAGGCGCCCTTGATCTCCTCGACCTTGAGTTCCTGGGCATAGGCCACGCGCGCGACGGGCGTGGCGAGCATGCTGGGTTGGGCGAGCAGCGCGGTTTCCACGCGCTTGGTGAACGCCGCGCCGCCGGGAGCGAAGGCGGCGGGCAGCAGGGTGACGGTGGCCAGCGAGGCCGCGATCCAGCCGCAGGTTGGAGCTTTCATTTTGATTGGAGGGAAAGGATGGGCTGCCAGTCCGCCGCCGGCGGGGCGTCGGCCAGCGCGCGAGCCTCGTCGCGCAAGCGCCGCGTGAAGTCGTCGTGGGGCGCCAGGGCCGAGGCCCGCTCGAACGCGGCGGCAGCCTCGGCGAAGCGGCGGCCCGTGTAAAGGGCGTGGGCCGCGCCGTACGCGTCCAGGAACGCGCGTTGCTCCGGGGTGACGTCCGACGGCTCGCCGATGAGTTCGAACACGGGCACCGCGGTCTGTTTGCCCTTCACGCGCAATGCGGTGAGCGGACGCACCACGAGCCGGTCTCGCACCCGCAGCGCGGTGGCTTCGCCGAGCAGGATGGAGGTGCCGAATTCCTTGTTCGCGCCCTCGAGCCGCGAGGCGAGATTCACGGCGTCGCCGAGCACGGTGTAGTTGCGCTTCAGCTCGGAGCCGAGGTTGCCGACGGTCATCTGGCCGGTGTTGATGCCGATGCGCATGTGCAGCGTGCGCCCGTGGCTGGCGGCGAGGCGTCCGTTGCGCGCGGCCAGCGTCCGCTGGGCCGCCAGGGCCGCGCGACAGGCGGCGAGGGCGTGATCGGACTGCTCCTGCGGCGCGCCGAACACCGCCATGACGGCGTCGCCGATGTACTTGTCGATGTAGGCGCGGTGCTGGACCAGGCATTGGGTGGTCTCCTGCAGGTAGCCGTTCACCAGCTCCACCAGCTCCTCGGGCGAAACCTGCTCCGAGAGGTCGGTGAAGCCGGCGAGGTCGGAGAAGAACACCGTCGCCTCGCGTCGCTCGCCGCCGAGCTTGATTGCCTCCGGGTCGCGCACGAGGCGCTCGACGACCTCGGGTGCCACATAAGACCCGAACATCGCCTGCACGGACTGGCGCCGCTGGCGCTCCGTCCAGAATTTCTCCGCCACCACGCCGACCAGGCCCAGACCGCCGGCGAAAACCGGCGTGGCGGGCGCCAGGAACCATCCTGCCGAGAGCCCGGCGTATGCCGCGCCGAGCACCAACACGCCCCAGCCAGCGGCGAGCAGCGCGGGCGGCCGCACCCCCGAGCCTTCCCGCACGCCCAGCGCGAGCAGCCCGAGCGCGGCGCACGCGAGCAGCGGCGGCACCGCGGCGGGCAGCGGCCGGATGAAGCCGGAACCGGAAAGGTTCGCCCACGCCGTCCAGTGCACGAGCACGCCCGGCTCCAGCTTGCCGATGGGCAGCGGCTTCTGGTCGAAGGACCCGGTGGCGCTGGCGCCGGCGAAGACCGTGCGCCCCCGCACGGCTGCAAACGCCTCGCCGGTCAGCGGCTCCTCTCGGGCGAGGGCGGCGGCGAGGGCGGCGGGGGTGTAGTTGCCATCCGGAGACGCCTCGGCGAGCCGGCCGACCGTGGGCAGCCCCGCGATGACGAACGACGCCGCCGACAGCACGGGCACGCGGTCCGGCGCGGCGCGCAGCGACGCCAGGCCGCCGTGCCAGCGCAGGAGCGCGGCGGCGGGTCCTTCGCGCCCGGGAGCGGCGGCCGCGGCGAGCGAGCCCGGCACCGCGTAGGAACGCAGGCTGCCGTCCGCATCCGGCGGCGCGGCGTCCGCGAATCCCGCCCGCGGCGATGCGAACAGCGCGGCGTGCCGCGCGACGAACGCGTCGTCCCAGAAGGCGGGAGGCTGACGCCGCGTGCGTGCCAGCACCACCGAGGGCGTGCCGGCGGCAAGGGCGGCGAGCAGCTGGTCCTGTTCCACGGCGCTGGAGTGGTCGAGGAACACGAAATCGAGCACGATGCGCGCCGCGCCCGCGCGGTGCAGGCCGGCGATGAGCGCGGCGAACACGCCGCGCGGCGGGGGCCAGGTGACGCCGAATCCGTTCCCGCTCAGGGCTTCGAGCGTGGCGTCGTCCATCAGCACGAGCGCGGAGCCCGGGGGCGGCTCGGCGGCCCGCAGCGGGTGCCGGCTGGCGGCGTCCAGGAATGCCCGGTCGAGCGCATCGCGCACGGGAAGCAGGTGAAACAACGCCACGCCCAGCGCGACCGGCAGGAGCCAGCGCCAGCGATGGGAAATGACAAGGCCGTTGGGCATGGGAGGCGCGGACGACCGAGCAAGCTGCGGCGGCCCGCAGGCGGCAAGCCTCCCCGCATGGGCCGACCGGTCAGGCCGCAACGGCGGAGCGAAAGGGCCCTCTTCGGACGGCGCGGCTCCCTCGGCGCCTGGTCCGGGATTACCGGCGGGCGGCAGCGCGGGTGTGGGTCACAAGGTCGCGGGTGGCGTGGACGATCTGGTCTTCGAGCCCCGCAGCCCACTTGCTGGGCTTGCCGTACGGGATCATCGAGGTGTCGCCTTCATAGCGGCCCTCCGCCAGCACGCGCTCGCTCGGGATGTAGGCCATGAGGTCGTTCGAGTAACCGAAGACCCACAGGTCCGTCCCGAGCTCGCGGCGCAACCGGAGCGAGTAGTCGATCACGACCTCGCCGCCGAGCGCGGCCCACGAGAGGTTGCCGAGCGTCCAGGCCTGGACCGGGTAGGCGTAGTCGAGGATCTTGTCGCCCTTGGTCCGCAGGTCCGAGGCAACGGCGGCGGCCCACGCGATGCGGCCCGGCTGCTTCGACTCGCGCGCCTCGCGCAGCTCCTGGTCCGTCGGCAGCCGCGAGAAGCGCAGCGGGACGTCGACGAACGCGGAGCCCAGGCCGCCCTCGACGGTGGTCAGCGGCCGCGCCAGCGCCCGGTCGGCGGCGTCGGCGAGCTCGCGGCCGTACCGTTCGACCAGCGGAAGCTCGCGGCGCGGCCCCGGATTGATGTCGGCGCCGCAGCCGATGGCGAACAGCACCGTCGCGCCCGGGTGGCGCTGCTCCAGTTCGAGCTGCGCCGCGCCGGCGTAGTCGCCGTGCCACTGGTAGATGCCGAGCGTGGTGTTGTGGCAGGCGTACGAGACGAGCAGCGCGCGCAGCTCGCCGCCGGCGGACCGCACGGCGAGCACGGGCACGCGGGGATCGAACGGACCTTTGAGCTGGCCCGCGGCCCGGAGCGCGACGACGTCCTTCTCCGGATTCTCGCGGCGGTTGAAGCCGAAGGTGGCCTGGTCCTCGCCCCAGCCGATCGTGGCGGGTGCGAGCGCGGCGAGAGCGGCCCGGGCGGTGCGCACCATGCGTTCCTTGAGTTCCAGCGCGTAACTTTCCGCCTTGGCGACGCCGTCGGGCGGCAGGATCCGCAGGCCGCGCGCGTAGCCGATGAGGAAGGGCGAGCAGTGCGTGTGGGAGACATTCACCATCACCGCGCTGCGAGGAAGCTGGTGGCTGCGGGCGAGCTCGGCGGCGACGTGATCGGAGAGGTCGCGCGGGATGCCGCACAGGTCGAGCGTGAGCAGCACGGCGCGCTGCCCCCGTGGGTCGGCGAACGCCAGCGCCTTCACCCAAAGCTCCATCGCGGTGCCGTCGGCCGGCCGGTCGCGGTTCCCGTAGCCGGTCATCCAATAGCCGGCCGGCGGTGTGATCTTCTCCCGGGCGGCTCCCGCCTGCCAGGTGGCGGTCGCCGCGGTGGAATGACCGCAGGCGAGCAAGAGGAACGATAGCCCGAGGAGGACGGAGCAGCGACGGAGGTTCATGCGGGGAAGCGGGGGACGTTTACTTTGGCCCCACGGCCACGAGGTGGCCGCGGGTGCGGAAAAAGAGCGCGCCATCCGCGATGGCGGGCGTGGAGAGGCAGGTTTCGCCGAGTTCGTTCTTCGCCGCGACGGAGAACGTCGCCGCCGCCGGCACGACGAACACGTTGCCCAGTTCGCTCGTGAAATAGAGGTGCCGGCCGTCCGAGACCGGCGAGGCGGTGTAACCCTCGCTCGCGGTCGAGAGCCGCTCGCTGAAGCGCACGGCGCCCGTCTGCGCGTCGAAGCACGTGAGCAGCCCGGTGTCGGCGCAGCCGTAGAGCAGGCCGCCGACCACGATCGGCGTCTGCATGTAGTTGCCGCGGCGGTCGTGATTCCAGGCGACGCCGGGCTTTGGCGCCCCCGACTCGTCCGGGGTGAGGTCGCCGGTCGCGTCGGCGCGGATCGCGCGCATCGGCCTCATGCGGCCGTGGGCGCTCGTGAAGTAGATCAGGTTTTCGGATACGACTGGCGTCGGCACCGGGATGTCGCCGCCGCCATCATACTTCCAGAGCTCGCGGCCCGTCGCGAAATCGTAGCCGCCGCTGTGATGCCAGCCGTTGACCGCGACCTGCGTGCGGCCGGCGGCGGTGACGATCGTCGGCGTGCCCCAGGTCGGCACGTCCTGCCGCGCGGTGCGCCAGAGCTCCCGGCCGGTCTCGAGATCGAAGGCGGCGAGAAACGAGTCCTGCTGCACGTCGCACTGCACCACGACCTTCCCCTCGTGGAGGATCGGGGAGCTGGCGAAGCCCCACTGGGCGGTCTTCACCTGAAAGTATCCGGAGTCCATCGGCCCGAGGTCCTTTTTCCAGACCAGCCGGCCGTCGGCGGCGTCGAAACAGAACAGGCCCTCGGAACCGAAGATCGCGACGATCCGGCGCCCGTCGGTCGCGGGTGTCGAATTGCAGTGGGTCGCCTTGGTGTGGCGCGCCACGCGGGGCACGGCCTCGTGCGCGACGACGTCCCACACGATCTTCCCGGTGACGCGGTCGAGGGCGAGCAGCCGCCACTGGTTGCGTTCGTTGTTGGGCGCCGAGTCAATGTTGCCGTAGAGGCCGACCTTGAGATCGGAGGCGCCCGGCTGCACGGCGGTGGCGACGTAGACGCGCTCGCCCCAGACGATGGGCGCGGCATGCGCGAGACCCGGGATTGGCGTTTTCCAGCGAATGTTGTCGCCCGTGGCGGCGTTCCAGGTCGTCGGCAACGCGACGCTGGCATCGACCCCGCTTGCCTGGGGCCCGCGAAACTGCGGCCACTGCGCGGCGGCGGGACCGGACGCCCGAAGCAGGAACAAGCCGGCCGCGACGAGGAGCCAGGGGCGAGGTCTCATGCGCGCAGGAGAGACGGTTTCGAGGGGACCGGCAAGCCGGCGCCGGGAACGAACTGTGCCGGAATGGTGCCGCGGAGATTCAAGTCACCGCTGAAATCGGACGCCTCCGCGCCTCGAGCGAAGCGGGCGGGAGCATCGGATCGATCCAGACCGGGTCTCGCGCGGAGACGCAGAGGCGCGGCGAAACCAGCCGCTGCATCGCGGCCGGGATTCAGCGCCCTCCTCCGCGCTCTGCGCGAGTTCCGGTAAGACCGGATCGATTTCCTACGCCAGGATCTGCCGCAGGCTGTCCAGGTCGAGGATGCTCGCGAGCGATTCCTCCTGCACGACTGCGGCGGCGAGCGCGGCCTTTTCGCGCTGCAGGAGCCGGATCTTCTCCTCGACGGTGCCTTCCGCGATCAGCCGGTAGGCGACGACTGGCTGTGTCTGGCCGATGCGGTGGGTGCGGTCGATGGCCTGCGCCTCGACGGCGGGGTTCCACCACGGGTCGTAGAGGATCACGTAGCTGGCGGCGGTGAGATTCAGGCCGAAGCCGGCGGCTTTGAGCGAGAGCAGGAAGACCGTCCTGCTGCGGTCGGACTGGAACTGGTCGACCAGCTCGGCGCGATTCTCCGTCTGGCCCGTGAGCATGAGGTGGCCGATGCCCGCGGCCGCGACCCGCTGGCGGATGAGCTCGAGCATCTCGACGAACTGGCTGAACACGAGCACCTGGTGGCCTTCTTCCGCGAGCTCCTCGAGGCGTTCCAGCAGCGCGTCGAGTTTCGCGCTGGGCAAATCGCGGTGCGCCGGGTCGACGAGCGCCGGATGGCAGCAGATCTGGCGGAGGCGGAGCAGGCTGGAGAGGACGTTGAAGCGCACCGGCCCGAGCGCGGCGTTCGTATCGATGCCGAGAAGCTGGGCGCGGGCGCGTTTCAGTTCCGCGTCGTAGAGTTTCTGCTGCTCGCCCTCGAGCGCGACCACCAGGTCGTCCTCCGTGCGCGGCGGCAGGTCGGGCGCGGCCTGAGCCTTGGTGCGGCGCAGCAGGAAGTGGCGCACGCGCCGGTGCAGCCGCTCCTGCGCCGCGGGACTGGCCGCATGATAGTGGCGGCGGAACGCGCTCTGCGCCCCCAGCAGGCCGGGCTGGGCAAAGGCGAACAGGCTCCACAGGTCCGTGAGCCGGTTCTCGATCGGCGTGCCGGTGAGCACGACGCGATGACGCGTGTTCAGCGCGCGCGCGACCGTCGCGACCTGGCTGCCCGGGTTCTTGATGAACTGGCCCTCATCGAGGACCACGGCATCCCAATGCTGGCCTTTGAACCAGTCGGCGTTGAGGCGGAGCTGGGTGTAGTTGGCCACCAGCAGCTGTGCGTTGGCGGCATGGGGAGCGTCGGGTCGGACGGGGTCGAACGTCACCGCCTGCAGGGCGGGCGTGAACCGCGCGGTCTCCGCGAGCCAGCCGTGCGTCACACTCTTGGGGCAGACGACCAGCACGCGCAGCGGCGGGGCTTCGGCGGCGCGCGCCTCGGCGAGGTGCAGCAGCCACGTGAGCGTCTGCACCGTCTTGCCCAGGCCCATGTCGTCCGCGAGCACGCCGCCCAGGCCGAGGGCAGAGAGGTGGGTGAGGAAATGAAAACCCTCCACCTGGTAGGGCCGGAGCGTGGCCTTCAGGCCGGCAGGCAGCGGCGGCGGAGGCTGCGCGGCCAGGGAACGGGCGCGTTCGCGGAGGGCGGTGGCGAGCCGGGCATCGCGGGCCTCGAGCATCCCGGCCTCGGCGGCGAGCTGCAGCGTATGCACGCGGTGCGTGTGCGCGCGGCCGTCGGCGAGCACGTCGCCCGCGTCGAGTCCGAGCCGGTCGAGGGCGGCGTCCGTGGCGCCGCCAGGCTCCGCGGCCACCTCGAGCCGGCGCCAGCCGCGGCGCGGCAGGTTGACCCACTTGCCGCGGGCGCGCGTGAGCAGCGCGATCTCGTCGGCGGTCAACGTGGTGTCCGACACGCGCAGCTTGACCGTGAGGTTGAACCAATCCCGGCCCGCGGACTCCGCGGGCGCGGCGCTGAATTCCACGTGACCCTGCACCGGCGGCGCCAGCAGCGTGGCAAGGCCGGGTGCGGCCTCGACCTTCAAACCGGGCGGCAGCGTGGCGTGCCAGGCGAGAAACGCGTCGGGGAAATCCTCGCCAACCGGCCGGCCCCACTCGCCCAGCCAGTCGTGCCATTCGAGGTCGAACGCCGGCAGGCGCGCGCTTGCCGCCTGCGCGAGGGCGAGGTCGAATTCCAGCAGCGGCTCGCCGGGACCGCGCGGTGGTGGCGCGCCGCGGGGCGTCCAATGCCAGCCCGTGTTTACCCAGTGCTGTTCCAGCGGAAGATCGGCCGCGCGGGCCAGCAGCCGGGCGTGAAACTCCATCGCGCGGTCGTCGTCGGGTGCGGCGGTGAGCCGGCATTGCAGGACCGGGTGAAGCGTGATGCGACGGACGTTGCGCTCCAGTTCCGCGGGCAGGCGCAGGCCCGCGGCGCGCAGCCGGCTCATCAGCCGGGTGTCGCCGAGGGCGGCCACGGGCAGCGGCGTGGCGGGCGTGGGCGGCGGGCCGGGCCAGACCCGCTGTTCGAAAAAGTAGAGCGGCGTGGGCCGCAGCGCGAAGAGGGTCGCGCGCGAGGCGTCGCGGCCGTCGGGGGTGACGAGCCGGAGCTCGAGGCGTTCCACGCCCTGCGCCGACGTGCGGGCTTCGAGCGCCAGCGGGTGCGCCTCGACGACGAGCGGCTGGCCGTTGGGCAGCACCACCGCGTCGCGGGCGGCGCGCGTGCGGAGCAGGTTGGCGGCGGCCTCGGCGGGCAGTGGCGAGCGCAGTGTCGGTGCGACCATGCCGGCGGCACATTCGGCGGCGAGTGCGGCGCCGAGGGCGGCCTCGGCGGGGCTGAGGTGGTCGAAATCGACCGGACGCGCGGTCGCGAGCGTCGCGTACCACTTCTGCGGCGGGGAACGCCAGGGTTTGCCGGGACCGGCGCGGGTCTCGATTGTCATCCCGCCCTCCGGCCGGACGCGGGCGCGCAGCCCGGCGATGTCGGCCGTGGCGGGATGCGACGCGGCGCCGGGGGCGGCAGGCTCGGCGGCGGCCATGGCGCGGCGCCAGGCGGCGAGTTCATGCTGGAGGCGGCGCTCCTCGATCAGCGCGGGCAGCGCCGCCGTGTTGGTCAGCGGGCGGAACGCTTCCGGGAGCGGCCGGCCGTGGCGCTCGTAGTCGTGCGCGATGAACTGCCACAGCGCCCACGGGTCGCCCGGCGCGCTGGCCTCGTCCCACCAGCCCGGATACGCCGGGGCGTGCAGCGGGGCGCCCGGTGGCGGCGTGTATTCGAAGCCATGGCGCAGGAGGGCGCCGGGGTAGAGCGCGCCATGGGCCTGCGTGAACTCGGCGAAGAGGGCGGCGAGGTTCTCCAGCAATCGCAGCTCCGCCGCGGTGAGCGGCCGCCCGACCTGGCGCGCGAGCAGCGGGGACCAATGATCGCGAAAGGCGCCGCGGCTGGGGGCAACAGGGCCGGGCGGGGTGGCGGTGGCCGCGGGTGTCACGGGACGCGCCGGCACCGGCACCGCTTCAGCCAGGAGCGGGGGCCCGGACTGGGCGGCGTCGAGCCACGCGAGGGCGGTCGCACCGGCGTGCGGACAGAGGCCGCGGCGGTCGCAGCTGCACCGGGAGGTCCATTTGCCCAGGGTGAGGAACAGCGTCACGCCGAACAGCTCGTCGTCGCTCACCTGGCCCTCGACGTAGTGATCCGCGCCGGCCCAGACCTTGCGCACCCGCCCTGCGGCGACCAGGGCCTCGCTGCGTTGCCGGATTTCCTCGGGCAGCCCGGCCAGCCACGTGCGCAGCGCGATCAGCGCGTCCGGCGTCTGGACGCTGCGCACATGGGGCGGGCGGACGCGCGGCATGGGGCGGCGGCAGGTGGGACGACGGGCGCGGGGGCGTCAGACGCGGGACGTCGCGGATCGAGGTCGCTGCGGGTGCGGGGCGGTGGCGGCCGGTGGCACGGGCGCCGAGGTTCAGTACACCTTCTCGTCGAGCAGGGCGAACAGCTCGGCCTCCTGGATGCGCCGCTGCGTCATCGAATCGCGCTCGCGCAGGGTGAAGGAGCCGTCCTTCTCGATCGTCTCGAAGTCGATCGTCACGCACCAGGGCGTGCCGATCTCGTCCTGGCGGCGGTAACGCCGGCCGATCGCGCCGGCCTCGTCGTAGAAGACCGCGTAGCGGCGCTGCAGCTTCTTGTAGAGCTCCTTCGCGCGGGCGGTGAGCGCGTCCTTGTTCTTGAGCAGCGGGAGCACGGCGACCTTGACCGGCGCGATGCGGGGGGAGAGCCGCAGCACGGTGCGCTTCTCGACGTTGCCCTTCTCGTCCTTCACGTCCTCCTCCGCGTAACCGGCGCAGAGGACGGCGAGCAGGATGCGGTCGACGCCGACCGCCGGCTCGATGACGTGGGGCACGAATTTCTTCTTCGTCGCCTCTTCAAAGTACTCCATCGGCTTGCCGCTCGCGTTGGCATGCTGGGTAAGGTCGTAGTTGCCGCGGGCGGCGATGCCCCAGAGCTCCTGCACGCCGAACGGGTACTTGAACATGATGTCCACCGTGCCCTTGGAGTAGAACGCGAGCTTCTCCTGCGGGTGCGCGTAGAGCGAGAGGTGCGATTCCGGCAGGCCGATCGAGAGCAGCCACTGGCGGCACCATTCGATCCACTCGTCGTGGGACGTCTTCCAGTCGGCGTCCTCGGAGATGAAGTACTCCATCTCCATCTGCTCGAACTCGCGCGAGCGGAAGATGAAGTTGCGCGGCGTGATCTCGTTGCGGAACGACTTGCCGATTTGGGCGATGCCGAAGGGCAGCTTCACGCGGCCGGTGTCGAGGACGTTCTTGAAATCGACGAACATGCCCTGCGCGGTCTCGGGCCGCAGGTAGGCGACGCTGCTGGCATCGCGCATGGCGCCGACGTTGGTCTCGAACATCATGTTGAACGCGCGCGGCGGCGTGAGGCTGCCCGGTTCGCCCGTGGCGGGCGACGGGATGAGCGCGATCTCGTCGGGCTGCGCCTCGGTGAAGTCCTTCGGCTGCACCGGGGCGAGAGTGCCCTGGATCGCCTTCTTCCGCTTGAACGTCTCCGCGGCGGCCTGCAGGTCCTCGGTGGTTTTCTCGCTTTCGAGGGCGCTGACGTAGCCGACGGTGTTGCCGTCGACCACCACGCGGGCGAAGAACAACTGGTCGGCGCGGAACCGCTGCTTGCTCACCTTGCAGTCCACGAGCGGATCGGTGAAGCCGGCGACGTGGCCAGAGGCTTCCCAGACCTTGGGGTGCATGATGATCGAGGTCTCGACGCCCACGACGTCGTCGCGGCGCCGCACCATGTCGTTCCACCAGCAGTCACGGATGTTCTTCTTCAATTCGGAGCCGAGCGGACCGTAGTCGAAGAAGCCGTTGAGCCCGCCGTAGATTTCCGAGGACTGGAAGATGAAACCGCGGCGCTTCGCGAGCGCGACGATGGCATCCATGGTGACGGCGGGAACGGTGGAATCGGCGGACATAAGGCGAACGAGCTAGCCGTCCGCCGGCGGGGTGGTCAATGCCCGGGTTGGCCGTGGGCCTCGCCGGCGCGCCACGCGGAGCGTGGCCGCGCCGACGGTGGAGCCGCTTGTCCCCAAGCGGCTGACGTTCGGCAGCTCCGTCCGCCCGGCTGGCGCGCAGAATAGGCCGGCGAAGGTTCCGAAGGGGAAGCCAGCCCGGCCGCAGCCGCGCAGGAAGGGCGGATCCGGAGGGGCAGCGTGCGTGCGGCTTGCCCACGACCGGTGCATCCGTGAGATTCCGCGTCGCATGAAGCTCCGTCTCGCCCCTCCGGTTCTGCTCCTGTCCGCCGCCCTCTGCCTGTCCGCCGCCGACGATCCGCGGCCGTTCGGGGCCGACTATCCGCAGCTCGACTCGCTGGCCGTGGGCGAATGGTGGAACCGGCCCGCCTCCGCCGCGGCGCCGAAGAAGAAGCAGGGGCAGCCGGCCCCGCCTTCGATGGACGTCCCGCGCGACCAGGTCGTGGCGTTCGCCCTGTACACCGCCGAGGCGGGCGTGCTCAAGCTCACCGCGCAACTCTTCCCGCTGCGGCCGGGCGAGCCGCGGGAGGCCCGCCTCGAGTTTTTCCGCGACGGCCAGTGGCGGGAGGCGCGGCGGGAGCCGGTGCTGTATCCGGGCTGGAGCGCTCACTTCCGGGTCGAGGGCTGGGATGCCTCGGCCGACGTGCGGTATCGCGTGCGCCACGGCGACCGCGCGCAGTTCGAAGGCCTCATCCGTCGCGATCCGCGGGACAAGGCGGAGATCGTCGTCGCCAGCCTCTCGTGCAACTCGTCCCGCACCACCGGACCGCGGCCCGAGATCATCGACCACCTGCGCGCGCAGAACCCGGACGTCCTCTTCTTCGCCGGCGATCAGACCTACCGCCACACCGAGCATACCGCCGGCTGGATCGAGTTCGGCCTGCAGTTCCGCGAGCTCATGCGGGACCGGCCCACGATCTCGATTCCCGACGACCACGACGTTGGCCACGGCAACCTCTGGGGCGAGAGCGGCAAGCGCTCGCTCCGGCCCGACGCCTCCGACGGCGGCTACATTTATCCGGTCGCTTACGTGAACATGGTGCAGCGCCACCAGACCTGGCACCTGCCGGATCCCGTCGATCCCGCGCCCGTGGACCGGGGCGTGACGGTGTATTTCACCCGGATGCGCGTCGGCGGCATCGACTTCGCCATCCTGGAGGACCGGAAGTTCAAGACCGGCCCCCAAGGCAAGATCCCGCAGGCCGGGCCGCGGCCGGATCATTTCAACCAGCCCGATTTCAACCCCGACAGCATCGATCGCCCCGACCTCGTGCTGCTGGGCGAGCGCCAGATGCGCTTCCTCCGTACCTGGGGACAGGACTGGACCGGCGCCGAGATGAAGGCGGTGCTTTCGCAGACGGCGTTCGCCGGCGCGGTGCACCTGCACGGTCAGCGCACCAACCGGCTGCTCGCCGACCTGGACTGCAACGGCTGGCCGCAGACCGGCCGCAACCGCGCCCTCGAGGAGATCCGTCGCACCTGGTCCGTCCACCTGTGCGGCGACCAGCACCTCGCCGTGGTGCTCCAGCACGGGATCTCCGCGCACCGCGATGGCCCGTTCGCCTTCACCAATCCCGCGATCGTCAACACGATCTACGGCCGGTGGTGGCACCCGCTCGACGAGAAGCCCGGCGCGCGGCCCGTGCCCGGCAGCCCATTGCCGTGGACCGGTGACTACCTCGATGGCCTTGGCAACAAGATCACCATGCTCGCCTACGCCAACCCGCCGGACATCCAGGATGAGCGTCAGCGGGCCGACGGCTACGGCCTGGCGCGGTTCAACAAGCAGAGCCGGCAGATCACGTTCGAGTGCTGGCCCCGGTTTCCCGCCGCCGACGGCAGCCGGAAGCAGTTCCCCGGCTGGCCGATCACCGTGGCCATGGACGCCAACGATGGGCGTACCGTCGCCGGACACCTCCCCGAACTCAGGTTCAAGGGCGTGGCCAATCCCGTGGTGCAGGTCGTCGAGGAGGCCACCGGCGAGATCCTCTACACCGTGCGCGTCCAGGGAGACCGTTTCCGCCCGCGGGTGTACCGGCCCGGCGCCTACACCGTGAGGGCGGGGCGGAACCTGCCCGACGGCGCCGAGCTGAAGGCGCTGATGGCGGGCTCCGGCAACGAGCGCCCCATCGAGGTCAGCCTCTGAGCCGGCTCATGCCGTTGGCATCAAGTCAGCCGTGAAAACGGCCGCGCTGAAAGGTGGGGCGGCTTGTCCTCAAGCCGCTGCGGACGGTCCATCGCACGTCAGCCGCCTGGGAACAGGCGGCTCCACCCGCTAGATCATTCATTCCGCTTAACTGACCTGCGGCCGACGTCCGCGGTCCCCTCCCGGGGGGCCGGCGGTTTGACGCCGGTGCCGCCGGGACGGGGGGAACTTCCCGCCCGTTTGCCTTTCCACCGGGCCGAATTCACGTTCACGGTCTTCGCTTCGCCCATGAAATCGAGAAATTCGACCCCGACCCTGTTGTTCGTCCTGATTTTCGCCTTCGTCTGCGCCGGCACCGCGAGCCTGACGGTCTGGGCCGCGGAGTCCACGGCGTCGGAATCCCGCCCGGCCAAGGGGAAAAATCGCGCGAAGAAAGCCGAGACGGCCAGGTCGAACGCGGCGGCCGGCGACAAGGTGGACCTCGCGATCAAGGTCGACCGCAAGCCGATCAACCGCGACGCCGCGGACCGCGTTTCCTATGCGCCGATCGTGAAACGGACGGCGGCGAGCGTGGTGTACGTCTATTCGACGAAGACCGTGCGCGCCCAGGACATGTCACCCTTCTTCAACGATCCGATGCTGCGTCGCTTCTTCGACCTGCCGGGCATGGCGCCGGACGACGATGAAAACGCCGCCCCGCAGACGCCGCGCGGCAACAATCGCAATCGCAAGTCTCCCCCCGGCAACAGCCGCAACCGCGCGCCCGAGCGCCAGCAGCAGGGCCTCGGCTCGGGTGTCGTGTTCACCACCGACGGATATCTCCTGACCAACCATCATGTGATCGACGAAGCCGACGAAATCCGGGTCTCGATCGGCGACTCCAACAAGCGCTACGAGGCCAGGGTGATCGGCCGCGATCCCGGCACGGATCTCGCGGTGCTCAAGATCGATGCCGCCGACCTCACGCCGGCGACCTTCGGCGACAGCGATCAGCTCGAAGTCGGCGACGTGGTGCTGGCCATCGGCAATCCGTTCGGCGTCGGCCAGTCGGTCAGCCGCGGCATCGTCAGCGCCCTCGGTCGCGGCGTGGGCATGGGAACTTTTGAGGATTTCATCCAGACCGATGCCGCCATCAACCCGGGCAACTCCGGCGGCGCGCTGATGGACACCGAGGGGCGGCTGGTGGGCGTCAACACCGCGATCCTCAGCCGCAGCGGAGGTTTCGCCGGCGTGGGCTTTGCGATTCCGGCCAACCTGGCCCGCAACGTCGCCGAGCAGCTCGTCCGGCACGGCCGGGTCGAACGCGGGTTCCTCGGCGTGCGCCCGCAGGATCTCACCGAGGACTTGTCGGCCCAGTTCGGCGCCGAACGGGGGGCGCTGATTTCCCAGGTGACCGAACAGAGCCCCGCCGAGCGCGCGGGCCTGAAGGCCGGCGACGTCATCACCAAGGTCAACGACACCGAGATTCGCGACGCCCGGCACCTCCTCATGACGATCAGCCAGATCGCGCCCGGCTCCGAAATCACGCTGACCTACGTGCGCGAGGCGAAGACAGCCACGGCCCGGACCACGCTGGACCGCCGCGATGAGGAAGCGCTCGCCCGGGACGACGGGATTCCGACCGCCCCCAAGGACGAAGGGATCCTCAACGGCGTGGCCGTCAGCGATCTCACCCAGCAGCTTCGTGACCGCATGCAGATCCCCTCGCGCATCGCCGGGGCCATCGTCACCAGCGTCGATCCCGACACCCCGGCCGCGCGCCAGGGCCTGCGCGAAGGCGACGTCATCCTCGAGCTCGACCGTCGCCCCGTGCGCAACGCCGAGGAGGCCGTGAAGCTGAGCGAGGAGATCAAGGGGCCCAAGTTCCTCGTCCTCGTCTGGCGCAGCGGCCGCACGAGCTACCTCGTGATCGACGAATCGAAGGAATAGCGACGTCCCGAGCCTCAGCCCGCATCGCCGGAGTTCAGGTTCGGCTTCGGCCTGTGGCCGCGCTCCAAGGTGGAGCAGCTTGTCCTCAAGCTGCTGCGGTCGGCCGAACGTCAGCCGCCTGGGGACAGGCGGCTCCACCCGCCGATCAGCCCACCTGCCCGATCGTGGGATGAGGGTCCGCACGGAGCGCGTTTATCGGAGATTTCCGCAGTCGGCGCCGGGAAGTCCGGGGCGCGCGCGAATCGCGCAACAAAGCGGCCGGTTTGGCGTCTAGCCCCGACGCATGTCTGTTGGGGAACCCCCCTCTGCTCCCTTGCCCGGAGCGCGTCGCCGTCCTCGCCTGGCCCTCGTCAGCGCCCTGGCCGTGGCCGTGCTGCATTTTCTATGGATCACCGCCCACCTGGAGCCGGCGATCATGAGTCCTGACGCCAACGGCTACGTGGTGCAGGCGCGGCTGCTGGCCCACGAAGGGAGCACGTCCTTCCAGCCGGATTCGCCGGTCCAGTACGTGGGTATGCACTGGTTGGAGACGACCGCGGGCACGTTTCACAGCCGTTACCCCGCCGGGTTGCCGCTGCTGATGGCAGGGGCGTGGAAGCTCGGAGGGCTCAACGCCGCGCTGCTCATCAATCCGCTGCTCGCGAGCGCGACGGTGATGCTGGTGTTCCTGCTGGCGCGCCGCTTCGTGCCGGAGCCCTATGCGGTCCTGGCCGCGCTCGTGGTGGCGGTGGTGCCCACCACCAACCAGCACGCGCTCGATGCGGATGCCCACGTGGCGGCGACGTTCCTGCTGGTGGGCGGCGTGGTCGCGCTGCTGCGGTTCGCCGCGGGCGGGGGGAAGCGCTTTGCCTTCCTCGCCGGCGCGCTGCTCGGTGCAATTCCCACCGTGCGTTACCCGGAAGCGATCGTCGGGCTGCCGGTGGGCGCCTGGCTGCTGTGGCGGATCCGGCCCTGGTGGCGCGGCTGGCCGGCGCTGGCGGGGGCCGCGCTGCCGCTCGGCGCCCTGCTGCTGCACAACGCGACCGCTTACGGAGCCTTCTGGCGCACCGGTTACGCCCTGACCAACGAGCAGACCGGCTTCGGCATCGAGTACTTCGCCTCTCACCTGCTGCCCTACCTGCAGGCGCTGGCCGGCCAGGGTTTGCCCCTGGTCTTCGCCTTCGGGGTCGCCGGGCTCGCGGCCCTGGTGGCCGATCCGGCGCGCCGCGCCGAAGGGCTGCTGCTTGCCGGGCTCACCGTGCCGCTCGTGCTGCTGTACATGGCTTATTACTTTGGAGCGGGCGGCGGGGGAGGTGCGGCGACGGGCAACCTGCGTTTCCTGGTGCCGACGTTCCCGTTCTTTGCCGTGGCCGGGGTGTGGCTGCTTTCGCGGCTCGGCGAACAGCTGGGCGTGGCGGGCCGGGCCGCCGTGGCGGCGGTGATCGCGTTGCAGGGTTTGATCGGCATCGGCTCGTCGGCGCAGGTGCTGCAGCGGGCCAAGGCATCGCTCGGCGCCGCGGCGCGCGCCCGGCAGGTGGCGGAACTGGAGATTCCCGCCGGCAGCGTCGTCATCGTCGACCGGCAGCTCGCGGAGAGTTTCGACGCCGCGGGACGCTGGCGGCTGGTCGAGGAGAATCTCGTCACGGGCGGCCCCGGAGCGGGACTGCCCGGGCCGTTCGGCGGAGGTTTCGCGGGTCGCGGCGGTCCGGGCCCCCGTGCCGCTGCCGGCGGGCCGCGCGCCGAGGCGGCCCCGGATGCTCCCAGTCCGCAGCAGCGGGGCAAGAACCGGGCGCAGCAGGAACGCTACTCCGGCCTGCGGTCCGATGAACGCCGCGCCCGCGTGTGGGGCGATCTCGCCGCGTGGGCCGGGGACCGCCCCGTTTTCTGGTTCGCGCGCTCCATCGATACGGTGGAGTCGGTCCTGCCGGTCGGCTCGGATTACAAGAGCGTCGCCGAAGTGGAGGCGCCCGCCATGCTGGGGCCGCTGGGATCCGGACTGGGGGCGATGAGCGGCGCTGCCGCGCCCGGGCGCGGCCCTCCGGGGGGCCCGGCCTTCGGCGCGGGCACTCCGCCGGGGCGTCGGCTCGGCCCTGGCTTCGCCGCCGCCGCGGCCCGGCTGCGCGTTGTCCGGATCGACCTCGCCCCACGCCCCCGGTCGTGAAACCGGTCGATTCGGAGGGACGCGCTCCCTCGCAGCCTCGGCGGATTAGAGCAGATTCAATAATTCCGTAGCCCAGACCTAAACGCAAAGTCGCAAAGGAACGCGACGTTTCGCCAAGCTTTCCTGCGCGAGTCTCTGCTCTCCTTCACGTCTTTGCGTTTCGGATCCCGCCCTGATCGGCTACGATTTTACTTAAGGCGCTCCAGCCTTCACGCGGTGCCGGAGGCACGTCCGTTTTCCGTGCTCAGCCAGGCGCATGCAGTCGAGGTGGTGCCGCCGGTCCCCGGTCGGCTGACGTGCGACGGACCGGTCCGCAGCGGCTTGAGGACAAGCCGCTCCACCTTTCAGTGCGGACGTTCTCATGGGTGATTTGAAGTTCAACTGCAGGTGTTGGCTCAGACCCGCAGGAAAATCTGCCGCCGGTGCAGGAACCGTGCGAGCCAGAGGATGAGCAGGAGGCCGACGAGCGCGATGACGAGGTTGCCGCCGGAGGGGCCGAGCAGCCGGTCGAAGAACAGCTTCACGTCGCCGCCCGCCAGTCGTTGCGCCAGCGTGCGCGGCCGGACGATATTGGCCGCGACGTAGAGCGTGATCGCATTCATCCCGATCCACACGAAGGGCTGGCACCAGGCCCGCCACTGGCGGACATCGACGACGTAGTAGAATCCGGCCAGGAGCAGCAGGCTCCAGCCACCGGCCACGAGCACGAAGGACGACGTCCAGAGCTTCTTCACCACGGGAAACTGCAGCCCCCAGAGGTGACCCGCGACGACGGCCGCCACCCCGCAGCCGGCGAGCCAGGCGATCTTCGGCGCGTCGCGCACATCGGTCCGGCGCAGCCACAGGCCGGCGAACACGCCGAGCAGGCAGGTCGCGATCGCGGGCAGCGTGCTCAGCAATCCCTCGGGATCGTAGAACACGTCGTACTTGCGTCCGCCGAGATGAAGGTAGTCGAGGTGGTTGGTGAGGTTGAGTCCGGGTTCGAACTGGCCCGTGACCCGCGCGTGCGTGGCGTGGAATGCCGCCTCGACCTGCGCGGGCGCCGGCTTGTCGGTGCCGAACCGCGCCGGGAACGCCGCCGCGTCGAGCTGAAAGTCGCGGATGGGGACGAACGTCAGCAGCGCCCAGTAGCCGGCCAGCAGGGCGACGGTGACCCCGGCGAGCGCGCGGGGCTTCAGCAGGCAGAAGAGCAGCCCCGTCGCGGTGTAGGCGAGGGCGATGCGCTGCAGCACGCCGAGCACGCGGATGTCGGGCCAGGCGTTGGTCACGCCCCCGCCATAGAACAGGCCGAGCGCAAACAGGAGGGTGCCCCGCAGCAGCACGCGTTTCACCGCGCCCGCCCGGCCTTCGCGCGCCACGAGGCGCGAGAGCGAGAAGACCACCGAGGCGCCGACGATGAACACGAAGAGCGGGAAGATCAGGTCGTAGAAGGCGAAGCCGGCCCACGCCTTGTGCTCGAACTGGCCGGCGAGGAGCCGCAGCGGCCCGCCGTCGCTCATCCGGCCGAGCGTCTGCACCACGACGTCGGCCCCCAGAATCCAGAACATGTCGAACCCGCGCAAGGCATCGAGGGAGACGACGCGCGGGGGCGCGGGAGAGGCGGGCGCGGCAGCCGGGGCAGCGGGAGAACTCATGCGGGGCGCCGGCAGCCTCAGCCGGATTCGTGCCGGGGGTCAACGGCGCGGCGCCCGCGGCGCGGTCTACGCGGGGAGCGGGAGCCGCCATTCGCTTCTCCCTTGCGCGCCCGCGGCGAACGCATCCTCTCTTCGGCATGAAGGTATCGTTCACGCAGAAGGAGTTCTCGCGGCTGCTGGAGCTCATGCACCTCGGCCTCTGGGTGGCCGGTTCCCGTCCCGACGATCCCGCCACGATGCCGGAGCGATACGCCGCGATCGCGCAGAAGACGTTTGGCCTGGCCGAGGTGTTCGGCTGCGCGGACCTCGTCGAGGCCGACGTCAACGGCCAGTTTTTTCCCAACGAGAAACTCACCGATGGCCCCGCCCGCGAGAAACTCGACCAGTTCGTCGAGGACGCGTTCTGGGGCGAGCTCGCCTTGCGCCTCGCGGAGCGCGACCTGAGGGCCGAGGCCGGGGCCACCAAGCTGAGCGAGGAACTCACCGCCGACGAGGAGCGGCGCCTCGCGGAGCTGGAGGACGGCTACTGGCGCGAGTTCGAGTCGCACGGCGTGGATCACCTCGTGTTGCTGCGTGGCGGTCGCGGCTGACCTCGCACCGCGCTCTTCCTTTTCGCCGGCCTCCCTTCACCCTCCGCGTATTCCCCATGAGCACCAACCCCGATTCCCGTCCCCGTTCGACGCGCCGCGAGTTCGTCGGACTCATCGCCACGGCCACGGCCGCGGTCCCCCTCGCCGGACTCGCGCCCGCCGCCACCGCCGCGCCAGCCCCGGCGCAGGGCGGCCCCGGCGTGATGCACGTCTTTTCCAAGCCGCTGCAGTGGCTCGATTATGCCGGCGCCGCGGCGCTGATCGCCGAGGCGGGATACGGCGGCATCGATTACACCGTGCGGCCTGGCGGGCACGTGCTGCCCGAGAAGGTGCAGGACGATCTTCCCCGCGCGGTGGAGGCGGCGAGGAAGGCCGGGCTCAAGGTGGAGATGATCACGACGGCGGTGACCACGGCGAAGGACAAGTTCACCGAGCCGCTGCTGCGCACCGCCGCGAAGCTCGGCGTGAAGTATTACCGCCTCGGGAATTTCCAGTACAACCTGAAGGTCGGCATCTGGGAATCGCTCCAGAACCTCAAGCCTCAGCTCCGGGAGCTCGCGGCCCTCAACCAGAGCCTGGGCCTGCACGGCTGCATCCAGAATCACGCGGGGCCGCGCGTTGGCGGCCCGGTGTGGGACCTGTACGAGCTGGTGCGCGACCTCGATCCGCGGTGGTTCGGGGTCCAGTATGACATCCGGCACGCGGTCGTCGAAGGTGCCCAGTCCTGGCCGCTGGCGCTGCGGCTGCTCGCGCCCTGGATCCGGTGCACCGACCTGAAGGACTTCAAGTGGGAGCAGGCCGCCGGCAAGGCCACCCTCGACAACGTACCGATCGGCCAGGGCGTGGTCGGCTACGATGCGTATTTCAAGCTGGTGGCTGAACTCGGGCTGCACGGTCCGCGCTCCGTGCATTTCGAGTATCCGCCGTTCGAGCGTGCGACGACGCCGCTTCCCGAGGCGGAAAAGCGTTCCGTCCTGCTCAAGCTGATGAAGCAGGACCTGGCAGCGCTGCGCGGCTACATGGCGAAGTACAGGATCGGCTGACGCGGCAGCGTCCACCCCCCGGCAGCGTTGGCGCAGCCCGCCGGGATTACTGGCCGGGAGTGGGCGGGAGCGCCGCCAAAGCCAGGGTTCGCCCACGGAATACACGGAGGACACGGAAATCAGGTCCTGGTCCGTGTGCTCCGTGGGCCCAGGGAACGAAACGCCCCGGGCGCCGGGACTTTTGGCTTTTGGGATTTGCGCGCGCGCCTGGCGGCGCGTGTGCTGTTTCCCTTCATGAGTGACGCGTCTTCCTCCTCGTCCACCCCGATCCAAATCGTGCGCGTTGGCGCCAACTTCGAGCGCGAGCCGCTCGTCCGGCCGTTCGGTTTCAAGGGCGGTTACAGCACCGAAATCTGGCAGAGTGCCGCGCTGCTCGAGAGCGCGTCGGGCCGCCGTGGCATCGGGCTGTGCACGCAGGGCGTGTTGTGGAGCGACGCGGCCGTGTTCTCCGCGCATTCCGAGAGCGGCGGCAACGCCCTCATGTACGCCGTCACCGAGTGGGCCGTGCAGCAGTTGAAGGGGCGGTCGTTCACCGACCCGGTCGCGCTGCTCGAATCGATCCGCCACGACGTCTACGCCTACGCGAAGAAGATCACCGAGAACCCGAAGCTGCGCGAGACGTTCGCCCTCAATGCGCTCGTCGGGGTCGATTTCGCCGCCTGGCAGCTCTTCGCGGCGGAACGCGGCATCACGCACTTCGACGACCTGATCCCGGCGGCCTACCGCCCGGCGCTTGCGCAGAAGCACGACAAGATCGCCAGCATCCCGCTCATGGCCTACGCCGTGCCCATCGAGGAGCTGAAGGCGGCGGTCGACGACGGATATTTTTTCATGAAGATCAAGATCGGGCAGCCCGGCTCGCAGCAGGAAATGCTGGAGAAGGACAAGGCCCGGATCAGCGCGATCCACGCCGCGATCGGCCACGCCCGCACGCCGTACACCGCGAACGGCAAGCTGCCCTATTACTTCGACGCCAATGGCCGCTACGAAAGCAAGGAGCTGCTGCTGGAGCTGCTCGATCACGCCCGGAAGATCGGCGCCTTCGAGCAGATCGCGCTCATCGAGGAGCCGTTCCCCGAGGAACTGGAGATCGACGTCGGCGACATTCCCGCCCGGCTCGCAGCCGACGAGAGCGCCCACACGGATCGGGACGCGCTCAAGCGGATCGAGATGGGATACAAGGCGATCGCGCTCAAACCCATCGCCAAGACGCTCAGCATGTCGCTCAAGATCGCCCAGCTCGCGCACGAGCGCGGCGTCCCGTGCTTCTGCGCCGACCTCACCGTCACCCCGCTCCTCGTCGAGTGGAACAAGAATGTCGCCGCGCGGCTCGCGCCGTTCCCCGGCCTGGGCCTCGGCCTGGTCGAGACCAACGGACACCAGAACTACCGGAACTGGGAAACGCTGCGCAGCTATCATCCCGCGCCGGAAGCACCGTGGGCAAAGACGACCCGCGGGGTGTTCAAGCTCGGGCCCGACTTCTACGCGCGCAGCGGCGGCATCTTCGAGCCCGCGCCGCATTACGCGGGGCTGTTTCCGCCCGCGGCCTGACGCGGCGTCCTGTCCTGCCGCCGCGACGATGATCCGCCTCCACCACGCCGAGTTTTTCCGCCTGGAGCTGCGCGCGCGCATGCCGTTCCGCTACGGCATCGCGACGATGACCGAGGTGACGCAGCTCACGATGCGGTGCACCTTCGAGATCGACGGCCGCCCGGAGACGGGCCTCGCCGCCGACCTGCTCTCCCCGAAGTGGTTCACGAAGGACCCGGCGCGCGCGCTCGCCGAGGAGGTGGAGGAGATGCTGCGCGTGATCCGCGCCGCGGTCGCGCACGCCCACGGCATCCGGGCGGCCACCGGCTTTGAATTCTGGCGCGAGTTGTACGCCGCGCAGTCCGCGTGGGCGCAGGGCGAAAAACTCCCGCCGTTGCTCGCCCACTTCGGCACCTCGTTCGTCGAGCGGAGCCTGCTCCACGCGCTCTGCCGCGCTCGGCAGACGTCGCTCGCCGCCGCGCTGCAAGGCGACCTGTTCGGCGTCGACCTCGGCGCGCTGCATCCGGAGATCGCGGGCCTCGGGCCAAGTCGTTTCCTCCCGGCGGCGCCGCCGGCCGCGGTCATCGCCCGGCACACGATCGGCCTGGCGGACCTCATCCAGTCGACGGAAGTGACCGCGGCCGAGCGCGTGACCGACGGGCTGCCGCAGAGCCTGGACGAGTGCATCCGTTTCTACGGGCTGCGGCACTTCAAGGTGAAGATCAACGGCGAGAGCCAGCGCGACCTCGACCGGCTCACGCGCATGACGGCCGTGCTGGAGGCGGAGTGCGGCGGCGACTATGCCTTCTCGCTCGACGGCAACGAGTGCTTCCACGACGTCGGCTCCTTCGTCGACTACTACCGCAGTCTCCGCGCGCAACCCGCCCTGCAGCCGCTGTGGTCGCACCTGCTCTACGTCGAACAGCCCTGGCACCGCAGTGTCGCGCTTTCGCCCGCGATCGGCGAGCTCGCGCAAGCCTGGCCCGACCGGCCGCCGATCATCATCGACGAGAGCGACGCCGCGCTGGAGAGTCTGCCCACCGCGCTCGCGCTGGGCTACGCGGGCACCAGCCACAAGAACTGCAAGGGCGTCTTCAAGAGCATCGCCAATGCCGGGCTGCTCGCGCGAAGGCGCGAACAGGGTTTGCCCGCCGTGCTCAGTGGCGAGGACCTCTGCAACGTCGGTCCCCTTTCCACGCTGCAGGACCTCGCCGCCCAGGCGGCGCTTGGCGTGACCACGGTGGAACGCAACGGTCACCATTACTTCACCGGCCTCGACCAGTTTCCCCCCGCGATTCAGCGGCACGCCCTCGAGCAGCACCCCGATATCTACGTGCGCATGCCGTCCGGCGTGCCGCGGCTCGACATCCGGGGCGGCCGGCTCGCCCTCGGCACCGTCAACGCCGCGCCCTTCGGCATCCCCGGCGAGGTGGACCTTTCGGCGCTGTCGGCGGATTCGAACTGAAGTTGAATGATGCGGTAGAGGTGGAGCCGCTTGTCCCCAAGCGGCTGACGTGCGACTGATCCGTCCGCAGCGGCCTGGGGACAGGCCGCTCCACCTCGGCATGCGGATCAGAACCGGCCGCTGATCCCGAAGTTCACGAACGCGCCGTTGTCGAAGTCGCTCTGCAGCCGGCTGGGTTGGTAATAGTACCATTCCTGGTGCGCGTTGAACATGTTCTGCAGATCGCAGTACACCTCGAGCTTCGGCGAGAAGATATAGCTCAGGTTCAGGTTCACCGCCTTGCGGTCGAACTTGTAGCGCAGCCGCGAGACGTCCGTGGAGTAGCCGACCAGGTACTCGCCGGTGTAGTTGAACAGGAGCCGCGCGCGCAGCTTGCGCCAGGGCAGGCTCACGCCGGCGTTGGCCGTGGTGGGCACGAAGTTGGGCACGAGGTTCGTCGTGCGCGGCCCGGTCGTGCCGTAGTCGCCGTTGGTGGTGAGCCGGGTGTAGTTGGCAAACACGCTCAGCCGCTTGAGCGGGCCGGGCAGGAAGGTGAGCTGCTGCTGGAAACTCACCTCGATGCCCTGGATCTCCGCGGTGCCGGCGTTGCGGTCGGTCACGAGGTTGTAGCCGCCGTACGCGCCGCCGAAGCCGTTGTCGGGGCCGTTGGCCACCGTCTCGCCGCCGAGCGTCACGATGAAGTCCTTCAGTTTCTTCTGGAACACGCCGACCGAGATCGCGCCCACCGGCTCGAAGTAGTACTCGAGCGTGAAGTCGATGTTTTCCGAGAACTGCGGCTTCAACGCCGGGTTGCCGATGGTGAGCGTCTGCGTCTGGTCGTTCACGTCCTCACGTGGCACGAGGTTCGCGAAGGGCGGCCGGCCGATGCTGTTCGACCAGTTCGCGCGGGCGAGGAAGGTGCGGGAGAAATGGTACGTCAGGTAGGCGCCGGGAAAAGTCTCCTGGTACCGGCCCGAGATGGTGCGGGCGTTGGCGTAGTCCACCTGCGCCCGCCGCACCGGGTCGGGGATCGCGGCCGCCGTGGCGAGCGTGCGGGCCCGGACGAAGCCGCGGCCCTTGACGCGCGTCTCCTCGAAGCGCAGCCCGCCGACCGCGCGCAGCGCGCCCCAGCGCGCCCCGCCCATGGCGTACGCGGACGTCACGTCCTCGGTCACGCGGCGGGTGCCGAGGTATTTGCGCGACTCGTCGTAATACTGGTCGGAGAACCAGTGACCGGGATTGTCCTTCACGTGCTCGGCCACGTATCCGACATGCGTGTACGGGATCGGGCCGTTGCGCAGGCTCTCGGTCGTGCGCACGCCGTTGAACTGGAAGATGCTCAGGTCGGCGTCGTTGCGGCCCGTGGCGGGATTGACGCCGAGGATGCCGTCCGGCCCGGCGTACTGCCAGCGGCGGTCGCCCCCGATCTCCTCGGCCGTCTGCCGGCGGAACCGGGCTCCGGCCTTCACGTAGCTGGCGCCGCGCTCGTCGAACCGGTAGCGCGCGTTCGCGGAGACGCTCTCGAGCGTGCCGTTGCGGTGGTTGTTCCGCTTGTTGAGCTCGCTGTTGGTGTAGTTCTTCAGGTCGAAGATGCTCGGGCCGGCCGTCTGGTAGAACATCGGGCGGGCCGCGTCGCGGGTCTTGTCGAGCGTCCAGCCGACGCCCGTGAGCCAGGTCCGGAAGAAGCCGCCCGAGCCGATCTTTGGCAGGTAGTGGCCGTCGTCCTGTCGCACCAGGCTCTCCGAATACGCGGCGTCGTAGTCGAGCGACAGGCGCGAGTACGTGTGCTCCGCGCCGGCGTGGACCTGCTTCTGCGAATCCTCGAAGCGGTTGCCGTCGCTCTGCAGCTCGAAGGTCGAGGCCGGCACGGCGCGCACGCGCGTGATCTGGTCGGTGTAGTCCGGCAGGATCGCGTTGTTGCCGGTGGGCTGCCCCGCGGCGTTGAGCGGGGCGACGGTGCGCGAAGTGAAGGCGCGCGTGCGCAGGTACTCGAAGGACCGTTCGTGCGCGTCGTTGTAGATCCCGTTGAGGAAGACGCGGAAGGTCGGGCTGAACCGGTAGTCGATCTTCAGCGTCGCGCTCTTGTTCATCCGGTTGTTGTAGATGTCGGCGGAACGGTAGTCCCACACGTAGGCCGGGCTCGCGGTGGTGAACGCATAGTCCTGCGTCATCTGGATCGCGCTCACCGCGTTCTCGCTGTAGAAGAGGCCGAACGTGATGCCGAGGTTGCGCGTGCCCCCGAAGGCGTCGAACACCTCCTGGTAGCTGAACGACGTCATCGGGTGGATGTTGTGGTCCCGCGTCGCGGGATTGTGGTCGTAGAAGAACGGCGCCCACTTCGCGCCGACGCGGTAGATCATCCGGCGTTTCTCCCGCATGCTGAGCGGCGAGCGGGTCTTCATGTTGATGTTCCCGCCGAGCGAATCGGCATCCAGGTCGGGCGTCGCGGCCTTGGTCACCTCGATGGTGTCGAAGAACGCGCCCGGGATGCTGTTGGTCCTGAAATTCCGATTCATTCCGCCCGAGCTGGCCATCTTGTTGCCGTCGACGGTGACGGAGTTGAGCGTGTGGTTGGTGCCGCGCACCATGACTTCGCTCACCACGCCCTCGCCGTTGAGCGAGCCGGCGATGCCGGGCAGCCGGATCAAGAGCTCGCCGGCCTCGCTGTTGGACAGGTTGCCGTACGCGTCGAGCGCCACGACGCTCTTCACGCTGTCCGCATTGCGCTGCGCGGTGAGCGCCGCGGCGTTGCCCTCGCGCTCGCCGACAACGTTGAACCGCTCGAGCCGGTAGACGTCGGCGCCGAGCTCGAAGGTGAGCTCGACGCGCTGGCCGGGCGCGACGGCGACGACGCGGTCCTCGCGGTTGAGCCCGATGTACGTGACGGTCACCGGATGGCTGCCGGCGGGCAGCTGGTCGAACGTGAAACGACCGAGGTTGTCGGTGAGCGCGCGCCGGCCGAGCGGTGCGATTTCGACGGCCGCGCCCTCGAGCAGCGCGCGCGTGGCGCCGTTGCTGACCTGACCGGAAATGCGGCCGGTGTCGGAGGTGGCCGCGAACGCGCCGGCCGACAGCAAGGCGGCGCACAGCCAGGTGAGCAAGCGGCAGGGCAGAGGGTGGAGGACGGGGGTCATATAGGATTGGAAAGGGCGGAGGAGGGTGGGTGGATGACCGGGCAGGGCAGCCTTCGTCCCCGCGACGAGCGGTGGGCGGACATTTCCGTGCGCGTCGGGCCGTCGTCACCCGCGACCGCGCCGCTCTCCGCCGGAACGATGCCGTTGCGGTGGAGTCGCCCGTCCCCCGGCGGCTGACGAAAGACGGACCGGTCCGCAGCGGCTTGAGGACAAGCCGCTCCACCTTTCGGTACGGCCGTCTTCATGGTTGATGTGAAGGCCAACGGCATATGTCCGGCTCGGCGAATGACCGGTCGGGCTGCAGGTCGCGCGGGATGCCATCGACAGCGATCATGATGACCAAAGGTGGGGTTGCAGGCTCTCCTTCCCGGTTCGAAGTTCGGGCGCGTCCTCAGTCGATCCGGCGGAGCCAGAGCCGGTTGAGGCGCAGGACTTCACCGGCCGGCGCAGCTGCGACTTCGGCGCGCAGCGTGGCGGGACCGGGACCGAGCGTCAGGATGCCGGCGACCGCCCGCTTGAACACGTTGGGCGTGCCGGTGCGGGCCGGTGTGAATTCCACACTCGCGGGTCCGACGCCGATCTTCAGCCGTCCGCCGACGTTTGGCCCCGCGCACCCGTAGGCCAGCGCGACCTCGTAACGGCCGCCGTGTGCGACCGCGATGCTCCACTCGGCGGACTCTCCCGGCTTGGACCAGCCCTCGATGGTGTCCCAGTCGTAGGCCTCGAACACATACTTTGTCCCCTCGCCCTGTGTTTTGGCCCAGCTCGGTTGGAGTTCGACCGGGTTCTCGTCGGCGTGGCCCACGGGAATCGGCACCGGCGCATAGTTCATCCCGCGGGTGACCTCGGCATACCAGCGCAGGAATTCTCCCCGCAGCGCCTTCACCCGGGCCGGTTGCTCGGTCGCGAGATTCCTCTTTTCGCCCGGATCGTGCTCGAGATCGAACAACGCCCAGGTGCTCTCGCCTCCCCTGGCCCGCGCGCCACCGCCGGCTCCCACCAGCTTGAAACGTTGATCGCTGATGCCCCAATTGGTGTTCGGCGAGGGCAGCATCCGGTTCCACGAATGGTAGACAAATTCGTGATGCCGGTCGCCCGCGCCGGCGCGCAGGAGCGGGACGAGGCTGAGGCCGTCGATCGCGCGATCGCCCGGGACTTTGGCTCCGGCGAGTTCACACAGGGTCGGCAACAGGTCCACGTGCGAGGCCTGCCCCTTGACGACTCCGCCGGCGGGAAATTTTCCCGGCCAGCGAACGAACAGCGGCGAGCGCACGCCGCCTTCGTAGACCTGAGCCTTGGAGCCGCGCAGCTCGCCCGTCCAGTGTTTGCTGACGCCGCCGTTGTCGCTCATGAAGAACACCACCGTGTCCTGGGCCAGCCCACCCGCTTCGAGGTGGGCCAGCAGCCGGCCGATGTTGCGGTCGACGCGTTCGACCATGGCGTAGATCCGAGCCTGCGTCAGCGGGAGTCCCTTCCCGAGGTACTTTTCGATCATCGCATCGCCCTCCGGCTGATGGGCGTGCGAGGTGTCCATCTGGAACGGCGAATGGGGCGCGCTGTAGGCCAGGTAGCAGAAGAAAGGTGCGGCCGGGGCCCGGCGTTTCGAATCGTCGATGAAGTCGATCGCCGCATCCGTGACGAGTTCGGTGACATAGCCGCGCGCTTCGACCGGGCGTCCGTTGTGCACGAATTGGTCGGCGTATTCGTAGCGCTCGATGTGGCCCTGGTAATGACCGAGGAATTCGTCGAAGCCGCGCTGCTGGGGCTGATAACCGTGGTAGCGGCCGAGGTGCCATTTGCCGAAGAGCCCGGTGCGGTAGCCCGCCCCCTTGAGCAGTTGCGCGACCGTGACCTCGCCGAGCGCGAGCGAATCGCCGCCGAAGCGCGTGTTGTAGATTCCTGTGCGGAAGGCATAGCGGCCCGTCATCATGCCTGCGCGCGTGGGCGAGCACACCGGCGCGGCATAGTAGCGCGCAAACCGCACGCCGCTGCTGGCGAGGGCATCCAGGTTCGGTGTCTCGATCAGCGGATTCCCCGTGCTGCCGAGGTCCCAGTAGCCCTGGTCGTCGGTCATGATCACGACGAGGTTGGGTGGGGTCGCTGCCGCTGCGGCCTGTCCGGCCGGCAGCGCAAGCGCGATGACCCGGAGAAAACGAAGGAGGCAAACCCTGAGGTGCATGGGGAAACGTTGCCGCGCGCGCGGGCTCACGGCGTTTTCCGATTCGCCGCGCTCGCGCTCCAGTATCCGGGAAACAACTTCAGGGGATCGGCCGACTTCGGATCCGTGCCCTTGGGGGCGTTTTTCCATGGCCAGAAATCCCGGAATAGCGCCGCGGGATCCGGCGCGGGACGATCCCGCCAGGCGGCCAGGTCGTCCGCCACGATGCGTGCCCGGGCCTGCTGCCATTCCGCCTGCATCTCGCCGAACCACGCGTCGTGTTTGCGGGCGAGCGCGGCGACGAGCTCGGGATGCGCCGCGGCCAGGTCGCGCTGTTCACCCGGGTCGGCGGCGAGATCGTAAAGGCGCGGAGCCGGCTGCGGCGCGGACGATGGGGGAGCGAGTTCGACGTCGAGCGGCATTTCCCAATGCGGGAGCACCAGGCCACGCCAATACGAGGGGTTGTCGCGGAAGCTGTCCTTGACCAGTGACGCCCGGTCGCCCGGCCAATACAGTTTCCACCGACCCTGGCGGAGGGCGGCGTTGGCGTGACGCACGGGGGCGTAGCGGTTGCGTTGAAAGAGCAGCGGACGCTCGGCGAGCGCCGGCGCGGGTTTTCCTTCCAGCAGCGGCATGAGATTCAGACCGTCGAGGGGTCTTGCTCCGGCGGGCGCGGCTTTTCCCGTGAGGCTGAACAACGTCGGCAACCAGTCGCACCCATGCACGGGAGTGGCCATGACACGGCCTCCCGGAATGCGTCCGGGCCAGGCGACGATGCCGGGCACGCGAATGCCTCCCTCCAAGACCGACTCCTTCTCGCCGGAAAAGACGCCGTTGAACCGCAGCTGCGAGCCGAGCTCCGGATCGCGCCGCAGCACCGGGCCGTTGTCGCTGGTGAAGACGATGATCGTCTGCTCCCACAGGCCTTCGTCCTTGAGCGCCGCGAAAACGCGCCCCAGCCCCGCGTCCATCGCCTCGATCATCGCGTACGTGACGACCACGGCCTCCGTCGCCGTGGGCCCCAGGCGCTCCCGGTACTTCCTGACCAGCTCCGCCGGAGCCTGGAGCGGGCTGTGCGGAGCGTGATGCGCGAGGAAGATGGCGAAAGGCCGCGCGGAGCGCCGGCGGATCAGCGCGATGGTTTCGTCGTTCAACGCATCGGAAAGGTAGCGGCCGTCGTGCGGCGCCGCGTCGTCGTTGCGCAGGAGATTCCACCTCCAGTAGTCCTGTCCGCCATTGGGAAAGCCGTAGAACAAGTCGAAGCCACGGCGGTGCGGCAGATGGTCCCGATGGTAGAGTCCATTGTGCCACTTGCCGACGAGCGCGGTGGCATAGCCCGCGTGGCGGAAGTAGTCGCCAAACGTCTTCTCGGCAGGGTCGAGCCGGTCGAGTCCACGGTTGCTCGGCACGTCGACCGCGCCGGTGCGGTGGTTGAAACGGCCGGTCAGGTAGCCGGCGCGGGCCGGCGCACAGAGCGACGACGGCGCGTAGTGGTCGGTGAGGCGCACGCCCCGCTGCGCCAGCGCGTCGAGCGCAGGTGTGTCGAGGTGAGGATTGCCGTAACACCGCAGGTCACCCCAGCCGAGGTCATCGGCCAGGATGAAGAGCACGTTGGGCTGCTTCGCCTGAGCCGCCTCGGCGCCGTCGCATACCGGTAGCGAGGCCCACATCGCGGCGGCGAGGAGAACGGGGAGAACTCTCATCGGCTCATTTCAGTTGGGCGGCGTGCCAGGGGGGCGGGCCGGTGTCAGAACCTCAGCGTGTTGGTCCACACCCAGGTGAGCGGGTCGTTGCGGAAGCCGGCGTTGTCAGGGATGCCGGTCGCGGCGTTGGGGTAGATCTCGAGCTTCTGCGTGTCGAAGACGTTGTTCACGTTGACCTGCGTGGTCCACGCGAAGCGGCGGCCGAGCTTGAACTGGTAGCGCGCGATCAGGTTGAGCACGGCGATGTCGTTGCCCTTGAAAGCGCGACGCACGTTGCCGGCCGCGGCGTCATTGTAGTAGTAGCGGATGGCGTCGAAGTCGGCGCGACCGTTGAAGCCGAGGCTCGCGCCGCGGAGCCGGCCCTCGCGGAAATCATACATGCTCGTGAGCGAGAACGAATGGCGCGGATAGCCGGTGGTCCGCTCGCCGCCGCGGCGCGCGAGGAACACCGGCGTCGGTGGGGTGAACCCGAGCTGGTGCTGCGCGATCGGCAGGCCGAGCCGGCCGGTGCCGACGCCGGGGATGGTGAGGCCGAGCGCGGCGGCGTTGAGGATCCCGCCGCTGTCGCGGCCGAGCTGCGCGCGGTAGTTGCCGGCGGCGTCGCCGTTGCGGAGCATCGCGACGGTCAGGACCTGGGTCGCGACCCCGGCGGCGTAGGTCTTGCCGTCGGCGGCGACGCGCGTCGCGGGATTCACGGGCACGAGAAGAGGCGTGCCGTCGCCGAGGAGCACCTGGCCGGCGGCGTTGGTGTTGAACTCGTCGTTGTAATAGAACGGGAGCTCGACCGGCCCGCCCTCGCGGCCCTGACTGAGCGCGTAACCGCCCATCAGGCGCCACGCGGGCACGGGCCGCGCGGTGAGCGTGACCTCGAGGCCGCGCGTGCGCGCGTTGTACTGGTAGGACGGACTGCGGATCGTCGCCCAGTAGCTGCCGTTGATGCCCGACGGGCCGATCGTCTGCTGCGTGGCGGCGTCGAGGGTGACGAACTGGTTGCGGCTCTCGGTCTCGTAGGCGGTGATCGAGCCGGACAGGCGGCCGTCGAGGGTGTTGAGCTTGAGCCCGCCCTCGATGCTCTCGCCGCGGCCGTTCGCGAGCGGTCCGCCGTCGTAGCGCGACTGGGCGTTGAGCCCGCCGGGGGTGAAGTTCGAGGAGTAGCCGACATAGAGCGAGACGGGCTGGGAGAATTTCCACACCGCGCCGAGGTTGCCCGTGGTGCCTTCGCCGGCGGTGACGAGGCCGGTGTTGTAGAGCACCTGCTTCAGCTCGTCGCGGCGGAGGCCTGCGATCGTCTCGACCTTGCCGCCGAACCAGGTGGTGAAGAGGGCGGCAAACGCGCCGCGGCTGTTGCCATGATCCTGGTTGGCGCCGGCGGAGCCGCCGTTGAAGCCGAGGGGATTCTCGGGCGTGACGAAGGCGGGGTTGGGATACTTCTGGTAGTCCCAGACGTACGTGCGCCCGGCAAACGTGTAGCTCCGCGGCCGGCCCGGATTGACGAAGCCGCCGAGGTTGCTGCGCACGTCGACCCACTGGTTGGGCATCACGGTGCGGCCGCCGTTGGCGGTGTTGAGCTGCGCGCGGTTGACGAGGAAGGCCCCCGCGGAATCCACCTCGAAGAAACTGTAGCTCATGTTCTGCCGGTAGTGCGGGTAGTCCACGCGCTCGGCGCCGAACACGAGCTGGTTCTGCGTGAAGCGCGTGAGCCGGAACTCGGCCTGGAGCGTCGCGCGCAGCCCCCACTCGGTCGCCCGCACCTCGGAGCCGCCGGGCCGGTAGGCGACGGCCCAGGCGTTGAGCGGGTTGCCGCCGGTGAGCGGGGCGTTGAGCGCGGCGATGCCCTGCGAGGTCATGTTGTCGTTGAACGCAGAGCGGTGCGTGCCGACGATCTGGCCTTGCAGCCACGGCGTGAGGCGCGAGGACAGCGTGGCCGTCTGGAAATGTTCCCAGCGCCGGCGCGTGAAGGAATTGCCGCCGAGCACATCGACGTTTTCCCAGTCGATCATGCCGCCGGCGATCTGCGCGAGCGCGGGATCGCGGCGCGCAAGGAGGACGGCGAGCGGGGTGTTGTTGGGCACGAGCGTCGGAATGCCCGCGACCAGCACGCGGCGCGTGGCCTGGATCGAGGTGTCGAAGCGATCCTCGAGCTCGAAGCGCAGCACCGTGTCGGAAGCCGGCAGCAGTTCCACCGCGGCCTCGACGTAGCCGCCGGTGGTCTTGCGACCGATCACCTCGCGCCAGAAATTCTGGTCCGACTTCAGCGCGGCGAGCCGCAGCGCGAAGCGGCGGTCGAGCAGCTTGCCGGAGTAGTTCGCGTCGAGCTGGTAGCGCAGCGAACCGAATTTGTCGGTCTTGAACTCGGCGCTCGCGAACCGCCCGCCGAACTGGGCCTTCTTGGTCGCGACGTTGAGGATGCCGCCCGCGGGGTTGTTGCCGTAGAGCAGCGACTGCGGGCCGCGGATGACCTCCAGGCGCTCGTAGGCGAAGCCCTCGGCGAGGTTGCCGAGGTACATGAAGCCGTTGCGGCGCGGAAACGCCTGCAGGCCGCGCACGCTGAACGTCTGCATGTTGAAACGGTCGCCGGCGAGCGAGCCGTTGGCGGTGGACGAGCCGCCGCCGTTCTCGCCCGCGCCGATGCCCGTCATGCGGTTGGTGAGCAGGTCGACGACATCGGAGGTGCCGAGGTCCTGCATCATCGTGGCGTTGAAAATCTCCGCCGTGATCGGCAGCCGTTCGAGCGAGCGGTTGGTGCCGGTCAGCGAGGTGGTGTTGAGCGCCTGGTAGGTGTCGGAGGCATCGGCCGAAACCTCGAAGGGGCGGAGCGTCACCGTCGGCGCCTTGGCCGGGTCCGTGGTCGCCGCGGCGGGGGCCTGTGTCTGGGCGAAGGCGACGGGCGACGCGGTGCACGCGAGGGCGAAGGCGATCCACGGTCCGGCTGGCGGGAGGG